>Ga0070659_100002675_pt1 | contig 12666 bp, 10 predicted proteins | sample KBSC23metaG_FD_64666 | JGI IMG/M metagenome (GOLD analysis project Ga0070659, IMG submission 64666) | Corn rhizosphere microbial communities from Kellogg Biological Station, Michigan, USA - KBS C2-3 metaG | ecosystem: Host-associated > Plants > Roots > Rhizosphere > Soil ...
GTCTCAATCATGCGCGGCGCGGCATTGCCCGCCATCGGCTCACGCGACAAGCCCTTGGTCACAATCGCGCCAATCTTGTTCAGCGCAACAATCTCCTCGAACTCCACCCCATATCCAAACGTCCCGCTCGCAGCGATCACCGGCGAGCGCAACTCCACGCCCGCCACCGTCACCCGCATATCCGGCCCCTTGTGCCCCGCCGTACTCATTGCACTCAATCCCTCCAAACAAAATCCGGCCTGCTTTTCGTTTTTGCTTCCAGGTACCCCAAGGCTTCAGCTCATCTTCGTCGCTCCGCTCGAATCGCAGCCTTGGTTTTTGCTTCCAGGTACCCCAAGGCTTCAGCCTTGGGTCTCTCAAATGGGCCAAACGGTGAAGGGGGCTTTAGCCCCCGGAGTACGTCTTCTTGCCAAACCGCATCTCATTCAATCGTATTTGCTTTTCACCACACCTCAAAATCCGCATCATCGCACCCAACCCGCTAAAATAGAACCAAATGATCGACACAGCCTTCGTCCGGGCGAACCTCGCCCTTGTAGAGGAAAAACTCCGCGCCCGTGGCATGGACCCCGCCGCCGTCCTCGGCGACTTCACCGCCATCGACCGCGAGCGCCGCGAAGCCATCACCCAGGTCGAAAACCTCAAGGCCCAGCGCAACAAGCTCACCGAAGAAATAGCCCGCCTCCGCAAGTCCGGAGCCGACGCCTCCGCGCAGACCGACCAGACCCGCGCCCTCAAAACCCAGGTCGAAGCCCTCGAAGCCACAGCAGCCGCAGCCGACCTGCGCATGACCTCCATCCTCGAATCCGTTCCCAACCTCCCGCAGGACTCCGTCCCAGTAGGCAAATCCGAGCACGACAACCGCGTCGAAAAGCACTGGGGCGACCCACCCAAATTCGACTTCCCCGCCAAACCCCACTGGGAATTAGGCGAAGCCCTCGGCATCCTCGACTTCAACCGCGCCGCCAAAATCTCCGGCTCGCGCTTCGTCGTCCACTACGGCCAGGGAGCGCGCCTCGAACGCGCCCTCGCCAACTTCATGCTCGACCTCCATACCCACGAGCACGGCTACACCGAAGTCCTGCCGCCCTACATGGTCAACTCAAAGTCCCTCTTCGGCACCGGCCAGCTCCCCAAGTTCGCCGAAGACTCCTTCCATTGCGACGACAAGGGCGCATACACGCAAGGCGAGTACCAGGACTCCGACCACTGGCTCATCCCCACCGCCGAGGTCCCCGTCACCAACCTCTTCCGCGACGAGACCCTCGACGAGTCCCAGCTCACCACCAGCTTCTGCGCCTACACCCCGTGCTTCCGCAGCGAAGCCGGCAGCTACGGCAAAGACGTCCGCGGCATGATCCGCCAGCACCAGTTCCAGAAGGTCGAGCTGGTCAAATTCACCACGCCCGAAAAGTCCAACGAAGAGCACGAGTCCCTCACCCGCCACGCCGAAGCCGTCCTCGAAAAGCTCGGCCTGCCCTACCGCCGCGTCCTGCTCTGCACCGGCGACATGGGCTTCGCCTCGGCCAAAACCTACGACCTCGAAGTCTGGCTCCCCGGCCAGAACCTCTACCGGGAAATCTCCTCCTGCTCGAACTTCGAGGCATTCCAGGCCCGCCGCGCCAACATCCGCTACCGCCCATCAGGCGCGAAGAAGAGCGAATTCCTGCACACCCTCAACGGCAGCGGCCTCGCCGTCGGACGCACCTACCTCGCCATCCTCGAAAACTACCAGCAGGCCGACGGCACCATCCGTATCCCCGACGCGCTCGTGCCATATATGAACGGCGAGCGTATCATCGGCAAGCATCAGACAGGAAAGTAGACCAGCATGTTCAAGACCATCGGCAGCTACATCTTTTGGGCCTACGAGCGAGGCAGCGTGCAGTACGACGTCATGGTCACGCTCATCCTCATCTTCATGTTCCTCGGCCCGCGCTTCATCGACTTCCACGACAAGCCCGTCGAGACCGTCGCCATCCGCGCCAGCCAGGTCCTCGTCAACGAAGCAGGCCGCGAAGGCGACAGCAACCGCTTCGTCTACCAGATCCGCATCGACGACATCAAGGGGGCCAAAACCGACGACCAGCTCCGCACCGCCCTCCTTCGCGTCATCGAACCCATCTCCGGCACGGTCGTGCTCGAACGCTACGAGCCCGTCCTCGACTCCCACGGCAAAATCATCGCCTACAACGCCTGGGTCCTCCGCTGAGTGCCGAAGCCTTTTTACGCATTTCCATTCCGTACCCTGAGCTGGTCGAAGGGGGAGGAATCTGCTTTTCGACCCGCCGCCAAACGCCGGGTGCCCCATCCTTCGCGGCTTCATCGCGAAGGGTGGGAAAGCAAGAACTCAATCGGCCACCAGTCCGCGTTTTTCAGTTGTCATCCTTCCGCGAAGCGGGAGGACCCACTCTGTTCTTGCCTCCAGGTACGCCGAGGCTTCAGCCTTGGCCCTCTCAATAGACAAGAAGAAAAAGGGGCTTCAGCCCCTGGGGTTTGCCGCCGTTCCCCAAACACGAAGCATCCAATCCACGGAGCCACCATCACGATGACCCCAACCCGCCTTGCCGCAACCCTCGCAGTCGCCCTCGCGCTCGTCATCCCCACACACGCGCAGACCCTCCCCGAAGTCCTCCACCAGATGGACGCCGCCAGCACGCGCTTCCACTCCGCCCAGGCCGACTTCCGCTGGGACCTCTACGAGCGCGTCGTCCGCCAGACCACCACGCAGAACGGCAGCATCTACTTCGAGAAGACCGGCGCCACCACCCAGATGGGCGCAAAGATCGACCCGCCCTACGCCAAGTTCCTCGAATACAAAAACGGCATCCTCCGCCTCTTCGACCCCGGCGCCGACCACCTCACCGTCCTCCACGCCGGAGCCAACCAGCAGCAGTACGAGAGCTTCCTCACCCTCGGCTTCGGCGGCTCGGGCACCGCGCTGGCAAAGTCCTGGAACATCACCCTCCAGGGCCACGAGACCCTCAACGACGGCTCCGGCCCCATCGACACCGTCAAGCTCGACCTCGTCCCCAAAGACCCCAAGGTCCTCGAAAACGTCTCCCACATCACCATCTGGGTCGATCTCAAACGCGGCGTCTCGCTCAAGCAGCAATTCTTCCTCCCCTCCGAAGACCAGAAGACCGCCACCTACACCCACATCCGCTACAACCAGAAAATCAACACCGCGCCCTTCGCCATCAAGACCAACAAGAAGACCACCATCGACAACCACTAGCAGCACTTCCCCCTGCTGTTGCTTTTGCCCTTTTTGCTTGTCATCCCCGAAGGGAATCTGCACTTCGTTTCTGCATTCGCTTTTCTTGTTGTCATTCCCGAAGGGAATCTGCGTTTGTTTTTGCATTTCCATTCCGCACCCTGAGCGAAGCCGAAGGGGAAGGAATCTGCTTCTTCTCTCCTCGCCGAGAACCACCGGGTGCCCATCCATCGCGCCCTTTGCGCTGGGCGGGTACACTGCCCAACCAAACCACATTTCCATTCCGCAGCGAAGCGGAGGAAACTGCTTCGCTTCCATGAAGCTTTACAGGCTGCGGAAAAACCTCGCAATCCGTGCTTTTCGGTGGGAGCGCAGGGCTTTAGCCCTGCGAAAATCCCAGCAGAATCAAGGGGCTTCAGCCCCGGGCCTTTCTGCAACACTGTCGCACGCACGTTTCCGCAGCCTATCTAGCTCTGAAAGCATCTTCGTGGACTGAATCAGACATCCCTGCAATGCCTTCAGGCAATTAGCCTGATCAATCGTCAGATTGACGTACTCCCTGTACCACCGATAATAGGTCTGCTCGCTGATTCCGGCTTCGTAGCACGCAAGTTGAGTCTTCATCCCTCGCGCCGCATCTGCTTCAATCTGGCGGAGCACATGCACAATCTCCTTATCCGTATGCCTTCTTCCCCTCGCCACCCTATACTCCTTATTCCGGGATCCGATTCATTCGTACTTGATTACGCAGCCCGAAGGCGAAACCCTCAGGGCCGCTCTGCACAAACAACGAATGGCCAAGAGCCTAAGTTAACGAGTACGCCGGGAGCCCATCCATCGCGGCTTCATGCGATGGGTGGGAAAGTACAAACGTCCCAGCCTCTCTTTTGCATTTCCATTCCGCAGCGAAGCGGAGGAATCCGCTTCTTCTCTCCTTACCGAGAACGACCGGGTGCCCCATCCACGCGCAGCTTCATCGCGCATGGGTGGGAATGTAGAAACTTCCCCAGCCAACAAAAGGTGTCATCCGTCCGCAAAGCGGGAGGACCTGCTTTTCTCTCTGACCACAACAAGCCCCGCGCCGAACATCAGCGCGGGGCCAGGCCTCACTACTTCATCGAATAGTGAACGTCGATATGGGTCTCAACTGCCGTGGGTTCCCCGTTCAAAATCGCCGGCGAAAACCTCCACTGCCGCACCGCATCCAGCGCGCTCTGGTCGTAGTCCGCACGCAGACTCTTGATGACCATGACCTTAGTTGGCACGCCCTCCTGATTAATCGTCACCTGCAACACAACCGACCCATTCACTGGGTTCTTCCTGGCCTCGGCGGGATAAACCGGTTGCACTCTGTTCAAGAGATGCACCGGAGTCGCCTTCGCATCCTTCTTCGCCTGGTCCGGATTCATCGTCGAAGCAGGAGCCGCCGCAGCCGCAGCCCCGCCCACCACATTCATCCTCAGCGCCAGCGCCGACCCGCACGCCGCCACCGCCATCGCCGCACATGCGGCAACCGACACCAGCCGCCGCGCCTTCTTCATCTCCACAGGTTTCCGAAGCAATGTCATAACTCTCCTCTCCAGCGTGTTGCCATCAAAGATCCCGATGGCCTGTAGTGGTTCACGCCGCGGACCATCCACCAGCATCTGGGCCAGCCGCAGCAACGAATGCGCGTACTCCTTTCTTCCCTGCGCGGCCTCGGCCGCCATCTCGTCACACACCACCTCACGGCTTTCCGCAATCCGCGCCGCAATCACCCGCGCCACCGGATGCCACGCCACCGGCAACGCCAGCGCGCCATACGCGACGCTCTTCAGGAAATCGCGCCGTTCGATATGCGCGAACTCATGCGCCAGCGCCGCCTCCCAATCCTCCTGCGCAACCGTAGCCAGAAATCCCTCCGGGACCAGCAGCACCGCCCGCCGCATCCCCACCACCACCGGCCCCGAGACCGCACGCGAGCAGTAAATCCGAGCATCCCTCCCACTCATCCGCTCCGAATACAGCGCCCAGATCGCAGCAAGCCCACCCTCAAGCGAAACCGCGGAAGCCTGCCCCGCAATCCGCCGCGTCTTCCACACTCCCCACGCCAGCCGCGCCGCAAAAAACATCAGCGCGCATCCATACATCGCAAGCACCGCATCGACCGCCCACACCGGCAACCGCATCGCACCGCCCACACCCGAAGCCGCACCAGTCAGCGACACCTGCGTCCGAACGTAACCCCCAGCGCCCGCTCCCGCACCAGAAAACAGCCCGGCCAACCGCAGGTGGCAAGCAGGCAACACCACCGCCGCGCCCAGTGCACCCACCCACATCCGATGCACCGCCCGCGCACCCACCCGCTCCAACACCCGCGCCGAAAGCCACGCCGCCGCAAATACCACAGGCACCTGCCACGCCGCATTCAACAGATACGTCACAACCCAATCCGCAAGCTCTCGCATCACTTCTCCTCCTTCAGCTTCCGGCTCAGCTCCGCCAGCTTCTCCGCGTCGAGCTGTTTGCTCTTCACCAGGCTCATCACCAGCTCCTCGCTCGACCCGCCGAACATCCGGTCAACCAGGTCGCGCACCGCGTGAGTCAGCGCGCGCGTCTCCGTCACCGCAGCGCTATAGATATACGCGCGCCCCTTCAGCCTGCGCGTCAGCTTGCCCTTGCGCTCCAGAATGTTCAGCATCGTCTGCACGGTCGTATAGGCCAGCGCCTGCTCCAACCCCTCCTGCACCTCGCCCACGCTGCTCGCCCCGCGCCGCCAGATCACCTGCATGATCTGCAACTCCAGCTTCGTCAAACCCGCCGCATCCTTCTCGCCCACAGCCACACCTCCTAATGGATTAGGAGATTAGCCCTCCGTTTTCGCCGTGTCAACTAAAATCTTAGGAGTTCGACGAGTTTTTTGCTGCCGGGTGCGATTGGCGTTCGAATCACTCATGCGCGCTCGCTTTTCGGTGGGAGCGCAGGGCTTCACAGGATGGTGAAGGCCTCTGCTGTTGCTTTTGGGGATGAGCGTGGGGCTTCAGAGGGCGCTGAAAAAAATCTCTCCGGTCGCTTTTGGGGATGAGCGTGGGGCTTTAGCCCCACGAAAAGTCAGCAAATTCAAGGGGCTTTAGCCCCGGGTCTTTCTGCAAATGCTGACGGGCGCACTTTTCAGCACCCTCTTCAGCCCCACGAAAAGCCAGGAAATACAATGGGCTTTAGCCCTGGGCCGTTCATGTCTGACGCGAATAAATCTCACTCGCCGAAAGTCAGCAAGTCAGGTCAACCCCATCCCGCCTCATCTCTGAGAAAATAAAGAACGTGAAGAAACTGGCAATCCTCGGCTCCACCGGCTCCATCGGCAACAGCACCCTCTCCATCTGCGAGTCCTTCCCGGACCGCTACCAGCCCGTCGCGCTCGCCGCCGGACGCAACCTCGAAGCGGCGCTGGCGCAGTCCATCCGCTGGCGGCCCAGACTCATCTCGATGGCCACCGAAGAACTCGCCGCCACACTCAAAACCCGCCTCCGCGCCGGAGGCATCACCTGCGTCGAGGTCGTCCACGGAAGCGAGGGCAGCGTCCGCGTAGCCACGCTGCCCGAGGTAGACTTCGTCGTTTCGGCCATCGTCGGCGTCGCCGGGCTCGAGGCCACCTACGCCGCCGTCCAGGCGGGCAAGACCATCGGCCTGGCCAACAAAGAATGCCTCGTCGCCGCAGGCGAGCTCATCATCGCCGCCGCGCGCGAGCGCAACGTCGCCCTGCTGCCCATCGACTCCGAGCACAACGCCGTCCACCAATGCATGCGCGGAGGCACGCCCGCCGAGGTCAAGCAAATCTGGCTCACCGCCTCCGGTGGCCCATTCCGCTCGACGCCGCTCGCGGACTTCGCCCACATCACGCCGCAGCAGGCCCTCAAGCATCCCACCTGGGTCATGGGCCAGCGCATCACCATCGACTCGGCCACCATGATGAACAAAGGCTTCGAGGTCATCGAAGCCTGCCGCCTCTTCAACCTTCCCCCGGCCAAAGTGCAGGTCACAGTTCATCCGCAGTCCACCGTCCACTCGCTGGTCGAGTTCGTCGATGGCAGCATCCTCGCGCAGATCTCCGTCACCGACATGCGCCTGCCCATCCTCTACGCCCTCGCCTACCCGGAGCGCGTCGCCGTCGCCAGCCGCGACAACCTCACCTTCGACCTCCGCACGCTCAGCCAGCTCGACTTCGCGCAACCCGACCTCGCCCGCTTCCCCTGCCTTCGCCTCGCCTACGAGGCAGCCGAAGCCGGAGGCAAAGCCCCCATTGCCCTCAACGCCGCCGACGAAATCGCCGTCGCCGCCTTCCTCGAAGGACGTATCCCATTCCTGGGCATCCCGCGTACAATAGAACAAGTGCTCCAGATAACGACCGGCCCCCGGCCCGCGTCCATTGTTGAGGTGCTTCAAGCAGATCTTGCCGCGCGCGACCAGGCGCGCGAAGTGATTGCCAGTCAGTTTGCGACGGCCACCCACTAGCCCAACCAGCACCTACACTTACGAGGTCCCCGCTCCCCTATGTCAACCGTCATCCAGCTAGCCATCGTCCTTGGGATCATGGTTCTGGTCCACGAATTCGGCCACTTCGCCGTGGCCAAACTCTGCGGCATCCGCGTCGAAGTCTTCTCCATCGGCTTCGGCAAACGGCTCATCGGCTTCAAGCGCGGCGACACCGAGTACCAGATCGCCGCCGTCCCCCTCGGCGGCTACGTCAAGATGGCCGGCGAACTCGCCGGCTCCGGCACCGACCTCCACCAGGACACCGTTGCCGCAGACGACCCCGGCAGCTTCAGCGCCCATCCGCGCTGGCAGCGCATGCTCGTCGCCTTCGCCGGCCCCGTCGCCAACTTCCTGCTCGCCTTCGCCCTCATGATCGGCGTCGGCATGATGCACAACGAGGTCCAGCAGTACCTCAGCGCGCCCGCCCGGACCGACTACGTCCCCGCCAACACCCAGGTGGCCCGCACCGGCATCGAGAGCGGCGACCTCATCGTCCACTACGACACCATCGAAAACCCCACCTGGGACCAGGTTGCCGTCCGCTCCATGCTCAACCTGAACCAGCACATCGCCTTCTCGTACCTCCACGACGGCAAGCGCATCGACACCAAACTCTTCGTCGAAGACAAGAACGGCCCCGACAACTTCTCGCTCGACACCCTTGGCCTCATCCCCATCATGCAGACCACCCCCGTCCAGGTAGACACGCTTGAGCCAGACATGCCAGCCATCCACGCCGGACTCAAGCCCGGCGACAGAGTCACCGCAGTTGACGGCCTCCACCTGCACTCGGTCCCGGCCATCCTCGCCTATCTGCAGGACGAGGCCGGAAAGCCCGCCACCCTGACCGTCCTGCGCACCGAGCCGAACAAAGCCGTCCAGACCCTCGAGATCCCCATCACGCCCAGGATGGCCGACGCAGGCGACGGCTCCAAGGAATACCGCCTCGGCTTCAGCTACATTCCGCCGCCGGTCAAGGTCGAGAAGCTGCCCTTCGACAAAGCAGTGGCGGCTTCATGGAAGTTCAACAAGAAGGGCTCCTACCTCATCGTCGAGGTCATCAAGCGCCTCTTCACCCGCCAGGTCTCGGTCAAGAGCCTCTCCAGCCCCATCGGCATCGGCCAGCAGATCCACCAGGCCGCCGAGATGCCCGGCTGGATGCCGCTCATCGGCCTGATGGCCTACATCTCGCTCAACCTCGGCATCTTCAACCTCCTGCCCATCCCCATCCTCGACGGCGGCATGATCACCTTCCTCGTCATCGAGTCGATCATGCGCCGCGACGTCAACCAGCAGTTCAAGGAGCGCGTCTACCAGGTCGCCTTCGTCTGCCTGCTGGCCTTCTTCGCCTTCGTCATCTTCAACGACATCACCAAACTCAGCTTCTTCTCCAAGATGAAGCCCTGAAGAGGTATCGACAAATCCGCACCTCGTAAGATCTTGTCATCCTGAGCGCAGCCACTCGCAGTTTCATCGCGAGTGGCGCAGTCGAAGGATCTGCGGTTCTCTGCCGAGCCATGTCTGTCAATCGAGCTACGCCGAACCGCGCAGCTCCGCCACAATCTCCGCCGCCGCCTTCCGCGCCTCGTCCTCCCGATCCGGCGGAAAGCTGATCGCCCCCACACGCGCGTGCCCGCCCCCGCCATACCGCTCACAAATCGCCGCCAGATTCACCAATTTCGCAGCAGGCACCCGCGTCCACGGATTCGTCCCCACCGCCACCTTCGTCCGGAACGACGACTTGCTCAGCCCCACGTTATACACGCCATCCGGAAACAGATAATACGGAATAAATTTGTTGTACCCCTCGGTAGGCTGGTCGGTAATGTCAAACGTAATCACGCCGCCATCCAGCGTCGCGCGCGAACGAATCAGTTCGAGCGCAGCCCAGTGCCGCTCCATCAGCGGCCCCAGTAACTCCGCGACAAACGGACGCTCCAGCACATCCTGCAAACTCATCTCCGTCAGCAGCGGAATCAGCCGCGGCACCAGCCCATGGTCCGCCGCGCTCTCAATCACCATCGTCAGCTTCATCGCCGGAGCAGCCATCTCGACAGCGGCCTTCGCGCTCTCATACCGCGCCCCGTCCACAATGTCGGCCCACTTCACCAGCTCCGCCAGCGGCTTCACATCGAAGCCGAACTTCGCCGCGCCCACATCCGCAATCAGGCTCGTACACGAGACATAGTTCGGATCAAAAAACTTCCGCATCGCAGTCGAACCGTCGGCCTGCCCGCGCCGGAAGTCCGCCTCATCCGCCGCCGTCAAAAACGCGCTCTGATGATGATCGAACCACCACGTCACCTTCGGCGACGCCGAGTACTTGAAATCCACAATCGCATTCTCGCCCCCATGACTGGTATCGCCAAACGCGCCCTCGTCAAACAGCGCGCCCGCCCGATGCACCAGCCCGTAGTACGAGTACCCGCTCGCCGTCTTCACGCACTCCCGGTGGAACCGCGTAAACACCGCCGCCGAACACGCCCCATCAAAACACTTATCGTGATAAAAAATCCTGCAATCCAAAGTCGTCAGCCCTCACTCGAAACGCACTTGAGCACGTGCGCGAATCTCTTAGCATACCCGGCCTTCCCTACCTGTCAAGCTGCCCTTCGTACCGTGTTGCCGCCAGGTCAATCTCGCGCTCGATCTTCCGCAGCGTGTCATCGCCAATCTTCCCCTCGTCACGCAGCGCAATCAACGTCCGCCTCTCTGCCTTCAGAGCGCCCGCCGAGATAGCGCGCAGACGCGCATACGTCTCCCGCCCCAAGCCATCGGAGCCGCCATCCTCACCGCCCACCGCAGCCAGACGGTGCCGATAGCGATGCATCAGGTCGTCATACACATGCTCCATCTCCAACCCATCCTTCGCCCGAGCAGCCTCCAGATGCGTCATCGCCGACTCCAGCACCAGCCGCCGCGCCTCCGCCTCTTCCGCATTCACGCCTCCTGTCCCGCCCAGCCCCAGCACGCGGATCAGCACAGGCAGCGTCAGCCCCTGCAGCACCAGCGTCACCAGGATCACGCAGAATGCCAGAAACACAATCAAATTCCGCGCGCCAAACGGCTGCCCATTCCCCAGCACCGCCGGCACCGAGAAAGCCGCTGCCAGCGCAATCACGCCGCGCATCCCCGTCCACCCCACCACAAAAATCTCGCGCCTCCGCAGCGGCTCTTCGCGATGCCCCAGCCACCGCCGCTCCACCCACCCGGCCACCCGCAGCGCCGGATACACCCACACCATCCTCAGCGCAATCAGCACCACGCTGAACACCACGCCATACAACACCAGCGTTCCCGTGCTGTACCGTCCATGAATCCCCGCCAGCACATACGGCAGTTGCAACCCGATCAGCACAAACACCAGCCCGTTCAGGATGAAGTTCAGCGCATCCCACATGCCCGTCACCTGCAGCCGCACCGCCGGCGAAAACAGCGACACACTCTTCCGGCTCAGATAAATCCCGCACGCCACCACCGCCAGCACACCCGAAGCCCGCGCCTTTTCGCCCGCCAGATACGCCGCATACGGCACCACCAGACTCACCACCACCTCAACCGGCCCATCGTCGATGAACTGTTCCAGCCAGCCCACCACCGCGCCGATCAGCAACCCAATCCCCAGCCCGCCCACCACCAGATACGCCAGCCGCGCAAGCCCCTCCCCCACCGTAGGCATGTCGCCGCGCGCAATAATGGCGATGCCGATCTCAAGCGCCAGCAACCCGGTCGCATCGTTCAACAGGCTCTCGCCTTCCAGAACATCCACAATCCGCCGAGGCAACCCAACCTTCGTCGCAATCGACGTCGCGGCAATCGCATCCGTCGTCGCAACCACAGCGCCCAGCAAAAATCCCGCCTTCCAATCCAGCGCCGTGATGAAGCGGTCGGAAAACTCCGCCACGCCCCACACCGTAAAGCCCACCAACCCAAACGCCAGCAGCCCAATCGCCACCGCATTCCGGCGAAACTCCCGCCACGACATCGTCCACGCCGCCGCATACAGCAACGGCGGCAGAAAGATCACAAACACCACATCCGGGTCCAGCGGAATCCGCGGGAGGTGCGGAAAAAAGCTGATCACGAGCCCGGCCAGCACCAGCACAATCGGATACGGCACCTTCAGCCTGCGCGCCATCACGGCAAACGCGGCCACCAGCACCAGCAGCAGCAGCATCACCGCCTCCACCGCATGAAGACCACCGCCCGTCGGCATCGACCCCATCTCCATCCAAACCTCCGCCCCGCTCACACTCAGCGCCGAAGGCGCGACATATACCAGCCTAGGCCGAAGGCCTAGGTTTCCGACCAACCCATATCCAGAGGGCTGAAGGCCCGACACATCATTCGGGTCCTCACAGAGACACTTTCGTCCCGCCCCTCAACGCACGTGCCGCCAAACGCACTTTTCCCGCAATCTCTTAAATACCGCTCCCACCATTTATCATCAACATCAGATGCATCCCACCGTACAAAACCTGCTCCGCTCCGGCGCCGAAGCCACCGACCAGGCCCTCGAACGCCTTCTGCCTTCGCCCGACACGCTCCCGCACTCCATCCACCGGGCCATGCGCCACTCCGTCTTCGCCGGCGGCAAACGGCTCCGCCCCATCCTCGCCATGCAGGCGGCCCGCATGGTCGCCACCACCGGAGACATCCCCGCAGGCGCACCCGACCTCGGCGCAGCCATCGAGATGCTCCACACCTACTCGCTCATCCACGACGATCTCCCCGCGCTCGACAACGACGACCTCCGCCGCGGCAAGCCCACCTGTCACGTGGCCTTCGGCGAAGCCATCGCCATCCTCGCCGGCGACGCGCTCCAGGCCCTCGCCTTCCAGACCATCGCCCAGCTTCCCTCGCCGCCCGCGACCACCGTCGCCATCCTCCGCGAAGTCTCGCTCGCCGTCGGCACTGGCGTCGGCCCCCACAGCCCG
>Ga0070659_100002676_pt1 | contig 12666 bp, 9 predicted proteins | sample KBSC23metaG_FD_64666 | JGI IMG/M metagenome (GOLD analysis project Ga0070659, IMG submission 64666) | Corn rhizosphere microbial communities from Kellogg Biological Station, Michigan, USA - KBS C2-3 metaG | ecosystem: Host-associated > Plants > Roots > Rhizosphere > Soil ...
CGTACCGCGCGAAAGCCCATCTCATTTCCAACACGAACCCGCTTCACCCGCGCCGCGACCGCAAAGCCGGCTTGAAGTTGAACGAACTCGGGTTCACCGAAGACGACTTGTCGCGCGAAACGTTTGTCGCAACGCAAATGGGTGTGAAGCCCAACACGCTCAAAGCGCTCATCGAACATTTACAACGCATTTATTGCGGACACATCGGCATCGAGTACACGTACATCACGAACCTCGAAATGCGCGAGTGGCTTCGCCAACGTTTCGAAAGCACCGCCGGCGACATTGACTTTCCCGTCGAGAAAAAGAAACACATCCTTGCAAGACTGAACTCCGCTACGGTGTTCGAAAAATTCCTGCACACGAAGTTCATCGGTCAAAAACGTTTCTCGCTCGAAGGCGGCGAAACAACGATTCCCGCTTTGGATGCCGCGATCATGACCGCCGGCGATTCCGGCGTCGAAGAGATTGCCATCGGCATGGCGCACCGCGGTCGCTTGAACGTGCTCGCAAACATCATCGGCAAAACGTACGACCAAATATTTACGGAGTTCGAAGGCACGGCGCCGAAAGATTCCACGATGGGTGACGGCGACGTGAAATACCACTTGGGTTATTCGTCGTCCGTGACCACGCCGCAAGGCAACGCCGTCAATTTGAAACTCGTTGCCAACCCGTCGCACTTGGAAGCCGTCGACCCCGTCGTTGAAGGTTTCATTCGTTCGAAAGCGGACATGTTGTACGGCTCCAACTACAGCAAGGTGTTGCCAATATTGATTCACGGTGACGCGTCCGTCGCCGGTCAAGGCGTGGTGTACGAAGTGTTGCAGATGTCCCAACTCAAAGGCTATTACACAGGCGGCACCATCCACTTCGTCATCAACAACCAAATCGGTTTCACCACGGACTTCGACGACGCGCGTTCCGCGTTTTACTCCACGTCGGTCGCGTCGATGGCGCAGTGCCCCGTGTTGCACGTGAACGGCGACGATCCCGAAGCCGTCGTGTATTGCATGGAGTTGGCTGTTGAATTCCGTCAGAAATTCAACCGCGACGTGTTCATCGACATGGTTTGCTACCGTCGCCACGGACACAACGAAGGCGACGACCCGAAATACACGCAGCCGAAGATGTACGAGGAAATCGCGCAGCACCAAAACCCGCGCGAAGTCTACATCCACCAACTCATCGAGCACGGCGACATCCATGCCGAACTCGCGCAGGAAATGGACAAGGCGTTTTGGAAAGAACTCCAAGACCGTCTGGACAATATCAAGCAAAACCCGATTCCCTACACGTTCCAAGAACCGGAGCGCATGTGGGTGGAAATGAAAAAGCCGACGGCGGAAGACTTTGAATCGTCGCCGGTGACGGGTGTCGACAAAGTGCTGCTGGACCGCGTAATGAAAGGGTTGATGTCGTATCCCGAGAATTTCGACCCGTTGAAAAAAATCGAAACGATGTTGGCGGCACGCCGCAAATCGTATTACGACGAAAGCACGATTGACTGGGGAATCGGAGAGTTGCTGGCTTACGGCACGTTGCTGCTCGAAGGTCACGACGTGCGCCTGAGCGGACAAGACGTCAAGCGCGGCACGTTCTCCCACCGCCACGCCGTCATCTACGACGAAACCGACAACAAAGAATACAACCGCCTCGACCATTTAGAAAAAGACCAAAACGCTCGCTTCCGCATTTACAACTCGTTGCTGTCTGAGTTCGCCGTGCTCGGTTTCGAATACGGCTACAGCACCGGCACGCCGACGGCGTTGACCATTTGGGAAGCGCAGTTCGGCGACTTCGCCAACGGTGCGCAAACCATCATCGACCAATTCATTTCATCCGGCGAAAGCAAGTGGCAACGCAACTCCGGCATGACGCTGTTGCTCCCGCACGGTTACGAAGGACAAGGACCGGAGCACTCGAACGCAAGACCCGAACGTTTTTTACAACTGTCTGCCGAATTCAACTGGAGCGTTTGCAACATCACCACGCCGGCTAACTTTTTCCACGCGTTGCGCCGTCAACTGAAGCGTCCGTTCCGCAAGCCCTTGGTGGTGATGTCGCCGAAAAGTTTGTTACGTCACCCGAAGTGCATCTCGCGCGTCGAAGACTTAACGATCGGCGGCTTCAAAGAACTCATCGACGACGATAAAGTGAAAGACCCGTCGAAAGTGCGCCGCGTGTTGTTTTGTTCCGGCAAGATTTATTACGACTTGCTGGACCGTCAGGAAAAAGAAAACAAGTACGACATAGCCATCGTTCGTCTCGAGCAGTTGTTCCCGTTGCCGTTCAACCAACTCAAATCGATCATCAACAAGTACCGCTTCGCGCAGTACGTGTGGGTGCAGGAAGAGCCGTCGAACATGGGAGCATGGGTTTATTTGTTAAGCTGCACCAAAGACATCAAGTGGGGTATGATCAGCCGCAAAGCCAGCGCAAGCCCCGCGAGCGGTTTCCAAAAAGTACACGCACGCGAGCAGGACGAAATCATCACCAAGGCGTTTGAGTAAACAGCTGTTAGCCGTTGGATTCTTCAAAGCAATGCCGCGCGTGTCAGTCTGAGGCTCTCGAAGACTGACTTCAGCAAGCTAAATCAACGTCACACTTCGAGTGCCTCAGTGTGACATTCACTTCGTCGTGTTGCAACGGTCGCGGCTAAAAGCTAATGGCTAACTTTGACCGACCTATAAACACTTTCCGACACACTATATGAAACGCTCCGCAACCGCCGTATGGAACGGCTCCGGCAAAGAAGGCAACGGACAACTGCAAACCGACTCCGGCGTCCTGAACGACAAACCCTATTCCTACAAAACGCGTTTTGAAAACGAAGCAGGCACCAATCCGGAAGAACTCGTCGCCGCCGCACACGCCGGTTGCTTCTCGATGAAACTGTCGTTCGTGTTGGTGTCCAAAGGCTTCACGCCGGACCGCATCGAAACGAAAGGAACCATCACGTTGGAAAACGGCTCCATCACCAACTCGCACCTCGACGTGAAAGCGAAAGTCGCCGGCATTTCTGAAGAGCAATTCAAAGAAGCCGCCGAAGACGCTCGCATCAATTGTCCCGTGAGCAAGCTGCTCAACGCCACCATCACGATGGACGCGCAACTCCAATCCTAGTTTTCACAACAGACTTTACAACACAGCAACGATGAGCCTCGAAATAAAAGTGCCGACGGTCGGTGAATCCATCAACGAAGTGACGCTTTCGAAGTGGACCAAGAAGGACGGCGACTTCGTGAACCGCGACGAAGTGATTTGCGAACTCGAATCCGACAAGGCGACGTTCGAGCTCAACGCGGAAGAAGCCGGCACGCTGCACATCGTCGCTCAGGAAGGCGCCACGCTCAAAATCGGCGACGTCGTTGCGAGCATCGACACCGCAGCGCAAGCGTCCAACGCGGCTCCCACTCCCGCCGCACCAACCGCTGCCGCGCCGCAGGCGAAAGCGGACGCGGAAAACGCGCCGCCGCAAAAACAACCGAGCGAAGGAGACGATTTGCCGAAAGAAAAACAGGACGCGGGACCGCAACCGAACGTGACCGTTGCGTCGAACATGCCGTCGGCGTCGCCGGAGGAACGACAAGCCGCGCAGCAAACCGCACAACAGCCGCAACAACAACCGGCTCCGCAACAAACCACTTACGCCACAGGCACGCCGTCACCCGCTGCTGCTAAAATGATGGCGGAACAAAACGTGAACGGCGTCAACGGCAGCGGTCCGAGCGGTCGCGTCACCAAGGCGGATGTTTTGAACGCGATCAAGAACGGCGCTCGTCCGGTGGCAACGCAAACGCAACCGGCACCCGCGACGCAACCCGCTCCGAACGTCAACGGAACTTCAAACGGTCAACAAGCGCCGGCTCCAAAGGCACAACAACAACAACAAGCAACGCAACCGGCGCAAGTGTCCGGCGCACGTGGCGAACGCCGTGAGAAAATGAGTTCGCTGCGCAAGACCATCGGCAAACGGCTCGTCGCGGCGAAGAACCAAACGGCGATGCTCACCACGTTCAACGAGGTAGACATGAAGCCGGTCATGGACATCCGCGCGAAGTACAAAGAAGCGTTCTCCAAAAAGCACAACATCGGACTCGGCTTCATGTCGTTCTTCACCAAGGCGGTTTGCAACGCGCTGCAGGAATGGCAAGCCGTGAACGCGATGATCGACGGCGAAGAAATCGTCTACCACGACTACGCCGACATTTCCATCGCCGTGTCCACTCCGAAAGGGTTGACCACGCCGGTGATCCGCGGCGCAGATCAACTGACGTTGGCGGAAATCGAAATGAAAGTATCGGAGCTCGCAAAAAAAGGTCGCGACAACAAACTGACGCTGGAAGAAATGAGCGGCGGCACGTTCACCATTTCCAACGGCGGCGTGTTCGGCTCGCTCATGTCAACGCCGATTCTGAACCAACCGCAATCCGCCATCCTCGGCATGCACAAGATTCAGGAACGTCCGGTTGCGATCAACGGTCAGGTGGTGATTCGTCCGATGATGTACCTCGCGTTAAGTTACGATCATCGCATCGTCGACGGTCGCGAGTCCGTGAGCTTCTTGATGCGCGTGAAAGAACAACTTGAAAATCCTGAACAACTTTTGGTCGGTGCTGATCCGGTGAAGCTGTTGCTGGACCTTTAAAGTTCAAGGTTCCGAATCAATGTCCCGACTTCCCGTTTCAGTTCGGGCAAGTGATTAATGACCACACTCCATATTATTTCGTCTGATACGGTGTCGTATCCATGCGCGATGCGGTTGCGCATCGCCACGATACTTCGCGCATTGGAAAGCGTAATCGTCGGTGTCAACGTCAAAAGACGTTTGGTGGCTTCGCCGATGATTTCCAGATTTCGCTCCACAGCGCGGCGCGTTCGGGAGTCGGCTACATAAACGTCGAAACGTTTCGGACGGTCGTCAAAATAACTTTCAACGTCGGCTATGGCATTATGAATGTCATAAAGCAAGACTTTGATGTCATGCGGCATAAAGCAGTTCGCGCTGTTCTTCGATGGACTGACGCAAAAAGGGATTTCGCAACGCTTGCGCCTCCAGCAAATCCACCGAACGTTTCAGTAAATCTTCGAGCGCGAATTGTAGATCAAAATAATTGTCAGCGTATTCTTCCAAGGTAACACCGTCAAACTCGACGACCAAGTCGATGTCGCTATCCGCATTGAACCCTTCGGTCAAGGCGGAGCCAAATACGTACAACGCTTTTACGTGGTGCGTGCGACAAAGCGTTTGTATTTCGTCCCGATGTCGTTCCAACAAATTCACGACGTAAACTTACAAACTGCATCAAACAAAAGCGGCGCTCGATTGAGCGCCGCTTTTGTTTTACCACCAAGCCTGCACTGAGCTTGCCGAAGTGGCGTTTAGTTCACAACCGGCAGGTACGAATACTCTTTGCCGTACTCCAACATTTGGTCTAAGAAATTGTCGGGATAGCTCACTTTCACGTCCGTCACTTTGTCGCCGTTCATCACGGCGGTGAATTTCGGTTGGATGAAACCTTTGTACGGCGCAAGTTTCAGCTTGGCATAGCGTTCCAGCACTTCTTTGTGAAGCGTCGGATCGAGTTGCACGCCGTAGTTCTCCACCAAGTCGTGACCGGCTTTGTAGTCCCCTTCGGATTTGATGCGTTGGATCTCGCGGAGCAAATTGCCGAAGATCACGCGGAGTTTGTCGTAGTCGTTGATGACGAAGAACGTCTTGCCGTCGCGGGTTTTCTTTTCGATGACGTTTTCTTTTTTGCCTTGTTCGTAAGCCCACGCGGCGATGGTCTGGCGGTTGCGCATGTGCGCTTCTTCCAGTTGCGTTTCGTTCGCCGGCACGCGGTTCATTTGAATCATCAAGCCGTTGTTGATGTAGTTGTCGTATTCCGCTTTACCCACTTCCAACGACGGCATCACGCCGATGTCCACCAACTTCTTGTCGTAGATGTAATACAACGCCACGAGGTCCGCGCGTGCTTCTTCCAACGTGTTCGCGTAGTTCTTAAGCGTCGTCGAAAACTCGGCGACACCGGCGTTGACCTGACCGGATGCGTGTCCGATGACTTCGTGCATGTCGGTGTGCAGGTCCGCGGCGAGCGCGCCGTATTTGTCCGCGCGATCGACGGCTGCTTTGTCGTAGTAAAATTCTTCACGCAAGCCGGAGCCTTTCGCCGCTTCGTTGTACGCGTTGACGATGTTGCCGAGGCTCACGGATTTCGAACCAACTTGCTCGCGGATCCAATTCGAGTTCGGCAGGTTGATGCCGATCGGCGTGGACGGCGCGGCGTCGCCGGCTTCCATGCAAACGGTGATGACTTTCGCGGAAATCCCTTTAACGCTTTTCTTTTTGTGCTCCGGCATCAGCGGCGAGTTGTCCTCGAACCACTGCGCGTTGTCGCCGATCGTCTTGATGCGCTTGGTGGCTTCCATGTCTTTGATGGAAACGGTGGATTCGTAGGACGCTTTTTTGCCCAGCGGATCGCCGTACACTTCGATGAAGCCGTTCACGAAATCGACGCGTGACGCGGTGTCTTTCACCCACTCAACGCTGTACGTGTCGAAGTCTTTCAGATCACCCGACTTGTAGTATTGGATCAACGCGTCGATGACGGTTTTTTGCTGCGCGTTCTCCGCGACGTTGGACGCTTTCGACAACCAATACACGATGGAGTCGATGGCGGGACCGTACATGCCGCCGCTCTTCCACGTCTTCTCCATCAGGTTGCCGTTGTTGTTAACCAGCTTCGAGTTGAGCCCGAACATCACGGGTTGCTTGTTCTGCGGATCGTCCATCTTCTTGTAGAACGCTTCGGCTTCCGCTTGCGACACGCCTTCGTAATAGTTCATCGACGACTCTTTCAGCAGATCTTTTTTCGGATCGAGGCTCACACGCTTCGGCGCAATCGTCGGGTCGCACACGATGTTGACCACGCGGTCGGTGAACGCCGGTTGCGCTTCGCCGTTCTGCATCGGCAACCCTTGCGGGTCGGAGTTCTTGATCAATTGCGCGAAGTATTCTTTCGAAAATTCCGGCTGGATCTTGTTGGTGGAATAATGGTGGTGAATGCCGGACGAGAAGAAGACGCGCTTCGCGTAGGTGATGAACTTCTTGTAGTCGTCGGAATTCTTGTCGCCTTTGTACGTGCGGATGATGTTCTCCAACGTCTTGCGCACCGTCAGGTTGTACTTGCCGTTTTGGTCCCAAAAAATATCGCGACCGCTCAACGCGGCTTGCGACAAATAGTAAACGAGTTCTTTTTGTTTGGGTGTTAACGTCTCGAAGCCTTGCACCTGATAACGCAAAACCTGCAGGTCCGCGAACTGGTCGGCGCTGTACTTGAACGTGTCTTTGGGTGCTGTGACCGAGGCGGTCTCGGAAGCGGTGTGGGTGCAGGATTGGCTCATTCCGGCAAGGATTAACAAGATGAACGAATAATAACGTTTGGGCATGATGGTTGGGTTGAGGGATGCTAAAATAAAGAGTTATTAAGTAGCGGCTGGGTTACAGCCATGTATAAACGGACTATATTAGCAAACACAAAAAGTGATGTTATGCTGAACGCCAATAAAAAAGCGAAGATGTTGCAATTGCTGAAGAACTACAGCAAGACCTATCTCAACAAATACACCGACCTCGACGAGTCGGGCACGCGCCTGATGATAAATACATTCTTAACGGACGTACTGGGCTACACCGCGATCGAGGAAGTCAAAACCGAATACATGATTCGCGGAACGTACGCGGACTATGTCGTTCAAACGAAAGGCGTACGACACTTTCTGGTGGAGGTGAAAGCATTGTCCATTGCGTTATCGGAACACCATTTGCGCCAAGCCGTTAATTACGGAGCCAACGAAGGAATCGAATGGGCTTTGCTGACGAACGGACAGCAATTTGACCTTTACAAGATCCTGTTCAACAAGCCCATCGAATCCAAACGCGTTTTCTCGATTGACCTGAACGACGCTCAACAATTGAAAGACGGCGTCGATCTTTTGCAGTATCTGCACAAAGACTCCATCAACGACAAAGGGTTGGAGTCGCTTTGGAAAAAGCACACGGCACTCGATCCTTGCAACGTTGCCGGCTTGTTGTACGATCCCAAGATTGTCAAGTTCCTTCGGCTCAAGTTGTCGAATAAGTTCAACAGCAAATTCAGCGACGAAGAAGTCAGCGACGCTATCACGGCGGTCATTTGCGACCCGATTGACATGTGCAACGTAAAGATTACGAAAGTGAAGAAGGAAGCAAAAAAGAAAGCGGTTGATTTAGGAAACGTCCCTGTTGGCGAGGTTGCGACAAAGGTCGAAACCGCACAGCCCTAAATCTTTTCGAGTTGAGCCAACGTTTTTCTGGCTCTTGACTTTATGCCGGCGCTGCCGTTCGGCAACAACGCTTCGACGGCTGTACGCAGTTCGCGTTTCAGTTCCGGCTCCCGTTTGCAAACGTTGGTTAACACTGTCATCGCGTGTGCTTGCACGGCGATGGCTGCAGACGGATCCACCAAGGCGTTGAAACAAAAGTTGACCACGTTGCCCAAATCCTTCTTCGGTATCTCCACGAATTGCAACACGCGAGCGACGTTGCGCGCAACGGAAACGTGAACATCGGGCTTAGTCGCGCGTTTGATCATTTTGCCGATGTAAGGTTGAATCAATTTGGGGTTTGCTTCGGCGCAATAGCTCACGATCCAAGCGGCGCGTTGCGTCACGCGGTACTCACCTTTCAGAAATAAATCCATCAACGCGTCAAACCGTTGTTTGTCGTCACCAACCCATTTTGCAACGACTGTTGTGTTGGCTTTGCTGTGTTCACGCAGTATCGCGTCGCGGAGGTTCATAAAGTCGGCATTCAATACCTTTACGCGCACTAAAAATATTCAATGAGTCAGTACGACGTCACGGTGATCGGCAGCGGTCCGGGTGGTTACATCGCGGCGATTCGCTGCGCGCAAATGGGTTTCAAAACGGCGATCGTGGAGCGCTATCCGGTGCTCGGCGGCACGTGCCTGAACGTCGGTTGCATCCCGTCAAAAGCGCTGCTCGATTCCACCGAACATTATTACAACGCCACGCACACGTTCGAATCCCACGGCATCGAGTTGGACGCGCCGCCTACGATCAACTTCGGACGCATGGTGCAACGCAAGTCCGACGTGGTGGGGCAAACGACCGCCGGCGTCGCGTACCTGATGAAGAAAAACAAGATCGACGTTTATCAGGGGTTCGGTTCGTTCGTCAACGCGACGCAAATCAAAGTGGACAACAACGGCGACGTCAAAACCATCGACACCAAGAACACCATCATCGCCACCGGTTCCAAACCGTCGACGTTGCCAAACGTCGGTATCGACAAGAAGCGCATCATCACGTCCACCGAGGCGTTGACCCTTCAGGAAATTCCGAAGACGATGACGGTCATCGGCGGCGGCATCATCGGCTGCGAAATGGCATCGGTGTACGCAAGGCTTGGGACGCAAGTGAGCATCGTTGAATATATGCCGGCGTTGATTGCAAACATGGACGCGGATCTCGGCAAGGAACTGCAAAAAGTATTGACCAAACTCGACATCAAATTCTTCCTCGGCTATAAAGTGACCGGCGCCATTGCGGACGACGGTTCGACGATTGTCACGGCAACAGACCCGCAAGGCAAAGAGCAAAGCTTCGAAGCCGACTATTGTTTGGTGGCCGTTGGCCGACGTCCGTACACGGACAACCTGGGATTGGCCAACGCGGGCTTGAAAACCGACGAACGCGGCCGCATTCCAGTGAACGAACATCTGCAAACCGACGTGCCGAACATTTACGCCATCGGCGACGTGATCAAAGGCGCTATGCTCGCGCACAAAGCGGAGGAAGAAGGTGTGTTCGTTGCTGAAACGATTGCCGGACAAAAGCCGCACATCAATTACAATTTGATTCCCGGCGTGGTGTACACGTGGCCGGAAGCGGCCGGCGTCGGCGCAACGGAGCAGGAACTGAAAGAAAAGAAAGTCAATTACAAGAAAGGATCGTTCCCGTTCAAAGCGTTGGGCCGCGCACGCGCCGCGATGGAAACCGACGGCTTCGTGAAGGTGTTGACCGACGCGGAAACCGACGAAGTGCTTGGCATACATATGTTGGGACCGCGCGTGGCGGATTTGATCGCTGAAGCCGTGGTGGCGATGGAATACCGCGCGAGCGCAGAAGACATTTCTCGCATGAGCCACGCACACCCGACGTTTGCCGAAGCCGTGAAAGAAGCTGCCATGATGGCCTCGGAAGGACGCGCGTTAAACCTGTAATCGAGATGAGAATGTTACTTGCGCTTTGCGCGCTGCTCGCATACACAACGGCCGTTGGCCAAAACAAAACGCTGACGTTCAGCGACAGCGCGTTCGTTTACAAAGTGGCGATGGACAGCACGTCGTCAAAAGGTTTTTCCGATTGCAACGTGAAGTCGATCACCGTGTCGAACAAATCCGATAACGCCGTCGTGCAAACCATCAACCCGGACGACAACATCGTTTCGTGCGATTGGGTGAACAAGGATTTCTTCGTGGTGGAAGACATGAACTTCGACGGCAAAAACGATTTTCGGATGTTGCTCAGCCAGTCACCCGGCGGCAACATGTCGTACGCGTACTGGCTGTACAACCCGACCACCAGGGCGTTTGAGCGTAACGGCGCGTACGAGGATTCGTTGGCCACGGTAACGTTCGATCGTGAAAAGAAACTCGTGAAGTCGTATTGGAGCAGCGGCATACAGTTCGGCACCGAAACGTACAAGGTGGTGAAAGGCAAGTTGCAACTGATCGAACGCGAAATGATAACGCCGGAAGAAAGCGCAACCGGTTACTACACGCACGAGGTGTACAAGCTGACCGGCGGCGCGATGAAACGCACCGCAAAAGACCGGCTCACCGAAGACGAGGTCCAGAAACTCCAGCAGCCTTAACGCATGGAGTTTTCAAGCGAAGCCCTGATCTCGCTGCTGACGCTCACCGCGTTGGAAATCGTGCTCGGCATCGACAACGTCATCTTCGTTTCCATTTTGGCCGGACGCGTGCCGGAAGCCAGACGCAAGGCGACCAACCAACTCGGCTTGCTCATCGGCATGGGAATTCGGATTTTGTTGTTGGCCGGTATTTCCTGGATTCTGAAATTGGAGTTCAGCTTGTTCCGCTTGTTTGACGAAGACATTTCCGGCAAGGACCTGATTCTGATCGTCGGTGGGTTGTTCCTGTTGTACCAAAGCACGAAAGAAATTCACGAGAAACTGGAAGGAGACGAGGACGCGGCCAATCCCAAAGCGGTCAACAGCTACGCGTCCATCGTGTTGCAAATGATCATCATCAACGTCGTGTTTTCGCTGGACTCCGTCATCACGGCCATCGGCATGGCGAAGCTGCTGTGGGTGATGATCGCGGCGGTGATTTTGTCCGTCGCGGTGATGATGTTCGCGGCGCAACCGATTTCCAACTTCGTGCACAAGCACCCGACGGTTAAGATTCTGGCCTTGAGTTTTTTGTTTTTGATCGGCGTGTCGCTGATCGCGGAAGGGTTTCATCAGCACATTTCCAAAGGCTACATCTACTTCGCCATGGCGTTTTCGTTTGCCGTGGAGTTGGTCAACCTGAAGTTGCGAAAGAAGTCAAAGCCGGTGGAGCTTAAGAGACGCTACTCCGAACGGAATTGAGAATGAATACGGCATCGGCCAACTCTCAATTCTCCCTTCTCAACTCTCCCTTTAATTAGTACGCTCGCGCGTCCACGCCTTGCATGTAATTGACGAACGCTTTGTTCACGACGCGGTTGCCGCCGGGCGTCGGGTAGTTGCCGCTGAAATACCAGTCGCCCTGGTGGTTGGGGCATGCGGCGTGCAAATTCTCCAACGGCTGGAAAATGATTTTAACTTCGGCTTTCACGTCCGCGTCCGTTAACAACGCCGCGCATTTGTCCGACAGCTCTTCGATCGTGAACGGTTTGTAAACGGCTTTCACTTCGTTGCGGATTTCCGCGTCCGGCAGATCGAGCGACGCGAGGCATTTGTCGTACACGTCGTCCAGCACGTTGTCCATGCCGCGTTCTTTGAACAAGGCCACCGCCGCGCGGAACGCAATGAAATCCTTCATGCGGCTCATGTCGATGCCGTAACAATCCGGGTAACGGATTTGCGGCGCGGAGGACACGATGACGATTTTCTTCGGACCCAAACGATCCAGCATTTTGATGATGGATTCCTTGAGCGTCGTGCCGCGCACGATGGAATCGTCAATAACCACCATCGAGTCGACGCCGGAGCGGATGGAGCCGTAGGTGATGTCGTAGACATGTGCCACCATTTCGTTGCGGTCCGCATCCTGCGTGATGAACGTGCGGAGCTTGATGTCCTTGATGGCAATCTTTTCGATTCGCAGACGCCGCGATAAAATTTTATCCGCTAGTTCGTCGTGGCCTAACACGCCGGGTTTGCGCATTTCTTCTTTTTTCCACGCGTTGAGTTTGTCTTCGCCGCCTTTGATCATGCCGTAGAACGCCACTTCCGCCGTGTTGGGGATGAACGAAAAGACGGTGTTCTCGTAATCGTGATCCACTTCGTCCAGCACTCTCGGCATCACGAGCTCGCCGAGTTTTTTGCGTTCCTTGTAAATGTCGGCGTCCGAGCCGCGTGAGAAA
>Ga0070659_100002678_pt1 | contig 12665 bp, 10 predicted proteins | sample KBSC23metaG_FD_64666 | JGI IMG/M metagenome (GOLD analysis project Ga0070659, IMG submission 64666) | Corn rhizosphere microbial communities from Kellogg Biological Station, Michigan, USA - KBS C2-3 metaG | ecosystem: Host-associated > Plants > Roots > Rhizosphere > Soil ...
CTTCGAATCGGTGCCGTCGTACTGGTCCAGCTCCAGCTTGCGCAGCACCCGCACCGGCAGACGCAGCGTGGTGGCGCAGGCTTCGAGATCGAGCCCGCGCGCTTCGCGTGCCGCGCGCAGCCGGCTGCCGAAGCTCGGCTGGGTCGACTCGCCGGATGCCACGCCTTGCCCCGCCCCGTGGGCGGCGGGAAGACGGGCGCCGTCAGGCGCGTGTTCGGACGATGGAGACTGCTGCATGGACGTCATGGATTTTCGGTTGAGTCAAGGGCGTGCGCCTGCTCCGAGTCCGGGAACTGGCTGCGCAGTCGCTTGCCGTAATTGCGGGCCCCCTCCGGGTTGCCCATGCTCGATTCGATGTCGTGCCCCAATTTGAGCGAAGCGGCAGTCGGCTTGCCCAGCGCGTCGAAACGCTGCAGGAACGCCCTTGCTCGAAACGCATCGTTCTTCTGATACAGAAGGTTCGCGAGTTGAAAGAGTGCCTCGCCATCATTCGGATTTCGCGCGATGGCGTCACGAAAATCCGCTTCGGCCCCGACCTTGTCGCCCGCACGCAACTGACATACGCCGGCGTTGGTCAGGGCGACGTCAGGGGTGGAGTAAAACGGATCCTCGACCGCCTTGCGGAAGTAGACCTCGCCCTCGGCATACTTGGCGGTGGAGCAGAGGAACTGGCCGAGATTGTTGTTCCAGGCGCCCTTGGTGGGCTCCAGCGCCACTGCCTTGCGGTAGTGCTGCTCCGCTTCGTCCAATTTGCCGATGCGCTCGTAGATCACCGCGATCACGGTATGCGCCGGCGCGTAGTTCGCATCGAACTTCAGCGCCAACTGCAGCTTGGCCAACGCCGTCTGCAGGTCGCCGCTGGCCAGATAGTGCTGGCCCAGCTCGGTATGGATGCGCGCGGCGTCCTTGGCCTGCTCGGCCTTGGTTTCCTGCGGCAGCGGCTTGCCCAGCGCCCCGCTGTTCGTGTGTGTGGTGACGCATCCTGCCAACGGCAGCAGCAGGCTGAGGATCACGACCCGATCAAAGCGCATGCAAGGCTCCCTGTTCCTGTCGTTTGCGAATGTCGGCGCTGCGTCGCGTGCGATCGGCGACCTGCCCGGCCAACTGGCCGCAGGCCGCGTCGATGTCGTCGCCGCGAGTTCGCCGCAACATCGTCAACACGCCCGCGTTGAGCAACTGTGTCTGGAAATCGTGGATCACGCTCGCGTCGGAACGCTCGAAGTGCGTCCCGGGGAAAGGATTGAACGGGATCAGGTTGACCTTGCAGGTGGGTAGTTTGCGCATCAGCTTGATCAGCTGGCGGGCATGCTCGGGCTGGTCGTTGACGCCCTTCATCAAGGTGTATTCGAAGGTGATCGAGGTACGCGGCTTGCGCGCGACCCAGCGCTGGCAGGCCCCCAGCAGTTCGGCGATCGGATAGCGCTTGTTGATCGGCATCAGTTCGGTGCGCAACTCGTCGTTGGCCGCGTGCAGCGACACCGCCAGCGACACGTCGATCGCGTCCGACAGCTGGTCGATCAACGGCACCATGCCGGCGGTGGACAAGGTGACGCGCTTGGCGGCCAGGCCGAAGCCCAGGTCGTCGCGCATCAGTTTCATCGCCCGCACGACATTGTCGAAGTTGGCCAGCGGCTCACCCATGCCCATCATCACCACGTTGGTGATGCGACGGTTCTGGTGGGTGACGTTGCCGAGGTGCTTCGCCGCCACCCATACCTGGCCGATGATCTCGGCGGTGGACAGGTTGCGGTTGAAACCCTGTGCGCCGGTCGAACAGAAGCTGCAGTTGAGCGCACAGCCGATTTGCGAGGATACGCACAAGGTGCCGCGAGTCGGCTCGGGGATGTATACCGTCTCGATCGCGTTGCCGCTGTCCATGCCCAGCAGCCACTTGTGGGTGCCGTCGGCGGCGGCCTTGTCCAGCACGGTTTTCGGCGCGCCGATGTAGCAGACCTCGGTGAGCCTGGCGCGCAGCGCCTTGCCCACGTCGGTCATGTTTTCGAAGTTGTCCTCAAGGTCGTGGTAGATCCACTTCATCACCTGCTCGGCGCGATACGGCTTCTCGCCGATGCCGGTGAAAAAGTCGCGCAAACCCTGCCGATCGAAATCGAGCAGGTTGACCTTGCTTGGATTGGCGACAACTTGGTTCAAAGGGCGGCTCTTGTTGAAGAGTGCGGCCACGGATGGCCGCTTTTTGATCTACGCGTTCATGGATGAACGCACTTGTTTCAACTGTGCGGCCACGGATGGCCGCTTTTTGATCTTCGCGCTCAAGGACGAACGCACTAACGTGAAACAACATCCGTGGAGGCAAAGAAATAGGCGATCTCCACCTTGGCGGTGTCGACGGCGTCGGAGCCGTGCACGGCATTCGCGTCGATCGACTCGGCGAAGTCCGCGCGGATCGTGCCTTTTGCTGCTTCCTTCGGGTTGGTCGCGCCCATCAGGTCGCGATGGGCCAGCACGGCATTCTCGCCTTCCAGCACGCTGATCATCACCGGGCCGGAGATCATGAACTCGACCAGCGCCTTGAAGAACGGGCGCTCGCGATGTACCGCATAGAAGCCCTCGGCCTCGGCGCGCGACAACTGCTTCATGCGGGCGGCCACGATTTTCAGGCCGGCCTTTTCGAAACGGGCATAGATTTCGCCGATGACGTTCTTGGTGACGGCATCGGGCTTGATGATGGAAAGGGTGCGCTCCAGCGCCATGGGATCTGCTCCGGCAAACGGATTTCGAGGATGGTGGATGAGCCGGCCCCCGGCCGGCAAGTTGGCTAAACCTGACAAGGATTGAGGATTTAGCCCATTAAAGTCTGACAGATTCTAGCTCATACGCAAGGATGGCGCAGATTGCAACAAACGATCGTTTGACGTGCGGGAATTCGCTCACGTATGCTCAAACGATCGTTTGAATCGATTGCCCGCCCGAAGGACGCCATCCTCGCCGTGAACAAGACCAACTCCACCCGGGATCGCATACTCGGCGCTGCCGAAGCGCTGTTCGCCCAGCGTGGTTTCGATGGTGCTTCGCTGCGCCAGTTGACCCACGCCGCCGGGGTCAACCTGGCCGCGGTCAACTACCACTTCGGCTCGAAGGAAAAGCTGGTCGAGGAGGTCTTCCGCCGCCGCCTGGATGCCTTGAATGCCGACCGCCTGGCAGCCCTGGCGAAACTTGGCGACGAACACGCCGCCACCCTGGAGCAGGTGCTCGCGGCCTATATCCGCCCCGCCCTCGAATTGTCGCACGACGGCAATGGCGTCCTGTTCATGCGTGTGCTGGCCCGCGCGTACGCCGAGCACGACGACACCCTGCGCCGCTTCCTGTCCGAAAACTACGGCCACGTGATGCGCCAGTTCACCGCCGAGTTCGCCCGCCTGCTGCCCCATCTCAGCAAGCCCGAACTGTATTGGCGCATCGACCTGGTCACCGGCGCCCTGACCCATGCCATGTCCGGCTTCGGCATGATCCAGCGCAAGAACGACGTCAGCGAACAGGCGCACTTGGAGCAGACCGTGCAGCACCTGATCCGCTTCGCGGCGGCCGGGCTCAGCCATCCGTAGATTCGCCTCACCGGCCGGTAACGGCCAGCTTGCCACCATGGATCGAGATATCACCATCGCACCTTCGGAGAAGCCAATGACCGCTGCATCCTCCCCCGCCTCAGCCCTGCGCATCCGCAAGGCCGCCGTGCTGGGCGCCGGTGTCATGGGCGCGCAGATCGCCGCGCACCTGACCAACGCCGGTGTCGAAACCGTGCTGTTCGACCTGCCCGCATCGGGCGGCCCGAAAAGCGGCATCGCGCTGAAAGCCATCGCCAACCTGGCCAAGCTGTCGCCTGCCCCGCTGGCCGACAAGGCGCTCGCCAGCGCGATCATCCCGGCCAACTACGAAGACGACCTCGACCATCTGAAGGACGTCGACCTGGTGATCGAGGCGATCGCCGAACGGATGGACTGGAAGCTGGATCTCTACAAGAAGATCGCCGGCCACCTGTCGAAGGCCGCGATCATCGCTTCCAATACCTCCGGCCTGTCGATCAACACCCTGGCCGAAGCGCTGCCGGAAGACATGCGCCACCGCTTCTCCGGCGTGCACTTCTTCAACCCGCCGCGCTACATGCACCTGGTCGAACTGATCCCGACCCGGCTCACCGACGCGGCGGTGATCGAAGGCCTCGAAGCCTTCCTCGTCACCACCGTCGGCAAGGGCGTGGTGATCGCCCGCGACACGCCCAACTTCATCGGCAACCGCATCGGCGTGTTCTCGATGCTGGCCACCATGCATCACACCGAACAGTTCAAGCTCGGCTTCGACACCGTCGACGCGCTGACCGGCCCCGCTGTCGGTCGTCCGAAAAGCGCGACCTACCGCACCGCCGACGTGGTCGGCCTGGACACCATGGCGCACGTCATCAAGACCATGGCCGACACCCTGCCCGACGATCCGTGGCACGAGTACTTCAAGGCACCGGTGTGGCTGAGCGGCCTGATCGAAAAGGGCGCGCTGGGCCAGAAGACCGGTGGCGGCTTCTACAAAAAAGTGGGCAAGGACATCCAGGTTCTCGATGTCGCCAAGCAGGACTTCCGTCCCTCCGAGCAAAAGCCCTCTGACGAAGTCGCCGCGATCCTGGCAATCAAGGATCCGTCCGAGAAGTTCGGCAAACTCCGTGCATCGAGCGACCCACAGGCCCAGTTCCTGTGGGCCACCTTCCGCGACCTGTTCCACTACACCGCCTACCACCTGGCCGACATCGCCGACACCGCGCGCGACGTGGATTTCGCCATCCGCTGGGGCTACGGCTGGAAACTCGGCCCGTTCGAAACCTGGCAGGCCGCCGGTTGGCAGCAGGTCGCCGGCTGGATCAATGAGGACATCGCCGCCGGCAAGTCGATGAGCAAGGCACCGCTGCCGGCGTGGGTGACGGATGGCCGTAAAGGCGTCCATGGCAAGGCCGGTTCGTACTCGGCCAGCACCAACGCCGACAAGCCGCGTTCGCAGCACCCGGTGTACAAGCGCCAGTTGTTCCCCGATCCGATCCTCGGCGAGAAGTTCGACCAGGGCAGCACCGTGTGGGAAAACGACGGCGTGCGCCTGTGGACGCTGGGCGACGACGGCATCGGCATCATTTCGTTCAAGACCAAGATGCATACGGTCAACGACTTCGTGCTCGACGGCATCCAGCACGCCATCGGCGTCGCCGAGGAAAAACTCAAGGCCGTGGTGATCTGGCAAACCAGCGAGCCGTTCTCCGCGGGTGCCGACCTGAAGGGCGCGCTGGGCCTGCTGCAGGCGGGCAAGTTCGACGACTTCGAGCACATGGTCGTCAATTTCCAGCGCACCAGCATGCGCATCAAGCATTCGCTGGTACCGGTGGTCTCCGCCGTGCGCGGCCTGGCCCTCGGTGGCGGCTGCGAATTCCAGATGCACTCGGCGCGCACCGTGGCCGCACTCGAAAGCTACATCGGCCTGGTCGAAGCCGGCGTCGGCCTGCTGCCCGCCGGTGGCGGCCTGCATGAGCTGGCCGTGCGTGCCGCCAAGGCCAATCCGGCCGATCCGTTCGAAGAACTGAAGAAGGTATTCGAGACCGTAGCCATGGCGAAGGTTTCGCCCAGCGCGATCGAGGCAAAGAACATGGGCCTGCTGCGCGACAGCGACGTGGTCGTGTTCAACGCCTACGAACTGCTCTATGTCGCCAAGCAGGTAGCCAACGCACTGGCCGAAAGCGGCTACCGTCCGCCGTTGTACCAGCGCGCCATCCCGGTCGCTGGCGACGTCGGCACCGCCACCTTCAAGGCCCAACTGGCCAACCTGCAAGCTGGTTATTTCGCCTCCGAACACGACGTCGAGATCGCCAAGCGCATCGCCGACACCTTGTGCGGCGGCGTGATCGAACGCGGCTCGACGGTGGACGAGGAATGGCTGCTGGCATTGGAGCGCAAGCACTTCGTGGAACTGGCCAAGACCGAAAAAACCCAGGCCCGCATCGCGCACACCATGACTACCGGCAAGCCTTTGAGGAACTGAGATTCGGGATTCGGGATTGGGGATTCGTCAAAGCTGACGAACCCCATGCTCCGCGAATACCCGGAACTCCGACCACTACTCACCAGACATTGTTTTTAAGCGCCGGGCCAGAGGCCACGGGCACCAGGATTACGTCGAACAGCTCTGACGAATCCCCAATCCCGAATCCCTAATCCCGGCTTTCGGAGAAAGCCAAATGACCAAGCAAGTGCAAGACGCCTACATCGTCGCCGCCACCCGCACCCCGGTCGGCAAGGCGCCGCGCGGCGTATTCCGCCACACCCGCCCCGACGACATGCTCGCCCACGTGATCCGTGCCGTGCTGGCGCAAGCACCAAGCATCGACGCCGCCCGCATCGCCGACGTCATCATCGGCTGCGCCATGCCCGAGGCCGAGCAAGGCATGAACGTGGCGCGCATCGGCCTGCTGCTGGCCGGCCTGCCCGACACCGTACCCGGCGTCACCGTCAACCGCTTCTGCTCGTCCGGCCTGCAGTCGGTGGCGATGGCCGCCGATCGCATCCGCCTGGGCGAAGCCGACCTGATGCTCGCCGGCGGCACCGAGAGCATGAGCATGGTGCCGATGATGGGCCACAAGATCGCGATGAACCCCGCGATCTTCAACGACGAAAACATCGGCATCGCCTACGGCATGGGCATCACCGCCGAGAACGTGGCGAAGCAGTGGAAGATCAGTCGCGAGCAACAGGATGCGTTCTCGGTCGAAAGCCACCGCCGCGCCCTCGCCGCCCAGGCCGCCGGCGAATTCAAGGACGAGATCACCCCGTTCCAGCTCGATGACCACTACCCGGATCTGGCTAAACGCAACATCACCACCGACAGCCGCAGCATCGAGATGGACGAAGGCCCGCGCGCAGGTACCACTGCGGAAGTGCTCGCCAAGCTGAAAACCGTGTTCCGCAACGGCCAGTTCGGCGGCACCGTCACCGCCGGCAACTCCTCGCAGATGTCCGACGGTGCCGGCGCCGTGCTGCTCGCCAGCGAAAAGGCCATCAAGGAATACAACCTGCAGCCGCTGGCCCGCTTCGTCGGCTTTTCCGTCGCCGGCGTGCCGCCCGAAGTCATGGGCATCGGCCCGAAGGAAGCGATCCCGAAGGCGCTCAAGCAAACCGGCATCCGCCAGGATCAACTCGACTGGATCGAGCTCAACGAAGCCTTCGCCGCACAGGCCCTCGCCGTGATGGGCGACCTCAAACTCGACCCGAGCAAGGTCAACCCACTCGGCGGCGCCATCGCCCTCGGCCACCCGCTGGGCGCCACCGGCGCGGTGCGCATCGCCACCCTCGTGCACGGCATGCGCCGCAGGAAGCAGAAGTACGGCATGGTGACGATGTGCATTGGTACGGGTATGGGCGCGGCGGGGATTTTCGAAGCGCTCTGATTTTCCTGCTCGTCATGCCAGCGAAGGCTGGCATACAGCGACTTTCGCTGAGAACAACAACGGCGCCGCAGCAATGCGGCGCCGTTGTTCGTCATGACACTCCCCATCATCTTTGACGTATTACGCCAAACGTAATAGTCTCGACGCATGATCAGGAGCTTCCACTGCAAGGATACGCAGGCGTTGTTCGAGGGCGGCGACCCGCGCCGGTTCCGCGCCATCAAGGAAATGGCCATCCGCAAGCTGTCCCAACTCGACGCCGCACACACGCTGGAGTTCCTGCGCTCGCCACCGGGCAACCAGTTGGAAGCGCTGAAACACGATCGCGCCGGCCAGCACAGCATCCGCATCAATCGGCAATGGCGTGTGTGTTTCGCCTGGACTGCCGCCGGCCCGGAACACGTCGAAATCGTGGACTATCACTGAGAACTGCCATGGACTCACCCGTCAATCGCATGCGCCCCGTCCATCCTGGCGAGATCCTGCGCGAGGACTATCTCGCGCCGCTGGCCATGAGCGCCAACGCACTGGCCGCCGCGCTCAGCGTACCGGCCACACGCATCCACGAAATCGTCAACGAGCGGCGCGGCATCAGCGCCGACACCGCCGAGCGCCTGGCTCGTTACTTCGGCGGCGATGCCGTGTCATGGCTGAACCTGCAGGCGATGTATGACCTCAAGACACTGCCCACGCGCAAGGAAATCATGCGCAGGGTGGAGCCGCGGGCTGCCTGACTTGGCCACATTCAGCAGGCGCGGTACGGGCTGCGCCGCGAAGGCCCGCACAACAACACGTGTTCGCCGAAGGCGCCCTGCAGTTCGCCACCCGCATGAAGGTCGTATTGACTTTGAGGGTAAAGCTGAAGCGACTTGGCGAATCCCGCAACGGTGGCTTCAATTCCTGTTCCACCGGGTCAGAGCCAACGCGGCAAGCTTCTTCCCTCGCGCCTCGATCTCAGTTGCGCCCCACTTGGGGCACTTGAGAACTTCGCGACTCAGTTCGAAATGAGTGTTCTGCAGCTTGCGCTTCTTCTCTTCGAACGGAAGATTGCCCAACTCGGGGTTGTACCCAGTAAGTGTCAAATTTCCCAAGGTATCCAGCCAATGCTCGTGAATGGCCAGGTAATCTGGGCCAAGTTCCTCCTTCCATGGTTGTGAAAGTGTCTGCGGCATGATGTGTTCCATCGTCGCTGTGAAAGGATCCACGGTTTCCTTGTGTTCATAGGCTTCTTCGAGGGCGACTAACAAGTAACGCGCAATACGGCGCCGCGGATAAAGATGCTGGGTTACCAGCGCCTCCCCGAACTCTTCATTTGTCGGAAACCGACGACCACCGGAACCTTGGACAAGTTTGTCGCGCAACCAGATTTGAGGTGCCTCATCCGGAAGGTTCAAACAGAGTTCGAGGGTCATCTTGTTCAGGGCATTGGTCGGGACGCCGCACACCAGGCGTCGAACGTAGAACGACTCAAGAATGTCCAGACCATGGACAAAGTCGTCATTACTCAGCACGTCCTGTCGCCAACTACGGTAGAGCCGAAGCAAGAGCGGGTAGAACACGGTCGAATCCAGCTCCTGTATACCCATCAGGCGCTTGGCGACCCGCTCGTTGGACTCATCTTCAGGCTTGATGAACTTTTCATACCCGATCGCAGCTTGCTTCATGTCGCCAAGCAGAGAGCGGACACTGTCCACGTCCTTTGCTTTTTCGAACTCGGCCTTCGCGACGGTGTAAATATCCCCCTTCCGAACGTTGCGCCCATGACGCATGCCGTAATGCCGAAGGAACTCTGGCATGGACGAACCCAGATGCGCCTCCATTGGTCGCCATAGTTCTTCATATGCAACTTCTTGCTCGCCACCCGCGGTCGTCGAGTGCTGAAACCGCATCAATACATAGTTGCGAACAAGGTCGGCCTGATTGAGCGGTTTGCCTTTGTGATTCAGGCTCTCGAAGATCAAGTACGGGTCGTCGGACTCGCCCAGATTGATCATGACTACCTGCAGGGATTGTTGAATTGCCTGCAACGTTGTGCTGGCGACGACAGGCTGGCCATCATCATCCGTGCCTGTCAGCTTTTTCCTGAAATAGCGATACGACTGCACCACTCCGGACTCTTCGTACGGGGTCAGGTCGCGGCGGTACACCACCGCGTTGTAGGCCGCCCGATCTACCTGGGTGGGAACCAGTTTCAGATCATCTGGCGGCTGGTAATGGCGATTCAGCAGCAGGTCGCCGATGATCCCTTCGGTGACCCTGTCGTTCGAAGCAGCAGCCTGGTCGCGAATGGCTGCAAGCAGAAGCGACAAGGTGGTCAGACGCTGCTGTCCATCAATGACCAGATGCTTGCCCACGCCGACCGGTACCGATTTTACCGGCACGGTGACGATCGCCCCCATGAAATGAGATGAACGGTCGTCCTCATCGTATTGGGCCATCAAGTCATCCCAAAACGTTCCCCAATCCCTGGAATCCCAGGAGTACGCGCGCTGAAACAGCGGAATGATGCCCTGCTTGGATCCGTCGAAATACTGGATGATATGTACGGGAGCTGCTTCCATGTGAGCCTCGCTTGAACTATCGATACGCAGGAAATCGTGGCGTCAGCCAGCGGTGAAAAGCACCGGCGTCGTGGTGTCGTTGCCGAAGATGCCCGTGACTTTTGCCGCGGCGATGTAGTGACCGGGACGCCCGAGGGTGTGGGATGATGAGGTAACAGTTGATTATTCAAGATCCCTTTACCCGATCATAACGGCATGGCGCGACCCGTTGGATCTGACATGATCCGGGCAACGCTCAACGATGCGACCCACCCAGCGCGCGCTCGATGCGTCGATCCGGTACCAGCCACAACAGGGCGGCCATGGCGTACAGCAGTTGCGCGATCCATGCGGCGCGGAATGAGGCGGCGATGGCGCTGGCGTAGATCAACGGGGAGATCTTGCCCTTCCAGTCGCCACCCACGGCGCGAGCCAGCGCGGATCGGCTGCCTTCGGCGCGGATAAGCGAGCGCTGCAGGATCCAGTACGCCAACGCCGCCATCAGCAGCACCACGCCGTACAGCGCCGTCGGGCCCTGCGCGAAGTGGTTCTCGCCCATCCAGCCGGTGGCGAACGGCAGCAGCGACAGCCAGAACAGCAGGTGCAGATTCGCCCACAACACCGTACCGCTGACCGGGCCGGCCAGTTGCAGCATGTGGTGGTGATTGTTCCAGTAGATGCCCACGTAGACGAAACTCAGCACGTAGCTGAAAAACACCGGCGTCATCGGCAACAGCGCCGCCAGTGTTTCGCCGTGCGGCACCTTCATCTCCAGCACCATGATGGTGATGATGATGGCGAGCACACCGTCGCTGAATGCCTCGAGTCGGGTCTTGTGCATCGTCGTTTCACCTTGAAGGAATGCCCCGCGCCGAGTATCCAACGAGCCGCAGCCGGGTGCGAGCCATCGCCGCCGCACCGAGGGTCGGAACCGGCATCTCGCTCGGCTTGCGGCGTGACCTCGTGCCCGGCGACGGCTGCCACGCGCCGGGGCAGTCTCCATCTCATCTCGTGAGACGCCGCCACGGCCTAATCCGTGAACACCTTCGCGGATGCCAGCCGATGACCGCACTACCCGACCGCTACGCCACCGACGACCTTGTCCTGCGCGATCCCGGCGACGGCCGCACGCTGGCGCAGCGCCTGTCGAAACGTTACGCCGCGCGCATCACCGGCGCCTTCGTGGTACCCGGCCGCGAAGGCTCGTTCGTGCCCCTGCCCGCGGATCTCCCGCCCGCGCTGGCGCGTGCGCTGCGCACGCGCGGCATCGAACGGCTCTACAGCCACCAGGCCGAAGCGTGGACGGCCACGCAGTCCGGCGCCCACGTGGCCATCGTCACGCCCACCGCATCGGGCAAGTCGCTGTGCTACACGCTGCCGGTGATCGGCGCGGCGATGCGCAGCAAGGCCAAGGCGTTGTACCTGTTTCCGACCAAGGCACTGGCGCAGGATCAGGTGGCCGAACTGCTGGAATTGAACCAGGCCGGCGCGCTGGGCGTGAAGGCGTTCACCTTCGATGGCGACACCCCCGGCGATGCGCGTCAGGCGATCCGCCTGCACGGCGACATCGTGGTCAGCAACCCGGACATGCTGCACCAGGGCATCCTGCCGCATCACACCAAGTGGGCGCAGTTCTTCGAGAACCTGCGCTACGTGGTGATTGACGAGGTGCACACCTATCGCGGCGTGTTCGGCTCGCACGTGGCGAATGTCATCCGCCGGCTCAAGCGCGTCTGCGCGTTCTACGGCGTGACGCCGCAGTTCATCCTGTGCTCGGCCACCATCGGCAACCCGCAGGAACACGCCGAGGCGCTGATCGAGGATGCGGTCACCGCGATCACGCAAAGCGGTGCGCCCAGCGGCGACCAGCACGTGCTGCTGTGGAATCCGCCGGTGGTGAACCCCGACCTGGGATTGCGCGCGTCGGCGCGCTCGCAGACCAACCGCATCGCGCGGCTGGCGATCAAGTCGGGTATGAAGACGCTGGTGTTTGCCCAATCGCGCAGCATGGTCGAGGTGCTCACCAGGTACCTCAAGGACGTGTTCGACCACGACCCGCGCAAACCGCCGCGCATCCGCGCCTACCGCGGCGGCTACCTGCCGAAGGAACGCCGCGCCGCCGAACGGGCGATGCGTGCCGGCAGTATCGACGGCATCGTCAGCACCTCGGCGCTTGAACTGGGCGTGGATATCGGCAGCCTCGACGTGGTGGTGCTGAACGGCTATCCCGGTTCAGTGGCCGCCACCTGGCAGCGCTTCGGCCGCGCCGGCCGACGCCGGCAATCCGCGCTGGGCGTGCTGGTGGCCAGCTCCGATCCGCTGGATCAGTTCCTGGTGCGCCATCCCGAATTTTTCCAGGGCGCCACGCCGGAGCACGCGCGGATCCAGCCCGATCAACCGCTGATCCTGCTCGACCACATCCGCTGCGCCGCGTTCGAGCTGCCGTTCACCGGCGACGAGATGTTCGGCACCGAAGTCGCCACGCCGTGGCTGGACGTGCTGGGCGAGGAAGGCGTGCTGCATCGCGAGGGCGACCGCTGGGAATGGATCGCCGACAGCTACCCGGCCATCGCGGTGTCGCTGCGCTCGGTCGCCGACGGCAACTTCGTGGTGGTCGACCGCACCGACGGTCGCCAGACCATCATCGCCGAAGTCGACTACTCCGCCGCCGCGGTCACCTTGTACGAAGGCGCGAT
>Ga0070659_100002682_pt1 | contig 12649 bp, 9 predicted proteins | sample KBSC23metaG_FD_64666 | JGI IMG/M metagenome (GOLD analysis project Ga0070659, IMG submission 64666) | Corn rhizosphere microbial communities from Kellogg Biological Station, Michigan, USA - KBS C2-3 metaG | ecosystem: Host-associated > Plants > Roots > Rhizosphere > Soil ...
AGGTACCGTGACGTGCGTGGCGGTCTGTCCTGACGGCCCGTGGCTCATTCGCATGCGGCTGCACTCCTTCGACCATGGGCGGGCCGAAGCACGCGAGCCCCCGCCGGTTTCGTGTCGCTCCGGTGTGCACCAAATTGTGCACCAACGGAGCCGGAACGGGCGCGGGCTCGGGCGTGATCGCGTGCTTGCTGCAATCGTTACTACAGTGCTAGGGGCGGAATCGAACCGTCGACACGCGCATTTTCAGTTCAGTCTATACACCCCCTACATATGCGGGGCGCTACGGCTGTCAAGCTCTCGCTAGCAAACGACCGGTCGCGATAGCTGTGCTGTCTCGATTTCGCACTGTCTCAATTCCGCCCTCTCCCGGATTCGCGCTCTCGCTTCTGCTGAACTCGGGCACGTCACGCGATGCGTGGAATTGGTGGCAGCGCGATCCGGTCTGCGTGTTCGCGCGCACGGCGGAGACAACGCAGCAACGACACATCGCGTCACGCACTGTCAACTGGGCGGCACGATGCGGTAATGAAACACCGCAGTGCAGTGACAATCTGCGGGGAAACAGTTCTGGCGTGCTCAGTACGCCGCACGTAGTAAGGTCAGCCTCGACAGAGTCTCAGGCGCGTCGGCTTGACACTTGGCTTGATTTCGTTCTTGACAGGATCTGTCACGCCGATAATGTGGTCACCCATGGAGTGGCCACAGCGCATGAGAGCAGTGCGCGTACATCCGCAGAACGCTCACTCATCGACGTCGTCTCCCACGACGTCGTCCGCCTGCGACGGCGAAATGCCGGTGACGCGTGCCCATTGCAGACGACGAGCGCGTCAGCGCTGTGATGCGCTTGATCGACATGCACGATGGTTGAAAATCAACGCTGTCCGGACGGCGAATGCGACACCCACCACACCCTGTTGGAGGAACACGCAATGCAAAGGAAGCGCTTTCTCTCACTCACCGCCCTCTCTGCTACGTCGCTGCTTGCCGCCGGCGCGCTAGCCTTCTCTCCCTCGGTGGCCGCAGCTGATCCGGTTATCGAAGGGTGCAGTTGGAACGGCAATTCTATGTGCCCGCCCGAGCTCCTCGGCTGCACCATTACAGGCGACATCATGAACTGTCAGTATTACATCAGTTATGAGACGATTATCTACGTCTAGGACGTAGCCGCAGACGTTACACTTGCATGGCCGCTAAGCAACGTTTGCCGTCCCGGCAATGATTACCGAGTGGTCCCTATCGTAAGGACACGAGATGCATCTCATATCATATATACGGGCGAATATTTACTCGGGCCGCGGGCCTCTGGTCGGACGTGCACACTGGGCCTCCTTCGTTTCTGCGCTCTGCTGGCTGTGTGGCGCTGCGCTCGTTGTCCCCGTTACGGCAACCGCACAGTTGAACAGCATTCAGAGCGCGCGTTTCCTTTCATCGCGAATGCCGCGAACGTGGGCGTCGGTGCGTTGGGACACGGTGTGGGTGCAGGGCGGTCCGGACGGGACCGTCACGTTCGGCGCGCCGGTAGCGATTGTTTCCCGAGGCGGGACCGTGTATGTCGGCGACGGCATGCTGCACGAAGTCGTCGCGCTGGATGCTCACACTGGAAAGGTGAAGTGGCGTGTGTCGAGCGGCACCGGGCTTGAGTTAAAGAATCCGAGTACGCTCGTGCCACTCGAGAATGGAGCGTTGCTCGTGGCTGATCCCAGCACAAGCCGGCTCTACGTGATTGGAGCGGGTGGTAATGGACACCGAGAAGTCACGCTCCCCCAAAGTGCTGGCCTGCTGCATTCGGCTTGCGCGCTTGATGGTGGGACATGGGCATTGGAGATCTTCGAGGCTGGCGCGCCTCTTGTGCTTGTCGATACGACCGGGCGGATCGTTGGCCGCCGCTCGTCAAAGTTCGAGAGGACGAAAAACGGGATGTTCGCAGGACAAGCCCAGTTTGCCGGAGAGTCTGAACCGGGGGCATGTGTGTTAATGCAGCTGCACGGCGAGGCCTTCAGTTGGCTTGCTCCTGACGGGACGCCTGGTGTTGCCCGGCCGTACATAACGACTTCATCTCGCTATGAGGCACTTCGGACGAAGGATGCGCGCGAGCTCTTACCTCAAACAGCATTGTCCGGGGTCGTTGGTGGAGGCGAGCTCTGGATCGCGACACCCAACCCGCAGGCCGACTCGGCAAATATCATTGATAGGTATCACTCCAACGGAGCTTACTTCGGCTCGCTACGCGTGCCACGTAACATTTCCTTATTTGCGCGAGCCGGCGACGTGCTTTACATCGTCCATGGCTTTGCCGGGCGGCCGGTGGTCTCAGCGCTTCGCGTCACGGTTTCGCCGAGTAAGTGACTTTGCCGTTTCGAGAGACCGAGAATAATTCCATGCACGGCGGCCGGTGGAGTGCATCAGAACGACTCCTGTTGTTAATTACAATTGCGAGCGTGGCCGCGATGGTCGCCATGGCATGGGTTCGGCTACGCCCTCGGCCAGCTCCCCGAATGGAAATCCCCGGCGTCGCTGGCATCCATTTGGACTCGCTCTCGCTCCTCACGGATGGCGGCCGACATTCGTTGTCGCTACGTACGGGCCGGCCGCGGTTGATCTATCTGTTCGCCACTACATGCGAATACTGTTCTGCCGAACAGGCTCGCGTGAAAGCGATGCTGACACCGTTGGATACGTCAGAATACCTCACGGGATCACTAGAACCCACTCAGGTAACAGCGGGGTATTGGGGCCGCGGGCCCGTCCCACCACCGGTTTCCATCGCGGTGGCGAGCTGGGAGCGAATGCGAGTCGACCGCACTCCGACATTGGTCGTAGTTGGCGGTGACGGCGTGATCAAGCATGCTGTTGCCGCTGACTTTAATCGGTGGCGCCCGTCCGACGCGGCCGACATGCTCAAAGCCAACCCGTAGAGCGGCACGGGCCGAACCTGTCATTGTGGCACCACTGGACCGGCGCGGAGTAGAGTTACCTGAGGCCGGTCCGGCCAGCGAGATAATGCAATCTGGTTCCGTGGAGGATTACAGTATGAATGACAGCATCATCGCTTGTGCGCTTTGCGCGGCCTTCAGCAGCGTTGCACAGCCATCCGTGGCCGAAAGATCGTTCGCGTCTTCCCAGAGCTATCTCCCGTCTGCTTCGTCACAGGCCGACAGCGCGGGGTTCGCAGGTCCCAAGGGCTCTGCGGCAGAAATATGCGACGTGCGGACGGCTGCGAGGATCGAGTGCCGCCCTGGAGTTGCGCATGGGAGTATCACCTATAGCGTCCTGATCCTCCGGCCACCGCACGAGCAAGAGCATGGTCCCGGTCCCAACGGTATGCTTTTGGAGTTCCGCCGATACAAGTGATGCCTAAGTGTGCGGATTCAAAAAAGCTCGTGCGGTGACTCGTTGAGGTGGTTTCAAAATCTTCGCCCTAGCGAGCGCTGGATATTCACGGCGAGCGCATGCGCCGCGCTCGCGGTTGTGGGGATGGTAACTCCCAACCGTGTACCTGCACAGTCAAGCCACGCATCCGTTCAGCCCGACGACTCCACCCAAGTCATTGTGGGCCGAGTCACTGATCCCAACGCTGCCCCGTCTCCGGGCGCCTTAGTTGTCGTCGTGGGAAGTGATGGCGCCGCCTTGGCAAGTCAAAATGCTGATTCGGTAGGGCGATTTCGGCTTTCGGTACCTGCGGGCCGGGCCGTAGCGGTCGTCGTATCAACGTTATCGGGCGGCAGGCGGCGCATTCGGCTGTCGCTCGCGACCCGGTCGTCCACGACCGTGAATGTGGGGGATGTGGCTGTTAGCAACGCGCACGCGACGCTTGACACCGTCCGAGTAGCCATCGCCCGCCATCGGATCCCGCCGCCAGTCCGGACGGATCCGACACCACTAGGCAATGGTGTGTCGAATCTGAATGGAGTGCTGAATCGCCTTGCTCCGGGCTCTTCAAACAGCCTAGCCGCGCTCGCAGCCACCCTTCCCGGGGTTTTGCTCACCGGCTCTGCAGCCGATCCAGAGTCACTCGTCATTCTTGGGTTGCCGGGATCGCTGCAGAGCATCACCCTCAACGGTCTCCCAACCGCGGCCGAAGGCATACCACTTGGAATGCCTATGTCGTTGGGTGTCGCGACGTCGCCCGCCGACCCATCAGTTGGCGGCTTCGCGGGCGGGGAAGTCCAAGCAGAGATTGCACCAGGAAATGGCTGGTCCAGCCGCCGTCTAAGCGCCTCTCTGATGCCGGTCCAACAGAGTAGTGGATTGCCGACGGAACGGACGGGGAGTGCTGCGGAAGTAGGCGCTCTGGCCTCGGGTCAAATCGCTAATGGCGTAGCGTATTACTCAGCGGGGCTCCAGTTGCAGCAGGGTTCTGGGTCAGGTGTTCTGCCGTTCGCCGGGTTGGCGCCAGCACTCCGCGATACGCTGAAGCGCGCGATGGTCAACGTAGGAATACCCTTGGCCAATCGCGCGATGCTCCCAAATGAACGTCTGTTTTCGGGGCTACTTCGCGTCGATGCAGCGCCGACTGGACGGCGTGCTATCTATGGAATCGCAGGACTGTCGGAATCGGTCGCATCCGGTGTAGATCGTGTCCCGAACGACGGGCCGAACGCGGGCGCGTCGTCTGTTGACCGAGTGTCGCAAGCGCAGTTGCACGCTGCCTTCATTACGGGTTCGTTCGAGCACCAAGTAACCAGCGGCATAGTCGACCAGTCTGTCTCGCTCCGGCCGTACACGACACTGCCCGGTCTTGACGTCGGCGTGCGCGGGGCCGCGTATCCGAGTGCGAACTCCGTGTGCCAAAGCGTGCAGTGTGGCGTTGGCACTCCTGACGCAAGCAGCGAAGCTGGAGGGTACTACAATCTCGGAGGCAGCGTTGGTAACGTGATCTCTAACAGCACGACTTTCCAAGTCGGCGAGAAGATTACGCGCCGAGCCCGGAGCAGACATCACATCTCATTTGGTGCGGATCTCAGAGTCAATCATGACCGCTCGCCCGCGCTGGACGTCAACCCACTGGGCACATTTGCGTTCAGGGACGTGCAGGCGTTCGAGGATAATGCGCCGACGACGTTTTCGCGCACCGTGGCCCCGCTAGTCCGGGGCGCGAATCAAGTCCTGGCTGCAGCATATCTCAGCGACGTATTTCGTCCGCACCCGGAATTAGCACTGGAATTGGGTGGTCGAGGCGACATCGTTCGATCCGGACTGCAGTTTGCCGATTCACAGCTCGAGCATCTCGGCGCTCCTGTCCATGACAATTCACGTAGCGTAGACGTGTCAGTGAGCCCGCGTATTGCCGCGACGTGGACCTATGGGAGCCATGCGATGCCAGTGTCGGTTTCCACGGGCGGAATTGCAGCCAACACGGGACGAAGTGGCTCGGTGCGAATCGCATTCGGGCGGTACGTGGCGCCGCTCAACAATGCACTGATCTCAAGGCTCTCCAGCGGGGCTGACGGCACGCTCGTGGTACAGTGTTCTGGGGTGGGGGTCACGCCGCCGAATTGGACCGAGTGGGCGAGCACCACACAACAGTTGCTCGGTTGTGGCGCAGGCGCAGGACCTTCCGTCTCGCCGCGACAAGCAACCGTCGAGCGAAACTACGACGTGGTGAACGGGCGAATGGCTGGTCCCAAGAGTGTGCGTGGTAGTGTCGGATGGTCTACCATGCTCAGCCCCACTGTCAGTTTCGACGTCAACATCACTCGCTCACGAACACGTGGTCTCATCGACGCGGTCGACGATAACCGTGGTATGCAGCCGATGTTCCATGTCGCGTCGGAGGCCGGCCGCCCGGTGTGGAGTCCAGCTCAGGCGTTTAGCTCCACCGGCCAATTGGTATCTAGTGCATGGAAGCGCGACAGCACACTAGGACGTGTGACTTCCTACTCAACGTCGGGTCAATCTCGCGCGACGCAGGTCGCCATGACGTGGGAGTCCGCCGCGATTGCAAGCCCCGTCTATTGGCAATTCACGTACGTCTACGGGAAGACGGAGAGTCGTCAAAGGGGCATCGGTCGGCCAAACGATGGCGATGACCGAGCACTAGCATGGTCTCCAAGCGACTACGACGCGAGGCATCAATTCACTTTTCAACTAGGCATACATACTCGCACGGGCCTGTATGCGACGCTGTTTTCTCAACTCAGATCTGGGTTGCCCTTTACGCCCACTGTGTTTGGTGATCCGAACGGCGACGGTACCCTTAATGACGCCGCGTTCGTTCCGGTTTCGCATTTGGTATCAGACAGCGTCGAGCGATCCGGCGTCGACGATGTGCTTGCGAATGGATCCTCGATAGCCCGTCGCTGCTTGACCAGACTGGCTGGGCGATTGGCGCCGACGAACAGCTGTCACGGCGCGTGGGCACTGACTACTACGCTTGACATGTCACTCCCGATGAGTGTATTGCGCCTTCCAACAGGCTCGCGCTTGTCGCTGACGTTGTCTGATCCAATTGGCGCAATCGACAGGCTCATTCATGGCGATGAACGCCACAATTGGGGATTGGAGCCTAGTTCAATTGATCCTACGTTGCTGGTCGTGCGCGGGTTCGACCAGTCGACGCACACATTCGTATACAGTGTGAACCCGCATTTTGGTCGATCAATGTATCCCGCCACTTTGGTCCAGGCGGCGGTGACGCTGCAGATTCCGATAGGGCCCTCCCGCGACGCCCAAGTGGTGAGCTCATTGCTGGCTGACGCAGATCGCCAGCAGGACTCGCCCGCCATTCGGGCGGCCGAGATCGTGCGGCGGTACCGCGCGACTGAGGTGGACCCCATCGGGCTGTTGATTGGCGCTGCTGATACACTAGGGCTAACCGACGCGCAGCTAACGCGGCTTCGCGAACTTCGCGACGGCTATCAGGCTGCGGAAGATTCCGTTTGGACTCAGCTCGTTGAACGCCTGCAGCGGGCGCCCCTGCACAATCCGGAGCGGCTCCTTGCCCAGCTTCAAGACGCACTCAAGGAAGCGTTCCGGCAGACCCGCGCAATACGTGTCCGAGTTCGGACGTTGTTGACGCCGGATCAGTTCCGGCGTTTGCCCGCACTTCTCCGAATCACTCTGGAATCAGAGCTACCAGTTATGGTCGATACCGAAGGTTAGTGTACCACGCCTCTTTGGTGGCCTACCTGTATGGTCCAGCCCGGACGCACCGGATGGACGGATGCCAGAGCGCTCTCGTGCGAGGTGCCGAAGCGACAGGTGGCAACTGGCGGCAGCGTCGTGCCGCAGAAGGTGCGCGCGGCGGCCGAGTTTCCTAGACCTCAGTTATGAAGCGCGCCCGCCGGGTACCGACAACGTCCGCGACACGCCGCCCGAGCGGCGGGCCGGAGGTGCGCGCGGGCGCAGAGTCCCTCCACCCTCTCTCCACATGCACAACGGGAGGCACCTTTCGGCACCTCCCGCTCGACTTGCTTCCGAGGATTTCTCCTATGAGAACCGCTGCAGTGGCTAGGGGCGGAATCGAACCGTCGACACGCGGATTTTCAGTCCGCTGCTCTACCAACTGAGCTACCTAGCCGGGATCCCGTAACTGATTGCGGGGCAACGAGTTGAATCGTGCCACCGCGACGACTGACGTACCGCCCCGGTCGTCCGGGAAACCTCGAATTTAGCGCGGCGCCTGCCGCAATGGTAGCCGGACGTTCAGGGCACGAACCGGTAGCCGACCTTCCATACGGTGAGCACGTGGCGCGGCTGCGCGGGGTCGGCCTCGAGCTTCCGACGCAGCTCGGCGACGTGCGAATCCACGGTGCGCGAGATGACGAGCGCCCGGTAGCCCCACACCTCGCGCAGCAGCTCGTCGCGCGTCGCGACCGCGCCGTCGCGCCGGATGAGCGTCAACAACAGGTCGAACGCCTTGGGCGTGAGCGTGCACGGCGTGCCGCCCTTGCTGACGGTGCGCGACGTGAGATCGACGACGACGTCGCCGAACCGGATCACCGTCGGCTCGTCCGCACCGGCGCTCGGCGCCATATGGCGACGCGCGAGCGAGCCGACGCGCTCGATCAGCTCGAGAATGCCGAATGGCTTGACGAGATACTGATCCGCGTCGAGTCGGAAGCCGCGAATGCGATCGGCTTCCTCGCCGCGCGCGGTGAGGATGAGCACCGGGACGCGATGCCCACGCGAGCGAATCAGCTGCAGCAGCTGGTAGCCGTCCATCCGCGGGAGCATGAGGTCGAGGATGATGACGTCGGGATGCCATTCCTCGACGGCCTCGGCGCCGCCGACGCCGTCCTCCGCCACGCGCACGTCGTGCCCCTCGAGCTCGAGGTTGTACGCGATCCCCGCGGCGAGATCGGCGCTGTCCTCCACCACGAGTACGCGCGGCATCAGCGCTGAGGCGACGTCACGCGACGTCCGCGCGATTGGTTCGGTCCTCGTCCACGGTCGCATCGATCCGAGCGGCACACGGCAGCGCGACGACGAATCGCGCACCTGCGCTCGACGACTCGACCCACACGCGACCACCATGCGACTCGGCGACGTCGCGCACGATCGCGAGACCGATGCCGCTTCCACCGTGGTGCGCACCACCACCGCTGCGCACGAACGGACGCCAGATGCGCTCGCGCTCGCTCTCCGGGACGCCCGGCCCCTCGTCGGTGACCGCGATCTTCACTTCATCCCCGATCACCGACGTCGACACGCGAACGGTCTGTCCGTCGGGGCCGTACTTGATCGCGTTGTCGAGGAGATTGAGGACGATGTGCCGGAGTGCGTCCGGCGGGATCGCCACGGTCGCGGCATCGTGCTCGTGGAGCTCGACGTGCGCGCCACGCGCGAGCGCGAGCGGCGCGAACTCCTCCACGATCTCCGCGAGTGCCGGCGCGAGCTCGATGGAAGCGGAATGCGCCGATGCATCCGTGGCGGCGTCCGCCTGACGCCACGTCGTGAAGCGGAGCACGTTCTCCACGAGATGCGCCAGACGTGTCGTCTCGCGCTCGATGTGCGCGAGCGCCCACCTGCGATCGGCGTCCGTACGCGTGCGCCCGAGACGCAACGTCTCGACGTAGAGGCGGATCTGCGCGACCGGCGTGCGCAGCTCGTGTGACACGCTGGAGACGAAATCGGCGCGCAGTCGCCCGATCTCGCTCTCGCGGCGCAGCTGGAGCACCGCCACACCTGCGAGCGTGGCCGCGAGCGCGAGGAGCGCGAGCAGGAACGGGAGGTGCGACTGCGGGAGGCCACCCACCAGCAACGTCGAGGCGAGCTCGGGTCGGAGCCGCGTCTCCACGATGAGCGCTCCGCTGCGCATCGGGAGATCGAGGCGCGCATCGAGCGTGGTGTCGTCAGGAGCGGATGCGAACAGCGTGCGAGCGCGCGCGTCGCGCACGCGTAGCGCGAGCACCTCGCGATTGGCGCGGCCACGCGTCACCGATCGTGGCAGCAGGCCATTCGGGGTGCCGAGGAACGCGTCGAGTGCGCCGCCGTCGAGCACGTCGACGAGGAGGGAGTCGAGACCGGCGCGGCTGTATCGCGCACCGTACACCATGGTGTCGCCCCACGCCGTCGGCATGAGGGTGTACGTGACGATCGGGCCGGATGCAGCCGCCGCGTCACCGATCACGAGTGAGAAGCCGTGATCGGGTGCGCTGGCCGCGCGGATGCGCTGCGTGAGGGAGTCGACGATCCAGCGCTGCTCGGCGGGTGCGTAGCCCCCGCCATCCACTGCGGCAACGGGTCGCCACAGCTCGTGGCCATGCGCGAAGTCGTGAGACACGAATCCGGCATGGGCCGTGGGCGACGACGCCTGGACGACATCCGGACCCGCGACCTCGAGCGACGCATCCCCGACGCGGAACGCGAAATAACTCTCGGGCATGGGGCCGAGACGCGTGCGCCGGCACCTGCACGCGTCGCTCCACGGGAGATATCGCGGGAGCTCGCTCGCGTGCGGCACTTCGGGATACGTGTGCAGGAGGTCGCCGTGATTGACTGCGCCGAGCGCTTCACCTTCCATCGCGCGCAGCGCGACCTCGAGGCGCTGCGCGTAGCTCCATGCGGCGAAGGCTGCGTAGTCGTGCAGCGCACGCTCGGCGACCGCGTCCTGTGAGCGCACCGCACGCTGCGCATCGAAGGCCGCGATCGCCGTCAGCGCGATCGCCGAGAGCAGGATGAGAAGCGGCCACCACGCCCTGGGAGCGTGGAGGCCATCGCTACGTGTTCGGTGCATCACTTCAAGATGGGGACGCCGCACACGCCCCGACAGGGACGCGTGCACCGTCGCGCGCTAACGGCCGCCGCGTCCGAGCGTCGGCAGGCCGCGATCGAGAAACGCTTCCACCGGCTGCCACTTGCTGTCCGACATGTGGTGATCATCCATGAGATTGATCGCGCGGGCGTTGGCGAGTGCGGCCTCCACCGGCACGCCGCGATCCTTGATGAGATACGCCGCCCAGAGATGGCTCGCGCGCCAGCCCACCGTGCAGTGGAGGAGCACCTTCCCCTTCGCGCTGCGCATCACCTCGGCGAAGCGCTGCACCGCCTCGGGCGAGTACGGATACGTGGTGTCGCCGCGAACGGGGATCGACACGTAACGCATGCCGAGCGACGTCACGAGCGCCCCCTCGTCGAACGGCACCCGCTGCATCTCGCTCGGCGTCCGCAGGTTGACGACCGTCGTCACGCCGGAATCGCGAAGCTCGCGAAGCGCGAGCGCGGTCGGCTGGCCGGAGACGTAGACGTCGGTCCCCACGCGGTCAGCGGCGTCGAGGAATCGTCCCGTCGTGTCCAGCTTCACCGGGGCAGGGACATGCGCGATGCGGGACGCGCCGAGCAGCGACTGCGCCGAGGCGAGCCCCGGGGCGAGCAGCGTAGCGAAAAGGAGCAGGGGGATGCGCTTCATGGTCGGTCTCCAGAGTGACGTGGTGGGTACACCGGAGCGTGGATGTCGAGGCCGTTCCAGCGCGATCGGTGCTCGCCACGAAGCTATGACGACTGCTGACGGTGTAGTGCGACGGATCCGTGGAAGAGATGTGCGAGAAGTGTGAAGGCTGCGCGCTGTGTCCTGGTCCCGATCAGAACGACGTGACGAAGAAGAGTCGGAAGCGCGTGCTGTGCGCGTCGAGCACCTGCTCCACGTCGGTGCCGAGGGTGGCGTGCGGGAGCGTCAATCGGAGCTCGGGCCCGATCGCGGTACTGGTCGTCGTCCCCTGAGCCGCGGCGATGTCGGTCGCGACGCCTGCCTCGATCGCGTGCGTCACCGGAATCGTCACCGAGAGCGGGCTGAGGGCGAACTGCACGGTACCGGCGCGCTCCAGAGGGAGATACATCTCCGAGGTCGCGCGCAGTGTCGTCATGCCGGCGCGCAGGCTCGGGAGATAGTAGAGCTGCGCGTACCACGCGTCGGTCGCGCGAGCGATTCCCACGGCGGCGAATTGCGTACGCCCGTGCTGGACCGGGAACGTCGTCCCCACGGCGCCGATCAGCTCGGTGTAGCCCGAGCGTGGATTGTCGAGTGCCGCGACCATCCCGAAGACGCGGCCATATCCGTACGCCGAATAGATGAAGTCGGACGTGCGCGTGTCGTAGCGCACGCTGAACAGGCTCCAGGGCTGGGCACCGCTCTGCGCTCGTGCAGCCGCGGGAGCTGCGAGCACGAGCAATATGACGATGAGGCGAATGCGTGAGATCATGGTGAGGCCGGAACGCGAGCGCGCGTGAGGCGCGGTGTCACACACCGCGCATTCCAGCACTCTGGCGAAGCGATCACGTCATTCCTAGCGCCACTTCGCGTGCGAGGAGCATGACCACTCGCGCCGGATCAGCGCATGAGCCCGCGTAGTACTTCTCCCAGTGTCCGTGTCGCCGCTTCGAGCCGGCGCTCGTCCGATCCGCCGAAGCCGAGCAGGAGCCCGGGTTGCCGCGCCGGACCGAGGTAGCAGCTCGAGAGCGCGATCGCGGTGAGTGAGCGCGCCGCCATGCGCTCGACCACCTGCACGTCGTCGACGCCTGGCGCGAGCGTCGTGGTCACGTGCAGTCCGGCGTCGGCGTTGTGGACCGTGAGCAATCCCTCGCAATGCCGCGCGAGTCCCGAAAGGAGCGCGTCACGTCGCCGGAGATAGATCATCCGCATGCGGCGCAGGTGCCGCGCGAAATGTCCCTCCGTGAGGAAATCCGCGAGCACGAGCTGGTACAGCGTCGGTGAAAAGACATCCATCGCGTCGCGTGCTTCCACGAATGCATCCCACAGCGATGGCGGAACGACGACGTAGCCGACGCGAATTGCGGGGAAGAGCACCTTGCTGAACGTGCCGATGTAGATCACGCGTCCGTGCGCGCTCATCCCCTGCAGTGCGCCGAGCGGACGGCTGACGTAGCGGTACTCGCTGTCGTAGTCATCCTCGAGGAGCCATGCGCCGCGCCGCTCGGCCCACTCCAGCAGCGCGAGGCGTCGCGCGGCGCTCATGGAGACGCCGAGCGCGTACTGGTGCGACGGCGTGATGTACGCCGCGCGCACGCGTGCGCCGAGTGCGTTGAGCGCACCGACGTCCAGCCCCTCGTCATCGACCGGAACAGGCACCAGCTCCACGCCGTCGGTGCCGAGCGCAGCGCGGGCACCGGGATAGCCGGGCTCCTCCATCGCGACGCGATCGCCGCGCGAGAGGAGCACCGTCGCGCACAGGCGCAGCGCCGCCTGTGATCC
>Ga0070659_100002684_pt1 | contig 12647 bp, 9 predicted proteins | sample KBSC23metaG_FD_64666 | JGI IMG/M metagenome (GOLD analysis project Ga0070659, IMG submission 64666) | Corn rhizosphere microbial communities from Kellogg Biological Station, Michigan, USA - KBS C2-3 metaG | ecosystem: Host-associated > Plants > Roots > Rhizosphere > Soil ...
CAGACCAGTCCACTGTCAAGAGTGGAAACCATATCAAGGTCGAAATGGACCGGAAAGGATGGGATGAGATGGACGCTTGGACGGCCGCGGGGACGGCGATCATCGTCATCGTCCCATTCCTCTTGCTCGCGATCGCGTCGATCCGTTACGGCGTCGACTCACGACCCGACATCAGCGAACGCGACCACCGACCCTGGCTGGTCGGCTGACGACGACTCAAGCGCAGGCGAACGACCCCGGTCTCCCACCGGGGTCGTTTCGTGTCGTGGGTCTGATCTGCGGCCGAATGGGCGAGGTAAGGATCAGCCCTTCTCGGCCCTGAGAGCCGCCTTCTTCGCGCGTTTCCCGGCCTGATACGCGGCGAGAGCGTCCGCCGAGTCGACGTCGCCGAGCGTCGGGTGGTTCGGCATCACCTTGTCCATGCCGGGGAGGTCGACGCCGATCCGCTTGCCGAGGATCGCGATGATGCTCTTCGCCTTCATCTCGCCGATGCCCGGGAGGGCGAGGAGACGACGCTCGAGGTCCGGCCCATCCGCGGCCTCGGTCCAGATCCGGCTCGCATCGTCCGCATAGTCGCGCGCGATCGCCTCGCACAACTGCTGGACCTTCCCTGCCATCGAGCCCGGGAATCGATGGAGTGCTGGTCGCTCGCGGAACGCGGCGTCGAGTGTCGCGGGATCGGTCGCGGCGATCTTGGCGGCGTCGAGGTGCCCCAGCCGGCGCTTCAGCTCGGCCGGTCCGCTGAACGCCTTCTGGACCGTGACCTGCTGGTCCAGTGCGAACCCGATGAGCAGCGCGAGGGGTTCCTCGACGAGCAGGCGGTCCGCGGCGTCGTCGCCGGTGAACGGCAGTCGGTCGATCGTGGTCGGCATACAAGCATGGTAGTCGGCCGCGGGTCGCCCTTCGCCCAGCCGCGGGCTATGTCATTCGTCCATCCCGGTTCGACACGGATGTCCGCTGGCGCGGGAGGGCCATGGACGGAACCTACGGATGACCCGATCAGACCGGTCGGGCAATGAAGGAAAGGAGACCGAGATGGCTTCGACCGCGATGGTCCAGGCGGACGTCTACGGACTCCTGCCTTCGATCCTCGTCCTGCTGATGCTGATCCTCGCGAGCCTGGGGATCGTGGCGCACGCCGCGACGCTCTAGCCCCTCCGGATCCCAAGCGACCATCACTGGACGGCCACGGGCCGTCCGACCCCGGCCCCGGGCGGCGTACCCCCCACGTCGTACCGGGGCCTCCGCATGTCCAGCGCCTGGGAATCGCGAGGCCCGGCGTCACCGCCGGGCCTCGTAGGAATCGAAGCAAGATCGGCCGTCAGCCGCCCGCGCGCCAGGCGCCTGCGGTCAAGGTGAGGCTGCCGACCACCGCGCGCCAGTACTTGCCGGCCTGCGGCGGATCCATGTGCGCCCTGGCCCAATAGGTCCGGGTCGAGGTCACAAAGAAGTCACGCGCCCCGCTGGCACTCGGGCTCGACATGAAGATCGAGTCCATCGTCCGGTTCGTCGTGAACAACGACCGGATGTGCGGCGAAATGCTGTTGATCGCCTCGGCGAACACGGCCCGCGCACCGGTCCGCAGGAATCCGGCCCCGTAGTTGTCGACGCGCTTGATGGCCGTCGCCTTCGTCGGGTTGGCCGAACCCCATTCGGAGTTCCCGGACGCGTAGCAGAGGCGGTTCAGCAGCACAACCGCGTTCTTGGCCATCTGGATGTCGCGGTCGACGTAGTACTCGCCCCAATACTTGGTGTTGTAGTTGCCGTTGCCGGAGGTGGCGTTGAGCCCCAGCCCGTCCTTCGTGTAGCGCTGGAAGACGCCATACGGGCTCGGATAGCCGTTGCCATGACCGAGATAGATCAGGAGGTTCGCTCCCTGTGCCGCGGCCTTGACCCTGGTCCATGTCGCGTAGGGGCTGTAGATCTCGGTCACTGACGCGCCGTAGGAGCGCGCGAGACTCGCGTAGGTGTGAGCGCTGGTGCGGTAGCTCGACGTCGCGGAGCCTGCGGGCCCGACCACGACCACGACCTTCATCGAGGCCGCCCGCGTCTCCTGCGGACTCGCGAGCCCGACAAGACCGACGACAGCGAGCGCCATGAGTGCAGTGACGATCACCCGTTGTGATCCGCGGATGGACGCCCGCTGGGCGCCGATGGGACGAACCGGCAAATCCTTGCCTCCTCTCTGCCGGAACACCGCGTGGGGGACGCGATGACGGTGGGGGTGCCGCCCGACGGCAGTGCAAGGCGCAGGCGTCGACCAACGATCCGAAGCCGTGGTGAGCACGGCTCGAGGCGCGGTGCCACACGCGTGGGGGACGCAGGTGGCATGTCGGGTCGAGACCCGACGGGATGACAGGAAGTCCTGCCGTGGGGGGCGGCGAGTCTTCTGTTGGGCCTGTCTACCGGGACTCGGTGGATGGGAGTCCGAGGCCGGAGTATCGCACCCATCGTGGGGAGGCGTCTCTAGCCGGAGGTCCCATACGGGCCTTCCGGCAGAAGTTGCAACGTCTTTTCGTTGCCCGGGCGCACCACGAGGGCGGTCGCGCGACGGCTCGTCCGGCTCTCCTGGCCTGAGGGAAGGCGTCGTTTTCCGCTATGCTCGCGTACGGCCGCCTGGCCGGAGCGATGGATCGCACGCGACGGGCGCCGCCGTCGCGCTCCCAGCGGATCCCGCCAGCCGACGGCCAGGATCGATCCCAGGAGCAACACTTGACCTTCGAATCGCTCGGCCTGACCGCCGATCTGCTGCAGACGGTGGCCGACGAGGGCTACACCGAGCCCACACCAGTCCAGGCAGCAGCCATCCCCTTCGTCCTGGAAGGTCGCGACGTCCTCGCGGCCGCCCAGACCGGTACCGGCAAGACCGCCGCCTTCACCCTGCCCATCCTCGACCGGCTGCGCACTTTGGCGAATGATTCCTTCTCGCCAGCTCGGCATCCGGTCCGCGCGCTGATCCTCGTCCCGACACGTGAGCTCGCGATGCAGGTCGACGCCAGTGTGCGGACGTATGGACGAACCGTGCCGCTTCGCTCGGCCGTCGTCTATGGCGGGGTGCCGATGGAGCCCCAGATCAAGGCGCTCCGCGCCGGCGTCGAGATCCTGACCGCGACGCCCGGTCGCCTTCTCGACCTCGTCGGACAGCGAGTCGCCAACCTCGGACAGGTCGAGGTGCTCGTCCTCGACGAGGCCGACCGGATGCTCGACATGGGCTTCCTGCCCGACATCACGCGGATCATCGACCTGCTGCCCAAGCGCCGCCAGAACCTGATGTTCTCGGCGACCTTCTCGGACGACATCCGCCGCCTCTCCGGGACGATCCTGCGGGATCCGGCCACGGTCGAGGTGGCGCCTCGGAACACGGCCGCCGAGGCCGTCAACCAGCTGGTCTATCCCGTCGACCGTGATCGCAAGGAGGAGCTCCTTGCGCACCTGATCCGCGTCGACGACCTGCGCCAGGTGCTGGTCTTCACACGGACCAAGCTCGCGGCCTCGCGCCTGGCGTCACGGCTGGACCGGGAAGGCCTTGATGCGGTTGCCATCCACAGCGACCGGTCGCAGCCCGAGCGGACCCGAGCCCTCGAGGGCTTCAAGACCGGCGAGATCCGCGTCCTCGTCGCGACCGACGTCGCTGCGCGCGGCCTCGATATCGAGGATTTGCCTGTCGTCGTGAACTTCGAGCTGCCGTGGAACCCGCAGGACTACATCCATCGGATCGGGCGCACAGGTCGGGCAGGTGCGAGCGGTGAGGCGATCAGCCTCGTGTGCATCGATGAGGTCGATCTCCTGCGCGGCATCCAGCGGATGCTCAAGCAGGCGATCCCCTGGACGGTCGAGGAGGGCTTCGTGCCCGACCGATCGATCGAGCCGCGTCCCGTCGGGATGCGCAACGGGCATGCCCACGTCGGGCGCGAGCATCACGCGCGCCGCAAGCCGGTGCGCTCTCGATCCGGTGCCGAGGTCGGATCCGCCGGTGGCGCCGGTCGATCCGGTGGCCGCGGCCGGCGGTCGCGAGGCCGCTAACGGCGAGCGCCGCTCCCGGCCGCGCGCGTGGCATCCCCAAGGCTTCCCTAGGTCGCGCCCGCTTCGGCGACGTCGGCCTGGATCATCGCGGCGCCAGGGAAGAAGAAACCGAGCATCAGGTCGCACGCGACGCTTTCGACCCCGTATCGGTTGACGAGGGCGTGCTGGCCGACCGTATCGGACGATGCCAGCGGGTCGGGTGAGTCCCGTGGACCGACGCGGACGTCCCTGAGAAGGACGAAGTCGCCGGTCGGGCGGGTCAGGGCGCGGCCTGGGTCGAACCCCGGGAAGGTCGGCATCTCGCCTTCGACCAGGTAGGGCCCGACTTCCAGCCGGATGGCGTGCCAGCTCGCGTGGACCGGCGTCCCGGGATCGTCGTCACCCACGGCGACGAAGACGTCATCGATCGGGATCGATACACCGGAACTCGGTCCGGAACGGCCGCCGAGTGGTTGCCATTGCACCCGTTCGAGGGTAAGAGCCCGGTCGTGCTCGAGCACTTCGCGGAGCGAGCCCGCGCGCGCCAGGACACCCCTGGCGATGCCCCCGGCCATGTACGCGTCGACACGTATCGGCATGCTGCCCCCGCAAGCGTGCCGCCCACGGTGCCGCTCACACGCGCGCGCGACAAGTGACTCTTCCGTACTCATGCCATGCCGCCGGTGGTCCGGCCACTGGGGGCCGGCATTCAGGCCACGCGAACGGGCGCGCCTAGCGACGCACCCGGCAGACGCAGGTCCGATCGACCGGCGTGAGGGCGAGCTTCAGCAGTGACCGGAGGATCGGGGCCGGGTCCGTCCGGCTCTGGTTGGTGACGATGGCGATCGAAACGCCGTTGTCCGGCACGTAGCGCATCGCCGAGCGGAACCCCAGCAGGCGACCGGAATGACCGTATGTCCGCAGGCCGTCGATCTCGACGACCTGCGTCCCATAGCCGTACGGGATCGATGACTTCAATGCCGCCGTCGTGCTCGGATCCTCCATCGCGGCGAGGTACTCGGGCCGGAGGACCTGACCGCCGTAGAGCGCCTGGGCCCAATGCGCGAGGTCTCGAGCGGTCGAGGCGAACCCGCCCGCGCCACCGGCGGCGGTGACGACCGAGGTGAAGGGGACGAGTGGCGTCCCATCGGTCAGGTCGATCGCCGGGGCCGCCGTCGATGTCGACGTGAATCGATAGCCGTGCGCCACATCGGTCGGCGGCGGATCTTCCGGCTGGTACCAGGTGTGGTCGAGCCCCAGTGGCACGAGGAAGCGCTGTCGGACCTGATCGGCCAGCGGCTTCTTGCCGGCAGCCTCCGCGATCATGCCGAGCAGGAGGTAGTTCGTGTTCGAGTAGTGCCAGCTCTTGCCGGGCTCCGAATACGGCTTGCCCAGGTACTTGAGCGAGGTGGTGGCGTTCCAGCGGCGATCCGGTCGCGAGAGGAGGGCATGGTCGATCGATGGGTGGAAGAAGAAGTCGCGAAGGCCACTCGTGTGGTCGAGCAACTGCCGGACCTTGACCTTCACCGAGATCTTCCTGACGGACGGGAGGTATTGCCGGACCGGCGCATCGAGGTCGACGATGCCGTCCTCCGCGAGGGCGAGGATCAGGGCCGCCGTGAATGATTTGCTGACGCTGGCGATGGCAAAGGACGTCTCGCGCGTCACGGGCGCCTTGGTGTGGATGTCTGCCATGCCACTCACGCCTGACCACATCGCGCCATCTGGCAGGACGATCGCGACCGAGATGCCCGGGATGGCGTAACGCTGGCGAAGCCGATCGAGACGGGCCTGCAGGGCGAGGCGCGTCTGCGGCGCGAGACGCGGTCGCGTGATCGAGACCGGGGGTCGGACGACCGGCGGGCTGCCCGCTTGCGGCCCGGGGCTCGGCGCGAGACTCGGCGTCGCACTCGTCTCGGGCGTCGGGGCGACGGACGGGAGCGGATCGACCCCGGCCGGCTCACTCGGCGTTGCGCTCGGGGTCGGGCGGACAGTGGGAGTCGGGGTCGCAGCGGCCGCCGGGCGAAGAGCCACGGACGCGACGGTCACGACCAGCGCGATCGGCAGGAGCAGGAGGGCCCGCCGGACCCCCGTCCGGCCTGGCCGAAGTGCGGTCATGCAGCGGGGACCATAGCGCGTGTTCGCCACCGCTACCATCCCGGGGTGTCCTGCTGTCTTGTTTCAAGGCGATTCGTGTGGTGAACGCGGCCGAGCTACTGCGTGAGGTCGGGCTACTCGCCGACGGGCCGGCCGTCTGGGGCTGGCCGGGTCGACCGGTCCCGGCGAGCGGAGGTGGCGTCTTCCTGATCGAGTTGGCCGCGCCACTGGCGCGCGCGCCGATCGAGCTGACGCGCGTCGGCAAATGGATCGAACGCGTGCCATCCCTGATGCTGGATGGCGAGCGCCCGACGTCGAAGGCACTGGCAGCGCGGCTCGGCGGCTTCTGGCTCCCGTCGCAGGCTGTCGTCTATGTCGGGGCGTCCTCCAGCTCGATCAGCGGGCGGGTCGCGTCGATGCAGCGGACAGTGCTCGGCGATCGACGGCCGCATTCCGGCGGCCACTGGCTCGCGACGCTCGACCCGCGGACATCGATGCGCGTCTGGTGGGCGCGGACCGACGCCGGCGAGGAGTACGAGGACGCGCTGCTGTCGGCATTCGAGGCGGCGGTGCCTGAGGCGGAGCTCGCGGCGCTGCCCGACACGTCCGTCGTGCTGCCGTGGGCGAACCTGCGCCGGCCGACCGGCGAGCGGAAGGCATCCGGGCTAGCCGGGTCGCTGCTCGCCGAGGAACGAGTCGAGGTCCCGCCGACCCGGGTCGTCGTCGTGCCCGACGGCGACGCGGAGGGCGCGAGGGGTGAACCGCCAGTGAAGCGCGCGGCCGCAGCCGGGCGAGCGACGCGGTCGGCGGCGGGGAGCGCGGCGAAGGGAGCGGCGAGAGCGGCTGCGGCGAAAGCGTCTTCGGTGTCATTGACGGCCGATGGTGATGCACGCCTGCGTGCCGAGCTCAAGGAGCTCATCGAGGTGAAGCGACCGGAGGTGATCGCGCGGATCCGGACGGCGAAGGAGCTCGGCGACCTGAAGGAGAACGCGGATTACCACGCGGCCCGGGAGGAACAGTCGTTCCTCGAGGGCCGCATCCAGGCACTGGAGGCGCGGTTGCGGGACGCGGTGATCATCGAGGCTCCAGCGGCCGGCGAGGGCGCGAACCTCGGGTCGCGGGTGGTCGTCGAGAGCGACGGACTGGAAGCCGAGTACACGCTGGTCGGGTCAGCAGAGGCGGATCCGAAGGCAGGACGGCTATCGGTGGTTTCGCCGGTGGGGAAGGCTCTGGTTGGCGCCAGGGCCGGTGACGAGGTCGCTGTCGAGACGCCACGGGGACAGGCGATGTATCGGGTGCTGAAGGTCGAGTAGGGCGGCGGGCACGGGATCGGCGCCGATCTCGTCATCGGCTCGTGTGGCCGGCCATCGGCGTTCGTTTCATCGTCGTCGGCTCGTGCGGGCGGTTCGTTGACGACGGATGGGAGCTCGCGCGTGCGGGCGCGGCGTTCCGCCTCCATGGCAGACATCGTCCTTGGCCGTCGGGACGAGCCGTTGACGAGAAGTTCGGTCAGTTGCTCACCAGGCGAGCACTCGTCATGGGATCAGTGCCAGAAGCCACATCGGACGAGCAGGTGACACATACAGGACGACGTCTCATGCACGCGCGCCGTTGTGGCCGGCGACGAACGCTCGTGTCGTGAGCGTTTGGCGGAGATCGGGCCGCGGGCGCCCGGACGGCGCCGCGCCAACTACCCCTTCGGGCCGTCGACCAGCTTGTGCTCGACCGCGTACAGCGCGGCCTGCGTCCGTGACGCCAGCCCGAGCTTGCCGAGGATGTTGGACACGTAGGTCCGGGCGGTTCGCTCCGTGATGAACAGCTCGGTGCCGATCTCCTTGTTGCTCATCCCCTGCCCGAGCAAGCGGAGGACGTCCTTCTCGCGATCGGTCAACGGCTCGGCGAGCTCCTCATCGGGCGACTTCTTGGCACGCATCCGCTGTGCGAGCAGTCGTGCGACGGCCGGGTCCAGATGCACTTCGCCTGCATACGCCGCTCGGACCGCGGCGGCGACCTCTTCGGCCTCCGCGTCCTTGAGCACGTAGCCCGATGCGCCGGCTTCGAGCGCTGACGTGACCTTCTCCTCCTCGATGAAGGAGGTCATCGTCACGATCTCGGTCTCGGGGCGCTCGGCCTTGATCCGGCCGATAGCGGTCACGCCGTCCATGTTCGGCATGAGCAGGTCCATCAGGACGACGTCAGGCTCCAGGCGGCGAGCCATGGCGACGCCCTCGGAGCCATCGGCAGCCTCGCCGACGACCTCGATGTCGGCCTGGTGATCGAAGAACATCTTCAGCCCCATGCGCACGACCGAGTGGTCGTCCACGATGAGGACGCGGATAGGCGCGGGCTCGGGATCGGACACGTCGGCTCCTGACGCGGTGACGGCGTCGGTCGGGATGGAAGGCACGGGACGGGCAGCAGGCGACACGGAGTCTAACAAAGGACCGCCTCGCCGCTCAGGCTAGGCGGCGGGCTTGATGCCCTGGCCGGCGGCGACGATCGCGGCCGTCAACTCCGTGGGTCGGAAGGTCTTGCGCACGAATCCATCGGCGCCACTCGCGAGGGCTGCGGACTCGAGGGAATCCGACCAGCTCATCGCCAGGATCCGGACGCCCGGAAGCTGGGCACGAAGACGCGAGATGAAGGCGATCCCGCCATCGACCTCGGGCAGGCGCGGGTCGACGATGACGACATCGGGGCGGTGGGCGATCGCGAGCTCGAGCGCTTCACCGACCTGACCGGCGCTCGCGACGACCATGCACTGGCCGCTGATCGAGAGAAGACCGGTGAGGCTTTCCCGGATCCGATCATCCGCATCGACGACCAGGACTCGGAGCGGGCCGTCAACGCGGGGGCCGGACTGAGACATGTCCCCATAGTGGGGCGAGCGTTCGGCAGCGAAAAGGGACACTCGCCGGGAACCCGACTGTGTCGGATGACCCAGTCGGTCTACGTCATCCGTCGCGGATCGATGGCACCTCTGGTCCGGCGCCGGTCCGCATGCCGGCGGCCACCTCGAGCGCAGCCAATGCATCCGGGCCCATCTGGACCTCGACCGTGGTTCCCTGCCCGACGGTGCTGGTGCACGAGAACTCGGCGCCGACGCGTTCGGCGCGGGCGCGCATCCCGGCGAGGCCGAGGTGGCCGTCCGGCACGCGCTCTGGATCGAAGCCCTTGCCGTCGTCCTCGACCCGCAGCCGGACGATGGACCCGTCGCGCCGGACGTCGACCCGGACCCGACGCGCGGCCGCGTGCTTCACGACGTTATGGAGCGCCTCCTGGGCGATCCGGTACAGCACCTCCTCCGCCGCGAGGGGCAGCCGGTCCGTGAGGTCGGTCTCGACGAGGATCGGCAGCCCGAGTCGGCCCTGGAGCGCGCTGGCGTGCGTCTTGAGCGCGCGCACGAGCCCGTCCTGCTCGAGGTTGCCGGGTCGTAGCTCGAAGATCAGCGCGCGCATCTCGGCAAGTGCCTCGCGCTGCAACTCGCGCAACTGGGCGAGCTGGTCGCGGGCGCCGGCCGGATCCTTCTCGAGCAGCATCTCGACCGACCGGGAGACGAGTGTCATCGAGAAGAGCGCCTGGGTCACCGAGTCGTGCAGCTCGCGCGCGAGGTGTGCGCGCTCCTCGCCCGCGGCGAGCTCACCGGCGTGGCGGCGGAGCTCGTTCTCGAGCCGGATCTGGTCGCTGACATCGCGGGTCGCGCCCTGGATCCCGGCGAAGTTCCCGTCAAGGTCGACGACGCCGATCGATCGGACATCGACCGGCACTCGGCGGCCGTCCGTGCCCACGAGGGTGAGCGCCGCCTGCTGTTCCCGCGCGGGATCCGCAACGAGGTCCGCCCACCGATCGCCGGCCACCGGCATGCTGTCTGGGTCGACCAGGATCGAGAAATGCTGGCCGAGGATCTCCTCGGCGCGATAGCCGGTCATCCGCTCGATCGCCTCGGAGGTGAACGTGAACTTGCCCTCGGCATCGGTCGAGAAGACGACGTCCGGAGACTTCTGGACGAGGAACCGGAAGCGCTCCTCGGACTGACTCAGCTCGCGTTCCAGGCGGAGACGCTCCGAGATGTCGCGCGCGACGCCGTTGATGCCGACGACGACACCGTCCTCGACCTTGGCAAGCACGTTGATCTCGAGCGGGCGAGGCGTGTCGTCTCCGTCAAGGAAGTCCATGCGCACCGAATGGACGGTGGTCGGCTCATCGAGCACCGCCTGATAGCTGCCCGCGGCGGCCTCTTCCCACCCGGGCGCCACCTTCTCGAAGAACGGCCGGCCCAGGCTTTCGTCCAGATCCCAACCGAGCATCGTCCGGGCCCGGTCCGAGAGGAAGGTGTACCGGCCGTCCGCGTCGGTCGCGAAGACCATGTCCGGCGACGACGAGGCGAGCGTCCGGTAGCGGTCCTCTGATGCGCGGAGGTCGCGCTCGAGGCGGTCGCGCTCGCGCATGTCACGCACCGAACCGTTCGCGCCGGCGAACTTGCCGTTCTCGTCGAGCGTGGCGATGGCGATGAACTCGGCAGCGACGGCGGATCCGTCGCGGTGCCGCAGGTTCAGCCGGCCGCGTACCTCCTGTGAACCCTGCTCCATCTGCGCGGTCCAGTCGCTCTCGGCGACGTCGCGCGAGGTCTCGTGGACCAACGCGCCGAAGTGACGGCCGAGCAGCTCGTCCGGATGCAAGCCGGTCAAGCGCTCGATCGCGTCCGAGAGGAACGTCAGGTTCGCCTCGCCGTCGATCGACCAGATCACGTCCGGCGCGTTCTGGACGAGGAAGCGATAGCGCTCCTCGGATTCGCGCAGCTCGCGTTCGAGGCGGGCTCGCTCCGAGACGTCGCGGACCGTGCCCTGGGCGCCGACCCACACGCCATCCTCGAATACGCCGGCGTTGGTCACTTCGGCCGCGAAGGTCGTGCCATCGCGGCGGACGAGCGTGAGGGGCACCCGGTCGACCAGGTCGGGATCACGCCCGACCGCGCCGTACCGGTCCCGGGCGAGCGGCATCGAATCGGGGTGGGTCAGGAAGGAGAAATGCTGGCCGATGATCCGGTCGATCGGCCAGCCGAAGAGTGCCTCGGCAGCGTCGGCCATGAACGTGAAGATGCCGTCGGTGTCGGCGCGCCAGATCACGTCCGGCGTCGTCTGGACCAGACCGCGGAAGCGCGCCTCCTCGCGGGTCAGCCGGACGAGCAGGTTCGAGTTGGTAAGTGCGATCGCGGCCTGGTCGGCCAGACCCTGCAGCAGGTCGAGATCGGCGGCCGCGAAGGTCCGCGGCGATGAGGTCGATACCGCCAGCGTCCCGATGACCTCGCCGCCCGGTGCGCGGAGTGGCGCTGCGGCCATGCCGACGAGTTCCATACGCGTCGCTGCGGAATCGTCGTCGGCTTCGTGCGGGATGCGCTGGTCGGACATGTAGTCCGACGTCCAGACGGGGACACCGTCCTGCGCAGCGAGTCCGTTGATGCCGCCACCAAGCGGGAACCGCATCCCCAGGAGCCATGCACGCGTCGCCTCGTCGGCCCCACCGGCGACCACGACCGGGATCAGGTACTCGCCGTCCGGTGCCATGCGCGTCAGGTGGGCGCCGTCGGTGTCGAGCAGCCGACGGGCTTCCTCCACGACCCGCTCGAACAGCTCGTCCGGGTCGGTCAGCGCGGCGATGCGCGCCGTGATGTCACGCAGCGACCGCTCGGTCTCCGCTCGGCGGGCAAGCGCGCGCTTCGATCGCTCGAGTTCGTCGATCAGGCGTGCGTTGGTGATCGCGATGGCGGCCTGCTCGGCGAGACCGCCGAGCACGGCGATATCGATCTCGTCGAAGGCGCTCGGCTCGTGGCTCATCACCTCGATCGCCCCGAGCGGACCCGCCTCGCCGATGATCGGCGCAGCGATCAGGCCGCGGACGTTGGCGAGCTCGGCGAGCGAGTCGGTCAGGACGTCATGATCGAATTCCGCGGTCCGGTAGTCCTCGACATGGATGACACGCCCCTCGCCGACCGCCTTGCCGGCGACTCCCTGACCGACGCGAAGGCTGTTGAGCTTGAGCGCCTCGCGCTGCGAGGCCGGAAGGCCCGCGTCGTACGCCCACACGAGCGTGTCGCGATCGTCGTCGTATTGGTCGATGACGGCACCGTCCGCACGCAGGAGCCGGCGCGCCTCGTCGACGATCGCCTGCAGGACCTCGTCCGGCTCGTGCAGGGCCGTGACGCGCGCGGCGATCTGACGGAGCGTCCGTTCGGCGTCGGCGCGCCGCTCGACGTCCGCCTGGGATCGCGCGAGCGCCTCCATCAGGTTCGCGTTGACGATCGCGATCGAGGCGTGGGTCGCGAGTGCGGACAGGGTCTCGACGTCGCTCTCGGAGTACGTGCCCGGCTCCCGCGAGACGACGGACAGAACGCCCAGTGGCCGCTTGTCCTCGCCCGTCAGCGGCACCGCGATGACCGCCCGGATCCCGGCGGTCGTGATGAACCGCTCGATCCCGGGTGTCGTCACGAACCGTGAGTCGGCGAGGTAGTCGGCGGTCATGTACGCCCGCTGTTCCTGGAACGCCAGCCC
>Ga0070659_100002688_pt1 | contig 12637 bp, 7 predicted proteins | sample KBSC23metaG_FD_64666 | JGI IMG/M metagenome (GOLD analysis project Ga0070659, IMG submission 64666) | Corn rhizosphere microbial communities from Kellogg Biological Station, Michigan, USA - KBS C2-3 metaG | ecosystem: Host-associated > Plants > Roots > Rhizosphere > Soil ...
CAGAATAGACAATCGCTCGCCAACTAGCGCTTTAATCGCAGTCACACGGCGGACATCCGTGCTCGATTCCTTTACCGCGTTGAAATTGTCGTGTTCGGAGACCAACTCCTCGATCTGTTCGGGTAAAAAATCGGTACCGTATGCTACCGGATTGTTGTAGAGCATGCAGGAAAGTTCTGTCGCGCGGAAAACTGCCTGAATGTGTGCTTTCATTTCGCGCCAGTCGCTGCGATAAACATATGGCGGGAGAACCATCAACCCACGACAACCTCGCTTGGAAGCCTCGACAGCAAGGTCAGTTGCCTCTCGTGTGCTGAGTGCAGCGATGGCGGCCACCACTGGAACTCGACTTCCGACGGCATCAATCACAGTGGACCATAGGTCCAGTTTTTCCTGGAAGGTAAGAGTTGCGCCTTCGCCAAGTGAGCCAGGAGTTACAATACCCGTGCAGCCATTGTCGACCAGCCAGTTACAGTGTTTAGCGACGAATGGATGGTCCACATTCAGTTCGGTATCGAAACCAGTTGTAATCGCAGGCATCACACCAGCCCATTTCATAGTCATTCTTAGTCCCTCATCCTATTAGGCTCTCAACTCTAACTGGCAATACAGGTGGCCGGGTTGAATCTACATCCCAATCGACCAGGAATTGAAGGGCGCCTCCACAAATCCGTCCCTGGCACGGTCCCATCCCGCAGCGAGTTTGTAGTTTTGCTTCGCGCCATGAACTATACCCGCGGATCGTTTCGTAAGGCACGTCTTCACAACGGCAGACGATTGTATCGGGCCGGGGTAGACTCTTTAATTCTTTACGTAGCCCAAACGTTTGGTTCAGTAGTCTAGCAAAGTGACGCTGTCTTTCTCGAAAGGGGAAGAGTGACGTGGCTTCTCGGTCTCGCCCGGTTGCGCTAAGACCGGCAATCTCACCTTCCACCAAAGACAATTCGAGGCCGCCAATACCCGTTACTTCTCCAGCACAATAAACCCTGGGTACAGAACTCTCTTGATAGACGTTAACTCGAACCCGGTTCTCTTTTAGTTCGCAACCAAGTAACAGCGGTAATTCCAGGTTCGGAATCAGATGATATCCGTAAGCCAGGTAGTCACAAGTAACGGATTTGAGTCGTCTACCGTGCTGCAAGGTAACGCTAATCAACTTGTCTGTACCTTGAGCGGCTATTGGCCAACAGTCGGTAACATACCTGATTCCCTTCAACTCGCGTCGGAGTGCTAATGCTTGAGATCTTTTTCGATGTTGGCCCAACAGCCCTATCCCGAACTTAAGCAGTTTTGTGCTTTGAGTCTGTTCGGCAATCAAAACAATTTCTGCTTTCCGTTGTCGAAGAAAAGCGGCGACTGCCAGTAGCAACGGCCCAGTGCCGGCTACGACTACTCTCTTTCCTTCAATCGGAAGACCCGTCTTAACCAGCGCTTGAAGACCGCCAGCCCCCATAACATTCGGCAAAGTCCAACCTGGGAACGGCAAGAAACGTTCTCTCGCTCCAGGTGCAAGGATGAGTTTCGAATATCTGAACTCGCAAACTCCGAGATCTGTTTCCGCCAACAATACGTTTGGTTCGATTGCCTGGAACACTCTCGCGTTACTTATGTATTCAAGTTTTGAAGCTCGAATCTTTTCAAACCACGCTGAGGCTTCCGAGGAGTGAGGGTGCTCATGCTGCTGACGCCAGATCTGACCACCGAGGTTCGGGTTATCGTCCACAACGGTTACGGACGAGCTCTCTTCGGCAGCGCGACAGGCCGCGGCCATTCCCGCTGGACCAGCACCAACAACGAGAACTTCACAGTTGTGCTTGACTTCAGTCATCAGTGCTAACATTCATTCCTGGATGGCAAATAGTTTGGCAGCTGCGGCAGTGAGGCACGCCATCGATAGTCACCCGGCACTCAAAGCAAATTCCCATACCACACAATGGACCACGAGGCTCACCGGTGACCGACCGCCGAAACGACGAAATGCCTGCACTCATCATGGCCGCCGCCACTGTACTACCTTCTGAGATAGACACTCGGCGGCTATTTACCAGGATTTCGATATCTTTAGGCATGAACTGCAGAGTCAATTGTCCTCTCGGGAAGATAAGGTGCCACGGGAATTGCCGACTCACGTTTCATAATCTGATCGACAAGCAGGCGGGCCGTTGCAAGAGACGTCGTAATTCCCAATCCCTCATGTCCTGTTGCGAGATAAAACCTGTCGAGTTGCGGATGTGGACCAATTAACGGCAGTTTGTCGGGGGTCGCGGCCCGGAATCCGGTCCAGGCTCGAAGCGACGACAACTTCCCAAGGCCCGGCAAATACTCCCTCGCACGTTCTAACATTCGAGCCATTATCGATGGGTCAACAGCTGAAGTGTCCACCCCAAATTGTCTCGAAGAGCCGATCAACAACTGACCTGTTTTGCGAGGCTGAACATTAAAGGCTACGGACTCAGAAGTTAGAGAATGGGCACTCTTCAAATAGCCCAATTCGACAAGTTGATGACGCGCAAAATCGGGATAACGATCGGTAATGACAAGGTGTCCTTTGCGTTTCTTCACATCTATCCCGGGCGCCAGCAAAGGAGACCAACTGCCGGCTGCGTTCACTACCAGCCCGGCGGAAAACCTGGAACCATCGACCAGGTTGATCAGTCCGTCGTGTACTGATTGAACCGCAGTGCCGACGAAAACATCTGCTTCATGCGATTGAGCCCGTTCAACTAAAAACCGTGCCGCAGCTGGCGGATAGATCACGCAGTCGCCCAAGATCCGTAACCCACCAACTAACTGTTTTCTTAAGTTTGGTTCAGCTTCGGCTAAAGCCTGGGCGTCGAGCACTTCAACTGGCAGGCCCCTACTCGAATAGTAATTTTGCTTCCGCCTAACTTCCTCCATCTCCAAGTCATCAGTTGCGACCCAGATTGTTCCACAGGGATCGTATTCAACTGACTCGGGCAGTTCCGTACTCATTTCCTGCCAGAGGCGCTGTGAATAACTCGTAAGGGCAAATTGAGCCTCGGAATCGTCCATGACAACAAGATGGCCCATGCCTGCTGCCGTTGCTCCGCCACCGATCATGTTAGCTTCGATGACAGCGGTCCTTAATCCTGCGCGCGCGCACTCATCGAGACAGGCGGCTCCGACGATCCCGGCCCCGATGATTACGACGTCGTAGGTCCCGGACCTCATTCGCGAATTCCCATGCAGAACGGATCGCGTTCGTCAATTATCAGATCTGCTTCTGCCGTAATAAAAGCCGATCCTTTTATCTTTGGATGGATCTCACCGTTAATAAGAGAGACTTGGCCTTCGAATAAGCTTCCGATCAAACTCTCCTGTCGCCACACCTGACCTGCTTTCAGGTTACCGTCCTCGAAAAGACAAGCTAACTTTGCGCTGGTGCCGGTGCCACACGGTGAGCGGTCATAAGCTTTTCCGGGACACAGAACAAAGTTCTTGCTGTCGACCCCCGCGATCTTCGAAGGCACAAAGAGTTCAACGTGATCAATTTCGTGCCCGTCAGATCCGGTGATCCCGGCATCGGCTAATGCTTCCCTAATACTCCAGGTGTAGGCTGTTAGCGTATCAATATTTGAAAGAGTCAGGTCGTGATCGTGATTGTTTACCAAAAAAAACCAGTTCCCTCCCCACGCCACGTCGCCAGTTACCGAACCATATCCAGGAACTTGAACTGTAACTGCTGATGCAAGGCGGTAGCTTGGAACATTTTCGACTTCCACCTGTCCGTCATTGAGAAGATTTGCTTTGACGATTCCAACAGGAGTTTCAACTAAGTGCTCTCCAGGGCCAATTCGATTCAAATATGCCAACGTCGTGATCACTCCAATAGTCCCGTGACCACACATACCGAGGTAGGCCACATTGTTGAAGAAAATTACACCCGTCGTACAAGCGCTGTTGACCGGCTCGCACAATAACGCTCCGACGATTGCATCGGAGCCCCGCGGTTCATTGACAACCGCTGAGCGAAAATCATCAAACTCATTTCGAAATCGTTCGAGTCGGATAGCCAGGGTATCGGAACCCAAATCTGGTCCGCCGTCGACAACAACGCGCGTTGGTTCGCCTCCCGTGTGTGAGTCGATGACTCTGACACGTTTATAGTTTGATTGCGTCATTTAACGAATGATCTCCCGGTTGGGCGAATTGTATCTATTTCGCGCTCTTCAAGCACCAAGTGCGCATCAATCCCAAATCGTGTTATCGTGAAAATTCGAACGAAAGGCTTCAATTGATGAAGTTATCTGGGAGTGACATCGAGGGATTTGCGAGCTTTCGATTCCCGCTCAAAGTAAAGATTTACATCCAAGCTAGACATCTGAAATCTTCTATAAATTCATCAGAGATCTTTCACCAACATTTATAACATTGGAGTTCACGTGGCGAATCGAGTGGAAAAAACCGAAGAAGAGTGGAAAAAAGAGCTAACGCCTGAGCAGTATCACGTTCTCAGGGAGGCGGGTACTGAACGGGCCTTTACTGGAGCTTACTGGGACAACCATGAGGACGGTGTCTATTACTGCGCGGCCTGTGGCCTTGAACTTTTTAACTCCGACACCAAGTTTGAGTCCGGGAGCGGTTGGCCAAGCTTCCACTCACCTGCGTCCAAAGAGAATGTTGTCGAAGTCGCGGATAATACGCATGGAATGGTTAGGATTGAGGTGAGATGCAATCGTTGTGGATCGCACCTCGGACATGTCTTTAATGATGGACCTCGGCCAACGGGTCTTCGCTATTGCATGAACTCAGCAGCTCTAAAGTTCGACAAGGAGTGAACTTTCCAGCATATTCTGTGGAGATTTTTTAGCCGCTATATCGGAAAATAACGATTATCGGCTCTGGGTAGGCGAGAACAGGGTGAAGTCGGTCTAATTGATTGAAAACAATGATAAAAAACCTCGTTGACACTGAGTTACCGAGCGGGATAAACTTCATTTGCCCTCGTGGATGTCTCGCAGCAGCCGCGAACATAAAAAGAAAGGCCGCCTCACTCCCGGAATTTCTTTCCGGTATCAAAGCAAGGAGCTACAAGATGAAATTCTTTACAGCCGCGATATTTATTGCGGTAGCTGCAATGGTAACACTCGGACAGGCACCAACTCTGCGTATTGTTACTGAGGATCCAAACCTGCCGTCCGACCTTTATTACGGCGACATCAAAGTTAAGCCACTGCGCTTACGCCCAGGCACCAACACTCCGATAACTATCCAGGATGCTGATTTCTTCGTCAGCACTCAATACGTCGACTTCCTGAGTCGTTTTCCGGATCAGAGTGGATTAGGGTTTTGGCAGAAGGAAATAACCGATTGCGGCTCAGATGCCAACTGTCTCGACGTTAAGCGAATCAACGTTTCAGCCGCCTTTTTCCTTTCCACCGAGTTTCAAGAGACGGGATATCTTGTTTACAAGATGTACAAGGCCGGTTTCGGAAACTTAGCGAATAAGCCAGTCCCGGTGCGTCGCGAAAACTTCATGCCTGATACTCGGGCGATCGGCAATGGAGTAGTCGTCGGAGCTCAAGGCTGGCAAGCGCTGCTCGAGAGTAATAAAAATGCGTTCGCGCTGACTTTTGTCCAACGCCAACAGTTTGTTGATGCCTATAAGGATCTGACCTCGCAGCAGATTGTCGACAAGCTCGACAACAATGCTGGCAAGGTGCTCTCAAGCACAGAGAAAGCAAACCTTGAAGCCATATTGGGAACGACTCCAACTGACGCTGCCAAGCGTGCTCAAGTAGTTCGTGCCATTGCTGAAAATGCAAACCTGCACCAACGTGAGTACAACCCGGCGTTTGTCTTGATTCAGTACTTTGGCTATTTGAGGCGAAATCCTGACGACGCTCCTGACAGCAACTTCAACGGGTACAATTTCTGGCTTAACAAGCTGAACCAGTTCAATGGCAACTTTGTTCAGGCAGAGATGGTGAAGGCATTCATCCTGTCGAACGAATACAATGCGCGCTTCTAAAGTTCGCTAAGGGTAAGCTGTAAAGAGATTAACCCCGCTCTAATCGAGCGGGGTTTTTCTTTGTATAGACATTAAGGCAGAGTTTTTCCAAAGGTCTTGACCACTCAGCCTACTTTTTCCATTCAATTGGAAAGAGGGCACCGGCTTTTTCAGGGGAGATGTTAACTCCAGCCAGAATTGCTGCGTAGGCTAGTACTGGATCGCGCTTAGCTGCCAGATCCGAAGCCGTTGGCACCTTGACTTCGTCAGGAATCACGCCAACTCGTTCGAGACTCTTACCATCAGTCATGACAACGTCGGCATCAGTAATACTGGCGCCAAAAAATATAACTGTATCCGTACCGAGATTGTGATCGTACTGCTTGGATCTCATTACTGCTCCGGCCGAAACATCACCAATCACAACACCCCGTTTTTCCAGTTGCACTGTGCGCGCGAAAAGCTCCGCGGCTGAACCCGATTTGCTATCGATAAGGACGATTAGTTTTCCAGGGAAAGTGCCGTCGCCGCGTGTCTTTGCGACGAGGGGCTTGGTTTCCTTACGCCGCTTCACCTCTCCGAGCTTTATATCGTGATCGAACAAGTTGGAAATCATGCGCAGCAGCGTTGTTTCGTATCCGCCGCCGTTGCCGCGGAGGTCCAGAATCAGCGATTTGCGTTTCTTGGCTTTGCCCAGCAGTTCATCGACTTTGGGTTCACTAAGATCAAATGCGGGCATCTTCCAGATGAACAGCTCCTCTCCGAGCTCGTAATAACGATGCCGGTCGAGTCGTTCCTGATTTTCTGACTGCCTGATGAGATCAAATATGTCACTGCCTGAGTCGCTCCCCGTAAGATCCAATACCCGTTTGCCCTCGGTTACCTTGGCCATTACATCGACCTGCTGCTCCTTACCATCAGGTTTGATAACAACTAAGCGTACTCCCGAGCGCGGACGTAGGGCCTGGTAGGTGTAGTTGATCTTCCACAGATTTTCGCGAATCGGGCCAATTCCGTCGACGCTAATAATCTCATCGCCTTCCTTCAGACCTTTAACTTCCGCGTCGCTGCCAGGCTTAACTGCTATGACGTAACATTTGTTGGCGATCATTTGCATTTGCCAACCGTACTCAGTAGTGAAAGATCTGGCCGGCGGTACGAAATAGGTATGAGAATCGTCGAGTTCAACAAGGATCTGCGCAATGATACCCAGGATTTGTCCTTGAGAAGCTGCTGTCTTCATCTTCTCTTCAGCTTCTTTGAATCGCGCGTCGAGGTCCATACCGTGGAAAGTAGGATCGTAATAGTACTTCTTTAGATCGTTTTTGATGATATTGAGCATTGCGCGCCCTCGGTCGCGCTCGTATCCGGTGGGAGCGGTTTGAGCAAAACCAGGAACCATTGCTCCCGCACATAAAATCAAGGTGAGTAGATACAGGATCGAGTGTCTTGCATTCATGATCATTTGAACTCCGAATAGGTTTAGCTTGTTAGAAAGCGTTGAAGAACTGTCCGCCCTGCGGCGCCAAATTTACGCGCACAGGATTTTCAAGGCGGGAAGACGCCCGAACGCGAGACAGCGATTGCTCCGATGTGTCGATGATAGTTTTCAATCGCGGCGAAGGTCGATCAGCATGAAGTTCGCCGGCGATGAGCTTACCGATAACCGAGTGCATCGGTTTCGCACAGACACTCTGTGTTACGTGGTAAATGAGTTTGCGCCTGCTGAGCAATGAGGTCAGGAACTTTTCCGCTCGCCAGAGGTCGCAATGAGCGTCATGGTCTTTACATTATCAAAAATTTGATGAGAATTCACTAGTGCCAGCAAAAAATTTGACGAGAAATAAATAATACACCAAAGCGCCGTTGAGGCGAGAGCTTTGTAAAGCTTTGAGGTTCGATATCACAAAGCGCCGCCGGGGCCGGCGCACTCCAAGGGTCAGAGCCCGAAGCGGTGGCGGTATTCGTCTGAAGTGATGAATGCTTTCACCATCTCGGCCGCCACAAAGTTCCCGCCAAAGTTATTCAGCTTGGTCAACCAAAAGTTATACCCACTAAAATCTGTGTCGGGAGCCGAATTCGGACTTCGTCGCAGGTAGCCAAAGTACTGCATCAGCACGAATGCTTTATTGGTTTCCATTGTTCGTAAATCACCATCCTCTGCCACTGCTCGGAGTACCTGGGCTTGCTTTGACAGGTCGTTCGGGGTGTTTCCGAACAACGCAATCAAGTTAGACCTTTCGGTTGCCGACAGCACGTTACCAGCATTTGCATTGAGTGTGTCCACAAAACCAGTAGCGCTCTTGGTGCCGTAGAGTGTTTGGAATTCCCCGCTCTGGACAAACGCCAGTGCGTAATTCTGTTTGTTAGTCTCCAGGACAGACTCCCAGTTCGGGCCTCCAACCTGCACGCCTCTACCAATCTCCTGGGTGTCACGCAGGAAGTTTGTGAAGCCTATAGGAACTGGCGCTCCGGGTAGATTTCCGAAGGCCGCTTTGTAGAAGCGATAAACGAGGTAGCCAGTCTCTTGAAATTCGGTAGAAATGAAGAAGGCTGCTGAAACGTTAATCCGCTTAACTTCAATACACTGTGGATCAGCTCCGCAAACAGTGATCTCATGAGACCAAAAATCCAGTCCGCCGGCGTCAGGCTCTCGATTGAGAAAGTCGATGTAATGTTGGCGAACGTAAAAGTCAGGTCGATCAATTGGATTGACGCCGCCTTCGCCCGCATCGTCATTTATTAAGAGCGTGGCGGTTGATTGAGCTCCCAACAAAGCGCCAGACGGATTGCTTAACGTGATGGTGAAGGTTTGAGCGCCTTCGTCAAATACGTCATTGACGATCGGAACAACAATTGTCTTGTCAGTTTCACCTGGTGCAAAAGTTAACTTTCCTACCGTGGTCAAATAGTCACATCGGGACGAGGCGTTACCACTCGGAGTACCACAGGCAAGCGCGCCGGCGGCATCGCTGGTGGCGTAATCGATGGTTGAAACGCCGGCAGTGTCACCAGTTCGTTTAACCGCAACATTCAAACCACTCGAGGCCTCGGTTGTGTTGGTTCTGGCCTGTGTGAACGCGATCGTACTAACCAGTGGCGCCCGTGGTGTAAATGTAATTTCCTGGGCGTTCGTCAGACTCTTCGGGAGATCATTGCTAAAGGTGTGAGAAGGAATCGCATAACCGTCGGGTGCGCCCAGACCAAGTCCGACTGTCGGGAACAGATTCGTATTGCCTGCGCCGTATCGCGTCTTGATCACCCCATCGGCACGCAGTTCGATCTCGAAGTTCACGGGATCGCCCCCGGTGCAGTTGACGTCATCGAAATTACACGGCACTCCCTGCCACCTGAAAATGATGCGGTTTGGACCGGAGAGCTGAGTTACATAAATGCCGGCGTCAGCTCGGCTCGCGGTGCGGAGATCCAAATCGTCCCACAGGCCCGCAATCATTTGATAAGAGCCGAGTTTCTCGGGTGAAGAACTTGCGTCACCCGCAGTTCCATCATCACGAACTGGTGGAGGTGTCGAGAAATAAATACTTCCATTGGTTGAGAGTACGATGGATGAAACATCGCTCCCCCTGAACGGGAACGCGAATGGAAGTAAGTAGTCAACGTAAGTGTCATCCGCGTTCGTACCCTGTCCATTATCACCTCCCGCCGGAAGCCCGCCCGTAGTTAAGGGAACTGCAGAACCCACGCTGGTGGTAAAAGGATCGCCGAGTGATACGGGAATACTGATCGGTATAGTGACAGCCGTACCTGCATTTCCAACATTATCGAACTCCAGCAATTGCAAGCTTCCACTTGTGTGCCGGAACGGAATAGTGATGCCCGTAATCTGTCCTGCACCCGAAGTAATAGGCACAACGCCCTTTAGCGGAAATACGGCGTTGGTACCACCGTCAATGAAATTCAATTGATACAACGACGCCTGGCCCGCTGCGCCATCGTCTCCAGACGCAGTCCAACCAATATTTAAGGTTCGACCATTTTGAGAATTGACGTGAAGGTTGGTGACCGCGCCCGGTGCAACATTGTCGTTTTCAGCAAGGCTGTTGAGGCTAGTGGCCACATTAAGCCGGCGGCCCGTTAGTGTTTTATCAATCAGACCCGGCTCGACATCTCCGTTGAGTAACAGCAGGTCCTTAACTTGCTGTGCCGTCAAATTGGGGTTCTGAGACCAAAGCAAGGCGGCCGCTCCAGATACATGTGGCGTGGACATCGAAGTACCTTGAAAAATGGAATACGTCGATGCCGCATTAACATCAGGAGGAGTTGGGTTGCACGGTTTCGGTGCTGGTCCCGGGTCGCTGCAATGAGGTGTGGTACTCAGGATGTTGGTACCAGGAGCGCCAAGGTCCACTTTAGTCGCACCGAAATGCGAGAATTGAGTTGCCAATCCATCAAAATCATCAGTTGCTGCAACGGCTATCACATTTGCGACATTAAAGTTTGATGGATAGTGCGGCACCAGATCATTATCGGGTTCCTGAGTATCTTCGTCTGAGGTATTTCCAGCAGCCGCTACAAACAAAATGTCCTGGTTGTTTAGTCCAGTAATCGCGTCAAGAAATGACTGACTCAAAGCTGCGCCACCGAAACTGGCATTAATCACCTTCAGATTAGCGCCCTGCGTATGGTTGCTCGTGTTCCAAAGCTGTCGCATTTGCGCTGCATAGCTGCATCCGCGAATCGCATCTGACGTGCGGCCGAATCCTTCTTGATCGAGAAACTTCAGCGACATCAGGCTAACTGCCCAACTAACGCCCGCGACGCCTTTGCTGTTGTTTCCGACGGCGCCAATAATCCCTGCCACGTGAGTAGCGTGATCTTCCGTGTCGGTATGACTGAAAATTGTTCCATTGTTATCTACAAAGTTGTAACCGTGGAGATCGCCAGTTATTTGTGATATTGCCCCTGGAGACGGGTTGGTCCAAATGTTTGCCGCCAAATCCTCGTGGTCAATATCGATCCCCTGGTCCAACACACCAACTACGACACTACGACTTCCCTGCTGCGTATTCCAAGCCTGGGGCGCGCCGATTCTTGACATGTTGGGTTGACTTCCAAAACGCGGATCATTCGGCGTAACAGTCGCATGCAAAATGTAGTTTGGTTCAGCATAAAGTACGTCTGGCTGACTGCGCAGAGCGGCAACTGCCTTCAAGGTGTCCGCTGGTGCGACTCTTACTAGGCGGAAACCATCCACCAACTCGGTGACTCCCAGGTCTTCAACTTGTCCCGATAAAAGTTCGCCCGCTTTAGTCGCCATTCGTTGCGTGCCGGTGCGATTTTTAGCAATCGACTCACTGCGATAACGTACGAGCACTTCTCCGCGTTTATAGGGGTGTCGGGAGACTTTTTGAGTTCTAACAACCGTTGATGGCTGTTGATTCTGTTGCCGCCTCGCACCGGAAACGAGCGGAAAGACAACGGCGGCAACGATGAGAAAGCCGATGCAGAGGAATGAAATCAGGACAAGACGCGCGCGGCTACCTTTGGTCATAAAGAACGAGGGAAACATAAATACAGTTCTCCTGAGAGTATTGCGAAGTGTCGATTAATTTTTCGGAGCTGACTTCGGGATTGGTTAAGCAGGTGTGACCGACTGAAGATCCCGAAACCCGACAGTAAAGATAGCTGGGAGAATATATAACAAAAGGGATTCAGGATACAGCGAGAAGTTTGGAGTTTTTGAGGATTATGCTTGGTACGTCGGCTTAGTGCTTTGGCTTTGGGCTCTCTGTTGTACTTAATGCTTTGGTACCAGGCACAAAGTGCCTCATGGCCCGAAGCGCTGCCGGTACTCTGTCGAGATGATGAACGCCTTCACCATCTCTGCATTCACAAAGTTCCCGCCAAATGAGTTCAACTTCGTCAGCCAGAAATTGTAGCCACTGAAATCTGTGTCCGGAGCTTCGTTCGGCCCGCGTCGCAAATACCCAAAGTACTGCATCAACACAAACGCCTTGTTGAATTCCGCATCTCGTAACGTCTGGTCCTCTGCCACTGCTCGCAACACCTGCGCGCGCTTCGTCGCGTCCGCCGGCGTCGCCCCAAGGATATTTACCAGGTTCGTTTGCTCCGCCGCTGACAACGCATTTCCCGCATTCGTGTTCAGCTGCGCCACAAACTCCGTCGCTGACTTATTGAGAAACGCCGCCACAAACTCAGGCCGCTGCACAAACTCCAGCGCATACGCCTGCTTGTTGTTCTCCAACACTATTTCCCAATTCACCGCTCCTACCTGCAAGCCCTTCCCGATCTCTTGCGTGTCGCGCAGGAAATTGTTGAAGGTCACCGGCACCGGCGCGCCCGGCAGATTGCCAAACCCACTCTTGTACATCCGGTAGACCAGGTAACCTGTCTCCTGGAATTCGGTCGAGAGAAAGAACGCGGCGGAAACGTTGATTCGCTTTACCTGGAGACACTGGGGATCTGCTCCACAGACAGTGAACTCGTTGGTCCAAAAGTTTAAACCACCAGCATCCGGTTCCCGGTTCAAAAAGTCGATATAGTGCTGCCGCACAAAGAACGAGGGTGTATCGATTGGATTGACGCCGTTGGTTGTCTCGTTGTCGTTGATCGTTAAGGTGGCAGTCGCCGGTGAACCCAATGAAGCCCCACTCGGATTACTCAAAGTAATCTGGAACGTCTCTG
>Ga0070659_100002689_pt1 | contig 12636 bp, 12 predicted proteins | sample KBSC23metaG_FD_64666 | JGI IMG/M metagenome (GOLD analysis project Ga0070659, IMG submission 64666) | Corn rhizosphere microbial communities from Kellogg Biological Station, Michigan, USA - KBS C2-3 metaG | ecosystem: Host-associated > Plants > Roots > Rhizosphere > Soil ...
CGCTGCGAGATCGACGGGTTGCCGTTGACCAATTGCTGCGAGGAATCGCGCTGGCTGACCTGCTGGCTGACGTCCATGTAGACCAGGCCGCCGGGATTGATCCGCGGGCGAACCTTGAGGATGACGCCGGTGTTGAGGTAGTCCACCGAATTGAAGCTGGTGCCCGTGCCGATGCCGGTGTTGACCGTGGTCTGGTTGATCGGAATGCTGTCGCCGACCTGGATCGAGCCGACCTGGTTGTTCATCACCACCATCGACGGTGCCGACAGGGTCTTGGTGTTGCCGCTGGTTTCCATCGCGCGGATGGCCACCTGCATGTTGTGGTTGAGGAAGGAGTAGAAGAACGGTTCGCCGCCGAAGGCGGGGCCGCCCTTGCCCAGCGCGCCGTACTGGTCGGCGGTGGTGGAGCCGGGGATGAAGTTGTTGTTGTTGTCGATGGTGCTGCCGACCAGGCCCTTCAGATACCACTGCACGCCGAACTGGAACGCGCCGGTGAGCTTGACCTCGAGGATGCGCGTCTCGATCTGCACCTGCAGCGGCACGCTGTCGAGCTTGTCGATGGCGTGCTTGATCTCCTCCCACTGCGACGGCCGGGCGCGGATCAGCAACTGGTTGTTGCTGTCCACCGAGCTGATCCGCACGCTGCCGTCGCTGGAGGCGTATTGCTGGCTGCTGCCGGCGGCGCCGCCCTGGTCGCTGCCGAAGCCCGCCGCCATGCCGCCCGACATCGTGCCGGGCTGGCCGCTGCCGCCGCTGCCGTCGCGGCTCTCGCCGCCGTTGTTGAAACCGCTGCCGGTGGCGCTGTTCAGGCCGCCGCCGATCGTGCCGGTGCCGGTGTTGCCGAAGCTGCCGGCGGTGCTGCCCAGCGGGTTGGCGTTGACGTTGTCGGCGCTGCCCAGCGTGGCGCTGCCGAGGCCAGGCCCGACCTGGCCGCCGTTGTCGCCGCCGCTGCCGGCGCCGTTGGTGTAGATCTGCGCGAGGTACTTGGCCAGGTCGGAGGCCTTCAGGTTGCGCACGTCGTAGACGAACAGCTGCGGCTGGTTGCCGCCGCCGGCGTCGATCTTGCTGATCCACTCGCCCACTTCGCGCAGGTAGTCGGCCTGGGTGCTGATGACCACCAGCGCGTTGGTGCGCTCGATCGGGATGAAGCGCAGCATGCCCGCCAGCGGCGTGCTGCCGTGTTCGCCGAACAGGCTGTCGAGCTTGGGCATCAACTCGGCGACGCGGGCGTACTGCAGGTTGAACACGCCCACCGAGGTGCCGCGCAGCCAGTCCACGTCGAAGGTGCGGATCATCCGCTCGTCGTCGGCCAGCTCCTGCGGCGTGCCGGCCAGCACCAGCAGGTTGCGCGAGCGGTCGACCAGCAACACTCCATCCTTGCGCACGAACGGCTTGATCAGTTTCTGCATCTCGGTGGCGGAGATGTAGCGCAGCGGAAACAGCCGCGCCTGCAGGCCGCCACCGGGTGCGGCCGCACCCAGGCTGGGCACCAGGTTGCCGGAGACGGCATCCTTCTCCGGCAGCACCACGTAGCCGCCCGCGCGCTTGACCAGGGCGTTGTGGGTCCAGCCCAGCAGGGTTTCGAGGATCGGCAGCGCCTGCTCCTGGTCGACCGGCTCGGAGGTGGAGAAGGAGATGTTGCCCTCCACCCCGGGCACGATCGTGTAGTTCTGCTTCAGCAGGTCGCCGAGGATCGCCTTCACCACCGCCTGCACCGGCTGGTTCTCGAAGTTGAAGGTCACCGCGTTCTTGCCGCTGGCGGTCTTGCGCGGCGTGACCAGCGCGGTGGGCCGCACGAAGCGGCCGCTGCCTTCGCTGATGGTCGCTTGCGGCGGCGCCGTCGTGGCCGAGCCCAGATCCCGGTTCAGCGGCAGCGGCGCGGGCACCGGATTGTGCGTGCCGGCCATGGCCTCGCGTTGCAGGGTGCCGTCGTCGCGCGGCTGCGGCAGGCTGGCGCAGCCGGCAAGCACGACGAAGGCGGCCAGGGTGGCGGTGCGCAGGGCGCGCAGGATGGATGGGCGAACCATGGCTCAATGTTCTCCTTCGTGGGACGCGGCAGCGCGTTCGGCACGACGTTTTTCGATGGTGCGGCGCAGCCTTTCGAGCGCCGACTGGGAAGAGCTATTCGACCGGGCCGGCGTCAGCGGCTGGATGTTGCGGCCGGGCCCGGGCCCGGTATCGAACTGCGGCCGCTCCGCACCGGCCGGCTGCACGCGCATCACCGCCGGGCCCGCCGGCGACGGCCGATCGCGCGCATCGTCGGCACCGCCGCGTACCTGGTCGATCGGCGCGCCGGCCGGCAGCTTCAGTTCGGTGCGGCCGGCGGACGAATCGAACACCGCTGAGCGCTGCTGCACCTCGACCAGGGTGACGCTGCCGTCGGGCAGGCTGGCGCCCTGGCGCAGGCGGATCTCGCGATTGGCGTTCTTGTCGTGCAGCAGCGCCATGCGCAGGTCGGGGGTGATGATGATGCCGGTCAGTTCCAGATCGCCCAGGTTGCTGCTGCCGGCGGCGGCGTGCGCGGTCGGCCTGCGATCGGGATTGAACAGCGGCTTCTGCCACACCATGCCGAACTGCTGCAGCGGTTTCGGCGGCGGCAACTCGGCACTGTTGCCCGGCGGCAGCGCCGGCAGCGCGCGCGGCGCCGACCAGCGCGTGCCGCGCCCCACGCCACCCAGCAACAGCAGCAGCACCGCGCCCAGCAGCACGGCCACCGTACCGAGCACGGGGGTGAGCCGGCGCTGATGCGCCGCGTTCAAGGCGTCTCTCCCGCGTCGGCGGTCGGGTTCGCCGGCGCGGTGGCCGATGGCCTCACGTAGCCGGACAGGGTGAACTGCACTTCCAGCGGTGCGCCCTGATCGCGCTGCGCCGCCACCGGGTTGCGGTAGATGCTGAGATCGTCGACGAACAGGTACGGCGTGCCCTGCTCCAGCGCATGCAGCACCGCCGCCAGCGGCTCGATGTCGCAACTGAGGCTGATGCTCACCGCAGCCTTGCGATAGGGCTCGTTGGCCGACGCCGGCGGTGTCGGCAAGGGCATCTTCTGGCTCACCGTGCAGCGCCCGCGCCCGGTGTTGCGACCGACCACGTCGACCACCTGCTGCATCAGATCCGCCGCCGCATTGTTCGGATCGGCGGCGGCCAGAAAGGCATCGCTGGCGGCCTGGCCGGCACCGAGCGCGGCCAGGCGCCGCTGCAGCGCCGGCTTCTCGGCGACTGCCGCGGCGTAGCGGCTGTGCGTGTCGCGCAGTTGCGACATCTCGCTGCGGATCTGCTCCAGCGGCGCCACGAACCACCAGTGCAGCAGCACGACATAGGCCAGCAGCAGGGCCAGCACCAGCAGCACGATCGCCGCGATGCGGCTTTCGCGCGGCTTGAGCGCGGCGATCTTCATGGCGCACCCGCCGTGTCGGCGGTCGCCGGCGCGCTGCCGGCGGAGGCGGGCTGCCTGACCCGCGCGGTGAGGTAGAAGCGCTCCTTGCCGGTGGTCGCATCGGGCTGGATGCTGCCCTGGAAGCCGGCGTCGGTGATCACGCGGGAATCCTTCAGCGCGTCGAGCAGCTTCGCCGCCTGCTGGCTCTGCCCCTGCAAGCCGATCTGGCCGGTATTGTCGACGCTGAAACGCTCCAGCCAGGTGCCCTCGGGCAGACGCGCGGTGGCATCTTCGAGGATGCCCAGCATGCTCACGGTGTCCTGCTTGCGCCTGGCCAGGAAGCCGGCGGCGCCAGCATTGTCCTGCAGTTGCTGGCGCAACGCGGCCACCTGCCCGGCCTCGCCGCGCATGCTCGCCACCTCGGCCTGCATGCGGCTCAGGGCCAGCTCGCGGTTGTGCAGCCATTCGCCGCCCGTCAGCAACAGCAGCAGCACGACCGCCGCGCCCAGGATCAGGTTGAGCCGCCGCCGCGGATGTGCCCGCCGCGGCCGCCGTTCCGGCGGCAGCAGGTTCACGCCGAGGCGATCGTCGCCCTGCGCCACGTCCACCGCGTCGATCGCGATGCCTTGCGCGCGCAGGCGTGCCAGCAGCGGGTCGACCGTGCTGCGCGTGGCCGCCACCAGTTCCACCTGGCACCGCCCGGCCGCCGCCGGCGCACCCGATTCGCGCACCGCGTAATACACCTGGGCCACGCCGAACGGTGTCTGCCGATCCATCTCGTAGCCGACCACCTGGTGCAGGTTGTCGCGCGCTGCCAGCGGCAACAGCAGGCTGCGCCGCAACACCAGGGCGTCCGGCAGCAACAGGGCCACGCGCAGATCCTCGCGATCGACCGGCTGCACGGCGGCGTTGAAGGCCCGCGCGGGCGGCTCGGCACCGCCCTCGTCCCAATGCGCCAACGGCTCGGCGCGACCGCGGCGGCGCAGATTCCAGCGCTCGCCGGTCACCTGCAGCAGGTGCCAATCCGCGCCGCTGTCGAACCAGCCGCGCCAGCGCGCCGGCAGCAACGCCCGCAATTCGCCGCCCCACCAGGCGAAGAACGCCGGCAACGGCGAGGCGCGCCAGCTGCGGCGTACGCGATCCCCCCACGGCCGCAGCGACTGCATCGCCGTACTCATTCCTGCCCTCCCTCCTGCCAGCGCAATACCGCGTAAGGTTTCACGCCGGCCAGCCCCGGCTGCATGCGAACCGTCGCGCGCAGCACGGCGCGAGTTCCGTCGGCCAAGGTGGCCACGGACTCGATACTATGCGTCGTTCCGTTGTTGAGAGCCAGACTCGGATCGTGCGCATTCTTCTCGCGCGCGGTGCGGATCGACGCCAGCTGTGCCGGCGTGATCCCCGGGATCGCCTGCAGCGCCAGTGGCGGCGCGGTGTTCGGGTTGGGGCTGGTGTTGCCGGCCCAGATCGTCAGCACCGGCGCGATCCGCCGATACAGGTCGGGCGTCATGCCCAGCACCATCTGCGCCTCCTCGACGGTGGCGAACGGGCCGTGGCGCGGGCCGTAGTCGCGGCCGGCGGCGGCATACGCCGCGCGCTGGCTGTCCAGCTGATCGGCGAGGCCGGGCGCGGTGCGCCAGTCGACCACCCGGTCGGCCAGCTGACTGGCCTGATCCGCGGGCAGGCCGGCGGCCCGGAACAGGCCTTGCAGCGCCTCGGGCGTATCGGTGTTGAGATCGACCTTGCCGCTCTCGTCGATCGCCTGCACCACCACCGTGGCCTGGTCGTACTCGAACGTGTAGGGACGGCCGTCACCGATCCAGCGCTGCTTGAGGCGGGGATCCTGCAGGCCGTAGATCGCCCGCATCAGGCCCGCCTCGGCGGCGTAATGCGCCTGGGTCTGGGCGAACTGGTAGCGCGCCTGCAAGCCTTCGGTGCGTGCCAGCGCGGCATAGCCGCCCAGCAGGATCGCCAGCAAGGTGCACGCCCACAGCACCAGCAGCAGGGCCACCCCGCGCTGGCCGGATGCGCTCGGCAACATGGCCGGGTTCATCGCGGCACCTGCCTGAACTGGTTCGTCCGCAACAAACCGATGCCCTGGATCGGCTCGACCCGCAGCGGTATGTCGAGCCGCGGCCAGCTGTCGCGCCCCTGCGGCTGCAGCTCGATGCGCACCAGCATCGGCAGCGCCTGCCCGATCGTCCACGTGTTCGCCCACGGCAGCGCCTCGCCCTGGAGGTCGACACCGCGGTAGCTGAAGCTGCCTTGCCTGATATGGTCGAACAGCACCTGCGGCTCGCCCAGCGGCCTGGGCGGCTGGCCATCCGGCGGCAGCAGCGCCAGGCGCAACTCCAGGCGCAGGCCGCCCTGGCCGTCGTCGACCAGTTGCAACTGCTGCAATTGCGCGCCGAGCTTGCCCAGGTAGCCCGGCAGCGGCGCGACGTAGCGCATCTCGTGCGCGCTGCCCTGAAAAAAGATCGGCTCGCCGCGATCGGTGCGGGCGATCGGCGCGGCCACGCTCTGCGCCAGTTCGCGGCGCAGGAACTGCTGCGCCGAGCGCATCTGGTCGACCCGCTCGATCACGGCGGTGCCGGAGCGCACGCTGCGGCTGGCGCTGGCGATACCCGAATACACGCCCACCAGCAGCAGCGCCAGCAGCACCAGGGCGGCCAGGATCTCCAGCAGGGTGAAGCCGGCGGCGCGTTTCATGGCAGGGTCTGCGCGTCGGCGGCCGCCGCGGCCAGCCGCAACGTGCGGAAGTGGGCCGAATACGGGCGGGCCGTCGGCCCCCACATCACGTCCAGATCCAGCTGATACAACTGCAACGGCGTATGCGCCGGGATCGAGGCGGGCCGCCACGGCGACACCTGCAACTGCCAGCGAAACCGCTGATCGAACCGCCCCGAGGTGGTGCCCGGCTGGATCGGCTCGCTGACAAACGCCGTGTCGAGCAGGCTGCGCGCCCACAGCGCCGCCTCGCTGTGATCGTTGGCGTTCTGGCTCAGCCGGATCGATCCGCTCGCCACCCGCATCAACACGGTAAACGCGATCGCCAGCAACATGATCGCGGCGATCACTTCGAGGAGGGTGAAGCCGTTTTGGTGCCGGGACTCCCGAGAGCCGGGACTTGGGTGCCGGGACTCGGGACTCGGGAGTCCCGCCACCGGACTTCTGGCGCCTCCCATCGTCATCGAGCCGCCACCGTATCGACCACCCGCACCTCGCCGGTCAGCCAGGACACATTGACGTGCCATTCGCGCTGCCCGGCCTTCAAGGTGATGCGGCCGCCGGTGGAGCTGCCGTCGGGGAAGAAGCGGATGCGGCCGGTGTGATCGTCGGGGCGATCCTCTTTGGCGCTGGTGATGCTCACCTTGAGGCCCTTGGGCAAGGCGACGTCGCGGTGTTTCGCGCCCGCGTAGCTGTTGGCGCGGGTATCGACATCGAAGACCTGTTCGTTGGCCTGCACGATCGCCTGCGCCCGCGTCGCCCGCAATGCACCGGCCAACTCCCCGCTCGCCGCCCGTATGCGCGCGCCCGCCAACCCCTGGGTCACCGAGATCGACACCGCCACCGCAGCCAGCCCGATCAACACGATCACCACCAGCATTTCGAGGAGGGTGAAGCCTGTGGCGCGCGGAGCGCGCCCGGGATTCGGGATTGGGGATTCGGGATTCGGAAGAGCAAGGGCAAGAGCGGGCGGTTGGCGCGGACGCGCTTTTCCGAATCCCGAATCCCCAATCCCGAATCCCTGCTTCACTGCCAATTCCCCGCATCCGCATTCAGCCCGTCGCCGCCCGGCTTGCCGTCTTCGCCGTAGAAGACCAGGTCGTATTTGCCGTGTTGGCCGGGGTACTGGTAACCGTAGTCGTGGCCGTAGGGATCCTTCAGCTGCGACTCCTTGGCGTACGGGCCTTGCCAGTTCGGCGCGTTGACCGGCTTCTTCACCAGGTCGACGAGTTGCTGCGGCGGCGTGCCGTTGTCGAGCATGTAGTTGTCGATGTCCTGCGACAGCGTGCTCAACTGGATCTTGCCGGTCTTGTACTTGCCCTTGTCGAAGCTGGGAATCACCTTGGTGATCACCGCCACCGCGACGATGCCGATCAAGGCGATCACCGCGAGCATTTCGAGCAGGGTGAAGCCGTTGGCGCGCGGAGCGCGCCCGGGATTCGGGATCGGGGATTCGGGATTGGCTAAAAGGCCGGGATTCGGGATTCGGGATTCGGGATTGGTAAAAGCAGGAGCAAAAGCGGACGGTCGGCGCGTGCGCGCTTTCCCGAATCCCGAATCCCGAATCCCGAATCCCGTTGCAAAAATCATCATTGTCTCTCCGTCCGGATCATTGAATGCTGCTGGTCATGCTCAGCAGCGGCAGCAGGATCGCGGCCATGATGATGCCGACCAGCACGGTCATCACGATGGTCAGCGTGGGCACCAGCGCCGCCAGCAGGCGGTCGATCGAGCGGCGGGATTCCAGTTCGAAGGTGTCGGCGACTTTCAGCAGCATGCCGTCGAGTTGGCCGGCCTCCTCGCCCACCTGCACCATCTGCAGCGCCAGCCGCGGAAACAGTTTCGACTGCCCCAGCGCCAGGCTCAGCCCGGCGCCGCCCTTGACCTGTTCGTGCGCGGCGCCCAGCGCGGCATCCAGCGCGAGGTTGCCGGTGACCTGGCGCGCGATGGTCAGCGCACCCAGCAGCGGCACGCCGTTGCGCAGCAAGGTGCCCAGCGTGCGGGCGATGCGCGCGGTCTCGATCTTCAGCAGCAGCGGGCCGATCACCCGCAACCCCAGCAAACGGGCATGCCAGGCCAGCCGCGCCGCGGGGTCGCGCAGGCGCGCGCGGAACACCAGCAGGCCGCCGATCAGCAGCACCGCGATCAACCACCACCACGCCTGCAGCACGTTGCCCAGCGCCAGCACCGCTTCGGTGATCCACGGCACCGGCACCTGCATGTCCTGGAAAATCGGCACGAACTGCGGCACCACGTAGGCCAGCAACAGGATCAGCGAACCGAGCACGCCGACCATCAGGAACGCCGGATAGATCAGCGCATTGGTGATGCTGCCGCGCAACGCCTGGGCGCGTTCGAGGTAGTCGGCCAGCCGGCGCAGCGTTTCCTCCAGCGAGCCGCCGGCCTCGCCGGCGCGCACCAGGCTGACGTAGAGCCGGGGAAACACGCCGTGCTCCTCGTCCAGCGCCGAGGACAGCGTGGTGCCGCCGCGCACGCGGTCGCGCACCCGCTCGATCAGCTTCCTCGCCGACTCGCCCTCGGGCAGGTCGAGCAGGATGGTCAGCGCGCGATCCAGCGGTTGGCCCGCACCGAGCAGGGTCGCCAGCTGATGGGTGAACAAGGCCAGCTGGTCGCCGCTGAACGGGCCGCGCTTGAACAGCGCCGCCAGGCCGCTGCTGCCGCCCGCGCCATCCGCCGGCCGCGCCTCCAGCGGCGTGTGGCCCTGATCCTGCAGCCGCGCAATCACCTCATCGACGCTGGCCGCCTCCATCTGGCCCTGCAGCGTCTCGCCGGTGTCGCTGACGGCTTTGTAGCTGTATTGGCTCATGGGGCCGGCTCCTCCGGCCGGGATTCGAGATTTGGGATTCGGGATTCGGAAAGGCGCGTCAGCGCCGACCGTCCGCTTTTGCTCTTCCGAATCTCAAATCCCGAATCCCGAATCTCAGCTCTCCTGCGTAACACGCAGCACCTCCTCCAGCGTGGTGATGCCGGCGACGGCCTTGGCGATGCCGTCTTCGTACATGGTGCGCATGCCTTCGCGACGCGCCTGTTTTTCGATGTCGCTTTCGTTGGCGTGCTGCATCACCAGCCGGCGCAGCGCATCGCTCATGGGCAGGAACTCCATGATCGCGCGGCGGCCGCGGTAACCGGTGGGGTTGGCGGCGCTAACGCCGGGTTTCCACAGCTTGATCGGGCGCTCGTCGGTGTACTTCTCCAGCTCGAACTGGGCGATCACCTCGGGCATGGCCTCGTACGGGATCGCGGTGTCCGGGTCGAGCCGGCGCACCAGCCGCTGCGCCAGGATGCCGTTGACGGTGGAGCCCAACAAGTAATCCTCCACGCCCATGTCGAGCAATCGGGTGATGCCGCCGGCGGCGGAATTGGTGTGCAGGGTGGACAGCACCAGGTGGCCGGTCAGCGCGGACTGGATTGCGATGCGGCAGGTTTCCAGGTCGCGCATCTCGCCGATCATGATGACGTCGGGATCCTGCCGCACGATGGAGCGCAGCGCGCCGGCGAAATCCAGCCCGATCTGCGGCTTCACCTGGATCTGGTTGATGCCCTCGATCTGGTACTCGACCGGATCCTCGACGGTGATGATCTTCACGTCGGGCGTGTTGATCCGCGACAGCGCGGTGTACAGCGTGGTGGTCTTGCCCGAGCCGGTGGGGCCGGTCACCAGCAGGATGCCGTGCGGGCGGTTGAGCACGTCGATGAAGCGCTGCTGGAAGCTGTCGGTGAAGCCCAGCGAGGCGAAGTCGAACACCACCGATTCACGGTCGAGGATGCGCATCACCACCGATTCGCCGAAGCTGGTCGGCACGGTGGACACGCGCAGGTCGAGCTCCTTGCCCTGCACGCGCAACTGGATGCGGCCGTCCTGCGGCAGCCGGCGCTCGGCGATGTTGAGCCGCGCCATGATCTTCACGCGCGAGATTACCGCCGCGGTGGACGACGACGGCGGCGCCTCGACTTCGTGCAGCACGCCGTCGATGCGGTAGCGCACCTTGAGCCGGTTCTCGAACGGCTCGATGTGCACGTCCGACGCGCGCTGCTCGACCGCACGCTGAAGAATGAGATTGACCAGCCGGATGACGGGCGCCTCGGAGGCAAGATCGCGCAGGTGCTCGACGTCGTCCTCTTCCGCGGCACTGCCGTCGAGGTTCTCGACAATCGTGCCCATCGCCGAACGGCCCGTGCCGTAGTAGCGCTCGATCAGCCCGTCGATCTCCGAACGCAGGCCCACGCGCAGCGCCACCGGTCGGCCGGCAGCCAGCTCCACCGCCTGCAGCGGATACGGATCGGCCGGGTCGGCGACCAGCAGCGCCAGCCCGCCGTGCTCGTCATGCACCGGCACCACGTGCTGCTGCTTGAGAAAGCGCAGCGACAACTCCAGATCGGCCGGCGGCAACTCCGGCGCATCGCGCGCGGCCAGTAGCGGCACTTGCAGCAACTCGGCCCAGGCCTCGGCCAGGTCGCGCTCGGAGACCAGCCCGAGGCGCGCCATCAGCGCGGTCAGGGTGCCTTCGGTGGACTCCTCGTGCAGGCGCCGCGCGCGGCCGAGGTCGGTGTCTTTCAGGCGACCACGCGCAACCAGCCATGCGCAGACCTCCGCCTCACGGTCATCCGTGGCGACGCCTGTTCCGCCGACCACCGCCCCGATCGCTGCCGACATCCTCCACACCCCGCTCGATACCTGCGCAAGCCCCGTCGCACCCCCCGACACCACGCGGCAATCGTCATTGTTATCACATTCGCCCGCTGGCCGGCGAGTCTCGCACGCCCGACCCCGCGCGCCGTTCACGTTCAAGCTCGCCGTCACGACAGGCCGCCGGCGCCATGGAGCGCCGGCGGCCTTCCATCACTTCAGGGCACTCCAATAACTCGGGTTTTGCCCGTCATCCCGGCGAAAGCCGGGATCCAGCGACTCCAGGCCTTTGAAAGCCAAGGCACTGGATTCCAACTTTCGTTGGAATGACAGGCGAATGAACGCCGGGCGGCGCATCGCGCCTACCAGCCGAAGCCGACGCCCACGCCGAGCCGGCTGGCCAGCGTCGAGGACGCGGCGCGCCCCATCGCGCCGGCGTGGATATCGAGCCGCGTTGCCGCGATGCACGGCGATGTCGCGGCGGTGCCCAGAACGATGAGCAGGGCCGCGGCAAGTTTCCTGTTGAGCATCCGACTCCCCCAGAACAAACAGACGATCTGCCCGCGTCGACGCGCAAGCGACGGCGACCGGCCGGTGGAATTCGCCGACCTCCCCGGGCGGCGAACCGGCAACGGTAGGAGGCCCGCGAACAGGCCATCAATTGGAAAAATTCCAAGAACCTGTCCACACTGCCCGCTTTCTGACGAGGCCTTCTTCCCCGTGCAAGCCGCCATGCAGCTCATTGATATCGGTGCCAATCTCGGCCATGAATCGTTCCGGCACGACTTCGATGCGATGCTGCAACGCGCGCACGAGCACGGCGTCGGGCGGATGATCGTCACCGGCGCCTCGGACGAGGGAAGCCGGCACGCGCTGGCCCTGGCGCACGCGCACCCCGGCCGGCTGTTCGCCACCGCCGGCGTGCACCCGCATCACGCGATCGACTACGACGACGCCACCGACGCGCGACTGCGGGCGCTGGCGCGCGACCCCGCCGTGCGCGCGGTCGGCGAGACCGGTTTGGATTACCACCGCAACTACTCCCCGCGCGAGGTGCAACTGGCCGTGTTCGAACGCCAGCTGCAGATGGCGGCGGATGCGGGCAAGCCGCTGTTCCTGCACCAGCGCGACGCGCACGCGGATTTCGTCGCCCTGCTGCGGCGCTATCGCGACAAGCTTCCCGGCGCCGTGGTGCACTGCTTCACCGACACCGGCGAGGCGCTGCGCGACTACCTGGCGCTGGATTGCCACATCGGCATCACCGGCTGGATCTGCGACGAACGCCGCGGCACCCACTTGCGTGAACTGGTGCGCGAGATCCCCGCCAACCGGCTGATGATCGAGACCGACGCACCCTACCTGTTGCCGCGCACCGTGCGACCACCACCGCCGCATCGGCGCAACGAGCCGATGTACCTGAAACACATCTGCGAAGAGATCGCCCGCGACCGCGGCGAGCCCGCCGAAGTCACCGCGGCCAACAGCACGGCCGCCGCCACGGCATTCTTCGGCCTCCCCCCGCTCGTGTAGAGCGCACCCTGTGCGCGATGCTCTTCGTCACGTGACGAAGAGCATCGCGCACAGGGTGCGCTCCTACAACAGAATCCGCGTCTCGCCTGGCGCCAACCCATCCAGCGCGTACTCGCCGATCTGCACGCGGATCAGGCGCAAGGTCGGGAAGCCGACCGCCGCGGTCATCCGGCGCACCTGGCGGTTGCGCCCTTCGCGCAGGGCGAGACTGATCCAGCAGGTGGGGATCGCCTTGCGAAATCGCACCGACGGATCACGCGGCCACAGCCAGGCGGGCTCGTCGACGAGCGTCGCCTCGGCCGGCAAGGTGGGGCCGTCGTTCAACACCACGCCGCGGCGCAGGGTGGCCAGCGCCGCCTCG
>Ga0070659_100002691_pt1 | contig 12630 bp, 15 predicted proteins | sample KBSC23metaG_FD_64666 | JGI IMG/M metagenome (GOLD analysis project Ga0070659, IMG submission 64666) | Corn rhizosphere microbial communities from Kellogg Biological Station, Michigan, USA - KBS C2-3 metaG | ecosystem: Host-associated > Plants > Roots > Rhizosphere > Soil ...
CCGCACCCAGGCCAGCTGGTCCGCCCTGACCGGGCACCCGCGCGCCCACGTCGATCGCGCGATCACGTCGGCGGGTGCCGGTGCGACCACCTGCGACGCGAACCCGGTCCCGGGCAGCATCGGCACGGTGTCGGGCAGCGTGAAGCGTCGTACCCGCAGCTCGGGAGGCGTCGGCCGGATCTCTCCGAACCCTGCCGCCGTCCGGGGAAGCGGGCGAGTGCCGAGCCATGCCGGCGGGTAGGTCCCCGCCGGTGGGCTGGCAGACGCCGTGGGCGGCGGCGTGCTCGGTGTCGGCACCGACGGGGAAAGCGACGCGGACGGGGTCGGGGTCGTGGACGCGGGCGCCGTCGTGGCGACGGGCGTGGCCTCCGGTGAGGTACCCCCGCAGGCTGCCAGCACGGCTGCCAGCACGGCGGTCAGCACGACGGTCAGCACGGCGGTCTGGGCGAGTCGGCGCACACCACGAGCGTAGGTCGGCGCGGGCGCACGTCGCCAAGTTTCCCGGGTGCGTCGGGACCGGCGTCTCATGACAACGGGACAGCCCGAGCAGCACCGTCTGGGGGTCAGGTCCCACCGAACAAAGAGGTGAACGTCATGTCGAACGTTGTCGAGCAACAGGTGAGCCGCGACGGCGGCCGAGCCCGGGCGGCGCGCGTGGGTGGGGTCGTCACGATCCTGGCCCTGGCGCTGGTGGTCTACGGGACGTACGGCGACTCGCAGGCAAGCGACTCGCAGAAGTCCGGCATGCCCTCGATCCTGGTCGGGGTGGTGGTCGTGGCGGTGATCGTCTTCGGTCTCCTCGCGCCGATGGCGATCCGGGCGGTCGAGGAGAGGCGGGACACCGCACGACGCTGGGCCCTGGGACTCGGCATCTTCTCCTTCGTCTCGCTGGTCGTGTTCTGGAGCGGGCTGCCGCTGCTCGTCGGCAGCGCCGCGGCGCTGGTCGGCCGGACAGGACGTGAGCAGACCGAGGGTTCGAGAGCCTTCTCGTGGGCGTGGGGACTCGGGTTGTTCGCGGCGATCGCCTCGATCGCGATCACGATCCTCGGCAACACCCTCCACTGAACGACCGTTGCAGCCAGACTTGTCAGTGAGATGAGACAGGCCCCACGGTTCGCAGCGCGGGTCGGCCGGGTGGCGGCGGCAGCAGCCGTCGCCGCCACGGTCGGCTCGTGGGCGCTCGGCACCGTGCTGGCCGCCTCGACCGGCGACCTCGTCGAAGCCGTGCCCGGCCTCGGGGCGGTGGCGTTCGCCGGTGTCGGCGCCCTGGTCGTCTGGCAGCGGCCGGGCAACCGGCTCGGGCCACACTTCTGCGCCGGCGGCCTGCTGCTGACGGTGCTGGGCGTCGGCAGCCTCTACGCCGAGCACGCCGCGTCCCATCCGGGCGCGCTGCCGGGCGGCGTACCGGTCTCCTGGGTCGCCGACCTGGCCGCCCTTCCCAGCGTCGGCCTGCTCGCGGCGGTCATCCCGCAGCTGTTCCCGGACGGACGGGTGCTGTCGCGGCGCTGGCGTCCGGCGCTGTGGGCTGCGTGGGCGTTCATCGTGCTCGCGACCATCGGCAACGCCTTCAGCGCTCAGGAGCTGGAGAGCGTCCCGGGCAGGCAGAACCCGTACGCCGTCCCCGAGCTCGGCGTGCTCTGGTCGACGATGATCGCCCTCAGCGCTCCACTCGGCCTGATCGCGCTGGCCGCCGGGCTGGCCACCCTGGTCCTGCGCTGGCGCCGGTCGACCGGCGACGAGCGGCAGCAGCTGAAGTGGTTCCTCGTGGGTGCGGCGCTCCTGCCGGTGCCGCTGCTCCTCCACGACGCGGCGCCGACCGCGAGCGACCTCGTGCTGTCCCTCGCCTTCGTCGTGATCCCGGTCCTGCTGGGAGTTGCCATCCTTCGCCACCGCCTCTACGACCTCGACCTGGTCGTCCGGCGTACGGCCGCCTACGCCGTGGTGAGCGCTCTCGTCGCCGGTCTCTACCTCGCCGTCGTCGCCGTCGTCGAGGCCGCGGTGGGCCGCGACGTGACCCTCGGGGACCACGTCGTCGCGGCGGTGCTCGCAGCCGCCGCGTTCCAGCCCCTGCGCCAGCTGGTGCAACGCAGCATCGACACCGTGTTCTACGGCGATCGCGTGCGACCCTACGAGGCCATGAACCGGATCGGACGCCAGCTCGAGCACGCCCTGGTCCCCGACACGGTGCTGCCCGGCGTGGTCCGCGCGGTGAGCGAGGCGCTGCGGGTCCCGTACGTCGCAGTCGAGCTCCTCGCCGACGACGGCGGCTGGTCGGTCGCGGCGGAGCACGGTAGGCGGGCGGATCAGGTCGAGGAGTTCCCGATGACCTACCAGGCCGAGGTCGTCGGCCGTCTTGTCATCGGCGCCGGCGGCAACCACCTCGACCAGTCCGACCGCCGGCTCGTCGCCGACCTCGCCCGCCATGTCGGGGTCGCCGCGCACGCAGTCCGCGCGTCGCTGGCACTGCAGCGCTCCCGCGCCGAGCTGGTCACGGCGCGCGAGGAGGAGCGCCGAAGGCTGCGCCGCGAGCTGCACGACGGCCTCGGCCCGACCCTGGCCGGCGTCACCCTGGGCGTGCACGCGGCGCGGACACAGGTGCGTTCGGCGCCGGCCGACGCAGAAGCGCTGCTCGACACGCTCGAGGCCCAGGTGGAGCAGGCCGTGGCGGACGTACGCCGGGTCGTCTACGGGTTGCGTCCACCCGCGCTCGACGAGTTCGGCCTGCTCCGGGCACTCCAGCTGCAGGCCTCCCAGCTCGGGACGACGGCGCCGATGTTGACCGTGACGCTGGACGCCCCGGAGGCCGGCCTGGGCAAGCTTCCCGCTGCGGTCGAGGTGGCGGCGTACCGGATCGCCTGCGAAGCGCTCACGAACGTCGTACGGCACTCCGGCGCCACCTCGTGCTCGGTCCGGATCCAGCTCGACGGAGCGCTCGAGCTCGCCGTCACCGACAACGGCCGAGGACTGCCGGCGGACCACGTCGCCGGTGTGGGAGTGACCGGCATGCGGGAGCGGGCCGACGAGCTCGGCGGTCGGCTCAGCATCGACTCCGACCCCCGCGGCACGATCGTGCGCGCGCGGCTCCCCATCGCGGAGCCGGCATGAGCGTGCCGGTCCGCGTCCTCATCGCGGACGACCACCCGGTGTTCCGCGGTGGGCTGCGCGCGCTCCTCGCGACCGATCCCGAGATCGAGGTGGTCGCCGAGGCGGCCGACGGCGTCGAGGCGATCACGCTGACCGCACAGGAGCAGCCGGACGTGGTGCTGATGGACCTGCACATGCCCGACCGCGACGGTGTCGACGCGACCCGCGAGATCCTGCAGGCCGATCCCCACATCGCCGTACTCGTGCTGACGATGTTCGACGACGACGACTCGGTCTTCGCCGCGATGAGGGCCGGCGCCAGGGGCTACCTCCTGAAGGGGACCAACCAGGCCGACATCGTCCGGGCGGTCCACGCCGTCGCCGCCGGCGGCGCGATGTTCGGCCCCGCCGTCGCGCAGCGCATGCTCGAGTTCTTCGCGCACGCCCAGACCCGACCGGCCGCGGTGTTCCCGCAGCTGACCGAGCGCGAGCGCGACGTCCTCGACCTGGTCGCTCAGGGCCTGACCAACGGCCAGATCGCCCGCCGGCTGTCGATCAGCGAGAAGACCGTGCGCAACCACGTCTCCAACATCTTCACGAAGCTCGCGGTGGCCGATCGGACGCAGGCGGTGATCCGCGCTCGCGAGGGCGGCCTCGGGACGCCGCCGTCGTACGAAGGCCCGTGACGTGCGCCTGTTCGTCGCGGCGGTGCCATCCCGGGAGGTGCTCGAGGACCTCGATGAGTTCCTCACGGTCCGCCGCGAGGCCGCCGCCTTCCGCTGGACCGTGCCCGAGCAGTGGCACGTCACCCTCGCCTTCCTCGCCGACGTGCCGGGCCGCGCGTACGACGACCTGCTCGACCGACTCGCCCGGGCCGCCCGCAAGCGGCACCGGATGCGCGCCGCGGTCGCCGGCGGCGGCGCCTTTCCGAACGTCGCCCGCGCTCGCGTGCTGTGGGCCGGCGTCGACCTCGACACTGTCGGCCTGGACGGGGGCGAAGAGCTGCGCAGGCTGGCCACCGGCTGCCGCGCCGCGGCGTCGAAGGCGGGCATCGACGTCGCCGGCGAGCGCTTCAAGCCGCACCTGACCCTGGCCCGCATCGGCCGGCCGGTCGAGGCCACCAGTTGGGTCCGCCTCCTCGACGGCTACCGCGGCCCGTCCTGGGACCTCGACGAGATGACCCTGATCGCCTCCCACCTGGGCGAGGGCCCACGCAAGCGGCCGCGGTACGAGGTGCTGGAGACCTTTCCCCTCGGAGGTTGAACAGATCGGTGCCCGGGCCCGTAGTCGCCGGTGACACCCTGCAGAGGACGGTGGATCGCCATGACTTCCCAGCGCACCCCACTTCAGTGGACCTTGATCCTGCTTGCCGTGGTCGGCCTCGTCGTCGACGCGATCGTGCACTTCGACCTGGCGTCGGCGTTCGCCGACGTGAAGACGAGCACGATCAGCCAGGCCGACCTCTTCCGCATCGAGGCGGTCGTGGCGCTGGTCGTGGCGGCGGCCCTGCTCGTGTACCCGCGGCGGGGCACGGCGCTGGCCGTGTTCGTCGTGGCTGCGTCCGCGGCGGTCGCGGTGGTGGTCTACCGGTACATCGACATCGGCAGGATCGGCCCGATCCCGAACATGTACGACCCGTACTGGCAGCCCGTCGGCAAGTGGCTCAGCGCCGTGGCCGAGATCGTGGCGGCCGGTGCGTCGGCCGCGCTGATCGGTGTGTCGACGCCCTCGCGCGGGCGGGAGCGGGAGCACGTGGCCGGCTGAGCGGACCGAGGTCCGCAGGATTTCAGCATCAGTGGACTGATTCCGAGCGAGTTCGCGCGGTGTACGAACGGGTGTGGTCGCTCCCGTGGGTGACGAAGCTGCGCATGATCAGCGGACCTCCGCGCCGAGGGCGAGGTCGAAGCCGGCACCGTTGCGTGCCAGCCCCATCAGCAAGAGTGCGGCCTGCTCGAGCAGCGGGGCCGCTGGCAGCCCGCCGGCGTCCAGCGGCCGCAGTTCCAGGCTTTTCAAGAACGCCCCGAGGGTGGCCTTCGCCTCAGCGCTGTCGCCCGCAATGAACGCGTCCAGCGGGGTGCCCTTCGCCAGGACGTGGCCGAAGATCGTGTTGAACGCCTTCACCACGTGGGCGGTGTCGGGGGCGACGGCGGCGACCTCCTGCGCAGCCGAGCTCAGGGTCACCAACCCGCTGGCGTCGGCGTTGAACGGGTTGGAGATGTCGACGAGGATCTTGCCGGCCAGCGCGTCACCGAAGCTCGAGACCGCGTCGACCACGCCGCCGTACAGGACCGCCACGATGACAATGTCTCCCGTCGGGATGTCGCCGTACGTGCCGACGGTGGCGCCGTCGCCGATCTGATCGGCGAGCGCCTGAGCCTTGGCGGTGTTGCGGCTCATGAGCTCGACGGTGTGGCCGTGCTTCGCAGCTCGGATTCCGATGGCGGTGGCCATGTTGCCCGAGCCGATGATGGTGATCGTGGTCATGATGTGTGCCCCTTGTTGTTGGTGTGGTGAGTTGGTGTTGCGCTCGGCAATCACGAGTCGAGCAACGTCGGCTGGCGTGGCGCTCAGGCGGCGTCGACGAGGGCGCCGAGCGCCCTGCCGGCCTCGCGTGCCTCGTCGAGGGCCGCGGCGTGCAGGTCGGCTGCGAGGTCAGTGAACGCGTCGAGCGCCGGGTTCACGCCGACAAGGGTGAACTCGCGCTCGACCACGGTCAGATCGGCGCCCCACACATCGCTCAGGATCCGCACCAGGTAGCCGGTCGAGTGGTCCCAGCCCGCGCGCGGGGTCTCGGGACCGTAGGCACCTCCCCGCACCGTCGCCAGCACGACCGGCTTGCCCGCGAGCAGCGGTGCACCTTGGTCCGAAGCGCGTGGGTCGGTGATGACGAGGTCGATCCAGCTCTTCATGTGCTGCGAGACCCCGAAGTTGTACAGCGGCACGGCCAGCAGGACGGCATCCGCTGCGACCAGTTCGTCGACAAGCTGTGCCGCGAGAGCGGTCGCGGCGCGTTGCTGGTCGGTGCGCTTCTCGGCTGGCGTCCAGCCGGCTGTCACAGCCGCGGCCCAGGCGTCGGACGGCAGCGGTTCGGAGCCGATGTGCCGGCGCTCGATGGCGTCACCGGGGTGCGCCGCCAGCCACTCCCTCTCGACGATGTCGGCGATCTCGCGGCTGGCTGAACCCTCGACCTTGATGCTGGCGTCCAATCTGAACAGCGTCATGGCGACGTCTCCTTCGACTCGATTACTTCACGCATGAAGTGTCAGTAGATATCACTTCACGCATGAAGTCAAGGGAGCTGTCGGACGCGTCCCGCTACGGTGTACTCGTGACGGCGGCAGAACGGCGACGTGCGCGCACCACCACGTGGCTGACCGAAGAGGAGCAGGAGGCGTGGCGTGCCGTCGCCATGATCTTCATGCAGCTGCCCGGCCCTCTCGACGGTCAGCTCCAACGCGATTCCGGCATCACGTTGTTCGAGTACATGGTGCTCAGCTACCTGTCGATGGCGCCGCGACACACCCTCCGCATGAGCGAACTCGCGGAGTTCGCGAACGGCTCGCTGTCCCGCCTCTCCAACGTCGCGAAGCGTCTCGAGCAGCGCGGCTGGCTCACGCGCGAGCCCGACCCGGCCGACGGCCGCTACACCGTCGCAAGCCTGACCGACGAGGGCTGGCAGCTTGTCCGCGACGCCGCGCCCGGGCACGTGAACGCGGTACGGCAGCTGGTGATCGAGCCGTTGACCGCGGCGCAGCTACGCACCCTCAGTGTGATCGGCCGGCGCCTTCGTGCCGGCCTAGATCTGGGCGGCACGCCGCAGCGACCGGCCCAGACCTAGAACAGAACCTTCGGCGGACCTCCGCGACCAGGGCGAGGTCGAAGCCGGCACCGTTGCGTGCCAGCCCCCTCAGCAAGAGTGCGGCCTGCTCGAGCAGCAGGGCCGCCGGCATCCCGCCGGCGACTCCCACGGCGCGGCGTCGTCCATCTTCTCCGCCGCGCCGCCGTCCCAGTCGCGGTCACCATCGGCCGGCGGCAGGTCCTGGAGGCTGGTCACAGCCATGATGGCTCCTTTCGGTCGGGCATGTACTTGCTGCGCGCCACATCGCGTCCTACCGCCGCCTGCTGGACGGACGAAGGGCATGGCCGCGCGATCGCGGAGCACGCCACACCGGTCTAGGGTGCATAGGCATGGAGCCCGTCGTCCTTCGTGTCCGGCTCATCAGCGGTGACAGCATGGACGTCACGTACGAGGACCGGGATGCGGGCACTGAAGACCAGGTGATCGACCACGTCGTCGCCACGCTCGCCCAGGAGCCCGGTGTCCTGCGATGCAGCCACGGCGATCGGTTGCTGGTGCTCTACGCACGGGGTGTAGCCGCCGTCGAGGTAGCGCCCCGCGGTGCCGTCCTGTAGCGACTCGTTACCCGGTCGACGCGGCGTCGACCGAGGGCGACCTCGACCACCGGGTCGCCTGGCCGCTCGGCCCCACCGACGTCGCCAACCGGTGGCCGGGTTGCCGCACCGACCACCGTGCGAAGCACGCGCCTGGTTTCAGCATCGAGCAGGCCGACGACCGCAGCTACGTGCTCCGCATGGCGGCCGGCTTCCGGCACCCGATCCAGCAGACGTCGCAGCCCGTCAGCGAGGACTTCAACTGGCCGGAGACCGACGACGACTTTCAGTTCTCAGCGACTGAATTGCGCCAGGTCATCGAGACCCTGCGCGAGTTCGACGCGCTCGACCGGGTCCCGACGGCCGAAGAGCTGTGGGAGGAGGGATTCGACGACGGCCTGACCGAGGAGCAGTACGCCGCGATCTACGCACGACGCGTGGCGTAGCGGGCCAGCGCCTCGCGTCGCTCCTGGTCGTGGTCGACGATCCGGGGCGGATAGCCGCGCGCGTAACCGTCCGGATGCCGCCATGGCTCGTGCGCGACCGCGCCCGGCAGGTGTGCAAGCTCGGGCACCCACCGGCGCACGTAGTCTCCGTCCGGGTCGAACTTCTTGCCCTGGCCGACCGGGTTGAAGACCCGGAAGTACGGCGCCGCGTCGGTGCCGGTGCCGGCGACCCACTGCCAGCCGTGGTTGTTGGAGGCGAGGTCGCCGTCGACGAGGTGGTCGAGGAAGTGCCGCGCGCCGACCGGCCACCACACGTGCAGGTCCTTGGTCAGGAAGCTCGCCGTGATCATCCGCACCCGGTTGTGCATCCAGCCCTCGTGCAGGAGCTGGCGCATCCCGGCATCGACGAGGGGGAAGCCCGTGCGGCCCGAGCGCCACGCGTCGAGCGCGTCACCCGGGTCGTCGTACGGGATGGCCAGCGGGCGCAGGTCGCGCCACGTCGACTCCGGGCGGTGCCAGAGCACGTCGGCGTAGAACTCCCGCCAGGCGAGCTCCGCCGCGAAGCGACCAGCGCTCGCGGGCAGGTCGGCCAGGAGCTGACGGGGATGGATCGCACCGACCTTCAGGTAGGCCGACATCCGCGACGTCCGGTCCGCTGCGGGGAGGTCGCGCGCCTCGTCGTAGTCCTCGAGGTCGCGTTCGAGGAACTCCTGCCAGCGCCGACTGGCGGCCACTTCGCCCGGCTCGGGCATTCCCGCCGGTGCCTGCCGCAGGGCCGCGTCGAGACGGGCCGTGGCCCCCGCGTCGTTGCGCATTCGTCGCCACTCGACGCTCGGAGCGGGCCCCGGTGGATCCCAACCGTGCTCGCGCCAGGCGCGGAGGAACGGCGTGAACACCTGGTACGGCGTGCCCTGACCCGTGCGCACGACGCCTGGGTCCACGGCGTACGGCGTGCCGTGCTCCTCCCACGCCACGCCCGCACTCGACAGCTCGGCTGCGACTCGGGCGTCGCGGGCGCGCCCGTGCGGAGTGGTCTCGCCGGTGACGTGGACCACCCGCGACCCGACCGTGCTCGCGACCTCCGGCAGCACCTGCGCGGGGTCGCCGACCCGGACGACGAGCGTGCCGTCCGTCGCCTCCTGCAACGCGCGCACCGACGCGGCCACCCACGCGCGTCGAGCAGCTCCCGCCGAGTCCCACAGCCGCGGGTCGACGACGAAGAGCCCGACCACCGCGCCACTGGACGCCGCCGCGAGCGCCGGGTGGTCGGACCGGCGCAGGTCGCGGCGGAACCACACGATGCTGGTCGGCATGCCTGGAAACCTACGTGCTGTCTAGGCTCGCGCCATGTGGTCCTCCGTCCGGCGGCTGGTGCGACGCAGCCTCTGGACGGTCACGCCGCGCGACCACCGGGAAGCGGCGACTGCGTTTCGCCGACGTCAGGTCGTGACGCTCGCGGCCGGTGTGGTCGGGGCGGGCGTGCTCGCCTGGTCGTTGCGGATCGAGCCCGGGAACGCCTGGTTCTACCCGGCCACGCTCACGCTCGCAGCGGTGTGGACGATGGGTGCCTTCGCCTCCGGACCCCTGCACCTGGGCCGGATCGGCGTTCGCGAGCCACGGCCACGACCGGTCCTCGAGCCGGTCCTGCTCGGCCTGGCGGTCGCGGCGACGTTCGTGGTGGGCGCGCTGGTCGTGCGTGAGGTGCCGGGGCTCGCCGACCAGGTGCGCGAGGTCCTCCAGCACGCCCGGCAGGGCTCCGGCCCCCTGGTGCTGCTGTCCACCGTCGCGGTCGGGATCTCCGAGGAGCTGTTCTTCCGAGGGGCCGCCTATGCCGCGATCCCACGTCATCCCGTGCCGGTCACGACCGCCCTCTACGTGCTCGCGACCGCCGTCACCGGCAACCTCATGCTGATCTTCGCGGCGTTGGTGCTCGGGATCGTGGTGGGTCTTCAGCGTCGCGCCAGCGGCGGCGTGATGGCGCCGGTCCTGACTCACGTCACCTGGTCGGTCGTGATGCTCTACGCCCTCCCGGCGATCTTCCTCTAACTAGGTGTCGCCGAGGCGCCGCCGCCGTGCGTCCAGCGCTGCCCGGACCGCGTCGGCGTACGGCATCGGAGCCCTCGGCACCACCTCGTCGATCGAGTGGTCGGTGACCACCACCTCGGTCGTCATCGAGTCGATCAGGTTGCGTCCGGTGGTGACGTCGACGTCGGTGACCAGCGCCAACCAGTACGACGACAGCCGCGGTGTCAGCACCGGCACCGGCACGATCAGCGCCGGCCTGCCGCGCTCGACCTCGCCGGCGATCCGCAGCATGTCGAGGTAGCTGACCCGGTCGGGTCCGCCGATCTCGAAGGTGCGACCCAGGGCCTCCGGGTGATCGGCAACGCCGACGAGGTAGCCCGCCACGTCCTCCAGCGCGATCGGCTGGGTGCGCGTGCGGGCCCACTTCGGCACGACCATCGCGGGAAGGTTCTTCACGAGCTGACGGGTGATCTCCCAGGAGATCCCGCCGTCGCCGACGACGATGGCGGCGCGCAGCACGGTGACCGGCACACCGGTGCCCGCCAGCAAAGACTCGACCTCGCGCCGGGAGCGCAGGTGCGAGGACAGCTCACCACCGTCGTCGCCGAGCCCCCCGAGGTAGACGATCTGGCGGACACCGGCCGCCTGCGCAGCGCTGGCGAAGCTCCGAGCGGCGTCGGCGTCCTTGCGCTCGAAGTCCGGGTCCGCCAGGGAGTGCACCAGGTAGTAGGCGATCTCGATCCCGCTCAGCGCGGGCGCGAGGCTGTCCGGGTCGGCCACGTCGGCGCCGACCGCATGTCCCGGGCCGGCGTACGCCTCCGGACGACGGGTCATCGCGCGTACGTCGTGGCCCTCGGCGACCAAGGCCGGGACCAGGTGGCGCCCGATGAAGCCGGTGGCTCCGGTGACCAGGACTGCGCTCATGGACCCCACCCTAGGGATCACCACCACCGGCTGGGTGGGATCCTTGGGCCCATGCCCGCCCTCGACGAGAAGCTGCACGACCTGTACGACGAGGTGCTGGGCCGCAACCCCGGCGAGACGGAGTTCCACCAGACCGTCCACGAGGTGCTCGACAGCCTGGGCCCGGTCGTCGCCAAGCACCCGGAGTACGCCGACGGTGCCGTGATCAGGCGGCTGTGCGAGCCGGAGCGGCAGATCATCTTCCGGGTCCCGTGGGTCGACGACGCCGGCACCGTGCAGATCAACCGCGGCTTCCGGGTGGAGTTCAACTCGGCGCTCGGTCCCTACAAGGGCGGCCTTCGGTTCCACCCGTCGGTCTACCTCGGCATCGTGAAGTTCCTCGGCTTCGAGCAGATCTTCAAGAACGCCCTCACCGGCATGCCGATCGGCGGCGGCAAGGGCGGCTCCGACTTCGATCCCAAGGGTCGCTCCGACGGCGAGGTGATGCGCTTCTGCCAGGCGTTCATGACCGAGCTCTACCGGCACATCGGCGAGTACACCGACGTGCCCGCCGGTGACATCGGGGTGGGCGGTCGCGAGATCGGCTACCTGTTCGGGCAGTACAAGCGGATCACCAACCGCTACGAGTCCGGCGTGCTGACCGGCAAGGGCCTGACCTGGGGTGGCTCCCAGGTGCGCACCGAGGCCACCGGGTACGGCACCGTGTTCTTCACCGACGAGATGCTCAAGACGCGTGGTGACTCCTTCGACGGCAAGCGCGTCGTGGTGTCGGGCTCCGGCAACGTGGCGATCTACGCGATCGAGAAGGTGCACGAGCTCGGCGGGACCGTGGTCGCCTGCTCCGACTCGGGCGGCTACGTCGTCGACGACAAGGGCATCGACGTCGCGCTCCTCAAGGAGGTCAAGGAGGTACGCCGGGCCCGGATCACGGAGTACGCCGAGCAGCGGGGAAGTGGCGCGCAGTACGTCGAGGGCCACTCGATCTGGACCGTGCCGACCGACATCGCGCTGCCGTGCGCGACCCAGAACGAGCTGAACGGGAACGACGCGGCGGTCCTGGTGCGCAACGGCTGCCGGATCGTCGCCGAGGGCGCGAACATGCCGTGCACCCCTGATGCGGCCCGCCTGTTCGCCGACGCCGGCGTCTCCTTCGCGCCGGGCAAGGCCGCCAACGCGGGCGGTGTCGCCACGAGTGCGCTGGAGATGCAGCAGAACTCCTCGCGGGACTCGTGGAGCTTCGAGCACACCGAGGCGCGGTTGGCCGAGATCATGCGCGGCATCCACGGGCGCTGCCTGCAGACCGCTGACGAGTACGGGTCCCCGGGGAGCTACGTCGTCGGCGCCAACATCGCCGGGTTCATCCAGGTCGCCGACGCGATGCTGGCGCTGGGCATCATCTGAGGCTCATCATCGGTCCATGAGGATCGCAGTGATCGGCAGTGGCGCCGTCGGTCGGACGCTTGCGCCGGCGTTCCGACGGATCGGGCACGACGTCGTCGTGGGCACCCGCGACCCCGGGACGACGGCGCAGCGCGAGGAGTGGGCCGGCAGCGCCGTACCGCTGGTGCCGTTCGACGAGGCAGGCAACGGTGCCGACCTGGTGGTGAACGCCACCGGAGGCATGGTCAGCCTCGAGGCGCTCGCCCGGGTCGATCTCGACGGCACGGTGCTGCTCGACGTCTCGAACCCACTCGACTTCTCCGCAGGCTTCCCGCCGACGCTGACCGTCAAGGACACCGACAGCCTGGCCGAGCAGATC
>Ga0070659_100002694_pt1 | contig 12625 bp, 10 predicted proteins | sample KBSC23metaG_FD_64666 | JGI IMG/M metagenome (GOLD analysis project Ga0070659, IMG submission 64666) | Corn rhizosphere microbial communities from Kellogg Biological Station, Michigan, USA - KBS C2-3 metaG | ecosystem: Host-associated > Plants > Roots > Rhizosphere > Soil ...
CTGCACATCCTTCAGCGGCGGCGGCACGTCGCCGATGGCGATGCGCATGGCGAAGCCCTCGATCACCGCGGTCTTGCCCACGCCGGCCTCGCCGACCAGCATCGGGTTGTTCTGCCGGCGGCGCATCAGGATGTCGACCAGCTGGCGGATCTCGTCGTCACGGCCGACGATCGGATCCATCTTGCCGCTGCGCGCCTGCTCGGTGAGGTCGATGGTGAACTGCGCCAGTGCCTCCTGCTTGCCCATCTGTGCCGGCGACATCGCGCCGCTCGCCTCGCCGGGCGCGGAACCACCCCCCATCTTGAACCCGTCGTTGGCGCTCTGCCCATCCTCGGGCGAACCGCCTACCACTTCGGCGAACTTTTCGGTCAGCGCCTCGGGCTTGATCTTGTCGAACTCGGCGGAGATGTTGACCAGCGCATTGCGCAGGTTGCGCGTGCGCATGCAGCCGACGATCAGGTAGCCCGTGCGCACCTGCGCCTCGCCGAACATCAGCGTGGCGAATACCCAGCCGCGCTCGACCGCCTCCTCGACGTTGCTGGAGAGATCGGAGATGGACGAGGAGCCGCGCGGCAGCCGATCCAGCGCGTCGGTGATGTCGCGCGCCAGGTTCGACGGGTTGAGGTTGAACTGCTTGACGATGCGGTGCAGGTCGGAGTCCTGCAATTGCAGGATCTGGTGAATCCAGTGCACCAGTTCCACGTACGGATTGCCGCGCAGTTTGCAGAACACGGTGGCGCTTTCGATGCACCGGAAAGCGAGCTTGTTGAGTTTTCCAAACAGCGCGCCGCGACTTATTTCGGCCATGTCATTGATCCTCTACGGTAATTTCCAATCCCATCAGGTTTGGTGCGACATCGTTCGGGGTGCGGGCGAGATGCCTGCCGAACGACGCCAATGTGTTCGGACTCCCGCTTATCCGACGGGTCTCAGGATGACTTCGTCGACGTCGGCATCCTGCTGCGGGGAACCCATCCAGGTCGTGAGGCCCATCCTTCCGCCGTGTCCCAGACGGGTCACCGGCACATCGGCCTTCTTCAGCACCAGTTGCACATCCCAGGCTTTCTCTTCGCCGACATAGGTCTTCACGGCGGCCACCAGTTGGCTGAGCGCTTCGCCGCCCGGCAGGAAATTGTTGAACTCGGCGCGGGTGAGCGGCCCCAGGCGCAGACGGAAACGCTGCTGACTGCCGCACACGTACTCGCCGGTGACCGTGGTGAGGCCCAGCGCCGCTACCTCGCCGGAGGCGCCGAGGCGCAGGAACGAAGCGGGTGGCAGCCGCATCCATTCGGCGATGAACTCGACGATGCTCACGGGAATGCGGAAGAACCGCTCCAGCAATCCCTTCAGGCCCTCGGCGTTGCGTGCCTGCTGCAGCAGGCGCCCCGCGAAGAAGCGCTTGAACTGGTCGGGCAAGGCATCGCGATTGTCCAGATCCGGCGTGGCCAGCCCCACCAGCGCGCCCATGTACAGCTGAAAGTGATCCTCGGCGGGGCGATCCAACTGCACCGTCGGCTGGGCATCCGCCCAACTGCGGTAGAACAGGCTCATCATCCGGTGGTGGAAGATGTCGGCGAACGCGCCGAAGGTGCGATCCTTGGAGTTCAGTTCGCGATCGATCGCGTACTCGGTGAGGTGCAACGGCAAGGGGCCGTTGGGGCCGAACAGGCCGAAGAACAGTCCCCGCATGCGCGCGGGCTTGCCGCCACCGCCGGGCCGGTAGCGATCCACCGTTTTCGGGGGAAACGCCAGCGACGGGGTCTGCCCCAGGCGCACGAAATCGTCACTGGCCTTGGCCGAGTGCCCCAGCCGCGGACGCTCGGGAAAGGCACACTCCAGCCGCCGGATCGCCTCGAAGAATTCGAAGGATTCGGGGTGGTCGCGCAGCGCATTCTCCAGCGCTACAGCGTCTGCCGTGTTCCCAGCCGGGCTGGCCATCGGGCAACCTCGTTTCGTTCCAGCGTGCGCAGAACGGTTTCGGTGAAGGAATTGATCGATACGTAACGCGCGAAGAAATGCTGCATCACGGCACCGAGCAGGAAGGCGCCCGTGCCTTCGAACGCGCCGTCGTCGCAGGTGAGCGTGATTTCCAGGCCGCGGCCGAAGGTGATCGGGCCGGGCAACGGGATGCGCCGAACGATCGGCTGCGAGCTGACCGCCTTGACCCCCTCGACCTGGCGCAAGGCGCTGGAGTCGAATTCGTCGCAGTACAAGGTCAGCATCTCGCGCAGCGCCGCTGCGCCTTCGCCGGCGTTGTTCTCCAGTAGCGACACGTAGTTAAGCTGCAGATGACTCAGCAGGCGCCACGCCGTCTCGCCGGTGGCCACCGAGGCACGCGGCTTGGTCGGGCCGGCAACGCAGCGGATCGACTCTACCGGCGCGCCGGTTTCCAGCGTGAAATCGGTATGCGACTTGCCGACCGGCATTTGCAGCGGCAAGTCGCGATTGGTGCACATGAGCTGCATGCCGACCTGGCGCAACGCGGTGGAGTACGGCGCTTCGCTGGAATCGACCAGCGATATGAACATCTCGTTGCCGACATAGCTTGAACGCGCACCGAGGCGCTTCTGCCGCGAGGAAAGCAGCCTCGGTTCGCGGCGAATCGTGTAGTAGGCGGAGTGCTTGCCGTGCCAGGTGCGTTCGTCACAGCCGTAGAACGGCAGGAAACGCTGTTCGGGCTCCTGGCGGTCGCCAAAGCCCTCGACGTTGCCGATGCTGTGGATCTCGAAATCCATCGGCCGGGTGCGATCGGCGAGGATGTGATACTCGGTCGCGCCCTGCTTGAGGTGGATGCGATCGGCGCGGCGCGGAAACAGGTTGATGGCCGGGGTGCAGAACAGCCGGAAGTTGCTCGCGTCGACTGCATTGTGCAGGCTGGCCACGCTGCGATCGAACAGCACCACGATCTCGAATTCGCTGCCCTTCGAGCGCGCCAGCAGCGATTTCAGGCCGGTGAACTCGGCAAACAGGAATCGCTCCGGGCAGGCGAAGTACTCCTGCAGCAGGCGATAGCCGCTGAACGATCGACCGGAGTACGGAATCAGCGCCTCGTCGTCATCGAAACCCCGCCGGTGGATATGGCCAGCGTCATGGCTCTGGCTGATCGGGCCGCTGGCGCCCTGCGCGCGCACCTGATAGCCGACCGCATTGCCCAGCAACTGTTCATACAGGCGCTTCGGCAGCTCATCCGCGCCGGCGATGAACACCGGCAGCTCGTCCAGCGCCAGCATGTTCGCCTGCGCGCCGGCGGTGACGCGGAACTTCAGGCGCAGGCCGGCGCGCACGGTCTTGCCGGCCGGCAGCGCCACGCCCGCTGCGGCGATCGCCGCCGGTGTCTCGAAATACTTCGCCTCGGTCAGCTCCAGCGGCCACAAGGTGACCTCATGAGCGGTGCGATACTCGCAGGCGGTGCGGTCGTCCCGGCCGATCATGCTGCGCAAGGCGGTGTGGCGCGCCACCACATGGCCGGCCAGCAGGCCGCTCTCTTTCAGGTCGGGTTGCATCTGCACCACCGCCATCGACGGCACCGGCGCCAGATAGTGCGGGTAGATCATCTCCAGCAGATGCTGGGTGAACACCGGGTACTGCGCATCGAGTTTCAGCTGCACGCGCGCGGCCAAGAAGGCGAAGCCTTCCAGCAGGCGCTCGACATACGGGTCGGCGCACTCGAAACCCTCCAGGCCCAGCCGACCGGCAATCTTCGGGTACTCGCGCGCGAACTCGCCGCCCATCTCGCGAACGTGTTGCAGCTCCCGGTTGTAGTAACGCAGCAGTCGTGGATCCATGGCCGATCAGCCTAAGCCCTCCGATACCTTGAAGTCGCCGGTTTCCAGGTCCACCTCGGTCTTCAGATACAGGTTCAGCGGAATCGGCTGCGCCCACATTTCCGATTCGATGTTGAAGATCAGCGCCTGCCGATCCATGCGCTTGCTCTGCGCGTTGACGTTGACCCGCAGCGTATTGGCGGTCAGCCGCGGTTCGTAGGCCAGGATCGCGTCGCGCACCCGGCGTTGCAGCACGTCCGCGTTGATCCCCGACAAGGCCACGCCGGTGAGATCGGGGATGCCGAAGTTGAGCACCGAGCGTGACACTTCGGGGTAATCGTCCAGCGCCATGTCGGCATCCAGACTCACGCAATTCAGGAGCCAGGACATGTCCCGGGTGACGCATTCGCGCAACCGCGTGGCCGAAATCACGCGCTTCTCGCGACTCTCTTCCAGCTTGCCGGGTTCGTCGTCGGTGAGGCGATCGAGCAGCGACGGCTGAAGTCGTTCCTGGGTGGTCAGTTCAGCCATGGCAGGTCGATTCCTCCCGCTCAGGTGGCGTCGAAGGAAATCAAGCGCGCATCGAACAGCGGATAGTCGGCGGCGTCGGTCGCCAGCATGCGCTGGCCCAGGCCCACCTGCAGGCCGGCGGCTTCCTCGACCCAGTCGGTCTTGCGTGCCAGCACGATGTCCAGGTCTTCGGATCGCTCGCTGCCGGCATAGCGCCCGGGGATGAAACCGATCGCCTGGCCGCCGTTGGCCCAGGTGACCTGGGTCGGCACCCAGATCTTGTCGCGCAAGTCGCTCGGCGCTTCGAACTTCAATTCGCGCAGGCGCGAAAAAGGCACCCAGGAGTAGCCGCCGTTGACGATGATCTCCAGGCAGGGGCCGATCCGCGGATCGGCATCGGCAATCCACTCGAACGCCGCGCCATCGATGCTGCCGGACACTGCGGGGGCCTGCTCGAGGGCCTGTTCGCGCAACGCAGCCGCCTGGTCATGCCTGCCTTCGGCACCAAGCTTGAGTGCCTGCAGCAGCAGCGCCAGCCATTGTTCCGGCTCACCGATGATCACCGGCATGCGCTTGCCGGCGAATACCTCGGCGCGCACCAGCTCGCCCTTCAGCGCCTCCGAATAGGCCCCGACCATCATGGCGTTGAGCGGATCCAGTTCGCCGCAGACGTTCAACTGGTTCTGCGCCCGCTCCCACTGTCCGAGCAGGGCCAGCAACTGGAATAAAAAAACCCGGCGTTTGGCGTCTGCCGGGTTGTTGCGTACTTCCGCCGTGAGCAGTTGCAGCGCCTCGTCGGGCCGGCCTTCTTTGAGCTTGCTTTCGGGTGTCATGTCATCTCTCGGATGCCAGCAGCCGCCCCGTCGGCAACGGGGCAACGCGAGGAAATCGCCACAGCCTGCGATTGACGACCACCGTACAGAGGCGCGAATGCGACATGCGACGCCAGGAAAACCTGGCGCCACCAATACCAATCGCCACATTCACCCCTGTACTGGAACCGCCGGGGCCAATTTCCGGCGGAACGTGGTCGTGCGCCGGATCAGCTCGCCTTCACTTCCTCGACGCTGTAACCCACCGTGCCGGCCGAGGCCACCTTACCCTTGTCGTCCTGCTTGAAGTACTCGATGTCGAACTTGGCGAAGCTGAGCGTGATGTTCTCGGTGAACAGGTCTTCACCGCCGCTGCCACCGGTGGAGTAGCTGGTGACCATGGCACTGGTCAGCGTCATCTTCCAGTAGTCCTCCTGCTCACCGCCCGCCTTGGACACTGTCAGGGTCGCCGTGCTGACATGATCGCCGGTCACCAGCGCCTTGATGAAGGCCGTCGAGCTCTTGTCGATGTACTTGGTGAAGCTGATGTCCTGCACATTCGCCTTGCCGGCGCCGCCGCCCGTGCCATGGCCGAACGAACCGCTCTGCGAGAGACCCCACGACCAGGCAAGGAGCTGAATTTCCTTCGCGTGCTTGGAATGCTTGGATTCGCCCTCGAAAGTGGTCTTGCCACCTTCCAACTTCAAATGCATGTCGAGTGCCATGAAAATTCTCCTTGTCTGTTGAAATCAGGTGAGCCGGACAGTTCTTGCTGCGGGAAGCTGTTCGGCGATTGACGGGTACTGCGACTTGGAACCGTGAAACGAACTTCCTTCCAATCTGCGGATCAGCTCTTGGCTGCCGATGGCAGGCGGGACACCAGCCTCAGGGAAACCGTCAATCCTTCCAACTGGTAATGCGGCTTGAGGAAGAACTTGGACGTGTAATACCCCGGTGCACCTTCCACCTCTTCCACCACGACCTCCGCAGCCGACAGCGGTTTGCGTGCCTTGGTCTCCTCGCTGGAGTTGGCCGGATCGCCATCGACGTACTGATTGATCCACGACCCCAGCCAACGCTCCATCGCGTCACGATCCTTGAAGGAGCCGATCTTGTCGCGCACGATGCACTTCAAGTAGTGCGCGAAGCGGCAGCAGGCAAACATGTAAGGCAGCCGCGCACCGAGCGCCGCATTGGCCGTGGCATCGGGATCGTCGTACTCCTCCGGCTTGCTCAGCGACTGCGCGCTGATGAAGGCAGCCATGTCGGAGTTCTTGCGATGCACCAGCGGCATCATGCCCATCTTGTCCAATTCGGCAGAACGACGATCGGTGATGGCGATCTCGGTGGGGCACTTCATGTCCACGCCGCCGTCGTCGGTCGGGAAGGTATGTGCCGGCAGCCCTTCCACCGCGCCACCGGACTCGATGCCGCGGATGCGCGAGCACCAGCCATATTCCTTGAACGAGCGATTGATGTTCACCGCCATCGCGTAGGCCGCGTTCTGCCAGGTGTACTTGGACGAATCGGCGCCGGCGGTATCTTCCTCGAAGTTGAATTCCTCGACCGGATCCGTCTTGGCGCCGTACGGCAGACGTGCCAGCGTGCGCGGCATGGTCAGGCCGAGGTACTTGGCGTCGTCCGATTCGCGCAGCGAACGCCACGCGGCGTAGTCCGGCGTGGAGAACACCTTGGCCAGATCGCGCGGGTTGGCCAGCTCGTTCCAGCTGTCCATGCCCATCAGGGTGGCTGCAGCGGCCGAGATGAACGGGGCATGCGCCGCCGCGGCAACCTGCGCGATACCGCTCAGCAGTTCCACATCGGGCGGGCTGTGGTCGAAGTAGTAGTCGCCCACCAGACAGCCATAGGGTTCACCGCCCAGCTGACCGTATTCCTCTTCGTACATCTTCTTGAAGATCGGGCTCTGATCCCAGGCCGTACCCTTGTAGCGCTTGAGGGTCTTGCCCAGTTCCTTCTTGGAAATGTTCATCACGCGGATCTTCAGCTGCTGATCCGTCTCGGTGTTGTTGACCAGGTGATGCAGGCCGCGCCAGGCGCTTTCCAGCTTTTGGAAATCGGCGTGATGCATGATCAGGTTGATCTGCTCGCTGAGCTTGCGGTCGATCTCGGCGATGTAGGCATTGATGGTCTGGGCGACGTCATCCGAAACGATGTCGGCCTTGTTCAATACCTGCTCGGCCAGCGTGCGAACCGCCGACTCGACCTCCTCCTTAGCGCGGTCGCTCTTGGGCTTGAACTCCTTGTTCAACAGGGCAGCAAAATCGCCGGCATCCAGTGTCTGTACGGTGCCTTCCTGTTCGGCTAGCTTCTCGGTGGCCATGCGTGCTTACTCCCCGTCTTTGTTGGTGTCGTCGGCGGGCTTGGGCGCCGAAACCAGCGACTGCAGCAGTGCTGGATCCTTGAGCGCCTGGGCAATCAGGTTCTCGGCGCCCGCCTTGCCGTCCATGTAGGTGTCGAGATTGGCTAGCTGGGTGCGCGCCTCCAGCAGTTTCGCCACGGCGCCCACCTTGCGAGCGACCGCTGCCGGGGAGAAGTCGTCCATGCTCTCGAAGGTGATGTCCACGGCCAGGTTGCCTTCGCCGGTGAGCGTGTTCGGCACTGCGAAGGTCACGCGCGGCTTCATCGAGTTCAAGCGGCTGTCGAAGTTGTCGACATCGATCTCCAGTGCCTTGCGATCCTCGATCGGCGGAAGTTCGCCGGCATTGGCGCCGGACAGATCCGACATCACGCCCATCACGAACGGCACCTGCACCTTCTTCTGGGCACCGTAGACCTCGACGTCGTATTCGATCTGCACGCGGGGCGCACGGTTGCGTGCGATGAACTTCTGACTACTCTGCTTGGCCATGCGACTCTCCCGGTATGAATTCTCTGGGTTTACGAGATGCAGCAATCGTCCGCTCCGGCCTGGTTCGAACCTGCCGTGCCACGCGGAATTTCAATGTCGTTCGGCAATCACGGTCGCCCGCGGCGCTCGCTGCGACGCACCGGGGGAACCTGATGCGGCGGCGAACCTGCACCGGTCGGATCCATGCGGACGAGCCATGCTCGATGCCGATGACGAGTGTGCGAATAATCGTACGTCCCCCTTTCTTTCGCGCGGCGAGCTTGCTCCGGCGCCATGGTCTCGCCATGGCATGAGGAACGCCCGGCACCCAACCGACTGTTGATGCGCCACACCCTGCCATCGCGCGTCAATGCCGACGTTTACCCCACCTCGGCGCGGAACCCACAGACGGCTGAAATGCCCGAACCCATCGCCACTTCGCAGCGAACCTGTGTCGCCAGCGCCCGAGTCGCGACGAACTGTTCGAACAATCTACATCCGTGAACGGATTGCTGCAAGCTGAATCGCCCCTCTGCACGTCGCATTTTCCCGCGGCCAGCCGCGATCGCGCGGAGCGCAGAAGATGCGCCCGGCACACTCCCGGACAGGCTGTCGCGCAGCACGCAAACCGGGCGCAAAACAACACGAATCGCTCGCGTCCGACACCCGCTGCGGGCGCGAGTGCGGAGCGTCGGCGCCCACGAAAAAGGGGAACCCTGTCGGATTCCCCTTCTCGGCCCCATTCGATCGATGGGTCATGGAATGTGGTGGGCGGTACAAGGATCGAACTTGTGACCCCTACCATGTCAAGGTAGTGCTCTACCGCTGAGCTAACCGCCCGTCGCCGCGGCCATGCCGCGCGAGCCGCGCAGTATAGGGCAGCGTGCCACCGGCGACAATATCCCCTGCCCGGCAGCTGAAAATGCCCGCGAGAACGGGCGATGGGCGTAACGGCAGAGATGCCGCCAGGCTCGGCGAGCAAGCTGGCCGACGGCTGCACCAACATTCGGACGAACGCCGCCGGCGCAAGCAGCCGGGTGGAAGAGGCAGGCTTCACGAGCCGAACCGGGGCAACCCGACTGTTGTTCCTCGATCCACGGTGCACAACCATATGGACTTCTGACACGACGAAAAATCGACTCACGCATCGTTACGCAAACATCGTCTGAGCATTCACTGGAATGGCGCCGCGGATCACCCTGGAGAGTACCCATTCCAGCCTCCAGCAACGACTGGTTTTGTCCCATCAATGAATGAGTGATAATGAAAAACCTATTCGAGAACCGGGGCACATCCATGGCACGATATAATCTGGAGCCGTTGCTGGCCCCGGTATCCGACGAGTTGCCGGCGGGACCGGATCTCGAGTACGACCCTGACTTTCTGGCGCTCGAGCGCGCTGCGGCGCCGAAGGCCGAGCGTGCGGTGGGCGACACCGTCAAGGCCGCCGAGGAGCCGGACTGGGCCAAGGTCATCGAGCTGTCCGAAGCGATCCTGACCCGATCCAAGGATCTGCGCACCGCCGTCCACCTGACCACCGCCTGGCTGCGCACCTCGGGCATGCCCGGGTGGGGCGCCGGCCTCGGGCTGATCCGCGGCCTGCTCGAACAGTTCTGGGACAACGTGCATCCGCAACTGGATGCCGAGGACGACAACGACCCCACCATGCGCGTCAACGCGGTGGTGCCGCTGAGCGACCTGCAGAGCGTGCTCGGCTATTTTCGCACCACGCCTTTCGTGCAGTCGCCCCGCATGGGGCGTTTCAACCTGCGCGACCTGCGCATTGCCAACGGCACGCTCAAGGTCACTACGCCGGGAAGCGGCCCGGAGCCCAGCGTGACGGAAATGGAAGCGTGCTGCATGGACTGCCCTGAGGAGGAGTTGGTCGAGACCACCGCGGCCATCGGCGAATCGCTGGAGCACGCCAAGGCGATCGACGCGCTTTTCACCGACCGTGTCGGCACCGCCGGGCCGGACTTCAAGAATCTGCTCAGCGATATCTACGAGTTGAAGAAGTTTCTGGATCCGCAACTGGCACGGCGGGTGCCGGTTGAGAGCGATGCGGAGGGCGATGCGGAGGGCGGCGAAGGTTCGGGCGCGGCTGCCGCACGAGCTTCCGGCGCCATCAGCGGGCCGCAGGACGTGATGCGCCGTCTGGACGAGGTCTGCGATTACTACACCCGCTGCGAGCCGTCGAGTCCGGTGCCCCTGCTGTTGCGCCGCGCGCAGCGCCTGGTCGGCATGGATTTCATGGATCTGCTCAAGGATCTGGCACCGGGTGGCATTTCCGAGCTGCGCGTGGTTTCCGGCACGCCCGACGACGAGTGATCCGGCCGGCTCAGTAGATGCCCTTGCAGCTGCTGGCCGCCGGGCGCACCACCAGTTGGTGCACCGACGGATCCCAGCTCAACGACAACCCACCCGGAAGGCCGGCCGTAATGCCGGCCGAGGCGATCTGGCTGAACGGCCCGACCGTGCCGCGGTGCCCGTCGCCGAACGTTACCGTGGCGCTGATGGCATAGCTGAGCGGATCGGAACAACCACCGACCTCGACGTACTTCGATACCGTGCCGCGGCCTACCCCGTCGGGCATGCTCCCGGTGATCGGCGGCATCGCGCGGCCCTGCCCGCCTCCCGGTGCGGGGCAGGTCTGGATCAGGGAATAGTCCACGGAAACGCTGGCCGCCGGCGCCACCTGCACCACCGCGACGGTTTCCGGCTGGCTGGTGCAACCGAGCAGGAACACCTTGCGTTGCGGCACCACATGCAGCACGTAGCTGCCCGACTGAAGCGCCTTGCCATCCGGCAGCTCGAGCTCGATCCGGTTGGGCAGCACGCCGGTCACCAGCGGCTGCACACCTTGCTTGCCCTGCGCGTCGGTCGCGGTGACGGCCGGGCTGGCGCATTGCGCGTCAAACAGGTTTTCGCCGGTCAGTGCGAATGCCACCGGCCCGCCGCCCTGGCGCAGGACGAATAGCGGCCGCCGATCCAGCGTTTCGACGCCGTTGATCACCGGCTGCAGCTTGGAGGTGCCAGACGACGAAGCCTCGAGTTGCACGGTTCTGGCCAGCGCATCGGCCATGGCAGCGGTGTCGGCGGCAAGGCAACCCTTGCTCGCCTCCAGGAACGCCTGCGTGCGCTGCACCACGGCTTCGGCGCGATAGGCCTGGGCCTTGTCGTCGTCGCTGAGCGTGTCGATCGGCTTGGCAACGTCCTTGCCCAACGACTTGCGCAGATCCTCCGCCATGCCGGCCAATCGCTGGCTGGTCGCGGCAAGGCTGGAAAGGCTGGACTGCGGCGAGCCGGCCGCGCGCGACGCCAGGTCATGCTGCGCCGTCTCCAGTTGCGTGATGACGAGCGCCCCGGTCAGCCGCGGCGCAATCTGCGGCGCAGCTTGAGCCGCGGCCGGGCCGGCAGGGCTCAGCGCGAGCATCCCGAAAGCGATGCCCGCGCCGAATCTGGCCATGGTCATTGCGGTGCTTTCGGCCATGTCAGAACCATGCCCAGACTGTCCGGATCCTGGCAGGCCGCCTGATCCGGCTGGTCGGGGTCGCAGCCGCTTTGCTGGTCGGGCGGCAGGCGCACGCCGGAAGGCACGATACCGTAGGAGCGGTAGTTGGCCGTGATCACGCTGGGGTCGATGTAGGAGTCGCCATGATTGCCGTTCTGTGCGTTGCCCGCGCCGGAGATGGTAGGCACGTTGATCGCAAAACCGCCGACCAGCGGCAGCAGGTTGCCGCTGCTGTCCACCGCGTAAAAGTACGCCGGCGGCAAGCCGACGCTGGCGATGCTCTGCCCGCCGGTACCCACCACGTAGATCGGCGAGGAACTGGTGCCCATGCGGCCGGTCGACCCCCAGATGCCCACGCCGTCATAGACCGGTGCGGTACCCAGTTGGAACAGGTCGCCATGGGTCACCGACAGGTAGAACGCAGAGGTGCCCGCGTTCACGGTGAAGCTGCTGCCGGCCACCGAGGCCAGCGTCAGCGTCTTGTCGTTGGTCATGCTGAAGCCGGCCAACGAGGTGAAGTTGCCCAGCGTATCGACCATGTTTTTGTTGGGCGTCGACACGCTGCCCAGCGTGGTCGGGCCGGTGGCAGTACCGCTCAAGGTGCCGGCCGTGATGACACCACCGGCGCCCTCGGTAATGGCGCCGGCCGAGTTGAGCGTGGTCGTCGTGCCGCTGACGGCGCCCTGGATCAGCAGATCGCCTGCGGTAGTGGTCAGTACCGTGCTGGCACCGCCGTTGACCGGGCCGGCGACCGTCAGTGCCTGCGCATTGGTCAGGGCGAAGTTCGCTGCACGGAAGCTGCCCAGCGTGCCGATGTGGTTGGTACCGTTGAGCGTCGTCGCACCCGCGGACTTGCCCGTCAGTGTGGCAGCGGCGATGCTGCCGCCGGCACCTTCGCTGATCGTGCCGGCCGAGGTCAGCGTCGTAGTGGTGCCGCTGACCGCGCCATTGATGATCAGATCACCGGCAGTCGTCGTCAACGCGACGGCGTGGCCGCCGTCGACCGGGCCGACGACAGTGAGCGTCTGGCCGTTGGTCAGGCTGAAGTCCGCACTGAAGCTGCCCAGCGTGTCGATGTGATTGTTGCCGTCGAGCGTGGTGTTGCCGACCGAACGGCCGGTCAGCAGATTCGCCGTGACGCTGCCACCGGCGCCTTGGCTGATCGCGCCGGCCGAGGTCA
>Ga0070659_100002698_pt1 | contig 12622 bp, 10 predicted proteins | sample KBSC23metaG_FD_64666 | JGI IMG/M metagenome (GOLD analysis project Ga0070659, IMG submission 64666) | Corn rhizosphere microbial communities from Kellogg Biological Station, Michigan, USA - KBS C2-3 metaG | ecosystem: Host-associated > Plants > Roots > Rhizosphere > Soil ...
GGAGTGATTTCCCGGCTTTTTTTATAGTAAAGCAAGAAATATCTCTATTTTTTATGTAGAATAGTTGGCACAGAATACATTCAAAAAAGAAATACAGCATGTTGCTTGGCCCGCAAGAATTTGTCAATCCGGATTTTTTCCGGTTACTTTAATTCTTTAATCATTTTAACTTGTTGGTATGAAAATCGGATTTCATGGGGCAGCCCGGACTGTTACAGGGTCAAAACATTTGTTGATTTTAAGCAATGGCAAAAAATATTTATTGGATTGCGGCATGTACCAGGGAATGGGCTCCGAAACAGATGAGTTGAACCACGAATTTGGCTTTAATCCGGAAGAGGTTGACCACATGATTCTTTCACATGCCCACATCGACCATTGCGGCCTTATACCCAAATTAGTAAAAGACGGTTACCGCGGCTCCATATTTGCAACGCCGGCAACAAAAGATTTGGCATCTATCCTTTTGGCCGACAGCGCCGGCATCCAGGAAAACGATTTAAAATATGTAAATAAAACCCGGGCTGCCCAGGGCAAACCTTATCTTTCTCCGCTTTATACCTTGCAGGATGCAGAAAATGCTATTCAGCGCTTTAAAGTAGTGGATTATGGCGAATGGTATACCATCGATGAAAACGTTCAGTTCATGTATCTCGATGCAGGACATATCATCGGAAGCGCCACTGTTCATCTGAAAATTACAGAAAACGGCAAAGAAACTCATCTTACATTTTCCGGCGACCTTGGCCGTTACCGGGATATAATCCTGAAATCACCACAGGATTTTCCACAGGCCGATTTCATTATTATTGAATCCACTTATGGCAATAAAATTCATGAAGATGTTTATGGCACACCTGATAAGCTGTTGGACTGGATCGAAAGAACCTGCATTCAAAAAAAAGGGAAATTAATAGTTCCTGCTTTTAGTGTAGGACGCACACAGGAAATTTTGTACGCTTTGAATCAACTGGAAAACGAAAACCGGTTGCCTGATTTACCGTATTTTGTTGACAGTCCGCTTAGTCTTGAGGCTACGCAGGTAATAGAAAGCTATCCTCAATACTTTAATAACCGCGTGCAAAAACTATTGCAATCAGATCATAATCCTTTTCAGTTCAAAGGTTTACGGTTTGTAAAATCTGTGGAAGAAAGCAAATCCCTGAATTACCGCGGCGACCCGATGGTTATTATTTCCGCGAGTGGTATGGCTGAAGCGGGAAGAGTAAAGCATCACATCAGCAACAACATTGAAAATAGCAGAAATGCAATTTTACTCACCGGGTATTGCGAACCGGATTCCCTTGGGGGAAGGCTTAAGAAGCATCCAAAGGAAGTAGGCATTTTTGGGCAACCGCATGAAGTGCATGCTGAAATAGGAGAAATTCAAAGTATGAGCGCTCATGGCGACTATGAAGACCTTTCACAATGGCTTTCCTGCCAGGATAAAAAAATGGTTAAGAAGCTTTTTTTGGTTCATGGTGATTACGACGTTCAGTTAGATTTTAAAAACCGGCTTCTCAATAAAGGTTTTGCCGACGTGGATATTCCCGCCAGGCATACGGAAGTTGGATTGGGTTAGTGGTTAGTAGTTAGTTGTTAGTCTGTTAGTTGAATTGAAAATTGAAAGTTGAAAATTGAGAGTTGAGAGTTGAAAAATTGAAATTGAAAATTGGAAACAGCCTTTTGCCTTCCGCTTTCTGCCTTCTGCTTAAGGTCTCACATCCTAATGCCGTCTGCTAATATTATCCTACCATTCATACATAATTAAAATTTTGTTTTAATAATAGTAAATGAAATTTGCGCCCTTATTAAAACCGTTTAATTATGAAAATTAAAAACTACTACTTTACCCTTCTTATATTAATCACTTCCTCAGCAGTAATGGCTCAATTTCCGCAGGGCAACCCCGGAGTAAGACCAGCCGGCGGCAACCGGAATATGAACGTGGGTCATTTTTATGGAAAAGTAGTTGATGGAAATACAAACAAGCCGATAGAATCAGCTTCTGTACAGCTTTCGCAAATGAAAATGGATACTACTACCAAACAACGGACGTCCAAAATAATAGCCGCTTTGCTTACTGATAAAAAGGGTGAATTCAGTATTGAAAAACTTCCGCTTTTTGGGACATACACCCTAACAGTAAGCGCTGTGGGACATGGAGTATATACCGACCAAATTTCTTTTAACTTAAACATGAACGGCGACAGAAGCCAGATGATGAATGCCATTGACAAAGACCTGGGCAATATTAAATTACTTCCTGAAGCTAAGGAACTGGCGAATGTGGTAGTAACCGCTAATAAACCAATGATGCAAATGAGCATCGACCGTAAAGTTTTTAACGTGGACAAAAGCCTTACCAGCGTGGGCGGTACAGCAGTGGATGTAATGAGAAACGTGCCTTCGCTAAACGTTGACATCGATGGAAATGTGACCTTACGGAATGCGAGCCCTCAGATATTTGTAGACGGAAGGCCGACGACTTTAACGCTCGATGAAATACCTGCTGATGAAATTGAAAGCATTGAAATCATTACAAATCCTTCTGCCAAATTTGATGCCTCAGGCGGAGGAGCAGGCATATTAAATATCGTGATGAAGAAAAATAAAAAACCCGGCTACAATGGTAATTTCAGAGCAGGTGTGGATACAAGAGGCGGAAATAATGCTGGTGGAAACATCAACATTAAACAGGGCAAAGTCAACTTTTTTGCCAGTGGCAACTATTTTCATTTTAAGGGTAAAAGCACCAACAAGACCGACAGAACCGATAATATCAACGACCTGGTCGCAGACCTTCATCAAAAAAGCAATCCAACCCGCAACGGACGCATGGCCGGCGGCAATATAGGATTTGATTATTTTGTAGATAACCGCAACACTTTCACGCTTAGCGGAGGTATCCGACAGGGAAAATTTGGCGGAGATGAATTAACAAACATTACAAGGGATACACTTTTTAATGGCCTTACCAAACATACATTTGGCACCAGCAGAAGCGATAATAATTTTGTGTGGAATAATTATAACGGTAAACTCAGTTTCAAACACAATTTTGCAAAACCCAATAAATACATCACCGCAGATGCCAACTATGACTATAGTAAAAACAATAATGAACAAAATGTAACCACAGAGTATTTTAACCAGGATAATTCACCCGCAGCTCCTGTATTTAAACAAAGAACCACAGGAAATGGCACCAGTGATAATATTACCATTCAAACAGATTATTCAAACCCGGTTTCGGATAAAGTAAAGATTGAGGCGGGTTTAAGAGCTGCCATCAGGAATTCAAACAGCGACAATAATAATTATATTATGGACGAGTCTACCGGCAAATATGTTTCTGTTGCGGGATTGAGCAGCAAATATAAATACACTGACAATGTATATGCGGGTTACGTAACGTTTTCCCAGAAGATACACAATTTCACCTACCAATTGGGAGGCAGAATAGAAAGTTCAAAATATTCCGGAGAGCTGGTGGATTCAAATAAAACCTTCAGCAATTCGTATCCGTTGAGCTTTTTCCCGAGTGTTTTCCTGACTCAAAAAATTAATGACCACCAGGATATTCAACTGAATTATTCAAGAAAAGTAAACAGGCCTAATTTCTGGCAACTGATTCCTTATTATGATTTTAGCGACCCGCTGAATATCAGTGTCGGCAATGCTTCGCTTGTGCCTGAATTTACCAACCTGTTTGAATTATCTTATGATTTGAATTTAAAAAATGGCAACAGCATTATTGGTACGGCTTATTATCGCAGAAGTGATAATTTAATCTCCCGTTATCAATATTGGGACAAAAACCCAAATCCTGCCTACGACGATTCGGTCTTCATTTCCTCTTTTGTGAATGCCAGCAGTTCGGAAGCCTATGGTTTGGAAATCACTTCTATGAATAAAATAGCCCCCTGGTGGACACTTACTGAAAACATCAACCTGTATAATTCCAAAATAAACGGAAGTAATCTTACAGGCACTACTACCACATTGGGAAAATTAAGCTGGTTCGGAAAAATCAACAGTACTTTTACATTGCCGGCTAATTTCACCATACAAATTAATGGAGATTATACCAGTAAAACCATTTTGCCTCCAGGCAGAAGCGGCGGTGGTGGCAATCATTGGGGCGGTGCAAATTTAGCCAACGCCAACGGTTATGCCTTGCCGGTTTGGGGTTTTGATGCAGCCATTAAAAAAGATTTCCTGAAAGATAAATCGCTCTCTGTTTCTCTCAGTATGAACGACATTTTTGATACGCGCGTAACCCGGATACATTCAGTTTCTACTTCCTCAAAAAACATTTCTTCCACCCAGGATATGTGGCGGCAAAGAGATCCGCAGCAGTTAAGAGTGAATGTGAGCTGGCGATTTGGGAAAATGGACGTTTCTCTCTTCAAAAGGAAAAATATGAATCAGCAGGGCGACCAGGGCGATGTGCCACCTGCGATGGCTCAATAAACTTCTTTTTTAATGATCTTTTACTAGCCGGCTTTCACCGGCTATTTTTTTAAAGTTCAGCAGTAAACGAAGAAATAAACTCAGTTTACTTTCTATGAATAAGCTCGGAAATATATAGTGCCTACAGTAAAGCAATAAATTTTTTAAGATTTTTGTTTCTAAAATAAAAAAGAGAACAATAAATATTTAAAACGAAACTGAAACGTACCAAAAGAATTCTTAATGGCATATTAATTGATTATTTTTTTTTGTATTTAAAAAAAATGCTATGAAAAAAATTAAAATTTTTTATTTGTCATTGATGGCAATGGTTTTACCCTTCTTTTTCACGGGCATAGCGGTTGCCCAGGATAGTGCGGTTTCTTCCACCACAACCACAACCAGCACTTCTTCTTCATTCACCGTCCAACCCTGGATGTGGGTGGTTGGCGGAATAATTATTTTGATTATCATCATTGCTTTGGTAAGCAGGGGCTCAAAAGATAAAGTGGTGATAACAAAAGAGCACACGATCGAATAATTTATCCACTGAATAAATGGCTGCTGTTGAGTAGCCATTTTATTAATCACCACGCACTGCCGTTGACAGGTTGCCCTTTTCATGCTATCTTTGCGCCCCCTAAATCAATCTTTTTGTACAAATGGCATTACAGGCAGGAATTGTAGGACTTCCCAACGTAGGAAAATCAACTTTATTTAATGCGGTAAGCAACAGCGCCAAAGCGCAGGCAAGCAATTACCGGTTTTGTACCATAGAACCCAACGTAGGATTGGTAAACGTGCCGGATAAAAGATTAAACGTTTTGGCTGAGTTGGTACATCCGGAAAAAATTGTTCCCACACAAATTGAGATTGTTGATATAGCCGGGCTGGTAAAAGGAGCCAGCAAAGGCGAAGGCTTAGGAAATAAATTTTTGGCAAACATCCGCGAAGTAGATGCCATCATTCATGTAATCCGCTGTTTTGAAGATGAAAATGTGTTGCGTGAAGAAGGCCCCATTAACCCAATAGCTGATAAAGAGATTATAGAAACTGAATTACAGCTAAAAGATTTGGAGGGCGTGGAACGGAAATTAGCCCGCGCTGAAAAAATGGCCAAAACCGGAGATGCCCAATCAAAAATAGAATTTGAGGTATTGAAAAAATGCAAGGCGCATCTTGAACAAGGAAAAAATATATTATCGCTTGGATTGTCAAAAGACGAAAAAGCGGCTGTAGCTGACAATTTTTTTCTGACTGATAAACCCGTTTTATATGTTGCAAATGTCGATGAAGCATCGATGCACACGGGAAATAAATATTCAGATTTGCTGCTGGCTGCGGCACAGAAAGAAGGAGCCCAGGTGATTGTGATGACCAATGCTATCGAGGCGCAAATTGCGGAATTTGAAGATCCGGACGACAAGCAAATGTTTATGGATGAATACAAAATGGAGGAGCCGGCGCTGGATCGCCTGATTCATTCAGCCTATCAACTGCTGAATCTTTCCACTTATTTCACCGCCGGCGTACAGGAAGTTCGCGCCTGGACGATTCACAAAGGATGGAAAGCGCCCCAGGCAGCGGGCGTAATCCACAGCGACTTTGAAAAAGGCTTTATTAAGGCAGAAGTAATTTCTTACAACGATTTTGTTCAATACAAATCTGAAGCCGCCGCCCGCGAAAATGGTAGATTACGAATCGAAGGAAAAGAATATGTAGTGCAGGACGGCGATGTGATGCATTTCCGTTTCAATGTGTAGACGAAAATTATCGCAATAACTCCTGAGGCTGCTGACTACCGATAGAACGAAAAGGTGGATGTATTACAAAAGCTGTCGTATCCGCCGATTCGCCCGTATTATGTTTTGTTTCTCCGCAACTTCTTGAAAAATACCAAAGAAGAAAAACAATAATTACGACAAAAATTAAGGGAATTACCCATCTGGGCCTTGCAACAGGTTTTCTGATTTCTTCTATCGTTTCTCTTTGATCGGGTGTTTTTTCTTCTTCCATTTCGCTTATTTTTAAAAGGTAAAAAATCAAGAAAAGGACGAAATTGAAATAGGTAACAATTTCGTTTCCAGCCTTCCTCACAATCGAAAAAGGCCTCAAAAGTTATACCCAAATAACAAAACCGTCCAGGAAACAAAACTTATAAAAATACCTTATTGCGGAAACAATACTTTATCAATCACATAGTAAACTCCATTTACCGCGTGGTTATCCAGGCTGATAGCTTTTGCCGGCGGCCCTGAATAATCAGCCCCTCCCGGAGGGAAAGTTCCCTTTCCGGTAAAGGTGAGATTCGTTACGAAGGGCCCGGTGAAGGTAGCCTGGGCTTTCACTCCTTCGTGATTGGGAATTCCATTATTTACTAAGGTTAGATAAGAAGTGGGTGTTGTGGGGAAATTATTTGAAAATACTCTTATGCCCGGCTCAAAAGCTGTATCGGCAGCATTGTAAGCAGCCAGGAAATGATAAGCCAAAATTCCCTGAACAGACGATGCCGGCAAAACACTGTACAATGCCGGGTTGCTGAATACCGTTGGCGAGGAGGAAAGTAGCGTCGCTTGTTGAAAAGCCATCATCTGGCTTAACCCCTGTTGCAATAAATAAGAATAAGCCAATCCAAAAATCACTGTTTGAAAAGCCTCATTATCGGGTGCGAGTACCGTCATGTTGGTTGCCGGGTAATTCAGCAACGAATCAAGTCGGCTTAAGCCCGTTTGGCCACTGTCGGCCCGCTCAAGAGCTGCCCTGAAAAATGAAAGATCAGGATTATTATCAATAGCAGTCTTTAGTGTTTGGAAAGGTGGCGCCACTATCGCGGCCACTTCATGAATAACTCCGTTTTTTAATTTGATATCAGCTTTGGTTACCGGAATATTGTTATCGTAAAATGCATTTCCGGCAACAGACGGAAAAGTAGTTAGTTTAAAAGGTATTGGTATTGGTAATTGCCCAATGGTGATGCTGGTTGGTAACTGTTCATTTGGCACGGAAGGGCTAAGGCCACCTTTTGTAATATCTGAGCTTAGATACTGTTTGCCGGGAACGATACAATAACCGACAATCGCTCCAAGTGTTTGCAGATCTAATGTATTGAGTGCATCAATCGAAGGGATTCCGGAAATTCTGAACGCATTATTTGTTGGAAGAAAAACGGTAAACTCTGTGCTATCTCTGTTCAATTGTGCCAATTGCCCGGTTTTGGTAGCGGCAGCGGCAAAAAAGCTATAGTTTGTATCTGTACTGATTTTCTGCCCGATGGAAATTTCGCTGTTGTTCACAGGCGAATATTCTATCGGAGTGGCATCCAGCAATGGCTTATTACAGGAATAAAAAGCGAAAGCTGCCGCAATAGCTGCGAAAATCATTTGAAAACCACGTCTGTTTAATATAATAATTTTCATCTTCTTTATTTAAAGGTGAGCAGGAAGTCTTTAGAAAACATTATAGCCAAGGCTAACGTAATACAATCCGCCGATGGCAGGATTTCCAAATCCATTACGATAATATTGATTTAACAAATTGGTTGCGCCGATTTTCAACAAAAACCTGGGATGGAAAAATTTGTAACTGAGTTGTGCGTCTACTACCTGGTAAGCCGGAACAACGCCATTTGCGAAATCACCCTGGTAATCTATTTTGTCCTGCCAGCGATAGCTTACATTAAATCCAAACCGGTTTTGTTTTCCAAAGCCTGTGTTGCTAAAAGAACCCCCCGCTCTAAGTTCCGGTGCATTAAACCCTGCAATGAACCCTTGCGGCACGTCGCCCAGATGGTCTGAAGAGACATTGGCATCAATCAAAAAATTATTGAGTAAGGAATAAGTTAAAGACAATCCAAAACCATAGGTATTTACATCCCCTTTCACATTTACCGGAACAGAATAAGTGGTGGCCAATTTAGGGTCACTTAGGTTTGCTCTGACCGTGGCAGGATCAGCAAACACACTTTTATCGCCATTTATTGATTGGGCTACAAGCGTTCTTGAAATAAAGTCGTTGTAAATACCAAAATAGCCGTACAAATCCACGAGCAATCTCTTTTGAAATAAAAGTCCTTTATAGCCCCCTTCGAATGAATTTACTGTTTCTGCTTTAAACTTTGGCAGGTTTGCTACCTGCGGGTTTCCTGCAAATAAATTATTATCAATGAAGTATACAGGATTGGTATCAAAATGATAGAATTTTCTGAACGAAGGAACTCCCCCGATCAAGGCGGTGCCCCCTCCTACTCTCAGGTTTATCCATTGTTGCTGTGTAGAGCCAAACCGGTAAGCCTGCTGGTAAGATAGCCTCAGGTTATTATCTTCCGCCACTTTGATTACCGCCGAAAAACGAGGGGTAAACCTTCCATCAAAATTTTCGTTCTTATCATAACGTCCTGATGCAATTAGTTTTACTTTGTCATTTAAAATTCTTTTGGTGAGTTGAATATATGCACCCACTTCATTAATAGGGATTTTGCCGGATGAATCTGCAAAAAGCGTTCCCTCAGAATTTAAAACATACCTCTTGTAGTTTGCGCCGACAAGAATATCCGCAAAGTTTGAAGCTTTTTTAGAAAAATCATATTGGCCTTCTATGTTGTATAAGTCCGTTTTATCTACAAACAATCCCCCTCCTTTTGAAATAGGAATACTTCTTACCTGGTCAAAAAGCTTTTTAAATTCTGCCGAACCCGGCGCTGGCCGTCCCTGGTCGGCCACTTGCCTTGCATAAGTATGAGCAGCGATATCGGTTGCGCCGGCCAGTTTCTTATTTAAAAAGGCCATCGCATATTGGGCATACCACCCATTTTCGCCACCACTTGGCTTCCAGGCTTCATTCACAAGCCTCGTAGTTACTGTAGCGTTATAGGATTCACCCGCATTTTCCTGGGTGGTATATGCGCGCAAAAACCAATTAGGATTGACAAGTTCAACTTTATATTGCGCTATTTTTAAATTCAAAAGAGAGTACCGGTCGCTGCCTGTATAAACCGTATTGCCTGTTCCCCAATATCCTTCTGCATTCAGAGAGGTATTTTGTGTAAGCTTATAGCTGACAGCGCCAAAAACTTTTATATTTTTTGTTACAGGATCTACGATATTTTTTTCATCATAACCCGTTCTGGAAACAGGAATGGACGCAGGCAATGAATTGATGTAGGGTGCATAAAAGGGAATACTTTGCGCGATCGGATTCAATACATTGCTTTTTATATCTGCGGTAGTTTCATCTCCATACACATTAACGCCATCATAGTTGGGATCAGTTTCACGGGTTCCTTTTTTAAGACCGCCTGTAGTACCAAGCCTGTCATAATCCCGATAATCATTGGCTACCCAATCTCTTGCTTCCAGATATTCCCCACCTATTTTAAAAGCGAATTTATCGCTCACTTTTTCGGCCCATCGTAATTGAAAATTATAATAAGGCGATGCGCTTCGATCATTATTGTCAATATTCATCACACCCGTTTTTGCTTCTGCAGAAAGCCCCTGGTAGCGAAATGGATCTTTACTGTTTATCACAATGGCACCATTCATCCCACCAGGTCCATACAATGCAGAAGAAGCGCCAGGGATTAATTCAACGCTGGCCACATCTAAGCCTACCAGGCCAACAACGCCTCCCACAGAAAAATTCAATCCGGGAGCCTGGTTATCCATTCCATCCACGATCTGGTTAAGCCTTAAATTTCCACTTCCGTTAAATCCTCTTGTTGTCGGCGAAGTAAATGTGAGAGACGCATTCACAACGTCCACGCCATTCAATTTCGAAATAATATCATAATAGGAAGGCTGAGCTGAATTACGAATGTCAGTAGCACTGATTCTTTCAATGGTTACCGGCGACTCCATGATTCTTGATGGTGTTCTCGTTGCAGCCACTACTACCTCCTGTCCTAAGGTACTGGCGGTTTCCAGCGAAACATTCACAGGAGCGGAAATATTGTTTACTTCAACTTCCGTTTGCTTATAACCGATAGAAGAAACAATCAATGTTAGCGGCGGCGACTTTTTGGTGTCAAGGGAAAAGTTCCCGTGTTCGTCTGTATAAGTTCCTTCATCTTCATCTTTAATCGTTATTGATACCGCAGGTACACCTTCCCCGGTAATCCTGTTGGTTACAGTTCCCCTGATAGTTGTTTGCTGTGCGAAAGATGCGCGGGAAAAAAATAGAAAAAAGACGATTAGGAATGAATTTGGGGTTAATCGGCTCATATTGATAAAATTTTGGTCAGCTATTTGAAATCAATAAGAATATTCCTGCTTATGCAATATAAATTATCTTAAGCACTTATATAAATAATTCTTTATCTACCCATTAAAAAATTATGTGCATTTTTGCACGGAAACTCATTTAAATTTTATGTCTTCATTTTCATTTCCCGATCAAACTCAATTTTATAAGGGTAAAGTACGGGATGTTTACACCATATCGAATAAGTTATTGGTAATGATTGCCAGCGACCGCATTTCTGCGTTTGATGTGATTTTGCCAAAACCGATTCCCAACAAAGGCCAGGTGCTTAACCAGGTAGCTGCTTATATGCTCAACGCAACAAAAGATATTTGCAATAACTGGCTGTTAGATACGCCGGCGCCGAATGTTTCGATAGGAAAAAAATGCGTTCCTTTCAAAGTAGAAATGGTAGTGCGAGGCAATCTTACCGGGCATGCGTGGCGTACTTATCATTCCGGCGAACGAGTGTTGTGCGGCGTAAAGCTGGATGAAGGCCTGAAGGAAAATGATTTTTTTTCAACACCCATTATTACTCCCTCAACCAAAGCCGCCGAAGGTCACGATGAAGATATCAGCAGGGAACAGATCATCCAACGGGATATTGTTCCGGAAGAAGACTATGCGCAATTGGAAAAATATGCATTGCAGTTGTTTGCCAGAGGTAAGGAAATTGCAAAAAAGAGAGGGTTGATTTTAGTAGATACCAAGTATGAGTTTGGAAAACTGGGTGATGAAATTATGTTGATTGATGAAGTTCACACGCCTGACAGTTCACGCTACTTTTATGCCGATGGTTTTGAGGAAAGGCAGGCAAGCGGCGAAAAACAAAAACAGCTTAGTAAAGAATTTGTACGGGAGTGGCTGATTGAAAACCACTTTATGGGAAAGGAAGGACAAATAGTTCCTGAGATGAGTGAAGAATGGATTTCGGTTATCCGTAACCGTTATATTGAACTTTATGAAAAGCTTATTGGCGAAAAATTTATTCCGGAAACATTAAGCGATGAAGAAACACAAAAGAGAATTTTATCTTCTCTTGAAACATTTTCGTCGTAGTGAACGAACAAATATTTCTATTTTACTTTGCTGCGCTCTTACTTATATTTTTCATGTCTTTTTCACTTTTCAATCCTTTTGAAAATTATATCTCGCATATCTACTGTTCATTTTATTAACTTTGATATATGAATGCTCAAACCCGCAATATAGGCCGGCTTATTCGAAAAAACGTCAATGAAATAGATGACAATGCTGAGATTATACTTTATGGTTCAAGAGCGCGCGGCGATGAGCGCATAGATTCTGATTGGGATATTTTAGTGCTTACAGATTATCCCGTAAGCTTAGAAAAAGAAAGCATTTTCAGAGACAAATTATATACACTGGAATTAGAAACAGGTGAGCCAATTTCAATTTTTTTATTTTCCAAAAAAGACTGGAAATCCAGACAAAAAATTACCCCTTTTTATAAAAATGTTATCAGCGAGGGGATCAGATTATGAATTCCGAAGAAAGAAGAGAATATGCGAATTATAAATTGGAAGCTGCATACAAAACCTTCAGTGCAGCGCTCGTTCTAGCTGAAAATGGATTTTGGAACTCGGCTGTTAATCGACTATATTATTCATTGTTTTATGCTGTAAACGCGCTTTTAGTTATAAACAACATTGAAACAAAATCTCATTCCGGAGCGCGGTCTCAGTTTTCTAATTTCTTTGTAAAAACTCGCCAATTCGATTTAAAATACGGCAAATTATATTCCCAACTTTTTGACTGGAGGCAAAAAGGAGATTATGATAGCATCTTTGATTATGATCAGGAAAGCGTAAAGCCCTTATTTGAGCCGGTAAAGGAAATGATAGAATTAATAGAAAAGAAAATTAATGATATGATTTGATCTTAGGGTTCTTTATTGATAGACTTAGTT
>Ga0070659_100002702_pt1 | contig 12609 bp, 10 predicted proteins | sample KBSC23metaG_FD_64666 | JGI IMG/M metagenome (GOLD analysis project Ga0070659, IMG submission 64666) | Corn rhizosphere microbial communities from Kellogg Biological Station, Michigan, USA - KBS C2-3 metaG | ecosystem: Host-associated > Plants > Roots > Rhizosphere > Soil ...
CTGCAGCACGCGTGCGTCCCAGCCGTCTAGCCACCCTTGGAACCACAGCGTGCCCCAGCGGTAGGTGCTCGATGGGCCGGCCAGCCCGGCGGCCTCACGCAGTGCGGAGGCGGCGCCATCGGCGATTGCGAACAGGTCGAAAAGCGATTCGCCTTGTGCGTGCACTGCGCGCGCACGCGGACCATCGCGATGCAACTGCTGGATCGCGCAGCCGAAGTGGAACGTTGCACCGGCCCGTAGCGCGGCGTCGTACAGCATCGACGACAGGGCATGTCGTGTGACCGCCCGGCCGGGCGCGTCGGCGTAGTCGATGTCGAGCAAACGCCAGCCGCGATGGCTCAGGCCGATCAGCCGATGGATCGGCGTGCCAATGCCTTCCAGCTCGCGGCCCACGCCCAGTGCTTCCAGCGCGCGGATGCCCTGCGGCTGGATCAGCAGGCCCGCGCCCATGGTGGTCAGTTGCGGGTGCTTCTCGAAGACGTGGACGTCGTGCCCTTGGCGGGCAAATGCGATGGCGGCGGCCAGGCCGGCGTTACCGGCGCCGGCGATGCCAATGGACAGGCGGGGTGGGGTCATGAAGGCGTGGCGAATCGTTTGCTCAAGATGATAACGATACGCAGCACAAGTTAAGGCTGTTCGCGCGGGCTGCGGAGATAATGCGCAGACCTCACGCCCCACACCACCCGGACGCGCCATGCAGATCAAATGGCTGGAAGACTTCAAGGAACTGGCAAAGACGCGCAGCTTCAGCCGCGCCGCCGAGAACCGCAACGTCACGCACCCCGCGTTCGGGCGCCGCATCAAGGCGCTGGAGGAATGGGTGGGTACCGCGCTGGTCGAGCGCAGCGAGCATCCCGTGACGCTCACGGCGGCCGGGCGGTTGTTTCTGGATGCGGCAGCCAATGCCGTCGATGGCCTGAACGATGCGCGCCTGCTGCTGCGCGAGGCGCAATTGCCCGTGGCGCAATTGCCCGTGGCGCTGAAGATCGGCACCGGGCGCACGCTGGCACGTACGTTCGTCCCCGGTTGGTATGAGGACCTGGCGCACCAGCGCGGCGTGTTCCCGTTGAGCATCACGACCGGTGGCACGCAGGAGGGCGTGCTGGCGCTGGCCGACGGCACGGTCGACTTGCTGATCGCCTACGCCAGCCCGCAGGCGGATGCACTGCTGGACCCACGCAAGTATGACCACTGCCGGCTGGGCAGCGAAACGCTGGTGCCCGTGAGCGCCCCCGACAAGCGTGGCCGCGCGCGCTTCACGCTGCCGGGCACGGTCGCCGCGCCGCTGCCGTGGTTGGCCTTCGCGCGTGGGCTGACACTGCGGCAGATGCTCGACAGCCATTTGGCGGCGGCCGACCGCAAGGCGCATCTACAGCCCGTGTTTCAGGCCGACTTCTACGAAGCGGTGGAGGAGATGGCCCTGCGCGGATTCGGCATGGCGTGGCTGCCGTACCGCCTGGCCAAGCCGCACCTGAACGCCGGAGCGTTGCGCCCGGCCGGCGACGACGCCTGGCACATCCACGTCGACATCCGCATGATGCGCGTGCGCAGCAACCAAAGCGCATTGCTCGACGAGGTGTGGCAACTGGCCGTCGATCATGCTCGCAATAGCGCCCGCGCCGACACCGCCTGAGGCGTATCGCAAAAAGCCCGACCTTGTGCCAAAACGGCACAAGCGGCCTGGGCGCGCCGCCTAGACTCCCCCGCAACCTTCGCCCGCCAGGCAGTTCAACAGGCGGATCGGCATAGAACACGGGGAGACAACCATGCCAGCCCAGACCCTCAACGCGAGCGACGCGCCCGCGCACACCACCACCGATGCCCATCGACACCCCGCGCCCTGGCGCGCCGTACTGGCCGCCAGCGTCGGTAACGCGCTCGAATACTACGCCCTGCTGATCTACGGCTACTTCGCCATCACCATCGGCAAGCTGTTCTTCCCGACGGGCGATGCGTGGAGTTCGCTGATGCTCTCCGTCGGCACGTTTGGCGTGTCGTTCATCATGCGGCCGCTGGGCTCGATGGTGCTCGGCAGCTATGCGGATCGCGTCGGCCGCAAGGCGGCGCTCACGTGGTCGATCCTGCTGATGATGCTCGGCACCGCGATGATCGCGTTTGCACCCACGTACGCGTCGATCGGGCTATGGTCGCCGGCCATCGTGATCGTGGCGCGGCTGTTGCAGGGCTTCTCGGCTGGCGGCGAGTTCGGTTCAGCCACGGCCTTCATGATCGAACACGCCAACGGCAAGCGCATGGGCTACAACGCGAGCTGGCAGGCGGCCACGCAGGGCCTGGCCACATTGCTGGCCGCAGGGCTGAGCGCGTGGCTCACGTATGCATTGACCACCGCGCAGGTGGAAGCGTGGGGCTGGCGCGTGGCCTTCCTGTTCGGCTTGCTGATCGGCCCCATCGGCGTCTACATCCGCCGCCATACGCCCGAGACGCCGGAGTTCGTTGCCATGCAGGCGGAAGCGCCAGCGGCGTTGCAGGAGCGTTCGCCGCTGCGCGACACACTCACGCAAGGCCTGCCCGGGCTGCTGCTGGGCGCCGGTGTGGTGGTGGCCGTCACCGCGTTCAACTACGTGCAGAAGGTCTACATGCCGACCTATGCCATCAACCAGCTCCACATTGCCACCAGCGCGTCGCTCGTCTGCACGATGATCACCGGCGCCATGCTGATGGTGATGGCACCCGCGTTCGGCCTGCTGGCGGATCGCTTCGGCAGCATCCGTGTCGTGTCGATTGCGATGGTGGTGATTGCGCTGTCGACGTATCCGATGTTCGCCACGCTGGTTGCGCAGCCGACGTTCTGGACGCTGCTGGTCATGCAGGCGATTGTGGGTGTGCTGCTGGCGGCCATCCTGGCGCCGCTGCCCGCACTGCTGGCCGATATCTTCCCGACGCGCACACGGGGCACGGGTCTGGCGCTGAGCTATAACTTGTCGGTGACGATCTTCGGCGGGTTCTCGCCGCTCATCGTCACGTGGCTGATTGGCGTCACGCATATCAAGACGTCGCCGAGCTTCTACGTGTTTGCGACCACACTGATCAGCCTAGCGTCGCTGTGGATGCTGCGCGGCCGTGCGCGTGCGCACTGAACCTGAACTGATCTCTCGTCTCACCCCAAGGATTTCGCATGATGACCCTGGAGGCGCTGCGCGCCATGCTGCCGGTGTACCCGATCGAACTGCAGAAGCCCGACATCCGCCGCTGGAAGACCGGCACACACGGCGTCGATTACGTGCATACGTTTGACAGCGGTGTGCCCGGCCCGCACGTCATGATCAACGCGCTTACGCATGGCAACGAGTTGTGTGGCGCGATTGCGGTGGATGCACTGCTGGCCGCGGGCGTACGTCCGACACGCGGACGGCTCACGCTGTCGTTCGCCAACGTCGAGGCGTACGCGCGCTTCGACATCAACGACCCAGACGCCACGCGCTTCATCGATGAAGACCTGAACCGCGTCTGGTCTGTCGACAAGCTCGATGGCCCCGGCAACACGCTGGAACTGCGCCGCGCGCGCGAACTGCGCCCCGTGATCGATACGGTCGACTATCTGCTCGACATTCACTCGATGCACGAGAAGGCGGAACCGCTGATGTTGACGGGGCCGCTGGAGAAGGGCGTCGTGCTCGGCCGCCAGGTGGGCGCACCATCGCACCTGATGATCGACGCCGGCCACGCCGCTGGCCGCCGCCTGCGCGACTACGGTGGGTTTGGCGATGCGGCCAGCCCGAAGAACGCGCTGCTCATCGAATGCGGCCAACACTTCGAGCGCGTGAGCCGTGACGTGGCGCTGGATGCGTGCGCGCGCTTCCTGGTGGCGCAGGGCACCGTCGATGCGTCGGTCGTATCGGAATGGCTCGGGATTGCGCCCGCGCTGGAGGTGCGATGCATCCGCGTGACGGACCCGGTGGTCGCCAAGTCCACCGCCTTCCGCTTTGCGGAGGACTATCGCGGGATGGAGACCATCGCCAAGGCCGGTACGGTCTTCGCCACCGATGGTGATACGCAGATCGTCACGCCGTACGACAACTGCGTGCTGCTGCAGCCCTCGCTGCGGCATCTGGCGCCGGGCGTCACCGTGGTCCGGCTGGGCAAGCCGGAAGGCTCGGCTTAAACGTCCACTAAGCGCCCATCATGGTGCGCAATGTGCCGAGCAGCACCTGCCGGCAGTTGCGCACCATTTTCTCTTCGGGGTCCCGATACCCCGTCAGCAACCACGCTGCACCCACGTTGGTCATGGCGCCCACGAGTGCGAGGCCGATGATGCGTTGGTCGGCGCGCAGATCGGCATCGTCAGGGCCAGGCGACTGGGCGTTCGCCATGATCTGCTTGCCGAACTCCAGCAGGTTGCGCTGGTAGGTCGCATCCGTTTCGGGGCTGACGCCCATCACTTCCAGCAGCAGGACGCGCGCCGCGCACGGATCGCGCAAAAACGCGAAGAACGCGTGCAGGCCGGCGTCGATGCGCGCTTCCAGGGTGCTGTCCACCGCAGCGGTGGCTTGCGTGACCTGCGCACGGAGGTCTTCAGCATGCTGCTGGTAGGTCGCGCGCAGCAGAGCTTCCGTGCTGTCGAACGCGGCGTAGAAATACCGGTCGTTCAACCTCGCTTCCTGACAGATCGCCCGCACGGTGGCCTTACGGAAGCCCACCGTACCGAAGACGCGCGTAGCGGCGCGGATCAACGCTTGGCGGCGTTCTGCGGCACGTGCCTCTGACGCCACACCGCCATACGGGCGGCCTTTTTTGGCCAGTGCGTTGGCCGTTTCAAATGTTTTCTCCATTTCGTAATTTGACGTGAGGGCGCTCGAAAATTAAATTGGTGACAATGCACACCACATTTAAGGCGAAATTCGCCGGGCTGTCAGCAAGGAGAGCGCATGGAGACGACGATCGACCGGGCCACCCGTTTTGAGCCGCCCAGTAACCAGGCAGGCGCGCCGGACACGGATTTCGATGTGCTGATTGTCGGCGCGGGCTTGTCTGGCGTGGGCGCGGCGTATCACCTGCGCGAGCGTTGCCCATCGGCGCGCTTCGCCATCCTGGAAGGGCGCGAAACGATCGGCGGCACGTGGGACTTGTTCCGCTATCCCGGCATCCGGTCGGATTCCGACATGTTCACGCTCGGCTACAGCTTCCGCCCGTGGCATAGCAGCAAGGCCATCTCCGACGGCCAGACCATTCTCGATTACATCCGTGACACGGCACGCGTGTTCGGCATCGACAAGACCATCCGCTTTCGCCACAAGGTGACGGGCGCGAGCTGGGATTCCGCCGCTGCGCGCTGGACCTTGCAAGCGCTGCGCAGCGACGGCACACGCGAGGAAGCGGCGCAGTTCACTTGCAAGTTCCTCTACATGTGCAGCGGCTACTACGACTATGAAGAAGGTCATGCGCCAACGTGGCCCGAGATGGACCAGTTCCAAGGCCAGATCGTGCATCCGCAGCATTGGCCGAAGGATCTGTCATATGCCGGCAAGCGCGTGGTGGTGGTCGGCAGCGGCGCAACGGCCGTTACGCTCGTGCCCGCGATGGCCGACACTGCGCACCACGTGACGATGCTGCAGCGCTCGCCCACGTACATCGTGTCGCGCCCAGAGCAGGATGCCGTAGCCAACACGCTGCGCCGCTGGTTGCCGTCGGGTCTCGCGCATCGGCTGGTGCGTACGAAGAACGTGCTGTTGACGATGTACTTCTACAGCCTCGCACGCCGCAAACCCAAGGCGTTCAAGAGCTTCATCATCAGCATGGCGGGCAAGCAGCTCGGCCCCGGGTTCGACGTGCGCAAGCACCTCACGCCGCGCTACAACCCGTGGGACCAGCGCCTGTGTCTCGTGCCCGACGGCGATCTGTTCAAGACGATCCGCGCCGGCAAGGCATCGATTGCCACCGACGAGATCGCGCGCTTCACGCCCACCGGCCTGCAACTCAAGAGCGGCGCGCATCTCGATGCCGACGTGATCGTCACCGCCACGGGGCTCAAGCTCAAGGTGCTGGGCGGGGCGTCCATCACCATCGACGGCCGCACGGTGAATCTCGCGGACACGGTGTCGTACAAGGGCATGATGTACAGCGGCGTGCCGAACCTGGCGTCGTCGTTCGGCTACACGAATGCGTCATGGACGCTCAAGGCCGAGCTGATCGCGCAGTACGTGTGTCGGCTGCTCAACCACATGCAGTCCAACGGTTTCGATACCTGCGTGCCGCGCCTCGATGACGAGGCCATGGGCCGCGAACCCGCCGTCGACCTGACCTCGGGCTACATCCAGCGTGCGGCCAGCATCCTGCCAAAACAGGGCGACAAGCAGCCGTGGAAGTCATACCAGAACTACGCGCGCGACCTGATGATGCTCAAGTTCGGGTCGCTGGCCGACAGCGCCATGCAGTTCGAGCGCCGTGCGCAGCCGATCGGCGCCACACAACTTGCCTAACAAGCCGGGGACATCGTGATTCAAATCATCCTGACGGTCATTGCGCTGATGATTGCGGCACCTGTTGCGTTCACATTCTTCATCGCACGCCGCGTCACCAAGGGGTTTCCGCCCGAAGGCAAGTTCGTCGACGTCGGTTCTGAGCGTGTGCATTACATCGACCGTGGCAAGGGGCCGGCCATCGTGTTCGTGCATGGCCTGTGCGGCAACCTGCGCAACTTCGCCTATCTGGATCTGGAGCGGCTGGCGCAATCGCATCGCGTGATCGTGATCGACCGGCCGGGGGCAGGGCGTTCGGTGCGCGGCGCGGACTCGGCGGCCAACATCTATGCGCAGGCGCGCATGGTCGCGCAATGCATCGAGACACTGGGGCTGGACAAGCCGATGCTGGTAGGCCATTCGCTGGGCGGGGCGATTGCATTGGCGGTGGGGCTGAATCATCCGCAGGTCATCCGCCGGCTCGCGTTGATTGCGCCGCTCACACACGCTGAAAGTGCGCCGCCCGGTGTGTTCAAGGGCTTGGTGTTGCCCTCGCCGTTTATGCGCAAACTGGTGTCGTGGACGCTGGCGATTCCCCTGTCGATCATCAATTCGCGCAAGGCCATTGACGCAGTGTTTGCGCCTGAAGCCATGCCGAAGGATTTTCCGTTCAAGGGCGGCGGCTTGCTGGGCCTGCGCCCGCATGTGTTCTATGCAGCGTCGTCCGATTTGGTTTCGGCACCGGAAGATCTGCCCGATATGGAGCGCCGGTATGCGTCGATGACGGTGCCGGTGGATGTGCTGTACGGACGTGGCGATCGCATCCTGAACGTCAAGCGCCAGGGCGAAGCGCTCAAGCAGAGGCTGGATCGCGTGAACCTGCGCGTGATCGAGGGTGGGCACATGCTGCCCGTTACGCAACCGGCATTGACGACGGATTGGGTGTTGGGTGTCGCGGCGGCGGCCGCACGCGCGGAGGCGCTGGCCCAATAGGCGTGCTGCCCGCGCGGGGCAAACGGGAGCGAGACGAGAAAAGCAAAAAGCCCTGCCGAAGCAGGGCTTTTTGGTATTTGGTGGCGAATCAGGGACTCGAACCCCGGACCTGCGGATTATGATTCCGTCGCTCTAACCGACTGAGCTAATTCGCCGAAGAAGCGAGATTCTACAGCCTTCGGCGAATCTGTCAAGCCCCTTGATTCATCGCGTTGGTCAGTCGTTCTTGTAGATGTCCACGTCCTTGGTTTCGCGCACGAACAGCGCACCGATCACGAAGGTGATAGCCGCGATCCAGATCGGATACCACAGCCCGTGATAGATATTGCCGTTCTGCGCCACCAGGGCGAACGAGATGGTCGGCAGCAGCCCCCCGAACCAGCCGTTGCCGATGTGATACGGCAACGACATCGACGAGTATCGGATGCGCGTCGGGAACATCTCCACCAGCATCGCCGCGATCGGGCCGTAGACCATGGTCACGTAGATCACCAGGATCACCAGGATCACCAGCACCATGACCGTGTTCATCTGCGCCGGATCGGCCTTGGTCGGGTAGTTGGCGGCCTTGAGCGACTCCGCTATCTGCTTCTTGAAGTCGGCGATCTTCGTCTTGCTCTCGGCGTCGAAGCTCTGGCCGTTGGGGGTGCGGCCGGCGTTGAGCGAGGGGATTTCCTTGCCGGCGATCGTGACAGTGGCCACGGTGCCGGCGGGGGCGTCTTCCGTCTCATAGCTGGCCGACGACTGCGCCAGCGTGCGCTTGGCGATGTCGCACGACGAGCGGAAATCCACCTCACGCGCGACCGGGCTGCCCTGGAATGAGCACTCCTTCGGATCGGCCTTGATGACGATCTGCGCCGTTTGCTGCGCGCGCTCCAGCGCCGGGTTGGCGTAGTGCGTGAGCGCCTTGAACAGCGGGAAGTACGTCAGCACCGCCAGCAGGCAGCCAATCAGAATGATCCACTTGCGCCCGATGCGGTCGGACAGCGAGCCGAAGAACACGAAGAAGGGCGTACCGATGGCCAGCGCTACGGCAATCAAGATGTTGGCCGTGAACCCGTCGACCTTCAGCACCTGCGTGAGGAAGAACAGCGCGTAGAACTGGCCCGTGTACCACACCACAGCCTGGCCGGCGGTCAGGCCGATCAGTGCCAGGATCACGATCTTCAGGTTGCGCCATTGGCCGAAGGATTCGGTCAGTGGGGCCTTGGAGGTCTTGCCCTCGGCCTTCATCTTCTGGAACGCCGGCGATTCGCTCATCGACAGGCGGATATACACCGACGTGCCCAGCAGCAGGATCGACACCAGGAACGGGATACGCCAGCCCCAGTCGTCGAAGGCCTTGCCGGTCAGCTCACGCACCACCAGGATGACGATCAGCGAAAGGAACAGGCCCAGCGTGGCGGTGGTCTGGATCCACGAGGTGTAGGCACCGCGACGGCCGTGCGGCGCGTGCTCGGCAACGTAGGTCGCGGCACCGCCGTACTCACCGCCCAGCGCCAGGCCCTGCAGCAGACGCAGTGCGATCAGGATGATCGGGGCAGCGATGCCGATTGTGCCGTACGCCGGCAGCAAGCCGACCACGAACGTCGACGTGCCCATGATGACGATGGTGATCAGGAACGTGTATTTACGCCCGATCATGTCGCCCAGCCGGCCGAACACCAGCGCGCCGAACGGACGCACCAGGAAGCCGGCCGCAAAGCCCATCAGCGTCGCGATGAACGCTGCCGTCGGATCCAGCCCCGCGAAGAACTGCTTGGCGATGATGGCTGCAAGCGAGCCATAGAGATAGAAGTCGTACCACTCGAACACTGTTCCCAGCGACGAGGCGAAGATGACCTTCTTCTCCTCCCTCGTCATGGGTGCGGGCTGAACGCGCCCAGCGGGCGCGTTCGGGGCACTCTGCACGGTTGCCATGTTGTCTCCTGTTTTCGTCGAGTCTTCGTCGAACCGTCCCGCTGGGCATGGACATGACAACGCAAAGCAATCGCCCGCGGAATTGGGAACGATTGTGGGAAGCGAAACTTACTGCGTTCTGACACGAACACCCCGCAAATGGGGCAATTTCGTCGGGGTATACACGAAGATGTGCGTGCTGCGTCGCAACGCGGAAATCGTGCTTCAGCGCATCAAATGGAAGGGGGCGTGGGAGGCTTGTAGGCGCTGGCTTGCGGTGTTTCGGTATCTTGCGATGCAGCATCGGCGGCCCGATTGGTGCGCCACGCATAAATCACGGTGATCAACACGTAGACGACGGGCGCGCCCTGGGCGCCGACCCAGTAAGCGAAGTTCCAGTCGAAGAAACGCATCGAGAGGTCGCGCGCGAAAAACGCGACCGCGAATGTCACCACAAACCACACCGCCAGCAGCGCCGCAATCCAGCGCATGTTGGTGATCCATCTGCGGCGTGCGGGTGTGCCGGGCGTGATGCTCATGCGCTGGGCTCTTCGGCGGGCGAGCAGCGGTGCAGCGTGATGCGAAAGCGCGCGCCCGCCAGCCGCGGCGATGTTTGATAGACGTTGTCGAGCACCTCGATGTCGCCGCCGTGCTGCTGCACGATCTCGCGCACGATGGCCAGGCCCAGCCCGCTGCCCTCGGCCTGCGTGCCGAGAATGCGATAGAAGCGTTGCATCACGCGTTCCCGTTCGGCCACGGGAATGCCGGGGCCGGTGTCGTCCACGTCGATGAAGACGAACGGCTCGAACGGCGCGGTGGTCACGCGCACGGTCACGCGGCCGCCGTCGGGCGTGTAGCGGATCGCGTTGTCGAGCAGGTTGTTGAGCATCTCGGCGAGCATCGTGGCGTTGCCGGCGCTCATGACCGGCGGCCCGGGCTCTTCGAAGCCGAGATCGATCTGCTTGGCCCAGGCCTTCGGCAGCCAATCGGCCACCACCTGGCGCGACAGTGCGCAGATATCCAGCGGCACCATGCCGTCGGTGGCGCCCATGTTCTCCATGCGCGCGAGCGAGAGCAGTTGCTTGACGAGGTGCGCGGTGCGATCCGAACTGTCCGCGATGTGCGCGAGCGTGCGGCGCAGTTCGTCGGGCGATTGCTCGCGCTGCGCGAGTTCCGCCTGCATGCGCAAGCCGGCGAGCGGCGTCTTCATCTGGTGCGCGGCGTCGGCAATGAAGCGCTTCTGGGTGTGCACCGATTGCTCCAGCCGGCCGAGCAAGTCATTGAACGACGCCACCAACGGCGTCAGTTCCTGCGGCGCGGCGCCTTCGTCGATGGGACTGGTGTCACCCGGATTGCGCGCGCGGATGCGCTCCTGAATCGCATTGAGCGGCGCCAGCCCGCGCGTCAGCCCGAACCACACCAGGATCACCGCCAGCGGCAGGATCACGAACTGCGGCAGGATCACGCCCTTGATGATTTCGTTGGCGAGTTGCGCACGCTTGTCGAGCGTTTCCGCCACTTGTACCAGCGCGGGTTTGTCGCCCGTGCCAGGCCGCTGCACAAACGTATACGCCACGCGAATCTCGGCGCCGTGGATGCGGTCGTCGCGCAGTTGCACGAGGCCGCCGGCGCTGGCGTCTTCTTCAGGTGGCAGTGGTAGGTCGCGGTCACCGGAAACGAACTCGCCGTTGGTGCCGAGCACCTGGTAGTAGATGTTGTCGGTTTCGTCCGCACGCAAGATTTCGCGCGCGGAGATCGGCAGTTGCAGCGTCACGCGCCCGTTCACCTCGCGCAGTTGCTGGCTGAGTACGATGGCGCTCGATTCCAGCGCGCGGTCGTACGGCGCATTCGCAATCGACTTGGCCACCAGATACGTCACCGCAATGCTCATCGGCCACAGCAGCAGCAGCGGCGCGAGCATCCAGTCGAGAATCTCGCCGAAGAGGGATCGGGCGACGGGCCGCGTGGCGTCGTCTTCCAGGTGGGGGAGGGTGTCGGCGAGGTCGCCGCCATCGTCGCGACCATCAGCCTGGGGCGCCGCTCCGACACGCTCGGGCAACGGTGTGCGATGCCGACGCCAGGGCCAGGCCAGCCGATCACCCATGGGCAGAGGCTGTTGTGGTGGTCGGGCTAGCGGTGCCGGTGGTGCGTTCGAGGCAATAGCCCAGCCCGCGCACGGTAGCGATGCGGATGCCATCCACCTCGATCTTCTTGCGCAGCCGGTGGATGTAGACCTCGATGGCGTTGTTGCTGACTTCTTCGCCCCAGCCGCACAGGTGGTCGACCAATTGCTCTTTCGACACGAGCCGGCCGACACGGGCCAGCAGGATCTCTAGCAGGCCGATCTCGCGCGCCGACAGTTCCACCACCTGGTCATGGATATAGGCAATGCGCCCGACCTGATCGAACGCCAGCGGCCCATGCCGGACAAGTGTGGCGCCGCCACCCGTGCCGCGCCGCACCAGCGCCCGCACGCGCGCTTCCAGCTCGGACAGGGCGAAGGGTTTGGCCATGTAATCGTCAGCGCCCAGGTCCAGGCCCTTGACGCGTTCTTCGACGCTGTCGGCGGCGGTCAGGATCAGCACCGGCAGCATGGCCCCGCGCGAGCGCAGGCGCTTGAGCACCTCCAGCCCCGACATGCGCGGCAGGCCCACGTCGAGAATCAGCAGGTCATAGGTCTGGGCCGTCTGCGCGGACAATGCGGCATCGGCAGTGGCCCCATCGGAGGCCTGGTCGACGGCATAGCCCGCCTGGCGTAGCGAACGGGTCAACCCGTCGGCCAGCGTGGCGTCGTCTTCGGCAATCAGAATGCGCATGCGTGTCTCCCCGCGATGCTCGGGCGCTGTGTCTAGTGCGCCCATTCCGCCCGCTACATTTGTTTTCGCGCGACAGCTGCGATGGAGACTTGTCAAAACCACTGGTTTTTTATACAGTACTCCGAATTCGCGGTGCTGTAGTCTTGGCGGCGCTAAAGTATCAAGATTGGTTCCAGCGTCGGGCCGTGTTGGATGCCCGCTGTTGCGGACAAACGCTGGAATCATCGGCCCTTGCGGGCCATTTATACACCAAATCGCACGAAGGACGACCATGGAAGACGGCAAGAAGGCAGCCCAGATGAGCGCAGAAAAGCAGAAAGCGCTGGCTGCCGCGCTCGCGCAGATCGAAAAGCAGTTCGGCAAGGGCTCCATCATGAAGATGGGCGACGCCGAGGTGGAGCCGGTCCAGGTTGTGTCTACGGGTTCGCTGGGGCTGGACGTGGCGCTGGGTGTGGGTGGCCTGCCGCGCGGCCGCGTGATTGAAA
>Ga0070659_100002705_pt1 | contig 12600 bp, 7 predicted proteins | sample KBSC23metaG_FD_64666 | JGI IMG/M metagenome (GOLD analysis project Ga0070659, IMG submission 64666) | Corn rhizosphere microbial communities from Kellogg Biological Station, Michigan, USA - KBS C2-3 metaG | ecosystem: Host-associated > Plants > Roots > Rhizosphere > Soil ...
AACCTGGGCAAGACCAACGCCTACGGCGTGGGCTACCAGTTCGACTTCTCCAAGCGCACCAACCTGTACACCTCGCTGACGCGCTTCCAGAACGACAGCAGCAGCAGCGGGACGTTCGTCGGTCGCATCGGCGGTTCGGTGCCGGCCGGCCTGACGACGGCCACCGACCGCACCGTCAACGAGTTCGTGCTGGGCGTGCGTCACTCGTTCTGATAGCGACAGGGCGTCGGCCTGCCACGGCAGGCCCTGCGCGCATCGTTGCCTCATTGCCCGCCCCGGCCCCTGGCCGCGGCGGGCTTTTCATTGGGGCGCCCGTCAGACCCCGGCGGCGGCGATTTCCGAGGCCGCGTGGGCCATCCACATCTTCAGGCGTTGGCGCTCCAGCAGCCCCAGCCGCGGGCCTTCGTTGCTCGCCATCGTGCGCGCGGCCCAGAAGCTCGAGTCGGTGGCGTCGATCTTGCGCAGCACCGCGTCCTGCAGGTGGCGCAGCCGCACGACGCGCGCGCCCAGCGCCTTGGCGCGTTCGAACTGGCCCGAGCGCTCGAGGTTGCCGAAGTCGTCGCCGCGCAGTTCGTTGAGCACCAGCACGTATTGCAGCCGGTCTTCGAAGCGGTCGATCAGCCGCTCGAGCAGGTCGACCGAATCGCGGCCGGCGTCCATCACGTGCCAGTAATGGATCTGCACGCCGGCCTCGGCGGCCAGTTCCAGCACGCCCGACTCGTCCATCCAGCGCACCAGCGGCTCGTGCGTCTGCGCGGCCAGGTCCACCAGCACGCGCTGGCCGGGTTGCTCGATCGCGCTTTCGACGATGGCGTCCAGCGCCTCGAAGCGGTCGACCAGCACCGGCGACGCATAGTCCTTGTAAAAGCGCATCAGCGCGCCATGCGAGCGGTCGGTGTCGAAGCCGGTGAACGCCAGGTTGTGGTCGATGAAGTGCTGGGCGAGCAGGCGCGCGACGACGGACTTGCCGACCCCGCCCTTCTCGCCGCCGATCAGGTGGATCTTCGACGTCGGGGCCTCGGCCGCGGGCGCGACCTCGACGGCCTGCGTGAGGACGGGGACGGATTCGAACGAGTCGGTGGTGCTCACGGTGCGGCGGCCGCGCGCGAGCGTGGCATCGGGTGGTTTCGGCCCAGTGTACGCACGCCGCGCCCACGGCGCCGGCAGCGCGTGCCGACGCGTCGTCGCCGCCTCAGGCGTGGGCGACCTCGAGCGTGGTCACCTCGAAGCGCTTGAGCGTGTGCTGTCCGAACGCCATCGTGATGGGTACGTCGCTGGCGTCGCGGCCGCGCGCCATCACGATGCGGCCGATGCGCGGCGTGTTGTGGCGGGCGTCGAAGGTGTGCCAGCGGTCGCCGAGGAAGACCTCGAACCACGCGCTGAAGTCCATCGGATAGGGCACCGGCGGGATGCCGATGTCGCCCAGATACCCGGTGCAGTAGCGCGCCGGGATGTTCATGCAGCGGCACAGCGTGATCGCCAGGTGCGTGAAGTCGCGGCACACGCCGGTCTTCTCGCGAAAACCTTCGAGCGCGGTGCGCGTGGCCCGCGCGGCCTGGTAGTCGAACTTCAGGTGGCCATGGACGAAGTCGCAGATCGCCTGCACCCGGCCCCAGCCCATGGGCGCGCTGCCGAAACGATCCCAGGCGAACTGCATCAGCTCGCTGTCGACCTCGCAGTAGCGGCTGGCGAGCAGGAACTGCAGGGTGCTGACGGGCAGCTCGCACGGGTCGTGCTGCCAGGCATCGGCGACGACCGGGTCGGGCAGTCCCGAGTCCGCGATGACGGCCTCGTTGGTGAAGCGCACGGACGGCGTGCCGGCCGGCACGTTGATGCGCCCGCAGTGGTTGCCGAAATAGTCGATGTAGTCGTCGACCTCCACCGGCGGCGAGACGTGGAAGTTCTCCGGCGTCTGCAGGTCGTCCTGCCGCGATGGGTGGACGTGCAGCAGGTAGATCAGCGCCATGGGGGAGCTGATCTCGAGCTCGATGTCGAAGCCGATCTTGATGAGCATGGTGACAAGCGGGTGAAGGGGTCGACGGCGGCCCGGTGAGGTGCCGGTGAGGAGACATCATCGTCGACGCGAACCGGCTCGTCAGTCGGCGCGGGGTGCGATGCGGCGTCAGCGCCCGCCGACAACGCCATGCCAGCGTCGAGGACGGCGTCGAGTCACGCAAACGTCACGGCGCTGTCGCCACAGCATCATGCGGTGGTCGCAACATGACGAGCCATGGATCGCCATGCGCACCTCCTCGCCCAGCCGCCCGTCGACAACCGGCCGCGCGACGGCGCGTCGATGCGCGTGCGCACGGTCTGGATCTCCGATCTTCACCTGGGCACGCCGGGCTGCCAGGCCGTCGCGCTGCTCGACTTCCTCAAGCAGGTCGACTGCGACGAGCTGTTCCTCGTCGGCGACATCATCGACGGCTGGCAGCTGCGCCGTTCCTGGTACTGGCCGCAGGCGCACAACGACGTCATCCAGAAGCTGCTGCGCAAGGCGCGCAAGGGCACGCGCGTGGTCTTCGTGCCCGGCAACCACGACGAGTTCGCCCGCAAGTACGTCGAGCACGAGTTCGGCGGCGTCCAGGTCGTCGACGAATGGATGCACGTGACGGCCGACGGCCGCCGGCTGTGGATCACCCACGGCGACCTGTTCGACGGCGTGATCCAGTGCGCCAAGTGGCTGGCCTACGTGGGCGACTCGCTCTACACCTTCATCCTCAAGCTCAACAAGCACTTCAATTCGCTGCGCGCGCGCCTGGGTCTGCCGTACTGGAGCCTGTCGAAGTACTTGAAGCACAAGGTCAAGCGGGCGGTGAGCTACATCGGCGAGTTCGAGGTCGCGGTGGCCAGGGAGGCGCGCAAGCGCGGCGCCGACGGCGTCGTCTGCGGCCACATCCATCACGCCGAGATGCGCGACATCGATGGCATCCTGTACTGCAACGACGGCGACTGGGTGGAGAGCCTGACGGCGCTTGTCGAACACCCCGATGGCCAGCTCGAGATCCTGGACTGGTCGACGCGCCACCAGCACGGCAAGCCAGTGGCCGCTGACGACGACATCGCCGTGAAGCCGGGGGTGCGCGAACCCGAGTTGGCGGTGCTGGCCGAGATGATGGCGAGCCACTGATCCGCGGCGTCCCGTCGTCCAGCGGCGTGAGGCGGCCGTCAGGGCCACTCGTCGTGACACGCCTCGCGCGTTTCGCGCAGAATGGCCCGCACCGTCATCGAGATCGAAGGCCTCCTGATGAGCAAGCACTGCACGCACCTTCACCTGATCGCCACCGTCCAGCCGAGTGCGCGGGGCTGCGAGGAATGCCTCAAGACCGGCGACGAGTGGGTGCACCTGCGGCTGTGCCGCATCTGCGGCCACGTGGGCTGTTGCGACGATTCGCCGAACCGCCACGCCACCAAGCACTTCCATGCGACGCAGCACCCCATCATCGAAGGCTACGACCCGCCGGAGGGCTGGGGCTGGTGCTTCGTCGACAAGCTGATGATCGACTTGCCGGACACGACGCCGCAGGATGGGCCCATTCCGAAATTCTTCTAGCGCGTCCCGGGTCCGTCGCGGCCCGGACGATGCGGCGCAGCATGGCGGTCACCCCGCGAACCCCCTAACTTGTCAGGCCCCCGACGTATCGCAACGTAACGCGTGAGCCATGCGGCGCGCGTTTCTCGCTTTGATGGATTGACCGTTCATCAAAGGAGAGCCGTTCATGACTTCCGCCTGCCAGCCCGCGCACATGAATCCGCGCGACGAAGGCGCCGCGATGCCGCTGCGATTCGAGGACGAAGCCGGTCTTCCCGCCGCGCGGACGGCCGCCGGGGCTGCCGTGCCGACGCCGCTCGCGCGCCTGCTCGCATCTGCGAACAGCGAAGAACGCCAGCGCACGGTCAGCGAGCTGGCCGGCGCCATCGGCTGCGACTGGCTCGTCTACGGTCGCCTGGCGCCGGAACTGGAGCATCCCTGTCCGGTGCCCTTGTACTCGGTCAACGCCGATCCGCAATGGATTCGCCGCTACGCGGACGAGCGGTACCACGAGATCGATCCCTGCCTGCACGAGGCCATGCGCTCATGGCTGCCGTGCACCTGGACGCTCGCCGAGCTGCAGCGCCGCGCACTGGCGTCGGCACCGTCGTCGCGATTGCGGCGCCTGGTCGCAGACCTCGCGGGCACCGGCATGCGGGGCGGTGTCGTCCTCGTGCTGCCCGGCGACAGCGGCGGCACCAGGCATGTCGTCAGCCTGCTGGCGCGCGAGCCCAGCCGGCGGCTGGTCGACGGCGAGCTGCTCGGCGAGGTGCTCCTGTTCGGCATGTGCCTGCACGAATATTTCAGGAGTCACGATGTGTCGACCAAGGCGTCGGAGGCCGTCGCGTCGCTCACTCCGGTGCAGCGCGAGATCCTGGGCCATGTGGCGCGCGGCGAGAGCGACAAGCGGATCGCCCACTACCTGCGCATCTCCTCGCATGCAGTGGACTATCACATGCGCCAGCTCCGCCACCGCTTTGCCGTGCATAACCGGGTGCAGCTCGCGCAGGCCTCGCGCGGCGTCGCGAGCTGACCCGGTGCAGGACGCCACTGCCCTCGCGCCGGTTGTCGCCGGCGCTCCCGGCGTGTCACATGTAGATACGTCCACCCGTATCGACGGTGCAGTGCGCGGCCGTGATAATCCGGCTCCTTGCCGCGCGCGGCGACCTTCAGCCGGGCTTTCGCGGCGCTTCAACACAGCAGCAGCAGGCGGGCCCATGCACGACGAGGCAGGCGATCGGGAAGAGGCCATCCAGGCCCCGCACGGGCGGGGGCCCGGCGAGGTCACCCGGTTGCTGCAGCGTTGGTCACAGGGCGACGAGGCGGCCTTCGACCGCATGGTGCCGATGGTCTACGACGAGCTGCGCCGCATGGCCCAGCGCCACCTGCGCCAGGAGCGGGGCGGGCATACCCTGCAGGGCACCAGCCTGGTCCATGAGGTGTACCTGCGCGTGGCCGAAGGCGGCCCGGTGCAATGGCAGTCGCGCGCGAAGTTCTTCGGCTGGGTGTCCACCCTGATGCGCCACATCCTCATCGACCACGCACGCTCGCGGCAGGCCGCCAAGCGCGGCGGCGGCGCGGAGATGGTGAGCCTGGACGCCTTGCACGAGAGCCGCGGCGATGCGATGGAGCAGCCCTTCTCGGCGCAGGAGTCCGCCGACGTCCCCGACCTGGTGGCGATCGACCAGGCCTTGCAGCGGCTCGAACGCCTCGACCCGCAGCAGGGGCGCGTCGTCGAGCTGAGGTTCTTCTGCGGCCTGAGCGTCGCCGAAACGGCCGAAGCGCTGGGCATTTCGCCCGCCACCGTCAAGCGCGAATGGATGACGGCGCGTGCCTGGCTGCTGCGCGAACTCGGCCGGCTGGAGATGCAAGCGTGACGATGACGGACGGGGCGGCCTGGCAGCGCGTGAAGGCACTGTTGGTGCAGACGCTGGAACTGGAGGAGTCCGCCCGCGCGGGCTTCCTGGAGAGCGCCTGTGCGGGCGACGTGGCCCTGCGCGAGGAGCTCGACTCCCTGCTGCTGGCTGCCTGCGGCGACCAGCTCGAGCCCTTGCCGCCATCGCTCGCTCTGGAGGCCGTGCAGGCGCGCACCGGCCGGGCCTGGATCGGACGGCGCCTCGGACCCTGGCGCGTGCTGTCGCTGATTGCCAGCGGCGGCATGGGCGAGGTGTACCGCGCCGAGCGCGTCGACGGCCAGTTCGAGCAGCAAGTGGCGGTCAAGGCAATGCACGAGGGCAACAACCCGGTCGGCCTGGTGGCGCGCTTCAAGGCCGAACGCCAGATCCTCGCGAGCCTGGACCATCCCAACCTGGCCAAGGTGCTGGACGGCGGAATCACCGAGGACGGCACCCCGTACTTCGTGATGGAGCTGGTGGACGGCGAGCCGATCGACGTCCACTGCGAGCGCCAGCAACTGCCACTCGAGCGCCGCCTGCAGCTGTTCCGCACGGTCTGCCAGGTCGTCCACTACGCGCACCAGAAGCACGTGGTGCACCGTGATCTGAAGGTCGACAACATCCTGGTGACACGCGACGGCGTGGTCAAGCTCGTGGACTTCGGCATCGCCAAGCGCCTTGATGCGGGCGCGTCCGACGAGCCGACGCGCACCGCGACGGCGCAGCGCATGATGACGCTCGTCTACTCGAGCCCCGAGCAAGTGCGCGGCCAGGAGATCACGCCGGCCAGCGACGTCTATTCGCTCGGCGTGGTGCTGTACCGCCTGCTCACCCGCGCCACGCCCTATCCGGACACGACGGCCACCAGCGCCTACGACCTCACCCGGGCCATCTGCGACACCGAGCCGCTGCCGCCGAGCCAGGCCGCCACGGTGCAGTTGCAGGGCACGCGGCGCCGACTGCGGGGCGACCTCGACGCGGTCGTGATGATGGCGTTGCGCAAGGATCCCGCGCATCGGTACGCCTCGGCCGAAGCCATGTCCGAGGACCTGTTCCGTCACCTCGAGGGATTGCCCGTGCAGGCGCGCCGGGGTGCGTGGAGCTACCGGACCGGCCGCTTCGTGCTGCGCCATCGGGCCGTGGTGGGCGGCGTGATGGTGGCCAACCTGGCGCTGGTCGCCGGCATCGCCGTCGCGGGCTACGAGGCCTGGCAGGCGAACCAGCAGCGCATGCGCGCCGAACGCAATTCGGCCACCGTCCGAAAGCTCGCCGACACGCTGATCTTCGACGTGCACGACGCGATCCGCGACCTGCCCGGCGCCACCCAGGCGCGCAAGCTGGTCATCGAGCGTGGGCTCGACTCGCTGCAGAAGCAGCAGGCCGACTTTGCCGGCGACCCGTCGCTCCTGCTGGAGATCGGCACCGGCTACCGCAAGATCGGCGAGATCCAGGGGCGGGCCAACATGGCCAGTCTGGGCGACCTCCCCGCCGCACAGGCAAGCTATGCCAAGGCGCGCGAGATCCTGCTGCGCGCCAAGCGCCAGCTGCCTGCGGCCGATGCGCGCCAGCGCCAGGTGACGCTCGAGTTGGTCCAGGTCGACGAGTTCGAAGCCGCGGCCCTGGTCGCGGCTGGCCGCCTCAAGGAGGCCGCCGCGTTGCTGCAGAGCGCCCGCGAGCGTTCGGCCACGCTGGCGGCGGGCAACCCGCGCGATCCTTACAACGACTTCCGGCTGGGCCTGCAATACGCCAACCACAGCAGCCTGCTGCGGACGGGCGGCGACCTCGCAGGCTACACCGACGCCTCGAACCGCGCCTTGCAACTGCTGGCCGCCATGCACGAACGCCTGCCCAAGGACACCGACGTGACGTGGGCGCTGGCCAGCACGCTCAACGAGCGTGGCGTGGCCCTCATGGAGGCCAGCGCCTCGGCCGAGGCCGGTCGCCAGGCCGCCGAGGTCCTTGCGCAAAGCATCGCCTTGTGGGAGCAGCTGCACGCGGCGCAGCCCGACAACGCCTTCTTCTGGCGCAACGTCGGCAGCGGGCGCAATAACCTCGGCGAGGCGCTGATCCTGTCCGCGCGATACGGCGATGCGGCGCGCGAATTGCAGCGCTCCATCGACATCAGCGAGTCGCTGGCCAAGGCCGATCCCGCGGACCTGCAGCTTCGGGTGTATCGCGCGGTGGCCGAGATCAACCTGGCGCGCGCGTCGCTGGGGCAGGGCCGGCGCGAGGCGGCGCGCGCGCTCGCCGAGCAGGCCCTGCAGGCGCTGTCGGCGCTGCCGGAGGCGGCCGTGTCCGACCCCAACGTGCGCGCGTACCACGCCCTGGGCTGGCATGCGCTGGCGCAGGCCTCTGGCGCCGGCACGGCGGCGGCCTGCAGCGCCGAGCGCCGCGCGCTCGACCTGCTGGCGCCGTTGCAGAAGTCGCCTGGCATCCCGCCCGGCGCCCTGCAACCCGAGACCGTGCGCGCCGCGTTGGCTCGCTGCTCGCGAGCCTAGCCGGCGCGCCGGACCGCCTGGACCAGTCCGGTTTTTGCGGCGCGGCGCATGCCCTCAGGTCGCGTGCACGCGCACGCGGGGCGTGGGCGGCGTGCCGGGCACGCTGGTCGGTGCGCCGGGCGAGGTCGTCGCGACCGGGCCCGGCGTGAGCAACGGCGACGGGCTGCCGGTCGGCGTCGGCGTGGCCGGCGTCGCCGGCGTCCTGCCATCGGGCTGCTTGCCGGAAGGCGGCGGGAACATCAGCTGCAGCGCCATCCGCGCCGCCACGCCGGCGCCCAGGATGATGCCGGGCGCCACCTTGTACGAGCGCGGATCGCGCGCCGGCCCGCGCGAGAGCGCCCCGCGCACGTCGCGCGCGGCCGCCCACGCGGCGCCCGAACCGAAGGCCAGGTCGAGCGCGGTCTTGCCGTAGCCCACCCCGTTCGTCGCGGCCAGCGCGTCGGTGAGCGCGAGCGGCAGCGAGCCGCTCGCATAGCCACTCATCACGAGCGTCTGCGAGACCTTCATCGTCATGCGATCCTTCAGTGCGCCCACGCGCGACCAGATGCCGAAGGTGCTGGCGTTGTTGATCGCGCTCAGGCCCAGGTTCGCGCCGAGGAAGGCAGCGGTGCTCCAGGTGGTCGGGTTCGAGGGGTCGAAGCCGTGCGTGTGGAACCACATCGCACTGTTGGCGTTGTTGACGCCCAGCGTGCCCCACTGCAGCAGGCTGTTGGCGGCACCGGCCGGCGTGCCGGGCGACAGCAGTTTCCTGGACGCGCCGTCCAGCACCTGCAATGCGTCGGCGTCGCCGCCGTCCTGGCGCAGCGTCGCGATCGCGTCGGCGATGCTTGCGCGATCCTCCGGTTTCAGGCCCAGCAACGCGCCCTTGTTGACCATCGCGCGTTGCAGCCAGTCCAGGTGGGCGCCAGGGTCGGCGCCGGCGGCTTCGCGCGCGTGGAAGTCGATGCGCTGCGCCAGGCGGCCGCGCAACGAGTTGACGGTGCCGCGATAGATGAACGAGACAGGTCCGGTCACGTTCGGATCGAGCGTCCACTCCGGATTGAACGACACGCCATACGCCGCGGCGGCGGTGGCCGTGGCGGAGCCGAGCGCGCTGCCATAGATCGCTGCGATCTTGCCCTTGCCCGCGCCGTTGGCGGCCGGCGAGGTCGTCGCGATCGTGGTCGCGGGCGTCGCCACGGGGGGCGTCGCGATCGTCGCCGGTGTCGACCCGGGCGAGGGCAGGCTCAGCGCGCCCAGATCGTTGCCGGCCAGCGGCTGCGCGTCGATCGGCCCGCCGTCGCGCAGCGCCTGCGGCGGCGTGCGCGTGACCACGAGCTGGAAGTCGTCGCTCCACGGCGCGCTGCCCATCGCGCCGAGCCTGCGGTGGCCGTCGGCGGGGATGCCCGCGACGCTGCCCGGTTCGCTCTGGCCCAGCCAGCGCGGCTTGGTCGATCCCTGGGGCAGGTGCATCCAGCCCTGCAGCTGGCGCGACCCCGCTTCCAGCGTCACCGGACTGTCCGCGGCCCGCGACGGCCCTGCCTGCACGCGATAGACATAGACGTCGCCGTCGGCCGAGAGCCGGCCGCTCTTCATTTCGGCAAGCAACTCGGGCCACTGGGAGCCCTTGACCGTCTGCGCGCCGGGCGGCGTCGCACCCGGGGCAGCCTGCCGCGCCGGGAAGGGCAGGACGTCGCCGCCGCCCCAATGCGGCGGATCGAGGTCCTCGGTCAACGGATAGTGCGCCAGCAGCTCCTTGTTCTGCAGGCGCCACTGCCTGACATTGTTCGACGTCGTCTCCACGAGACGGTCGAAGTTGCCGCGCAGGAGCGGCCCGCGATCGTGCAGCAGGTCGAGGAAGCCGGTGTCGCGGTACACGTCGATCGTCGCATCGTAGATGTCAGGCGTGGCGGCCGCCACCGAGTCGCTGCCGTAGATGAAGCGGTCGGGATACTTGTTGACCAGGGCCGCCCACTGCTTCTTCATCGCGGGATCGCCGATGTACTTGGACACGACGTCCCACGACAGGTCGACGCTGACGTGCTTGAGGCTCGGGTCGGCCAGCGCGGCGTCCATCAGCTCGATGTGGCGGGGGCCGGGTTGCACCGTCCGCCCCAGGCCGCCCGCGTGCGCCCAGACGAACTTGACATCGGGGTGGCGGCGGAAGAACGCCAGCAGCGGCTCGACGTTCGCGTAGTCGCTGGGGCCGTGGACGAGCAGCCCATGCGCTTGCGGCGCTCCGATCACGCGCGTCGTGCCCGAGTCGCTGTGCACCACCATCATCCCGCCCATCTCGCCGATCTTGGACGCCAGCCGATCGATCGGCGCGGGGTTCAGCAGGTCCGGCTTGGGGTTGAGGTGAGGCGTGACGCCTTCCTTGACGAGCGTGGTCTCGCCCAGGCCCGGGATCTTCAGCCAGGAGCCGTCGGGGTCGGCGTGGTTGGCGTAGTTCATCACCGCCAACAGCGATTCCACGTTGTCGGATGCCGCGGGATCGGAGGCCGTCAGCCCGACGTAGGCGCGTTGCCGCGCGTCCGGGTCCAGCTGGGTGCCGACCTGGTCGATCAGCCCGACGTCGCGCTGCATGCCGCGGTAGCCGATCTCCAGGCCCGGTTCGATGTTGAAGGCCAGGCGCCTGGGCGTCGCGAGCGGCCCGGCGGGCCACTGTTCGCGGAAGTCCAGGCCTGCGCGCTCGAGCTGGTCGCGCGTGTAGGTGCCCTTGGGGATCTTCGGCGCGGCGTTGTCCTTGAAGAGGATGTCCCCATCGAGCGACACCCGCCCGTCCGGATGCACGGTCATGCTCGTCTCGTACACGCCGTCGGCATCGCGCACGAGGTAGTACGGCTCCGCGGTCTGGGGAACGCGCTGGATCAGTACCTTGCCTCGCGTCAGTTCGAAGAGCTTGGTGAGCGAGGGGACGTCGCCGATCGGATTGCGCATGTAGGCGCCCGCGTTCGCTCCGCCATGGTGCGCATGGATGTCGTTGACCGATTCGGGCGCGGTGCGGCCGGCCGACCCCGCGCCCGGCCGCGCGGCGCGATCGCCGCCCTGTGGCGCCGCCATCGCCGCGGGCGCGTCGGCTCCGTGCAACTGCGCGTAGGTCATGCCCGGCGCGGTGGAGGGCCGCATGTCGCGCATCACGCCGTCCAGCTCCTGCGCCGCCTTCGCGAGGTCCAGCGTGCGCCCCGCCTGCGCGTAGATCTCGAGCTCGCGCGGCGTCACGTCCGGCATCAGGTCCGGTCCGCCGGCGCGCAGCACCTCGTCGCGAACCACCAGCTGCACGAGACGCGCCTCGCCCTCGTTGGCCATGCTCCAGGCCCCGGGCGCGCGTGCGCCGGCCGCGTCGATGCCCAACGGCATGTCCCTGCCGACCCGCGCATGGCTCAGCTCGTGGGCGAGCACGTCGACCAGCGTCGCCGGATCGCGTGCCTCCTGCAGGCCGACCACCACCGTGGTGCCGTCCGCGCCGTGCTCGGTGAAACTGGCGCCGCCACGTTCGTCCTGCGCGCCCACGCGCACCGTCACGCCGTCGCGCGAGGCCGAGGCGATGAGTCCCTTCAACGTCGGCGACTTGTCGACCAGCGCCGCCGCGGCCGGCGACAGGCGGTCGTACAACGCCGCCTGCGCGTCGTGATGTGCGGAGGCCTGGGCGGCGGATTCGTCATCGAGGGCCGCGCCCTCCTTGGCGGTGCGCGATTCGACCGGCGCGTCATCGAGGGTGGTGAAGGACCTGGACGCCGTGCGCGGCAGCGACGTGTCCGCCGCCAGATGCAGGCCGTCGGTCGGATCGCCCAGCGACGGCGACGCGGACGCCACCGGCGCGACGGCCGGCACGTCGGTGGGAGCCGCGTGCACCGGCGCGTCGAGGTTCACGACGGGGGTGTCCGGCAACGACGCGACGGGCGGCGTGCCGGCCGTGCCGTTCGTCGACAGCGGCCGGGCCGGGTGTGCCGCGTCGGCCGTGTCGCCGGAGGGGGTGAACGCGACGTCCTCGATGCCCGGGCGCGTCCCGCGCGCCGGAGCGGCGAGGGTGGTGACAGGCGTGTCGTGCACGGGATTGGCCACCGCCTGGCGCGACTTGATGCCCTCGGCCATCGGATGCGCCCGCGTGCTCAGGAGATTGAGCAGGAACATGCCGCCCTGTTCGGACTTGTCGCTGTCGCTCATCTGGCTCCAGTTCTGCGCCATGTACTCGCCGCCGTCGGCCATCGCGGCGTAGCCGGTGTACTTGGCCGCCTTGCTCGAGACGTTGACGAACGTGCGTGCGCCGGTGCTCAGCTCGGTCACGGCGCGGCCGGCCGTGCCCGTCGTGCGCAGCGCCAGCGCGCCGGCGCGCCCCGCGGCGCCCAGCTCCGGCACGGCCAGCATGGACGCGCCGATGTTGAGCCAGTCCATGCCGGCCTCGCGGCTGGTCAGCGGGTTGATGTCCAGACCGTGCTGCGAGCGGTTGACGAGGTCCTGGACCCCGGTGCCCACGCCGTAGGTGAGCCCGCCGACGACCAGCGCTCCGGCGATCGGCGTGAGCAGGCCGCCGGAGCCGAACTCGAGCGCGACCCCGCCGGCCACCGCCAGCACGCCGACCACCGTGTCCACGTGGTACTGCCGGCGAAAGTGCTGCCATCCGGTCTCGGTGCGCGCATCGCCGGTATACAGCTGCACGTTGCCGTTCGAGTCGAGCTTGAAGTCGCCGTCCTTG
>Ga0070659_100002715_pt1 | contig 12586 bp, 8 predicted proteins | sample KBSC23metaG_FD_64666 | JGI IMG/M metagenome (GOLD analysis project Ga0070659, IMG submission 64666) | Corn rhizosphere microbial communities from Kellogg Biological Station, Michigan, USA - KBS C2-3 metaG | ecosystem: Host-associated > Plants > Roots > Rhizosphere > Soil ...
GAAGATTCGCGAGTCGCGCGGCAGCGGTTCCCTGCGGCGAAGATCGTCGAGTTGGCGCTGTGCGCGCGCAATCTTGTCTGTGGAGATTCGCTTGTCGTTTTCGGCCTTTTTCGTTGGCTTCGATTGCAGCGCGCGCTCCGCGTTTGTCAGCCGCGTCTTTTGCTGGAAAAGCTCAGCCTCCAATGCATGCGCCTCATCGGCGTTGCCCTCGGCAATGACCGCGGCAATCTCCCGCTCCGCATCATTGCGTGGTTGGGCGAAGGCGTCCTTCATGGCCTTCGGGATCTTGCGCCATGCACCACCCTTCCGCCGTTCCCAAAACAGCCGCACGTACTGTTGAACGTTCATGACCGCGCCGAACTCGCGCTCGAACTTGCGGAACTCGGCCCAGATTTGCGCGGAGTAGCACATGGAAAAGCCAGCCTAAGCGGCCCGACTACTGTAGCAGTCCGCGCCAGTCTTTAAGCAGAGCGGTTCACATCGTGACCGCTGCGCAACAAGGTCTCCGAACGGCCAAGAGCAGCCCTTGCGACGGCCATGTTGAGTGTCTGCTTTTTGCTTGGGCGCTAGATCAAAAGTCTCCGAGCATCAAACCATGTTCGGTATCAATCGTTGCGTCCGACTAAGCGATAACCGACACCCGGTTCGGTTTTCAGCCAGCGCGGTTGCGCCGGGTCGTCGCCCAACTTCTGCCGCAGTTTGCCGATCACGATACGCAGGTACTGGCTGTCCTGCACATGGCTCGCTCCCCACACTTCGCGCAACAACTGCTGCTGGGTGACCACGCGCCCGGCGTGGCGAAGCAGCAGGGCCAGCACGGTGTATTCCTTGCGGGTGAGCGAAAGCGGCGCGCCGTCGAGCATCACCTCACGTCGCGCGAGATCAATGCCGAGTCGACCGTCGTCATAACGTGGCTGTACTTCCTCTGCACCGGCCACGGCGCGATCACGCAGCAGTGCACGCAGGCGTGCCATCAGTTCCTGGATGCCGAACGGCTTGGTGACGTAGTCGTTGGCGCCGGCATCAAGCGCGCGCACCTTTTCGGCTTCCGCGCTGCGCACCGACAGCATCAGCACCGGCACCTGGCTCCATTGGCGCAGTTCGGACAACACCTCGTGGCCGTCGCGGTCCGGGAGGCCGAGGTCGAGAATCACCAGATCGGGCTCGCGGGTCGCGGCTTGTGCCAGTCCCTCGGCTGCGGTGGCGGCCTGCAGTACTTCGTAGCCTTCCGCGCGCAGGCCGATATCGAGGAAGCGTCGGATCTGCGCCTCGTCGTCGATCACCAGCACGCGTGGAGCGGCATTCATGCAGCGGCTTCCGGATCCGCGAGTTCGGTTGGCAGCGGCAGCGTGATCCGGATGGTGGTGCCGCCACCTTCGCGTGGCAAGGCCTCCACGCTGCCGCCGTGCGCGCCGATCATGCCGCGGCAGATCGCGAGCCCGAGCCCCGTGTTCTTGGTGGCGCGGTCGCCGCGAGATACCGAGTAGAACATGTCGAAAATGCGCGCACGTTCGTCCTCGGGGATGCCGGGTCCGCGATCGCTCACTTCGATCAGCAGCTTATCGCCGGAAATGCGTACGCCCACCAACACGGGCTGTTCCGGCGGCGAGAAACGCTCCGCGTTCTCCAGGATGTTGAATAGGGCTTGCTCGATCAGCGCCGGGTGTACATGCAACAGCACCGTATCGGATGGCAGCACGGTATCAACCCGCACAGTCGGGAACAGTTTGCGCAATCGCGTCACCGCGGCAGCCACGATCTCGGCCACGTCGGTCCAGTCACGGTTTAGCTTGAGCGTGCCATGGCCAAGGCGGGTCATGTCGAGGAGGTTCTGGATGTAGCGATCCAGGCGCTGGCCCTCGCCGAGAATCGCCTCAAGCAGTTCGCGCCGCTCGTTGGCAGGCAACTTCTCGCCGTAGTTCGCGAGTGTGCCAGCGGAGCCGATCATCGACGCCAGCGGCGAGCGCAGGTCATGCGAGACTGAAGACAGCAGCGCGTTGCGCAGGCGTTCGGTTTCACCCTGCACGCGCGCACCTTCCAGTTCGTCGGCCAAGCGCGCGCGCGCCAGCGTCTGGCCTATGTCCTGCACCATCGTCAAGGTCAGGCTGCGCCGATCGGTGTCGGGCTCGCTGGCGCCCGGTGGAAAGCGCAGTGCAGCGACGCCCACGCGGTTGTCTTCGCTGCCCAGCGGCAGCAGCCAGCATGGCGCAGCGTTCAGCGTGTCGGTGAAGCGGCCGGCCTGCGCAGCGTGCCGCTCGCACCAATCGGCGGCGGCCAGATCCTGAGTCTGCAACCGCATGTCCGGTGGCGATGAAGCGGCAACTCGCATCGTATCGGATGCATCGCGCGCCAGCAGCGCCGCTTCGCAACCCAAGGTGCGGGCAAGCGCTGACGCCCCGGCCAGGCGAATGCCGGCCGCGTCGGTGCTGGTTGCCAGACGATGCCCTAGCGCCAGCAAAGCACGCGATTGCACGTGCGCTGCACGCAACGATTCAAGCTGCAATACCAGCCGCGTCGCCAGTCGGCTGCACACCAGCGCCGCGACCAGGAACAGGCATACCGTCAGTACGTCGTTGGGGCTGGAGATTTGCAGCGTATAAATCGGTGGCATGAAGAAGAAGTTGTCGGCGATGAAGCACAACACCGCCGTGTAAAATGCGACGGCCATCCGCGTGCGTACCGCGACGACCAGCACCGCAGTCAGGAAGATTAGCGATAGGTTGGCCACCGAGAGGTAGCGCTCGGCGATGAAGGCGCACGCCAGAGCTACGATCGTGGTGAGGGTGGCAAAGAAGTATTCACGGCGTCGACCCAAGCCACCCGGCGGGCGTGGCAGTCGCAGCCGTCGGCGCGCTGCCGCCCGCTCGGCGGGCGTGGCGATGATGGTGAGTTCGAGATGGGCACCGCGATGAAGCAACTGTTGGGTCAGCGAACGACCCACCATGCGCGCGAACAGGCGTTCGCGCGTACGGCCAAGAATGATCTGGCCGACACCTTCGCGCTCGGCGTAGGCCAGCAGTTCGTCCGCGATGGCGTGTCCGCGCAAAATTTCGCCATCACCGCCCAACCGCGTGGCCAGCCGCAGCGCGGCTTCCAGCCGCTCACGTCGCCGCGGCTCGATTGGCGCACCGGTGTCTACGAAGGTTACGCCCCAGCGTGCGCCGCGGCGTTCCGCAATGCGTCGCGCCATGCGCACCAGGTAGTCGCTCTGCGCATAACCGTCGATCGCCGCCAGCACCCGGCGGCGCACCGGCATGGCCGCGCCGCGCGCCAGCATGGTGCCTCGCAGGTCGCTTTCCACGTAGGCACCCACCGTTTCCACTGCAAGCTCACGCAGCGAGGCGAGGTTGGTCGGGGTGAAGAACGCATCCAACGCTGCCGCAGCGGTTTCCGGTACGTACACCTTGCCCTGTTTCAGCCGCTGGATCAGTTCGCGCGGAGGCAAGTCCACCAGCACGATGTCGCGGGCCCGATCGAGAAAGGCGTCGGGAACGCGCTCGCGCACAGCCACGCCGGTAATGCGCCGCACCTGGTCGTTGAGGCTTTCGAGGTGCTGCACGTTGAGCGCGGTGTAGACCTCGATTCCGGCGTCGAGCAGTTCGGCGATGTCCTGCCAGCGTCGCTCATGGCGCCCACCCGGCAGGTTGGTGTGTGCCAGCTCGTCTACCAGAAGCACCCCCGGCTTGCGTGCCAACGCGGCATCGAGATCGAATTCCTCGAAATCGCGGTCGCGATAACTTACATGCCGGCGCGGAAGCACCTCCAGTCCCTCCAGCAGCGCAGCGGTTTCGGCGCGGCCGTGGGTCTCGACGATGCCCACCACTACGTCCACACCCTGTTTCTTGAGTTCGCGCGCGGCGGACAACATCGCCCAGGTCTTGCCCACGCCAGGCGCGGCGCCGAGGAAGATCTTCAAGCGGCGCTGCCGCTCGTCGCATACGGCGTCGAGCAGCGCATCGGCACGGACTTCGCGGGGGGCTTCGGTCATGTGCGGACCGGGTAATCAAGCGGCGCTACGTTAGCGCATCAACGCGCTGCCAGCCTGTCCAACGCAAGATTCAGTTCCAGGATGTTGATGCGCGGTTCACCCAGCACGCCGAACTGGCGGCCACGGGTGTAGCGATCGACCAGCGCCCGCACTTCGTCTGGCGGCAGGCCACGTGCGTGTGCGACGCGGTTCAACTGGTACAGCGCCGCGGCTGGCGAGATATCCGGATCGAGCCCGCTTCCCGACGCTGTCACCAGATTCACCGGCACCGGCGCATGGTTACCCGGATCGGCCGCGCGCAGTGCAGCGATGCGCTGCCTCACCGCATCCCTCAACGCAGGATTGGTGGGGCCGAGATTGGAGCCGCCCGACGCCGTGCCGTTGTAGGGCTGCGGCGTGGTCGCCGAAGGCCGCCCCCAAAAATATTTCGGATCGGTGAACTGCTGGCCGATCAGCGCGGAACCGATCGGCTTGCCATCGCGCAGAATCAGGCTGCCGTTGGCTTGATGCGGGAACACGAGTCGTGCGATGCCGCTGACGGCGAATGGATAGACAAGACCGGTGATCGCGGTCAGCAGCAACAACAGGACGATGGCTTGGCGCAGCAACTTGGCCATGATGCGTCTCCGGTCAGAAAGTGCCTTGCAGCATCAGAAACCCGCGCGTGCCGCCGACATCGAGCACGTCAGCCGGATTCAGCAGGCTGGCTGTGCGGCGGTAGAAGGCGGCATGGGTGGCATGCGTCACGCCACCGCTCAGCGACCAGTGCGTTGCGAGCTGATATTTCAGCGTCGCGCCGAAATCGCTGTAGCCCGGATTGTTCGCGCCGTTTGCAAGCGGCACGACCAGCGTGGTGGTGTAGCGCGTATGTCCCGCGTGCAACGCAAGGCTCCAGGCGCCGTGCAGGGGCAGCGTGGCATCGAGTTGCAGATAGCTCGTTCCGCGCGAGTTGCCGAGGTAGCCTTCCTCCACGTCCGCGCCGAAATAATCGGTGAGCGCACGGTTGTACTTCAGCGTGAATCCTTTCCAGCCCAGCGCGACGTTGGCTTCGAGCGTGTCGAACGAACGGGAAGGCAGGCGCGGGTTTGCCTGGTCGAGGTTGCCGCCGGGGTACACGTAGCCGTACAGGCCGGCGCGCCACGACCAGTCGTTGCCGAAGTTGCGGCCGTAGCTGGCACAAAGGTCAAGCTCCATCGCACCGCCGGGATACGTACGTTGACTGATGCTGGAGCCCCAGAATCCGGCGGCGAATCCGTTTGCAGCCGTGTAGTCTGCACCGCCCTGGATCGCGGGCCTGCCCCATGTCTGGGTCAAACCGCGGAACACGTAATCGGACGTGATCGCCACGTTGCCGGTAAGGGAAGGGTTCGGCGCATCCGCGGCATGCGCAGCGGTGGTACCAAGCGCAGCCGCGATGGCGAGGATGGCAATGAGCTTGCGCATCATGCCCACCCCGTCAGCACCAGCAACGTGTCGATGATCTTGATGCCGATGAACGGCACCACGATGCCGCCCAGACCGTAGACCAGGAGATTCCGGCGCAGCAGCGCGCCGGCTCCGAGCGCGCGGTACTTCACGCCCTTCAGTGCCAACGGGATCAAGAACACGATGATCAGCGCGTTGAAGATCACCGCCGACAGGATCGCGCTGCGCGGCGTGGCCAGGTGCATGACGTTGAGCACGTTCAACGCCGGATAAGTCGTCGCAAAGGCGGCCGGGATGATCGCGAAATACTTGGCGATGTCGTTGGCGATCGAGAACGTGGTCAGCGCGCCGCGCGTGATCAGCATCTGCTTGCCGATCTCGACCACCTCGATCAGTTTGGTCGGGTTGGAATCGAGGTCGACCATGTTGCCGGCTTCCTTGGCCGCCTGTGTGCCGGTGTTCATCGCCACCGCCACGTCGGCCTGCGCCAGCGCCGGCGCGTCGTTGGTGCCGTCGCCGCACATCGCGACCAGCCGACTTTCGCCCTGAAGTTCGCGGATCAGCTTGAGCTTGGCTTCCGGCGTCGCCTCGGCGAGGAAGTCGTCCACGCCCGCCTCGGCCGCGATCGCCGCGGCGGTCAAGGGATTATCGCCGGTGATCATCACCGTCTTGATGCCCATCCTGCGCATCTCGGCGAAACGTTCCTTGATGCCGCCCTTGACGATGTCCTTGAGTTCGATCACGCCCAATGCGGTCGCGCCTTCGGTGACGATCAGTGGCGTGGCGCCGCGCCGCGCGATGTCCTCGGCGGTCTGTTTCACGCGTGGCGGCAGCGGGCTGCCAAGCTGATGCAGGCGCCTCTTGACGGCGTCCAGCGCGCCCTTGCGGATCGAACGGCCTTCCACGTCCACGCCGCTCATCCGCGTCTGCGCGGTGAATGGCACGAACTGCGCGTGCAACGTTTCGAGTTGCCGTTCGCGCAGGCCGAATTTCACTTTCGCCAGCACCACTACGCTGCGGCCTTCCGGTGTTTCGTCGGCCAGCGAGGCGAGCTGTGCCGCCTCGGCCAGCACGCGTTCCTCCACGCCTGGCGCCGGATGGAAGACCGTCGCCTCGCGGTTGCCCAATGTGATCGTGCCGGTCTTGTCCAGCAGCAGCACGTCCACATCACCCGCGGCTTCCACCGCGCGGCCGGAGGTCGCGATCACGTTGGCGCGGATCATCCGGTCCATGCCGGCAATGCCGATCGCGGACAACAGTGCCCCGATCGTGGTCGGGATCAGGCACACCAGCAATGCGACCAGCACGGTGATCGTGATCGGATGGCCGGCACGAGCCACTTCGACGCTGTAGATTGAATATGGCAGCAGCGTTGCGCAGGCGAGCAGGAAGATCAGGGTGAACTTCGCAAGCAAAATGGTCAGCGCGATCTCGTTGGGCGTCTTGCGGCGTGCCGCGCCTTCGACCATCGCGATCATGCGGTCGAGGAAACTCTCGCCGGGATTGCGCGTGATGCGCACCACCAGCCAGTCCGACAACACCCTGGTGCCGCCGGTCACCGCGCTGCGGTCGCCGCCGGACTCGCGAATCACCGGCGCGGACTCGCCGGTGATCGCACTCTCGTCCACGCTGGCTGCGCCCTCGACCACTTCGCCGTCACCGGGAATCTGGTCGCCGGTCTCGACCAGCACGTGGTCGTCGCTGCGCAGTTCGGCGGAAGGCACGAACGTGATCGCCGCGGTGCGCGAGGGCGCCGACAGCTTTTTGGCGATCACGTCCTTGCGCGTGCTGCGCAGTGCGGCGGCCTGCGCCTTGCCACGGCCCTCGGCCAAGGCCTCGGCGAAGTTGGCGAACAGCAGGGTGAACCACAACCACACGCTGATCCAGAAGATGAAACCGGCCGGCGCTTCGCCGTGGTGCATGATGGCCTGCGCCCACAGCAGGGTGGTCAGCACGCTGCATACGAACACCACGAACATCACAGGGTTCCTGAACTGCAGGCGTGGCGACAACTTGCAGAAGGCGTCGGCGGCGGCGTTCAGGATCAGTTCGCGGTCAAAGCGGCTGACGGCGTTGGCATGCGAAGTCATGGGTTACTTTCCTGGTCAGTGCGCAGCCATCAAGTATTCGGCGATCGGCCCCAGCGCCAGCGCCGGCAGGAAGGTGAGCGCGCCGACCACGATCACGACCGAGGCCAGCAACACCACGAACAGCGGCGTATGCGTAGGGAGCGTGCCGGCCGAAACGGGCACGTGCTTCTTGGCCGCGAGCGAACCGGCCAGCGCCAGCATCGCGATCGCGAGCGGGAAGCGGGCGAGGAACATGCACACGCCCAGCAGCACGTTCCAGAACGGCGTGTTCGCGGACAACCCGGCGAACGCGCTGCCGTTGTTGTTCGATGCCGAACTGACCGCGTACAGGATTTCGCTGAAGCCGTGCGCGCCGGGATTGGCAGTCGCGCTCGTGCCCGCTTGGGTCATCACCGCGATCGCGGTGCAGATCACGATCAGCGCGCAGGGCAGCAGCACCGCGAGGCTGGCCATCTTCATCTCGTAGGCTTCGATCTTTTTGCCCAGATACTCGGGCGTCCTGCCGACCATGAGACCGGCGATGAATACCGCGACCACTGCGAACGCGAGCATGCCGTACAGGCCGGAGCCGACGCCGCCGAAAATCACTTCACCCAACTGCATCAGCCACATCGGCACCAAGCCGCCGAGCGCGGTGAACGAATCGTGCATCGCGTTCACCGCGCCGCACGAGGCCGCGGTCGTGATCGTCGCGAACAGGCCGGATGCGGCGATGCCGAAGCGCGTCTCCTTGCCTTCCATGTTGCCGCCAGCCTGCAGAGCGCTCGCGTGTTGGTTCACGGCAAGCCCGTGCAATGCGGGATTACCGGCCTGCTCGGCGGCGATGCAACCCAGAGCCAGCGGCACGAAGATCACCAGCATCGTCGCCAGGATCGCCCAGCCCTGGCGCTTGTCGCCCACCATTTGTCCGAAGGTGATGCACAGCCCGCCCGGGATCAGGAAGATCGCCAGCATCTCGATGAAGTTGGAGAACGGCGTCGGGTTCTCATAAGGGTGCGCCGAGTTGGCGTTGAAGAATCCGCCACCGTTGGTGCCGAGCATCTTGATAGCCACCTGCGAAGCGGCGGGGCCCATCGGCAGTGTCTGCGTGGTTACCGGGACCGTTTTCGAGACGTCGTGCCCGGCGGCGTCTTTCGTTGTCGTGGTGTAGCTGCTTGTCTGCACCACCGGCACGTCGGCATAAGCCTTGAAGTTCTGGGTCACGCCCTGCGAAACCAGCAGCAGACTGATTACCAGCGACAGCGGCAGCAGCACGTACAGCGTGGCACGGGTCAAGTCCACCCAGAAGTTGCCGAGTGATTGCGCCGAATGGCGCGCGAAGCCGCGAACCACCGCGACCAGCACCGCGATGCCGGTGGCCGCGGATAGGAAGTTCTGCACCGTCAGCGCCAGCACGTCGGTGAGATAACTCATCGTCGATTCGCCAGCGTAGCCCTGCCAGTTGGTGTTGGTGGTGAAGCTGATCGCGGTGTTCATCGCCGAATCCGGCGACACCGCGCCGAAGTGCTGCGGATTCAGCGGCAGCCATTGCTGCACGCGCTGCATCAGGTACACGGCCAGCACGCCGAGCACGTTGAACAACAGCATCGCGACTGCGTAACGCTTCCAGTCCATTTCCCGGTCGGCATGGATCCCAGCGAGTCGGTACAACGCGCGCTCCACTGACGCGCCGAGGCGCGTGACGCGGTTAGGTGCGTCGGCGAATACCTTCGCCATATAGCGGCCGACCGGCCATATCAACGCCAGCAGGACCGCCATGTACACCGCCACCTGGATCAAGTCGTTGGTGGTCATTCGAACCACTCCGGCCTGAGCAGGGCCGCGCACAGATAGATCGCCAACCCGATGGCGATCAGCGCGCCCAACGCGTACAGGGCACTCATCGACGCACCATCAGGCGATCACAAATCAGCAAAAAGCCTAGCGTTGCGCCGGACAGCACAAAAAGGAGCAACAGGTAAACGATGTCCATCGCACCGGTTCGCATCGAAAACACGGCGCGCATTCTGGATACCGGCGAATAAAAACGGGGTATCGAAATCACCCGTCCGCATAAATTCTGCGTAAAGAATGCGCTGTCGCGGCGGTCAGCGATGACCTGACCGTGCCCACAGGCACGCGGGAGCACGTATACGCGGCATCCTGTTCAATCCCATCGGAATCTGTCGCGTCAATGCTTCGAGTCGTGGCTAGGCCAAAACCGAAAGCTGCCGTTCAAGGTGGCAGGCATGAAGGTCCGCTCGGGGTCGCATCGAGCCCGTCGGTGATCGGCCAGGAGCGGACATGGGTCCCGATACGCTGATCACAGATGCGCAGATCGGTGCTCAGGGGGGCTTGCGGCTGCGGACGGAAGGAACATCCGTACCGCAATGCAGTCGAACGACACGCCCAAGAACCGGCGCTCCGCGATGAAGCACCCTAACTCCCAGCGTCCTTGCGCTCCGGCCGCAATAAGCATGACGGGGCGGGCTAATCGGGCGCGGGGATGACGCGCAATGGATGCCAAAGTACGGCGGTCGCGCCGACTCATCGCGGACAGGCCTGCGGGGTGCGAATGCCAGTCACCCAGGTAAGTATCCTGGCCCTGCGTTCGTAAGTAGATGTCGTTGAGTTCGAGTTGCTGGGCCTGCGCATCGGGCAGGAATGAGGTTGATGTGGCAGTGGCGCTGGGGCCAGCGCCGATAAGTGCGGTAACTACGGGACCTTGCTCGGTCATGTACCCGACCAGCAAGCCTCCTGTCTCGAGGGGAAACGACGTCTCTGAGCGGGCGACGATGTCGTCACCCACGCGTCGGTCAAGCCACAGATTCACCACAGCAATCCTGGTGAGGCTCCAGACGATAAGTTGTCCACTGCGGGACGATGGGCTGGCCGTCCGGGGTGCGCAACGCGACCGTCGCGATATCCCAAGAGTAGTCGGGGTACCCGCCCTCTGCGCCGCTGCACAACGTGCTCGCAACTAAACGCACGGCCTGCAATACCACTTCGGTTGCATCGAAGGCCGTGCCGGTGAAGGTGGGATCCAGGCAGCCGGCGGGTTGGATGTCCAACTCGCCGGGCCTTTTAACGGGCGGTTCAATGGCACCGCCTTCCATCATGTGATAGCGATGGCACATCCAGCACGCGTGCGCACCCGGTCGCACTCGTCCAACCATGCCGCCCCAGGCTCCATTGGTGGTTGACAGCCAGATGTAGGGTACATTCCGTTCGTGGGCAACGCGTGAGAGGTAGTCGTTGACGCGCAACGATGCGGTGGCATCGACCACGATGTCGGTTCCGGCCAGCATCTCATCAAGGAGCTTGGTCTCATCGCCGGGGGTATTGTTCGCACCTAAGCGCAGCCCGACCGGTTTCACCTGAGTGTGCGGATACGCCTGTCCAATTTCATGGGCGATCACGCCGACCTTCGGGTTGCCCGCGTAGTTTCGGCCCAGAGCCCAACGAACCGTATTGCCCGCGGAGAGATCGTCGCAATCAAGCACGCTCAATCGTCCAATGCCCGAACGTGCCAGTTCCATTGCTACGAAGGAACCTAATGCACCAGTGCCGAACAGCGCGACTTTGCGCTGAGGAAACTCGCGAAGCTCGGGTACACGCGTTTGGCGGAACGTCGCCGACTCGAACTCTGTACGAACAACTGCGAGATGGTTGTACTTTCCGTTGACGGGCTTGGCATTGCGCCGCTCAATGAGGAGAGTCAGGTTCGGTCCAACGCGCCGCCACTGCAACTCGTCGGGGTACATCATGGCCAGTGCGCGGATTTTCTGGGGCCACCGCGCGTCATTGCTCTTCACAGATGCCCAGCTCGGGGGGTGGCCGAGCTCACCACAGGCCATGTTCCACAACGCCTCTGGACTCCATGTCTGGGGCGCTTGCATCAAGGCCACGACGGGCACCTCGATCTCCGCGATGGGGTTCCTAATGGGAAGGTCGTAGTGGACCGTTTGACTGCCCAAGGCCAGGCTGGTGAGAAAGCCACGGTATGGTGCGTGCTCGAACAATTTCAAACGCGCCGTGCCTGGAGCCACAGGAACGCCATCAAGCGGCGGCATCGCAACGTGCGAGCACGGCTGGTATGGCAGGTAGGCGGAGAAGGGTTCGGCTTGACGCGCTTCTTCATCCGCAGCCAACTCGCTCAGCGGGTCGGCATTGATGCGTAAGATGTCCGGTAGCTTTTCGTAGATGAGGGCAGCCGCTCGATCGCTGTGCGGCTTCCACTGTCGACCGTGGTCACTCAGAAGGCACAGCGTGTGTTCGCACGGGTGTTCGTGGCGGGTGCCCGTGGGCGGGCCGAGATTGGCGACGATCGGCGGGAAGAAAGGATAGCCCGGCGGGTATCGCACCTCCAAGGTGTATTCGGCGCCACCGAAGGTGGCACACGTGCGAACGATGAGGCGGCCAGCTTGACGAGCCGGCTCATCGATTTCGCAGGGCCACCCGAGATCGGTAAAGGCCGCGACCTCGGCCACCAAGCGCTCAGGTGATGTATCGAACCACGCCACTATTGGCCGACCGGTCGGTGTCCGGGAACGTCAGGAGGGTCCTTCGGTGGCCTCCCAGGCGGGCGCCCCGGTGGATCGTTGGGTCCCGGCGGGCGGGCGGGGGGTCGACCTGGCGGGTCACCTTGTTCGTGGGCCATGAGCATTTGAGCCATGAGACTTCCTCCTGTGGCGGCCAGTGGCCGAAAACTATAGAGAAGCGGATGAGACCAATGCTGCCGTTATAAAGCGACCGCCCGAACGCCACCTCGATTGAGTCGAGTTCGTTGAGATACTTCAACTGCTTCCCAAAAACATCGCGGTGCAATGACGATCAGCTCGCGCCTACATTGAAACGGTACTCGGTCTCACAGGTTGAGAATGCCGCGCACCGATTCCGATCACGGGTGATTTGGCGGGTCGAAGATCCAAAATGAGCCGCAGCCGGCCAATTGCGGACATTTGCTAGGACCTCATTCCTCTCCAGCTAGAGTTCTTGAGCGAGCTCCAAGTACCGGCAGTGTTGATTTCCGCTTAATACTGAGCCGGGATTTTCACCGGAAGTTGAGCCACCTGGATGGGGTGCAGCTTACTTCACGGGGTGG
>Ga0070659_100002720_pt1 | contig 12576 bp, 9 predicted proteins | sample KBSC23metaG_FD_64666 | JGI IMG/M metagenome (GOLD analysis project Ga0070659, IMG submission 64666) | Corn rhizosphere microbial communities from Kellogg Biological Station, Michigan, USA - KBS C2-3 metaG | ecosystem: Host-associated > Plants > Roots > Rhizosphere > Soil ...
GCCGAAGCTGACGAAGTGATTGCTCCAGGCATTGACTTTGCCGGAAGAATCCAGTGCCGCCTTCAGGAAATGAAATCCACCCGGCCGGTAATAATCGTGCGTCATATCGTCTTCGCGCGACCACACCAGTTTCACCGGCACACCGATTTGCTTGGCAATGTAGCCGGCCTCCACCATGAAATCCCCATATAGGCCGCGGCCGAAAGAACCGCCTGCGCGGAGCAGATGGACGGTGATATCGCTTTCCGGTATTCCCAAGATTTTGGAGACCAAAGTCCGACCGCGCGCCGGCTGCTGCGTGGTGCTCCAAAGTTCGAGTTTTCCGTCCTTATAATGAGCCGCGCAATTTCTTGGCTCGAGCGGAGCGTGCGAAATGAACGGGTACGAGTACGCGGCTTCGATCACTTTCGCCGCCCCGCCCCACGCCTGCTCGACAGTCCCATCGTTCTTCAGGGTGCGCTGTGGCGGCTGCTTCGATAATTCTTGAGCGCGCTGCGCAAATCCGGCGCTCGATTGTTGCGCACCCGGTCCTTCGTCCCATTTCACGACGAGTTTCTTGCGAGCGGTCTGCGCCGCCCACCAGGTGTCGGCGACGATTGCAACACCCGATTCGAGTCCCGGATCACCTTCAATTATCGGTGTCGGATTGGCCACGCCTTCAACGATGAAAACATGCTTAACCCCGGGCATAGTTTTGATCGCATCGATATTCGCGCTCGCGACTTTGCCGCCAAATACGGGACAGCGATAAAACGTGGCATAGAGCATGCCGGGTGTTGTGAAATCGATACCGAAAATCGGCTTGCCGGTCGCGATGTCCGGAACGTCCACGCCGGGCGTCCATTGGCCGACAATCTTATAGGTCTCGGGGTCCTTGAGTTTCAGCGAATCGGGATCGGGCGCCGGCAAAGCAGCAGCTTTCGACGCCAGTTCGCCATAACCCAGCGACCGGTCGGTCTTGCGATGATACACGCGCCCGTTCGAGGCGAAGCACTCCGATGCCGGAACATTCCAGGTTTGCGCGGCGGCGGCAATCAGCATCTCGCGGCCGGCGGCGCCGACCTTGCGCATAGGAATCCAGTTATTCGAAATGGCGCGGCTGCCGCCGGTGGTCTGGCCGCCGTATTTGGCGTCCAAATCGGCTTGCTCGATTTTTACGGATTTCCAGTCGACCTCGAGCTCTTCGGCAATCAGCATGGGAAGCATCGTCTTAATGCCCTGGCCAATTTCAGGATTTCTCGAAACGAGTGTGACGCTGCCGTCGGACGCGATGCGAATGAACGCGTTGGGATCGAGCGGCCCGGCGGCCGGCCGCTGCTGCGCCGAAAGAGTGGGCTCTATATAGGTCCCAATGAGAAAACCACCGCCCGATAGAGCGGTGACCTGGAAAAAGGAGCGGCGTGTGAGGACCATAATTAGAGACCTCCTTGCTGAGCCGCGCCGTGAGCGACGTTCATTGCTGCGGCTTTATGAATGGCTTGCCGCACACGCAAATACGTTCCACAGCGGCAGAGATTGCCATCCATAGCTTCATCGATCTGCCGATCGGTAGGCTTCGGATGTTTTGCGAGCAATGCCGCGGCGGACATGATCTGTCCGGCCTGGCAGTAGCCGCATTGCGGTACGTCGACTTCTTTCCAGGCTTGCTGCAAGGGATGCGAGCCGTCCGGCGAGAGTCCTTCAATAGTGGTGATGTGTGCGTTGGCGACGGCGGATATAGGCGTAACGCAGGAGCGCTGGGGCTGTCCGCCGACATGCACCGTACATGCGCCGCATTGGCCGATACCGCAGCCGTACTTAGTACCGTGGAGACTGAGTACGTCCCGTAGTACCCAAAGAAGTGGAGTATCGGGAGGCGCATCGACGCTGGTCGGGCGCCCATTGATGGTCAGCTTGATAGCCATAATCCACCTTTAACAATATCCCAATTAATCGAGGCGGAAACCGCTAAACTGCCTGGAGCATCTACAAAGATTCCGCTACAATGAACGCAAATGTCTGTCGCGGTTCGGCCAGATCTGCGGGGGAATGCAGAAATCCGGCTATTGGCCGCTCTCATGAGGGCCAAAGATCTCGACGATGTGAACGAAGCGGCGATCAATGCCCTATTGAACGCCACCAGCGCCAGCCGCTCGGCCATACTCCGATTCGATGATGACGGCGTGATGCGGTTCAAAGCCTGGCACGGTTTATCGGCCGAATACCGTAACGCCGTTACGGGCCACACTCCCTGGCGTCCGGGAACACGCAATGCGCAGCCGATTGTCGTGGCCGACGTTTCGCGCGAAGCGAGTCTGCGCGATTTTGCGGAGATCTTCGAGCGCGAGAATATCGGGGCACTGGCATTCATTCCGCTCGAGCTCGATGCCGGGGTGTTCGGCAAATTCATGCTCTATTATTCGGAGCCACACGAGTTTGATGGAGAGGAACTCGCGCTGGCACAGGCGATCGCCAGTCATGTGGCGCTCGCTACCGAGCATAAACGGTTGGAAGCAGCCGGGCGGCATCTCACGGCAATCATCGACAACTCGGATGATGCCATTCTCAGCAAAGACTTGAATGGCACTATCACAACCTGGAACAACAGCGCTGCGCGCATCTTCGGTTACACGGCGGCTGAAGCTGTCGGCGAACCGATATCCATGCTGGCGCCGCCGGGGCGCATGGAGGAGATCCGGAACATCCTCGACCGGATTCGGCGTGGCGAACGCGTGGAGCCTTACGACACAATCCGGCGCCGAAAAGATGGGCAAACGATCGATGTTTCTATCTCGGTATCGCCCATTCGCAATGCAGCGGGCGAAATTACGGGCGCTTCGGAAATTGCGCGGGATATCGGTGGGCGGAAGCGCGCCGAGGGAGAGCGCGCACGGCTCCTGGCGGCTGAACGTCAGGCACGCAAGATCGCGGAGCTTCTGAATCAGGTCGGCCCTATGCTCACCACCGAACTCGATCTCGAAAAACTTGTGCAGGCGGTCACCGATGTGGCGACCGAATTAGTGGGTGCCGAGTTCGGCTCGTTCTTTCACAATGTCGTAAATGAGAAGGGCGAGTCCTATATGCTCTACACGCTCTCGGGAGTGCCGCGGGAAGCCTTTGCCGGATTCCCCATGCCGCGTAATACCGCGTTGTTTGGTCCCACCTTTCGCGGCGAAGACGTGGTTCGTTGCGAGGACGTCACCAAGGACCCTCGCTACGGGAAAAACGCGCCATATCATGGAATGCCAAAAGGCCATTTACCGGTCCGCAGCTATCTGGCCGCGTCCGTGGTATCGCGCGGCGAGGTGCTCGGCGGGCTATTTTTCGGTCACTCTATCCCCGGGAAATTTACCGAAAATCATGAAATGATCATTCGTGGAGTAGCCGCTCAAGCGGCCATCGCGATGGATAACGCCAGGCTGTTCGAGCAGGCCCAATGGGTGCAAAACGAATTGAAGCAGTCCAACGAGGAGCTGCGGGGCGTTAACCAGGATCTGGAGACATTTGCCTACTCGGCGAGCCACGATTTGAATGAGCCGCTGAGGACGATTGCTCTTTCGGCCGAATTGTTGGAACGAACCTCCGCGGATCGGTTGGATAAAGATGGCGCGAAGCTCGTATTGATGATTCGGCAGGGTATTCGCCGGATGGAGGGCCTGACGCGGGATCTGCTCGCTTATATGGCCGCGACTAAACATGAAGAAGGCGGTGCTCCCGACGCGGATGCGGGCCAGGTGTTCGCAGGTGTCCTTGAAAATTTGAAGAGGCCGCTGGAGGAGAGTGGCGCCGTAGTCACCCAGACGACGCTGCCGGTCGTGGCGATGCATGAAAGCCGGCTGGCCCAGGTGCTGCAGAATCTGATAGGCAATGCCCTGAAATATCGTGGCGCGGAGGCTCCCCGTGTGCATGTTTCCGCGAGCGAGCGCGACGGCTGGTGCGTCGTGTCGGTCTCCGACAACGGAATCGGAATCGAGCCGAAGTTCGCCGATTCCATCTTCGAACTCTTTAAGCGGCTACATACCCGCGACGAATATCCGGGAAGCGGGATTGGGCTTCCGATCTGCCAGCGCATCGTGGAACGCTACGGCGGGCGGATATGGCTGGAGAAATCTGTTCCCGGGCAGGGCTCCACCTTCTGTTTCTCCGTTCCTCTGGCACGGCAATAGCGGCACTCATTGCGGCGGCGCGCGGTACACTGAGGCTGAAGCATGTCGCCTTGGGAGAAGTTACTGGAGGGACCTCATGCGCGGGGCCATGTGGTCCAACTCTACGACAAGAGCGATCCGCAGTCCCTCACCGCGAACGTTAGCCGCTATCTTGGGGAGGGCTTGAGACGGGGCGAGGGCGCGCTCGTGATCGCTACTCCGGAACATCGCGACCTCTTTTGGCGGGAACTGGAAAAGTTAGGCGTCGCTATTTCGTCTGCCGTTGAAAATGGACATCTCACCTTTTTGAATGCTCGGACGACGCTCTCGCGCTGCATGACCGGCTCACAACCGGATTGGATTACTTTTGAGAGTGTCGTCGGCGCCGGGATTGGGCGAGCATGGCCGCGGGACGGCCGAGCCGGTTTGCGCGCTTATGGAGAAATGGTGGCTTTGCTCTGGAAAAGCGGGCAATTGGCGGCCGCCATCCGGTTGGAGCAATTATGGAACAGGCTACGGGCACAATCCTCGTTCAGCTTGTATTGCTCCTACGAGATCGACATTTTCGGAAAAGAATTTCATCCCCGGCACTTAGACTCGATTCTCCGCACGCACACCCATCTTGTACCGGCGCAATTCGAAAGCAATTTGGAAGCGGCGCTCCATCGGGCCATCGACGAGGTTCTCGGCCCCTGCGCGGAAAGCGCGAAGGCGCACAACGGAGCCCGTCGCCATCGTTATTGGGCGCTGATACCGACTGTGGAAGCCATAGTCCTTGGATTGAGACAACATTTTCCCGCCCAGGCTGACGATATCCTCGCACGTGCCCGGCGCCATTGCCTTCAATAGCCCGGGATGGAGACCAATGAGCTCGAGATACGGCAGCTCGTAGAGCTTGATGAATTCGCCGAGGTCGTCCGGCTGCAGCGCGAGATCTGGGGGTTCGAAGATATCGAGCTGTTGCCGCTGCGTCTGTTTGTTGTCGCCGACAAAATCGGTGGGCAGGTGCTCGGTGCTTTCGACCGCCGCAAGATGATCGGCTTCTGTCTCTGCATTCCCGGACTTAAGCCAGGCGGCAAGCAGTACTTTCACAGCCACATGTTGGGTGTCATGCCGTCCTATCAAAATACCGGTTTGGGACGGCGCATGAAACTGGCACAGCGTGACTATGCGCTGGTGTGCGGCATCGACCTGATTGAATGGACCTTTGATCCGCTCGAATTGAAGAACGCTTTTTTCAACATTGAACGGCTCGGAGCGATTGCGCGGCGCTATGTACATAACCAGTACGGGTGTACGTCGAGCCACTTGCACGGCGGCTTGCCGACTGATAGGCTGATCGCCGAGTGGTGGATCCGCTCGCCGCGCGTCGAGGCCGCCGTAGACCAGCGTCCTTTCGAACGCCCTCCGATCGAGGCGCGTATTGAGGCGCCGCCTGATATTTCGTCGCTGGTGAGGGAGAATGCCGCCGCTGCGGCCTCCCTGCAAGCCGCTATGGGCGAGCGGTTCGATACGCACTTCCGAGCCGGCTTGGCCGTTATGGGCGTCCAAAAAAATCTGTATTTGTTAGGCGCATGGGATTCAAAGTAGACCGAATTGTTGTGTGGCACATCCGTCTGCCGTTAATTCATTTTTTCGAGACCAGCTTCGGGCGGACCTACGAACGTCACATCATACTGATTGAAGCCAGCGCCAATGGCCTCTCTGGATGGGGCGAGGTCACAGCGGGCGAAAACCCGTTTTATAACGAGGAGTGGACCGGATCGATTTGGCCGCTGCTTACCGATTACATTGCGCCGCGTATTGTAGGCCAGGCATTTGCAAATGCCGGAGAAGCCGGTTCGCGCACGGCTTTCATTCGCGGCCATTACATGACGCGCGGCGGAGTGGAAGCCGCGCTTTGGGATCTCGAAGCTCGGCTCCGCGGCGAGCCGCTTTGGAAGGCCGTTGGCGGCGGTGCGCGCCAAGAAATCCCATGCGGCGTGTCGATCGGCATCCAAAACAGTGTGCCGGAGCTGCTTGCAAAAATTGAAATCGAGCTGGCGGCAGGCTATCAGCGCATCAAGCTAAAGATCAAACCGGGCTGGGATGTAGATGTGATCCGCCAGGTCCGCGAGCGCTTTCCTTCCATCCGCCTGATGGCCGACGCCAATTCGGCATATACACTGCGTGATACCGCCCATCTCAAGCAGCTCGATGAATTTCATCTGATGATGATCGAGCAGCCGCTTGCGCACGATGACATCATCGATCATGCCGAACTGCAGGCTGCTCTCGAGACACCCATTTGCCTGGATGAGTGCATTCGTTCCGCGCATCATGCCGAGCAGGCAATACGGCTGCAGGCCTGCCGGATCGTCAATATTAAACTCGGCCGCGTGGGCGGTTTCGCCGAAGCAAAAAAAGTGCATGACGTTTGCATGGCGGATAACATACCGGTATGGTGCGGCGGGATGCTCGAATCGGGTATCGGGCGTGCGCACAATATCGCGCTATCGACGCTGCCAAATTTCGTTCTGCCCGGGGACGTCTCGGCCAGCAGACGTTATTGGAGGCGCGATATCGTCTTACCGCCGGTAGAAGTGACGAGGAACGGCACAATCGAAGTGCGCGATCAGGTGGGTTTCGGCTACGATCTCGATCGCGAGTATCTGGAGAGTCTGGTAGTCCGGCGAGAGGAGCTGTTTTAATTCGTATGTTGAAACCGGGTATTTTTCGCGAATACGATATTCGCGGCATTGCTGATGAAGAATTGCTGAACCCCGAGGTGGAGTTACTGGGCCGCGCGCTCGGCACGTATTTGATACGGCATAGCGGCAGCTCCATTTGTCTGGGCCGGGATTGCCGGCTGAGCGGCAGCCGTATTCACGATGCGCTCCTCAGGGGCTTGCTGGCGAGCGGCGCGCATGTTCTTGATGTCGGAGTCGTCCCCACGCCTCTGCTCTATTACTCGGTCGTGCACTTTGAGGCCGGCGGCGGCATCATGATCACCGGCAGCCACAATCCGCCCGAATACAACGGCATCAAGACCGTCTGCGGGCCCGGTACGTTGCACGGCGAAGAGATCCAGCAGGTATTGAAGTTAATTCAGGGAAACGATTTTGAAAGCGGCGCCGGGACAGTGAAAGACATCGATGCCGTATCGCCGTATGTGGAGGAAATCGCCTCGCAATTTCAATTTTCCCGGCGCATAAAGGTGGTGCTCGATGCGGGCAACGGCACGGCCGGCCCCGTGGTTCACCGTCTGCTCGAGAAGTTGAATGTGGAGGCCGTCGAGCTCTTCTTCGAAATGGACGGCCGCTTCCCGAATCACCATCCGGACCCCACCGTTCCGGCAAATCTGCGGGATCTCGCGAAGGCCGTTGGCAAAGAGAAGGCCGAACTGGGAATCGCCTTCGATGGAGACGCCGACCGCATTGGCGCTCTCGATGAAAACGGCGAGGCCATCTATGGCGACATGCTGCTGCTGATCTTCGGCCGCGAGATCCTCTCGCGCAAGCCGGGCGCGACGTTTATCGGCGAAGTGAAGTGCTCGCAGGCGATGTATGACAAGCTGTCCGAATTGGGCGGCAATCCGATCATGTACAAGACCGGACATTCGCTTATCAAGGCTAAGATGAAGCAGGCAAAGGCTGAGCTGGCGGGCGAAATGTCGGGCCACATGTTTTTCGCCGATCGCTACTACGGCTTCGACGATGCGCTGTACGCCGCCTGCCGCCTGATTGAAATTGTGGCCCACTCTGGCAAAGCTCTTTCGGCCCAGTTAGAGGGCGTTCCCAAAACAATTTCGACTCCTGAACTGCGCGTCGACTGCCCGGACGACAAAAAGTTTCTGGTCGTAGCGAAGGTGGCCGAGATGGTGCGGCGCCGGCATCAAGTGGTGGATGTGGATGGAGTCCGCGTGCCCTTCGCCCAAGGCTGGGGCTTGGTGCGCGCTTCGAACACGCAGCCGGTGCTGGTCATGCGATTCGAAGCGGCCAGTGACAAGCTGCTGAAGGAATATCAGACCGAGATCGAAGGAATCGTCGAGCAGGCCAAAAAGGAAGCCGGTGCTTAGGGCGATTTAGTCAATCAATGCAATGTGGCGGGTAGTCGCGCGAGCCACCGCCTGCCATGTGATTGTGCCGTCGAACGTCGCCAACCTAGCATGGCGGCTAACGGCTAAACCGAGCAGATAGCCGTCTGTGATTGTTTGGTGACCCGCGATCCACTGCCTCGTCCGTACCGGATCGGTGTCTTTCCCGATCTACATCGTCATTACGGTGACGGCAGCGTTGCGTAAGCATCGGAAGGCGAAAAAAGCTTCGGCGATCTTCGAAAGTTGCTTAAAAGCGCAGGACTGGATACGGACTGACGATTTTTCCTTGTTAAATCAGGCAATTACAGCGAAACTACTTCGTCCGTCATAACTCCCATCAGGCAAGCTTGAGCCTGGATTGGTCGCGCGAGCAGGGGATTTCGTTTCGTAAAAAACGCCGTTTCTTCGCCTTTTACCGAAATTCAGTACAGCAAATACGGTTTTCGCCGTTCGTCAAACGCCGCTGCATCCCGCTGGGCTTGGGACCAGATCACGCTTGCATCCCGGCCGAGTTCCAGCTCACCGATTGTGCGGTGATTGCCGATCAGATGGCGGCATTTCTGAAAATCGATTTTACCCGGATAAAGCGTTTGCAGCGCCGCCGCAACCTCGATGCCGAGACGGGTACTGTCGAAGGCTTCACGATCGATAATCACGAAGCGGACTCCTTCGATCTCCTGTCCGGCGAAATGAGACGCGGTGGGTTTGAAGCGGGTCGGGTAAACGCGCACGCCCGGAATAAAGCGGGAGTTCAGCAGCGTGGCGAGCGCTTGTCCCTTAATCCAGTCGGCGCCGATTTGCTCGAAGGGCGCATCGGTTCCGCGGCCGACTGAATAGTCCGTGCTCGCTTCGAGCATGGCAAGGCCAGGATACAGCAGCGCCGCATTCAGGCTGCGCATGTTAGGCGACGGGTCGACCCAGGAAACCGTGGTCGCATCGAACCAGTCGCCGCGCATCCAATTGCTCATCTTCACGACGTGGAGATCGGCGCCGAGATGGCCCTCGGCATTAGCGAACGTGGCCAGTTCGCCAAAGGTCATGCCGTGGCGAAGCGGGATATCGTAGCAGCCCACGAAGGATTCGAGGTCCTTCTCCATGAGCGGCCCTTCGACATGGGTTCCGGTAATGGGATTAGGGCGATCGAGAACCCAGAATGGTTTGCGCGCCTTTGCTGCTTCCTGCAGCGCGTAGAGCAGCGTGCAGGAGTATGTGTAAAAGCGTGCGCCGACATCTTGTATGTCGTATACGATCGCGTCGAGATTCTCGATTTGCTCCGGGCGCAAGCGTCTCCGGTTCGGTTGGTAAAGACTCACTACCGGAAGCCCGGTTGCGGCATCGGTCGTGTTCGCGACGTTTTCCTGGTCCGCGGAACCGCTGATACCGTGCTCCGGGGAAAAGAGCGTTGCAATCGAAACGCCCGCCGCCAGCATAGCGTCGATGTTGCGCCGGCCGCTGCGATCGAGGCCAGTGTGGTTCGTGATGAGGCCGATGCGTTTGCCTTTCAATTCCGCGAAGCCGCTGGCTTCGAGCACATCGAGACCGGTCATGGTAGCGGCATTGCGATCGATTACGCGGTGGACGCCCGCGCCCGTAATGGTCTCGTTGTAACCGGTCAGGGAAACGCCTTGCATCGGAATGCCGAAACCTGCAGCGACGGTGGTCGCCAGGCGCGCGCGGAAGGAACTGAGCGAATGCCCGCGGTTGGGGTGAACGGCGTTGGTGAGAACGATCACAAACGAATGGCTAGTGGGGTCCATCCACATCGACGTTCCGGTGAAACCAGTGTGGCCGTATGAGCCGATCGGATAGAGTTCGCCGCGATTGCTCGAAAAGGGCGAGTCGATATCCCAGCCCAGCGCACGGAGAATCGGTTGATCCGCCGGGCTTGCTGGCGTGGTGAATTTCTTGACCGTCGCTTCGGAGAAGATACGCACACCGTGCGACTGGCCCATATCGAGCAGCATGGCCGCGTATCTGGCGAGATCGTCGGCGGTGGTGAAGAGGCCGGCATCGCCGGTAACGCCGCCCATATAGCGCGCTGTAGGATCGTGTACCACGCCGCGAAACGGATGCCTGGTATCTTCATCGATTTCGGTGGGAGCGATGCGATGGATCAGAGACGGGGAGGGCAGAAATCCTGTGTCGTTCATATGAAGTGGCGCAAAGATCTGGCTACGCGCGAAATCGGCGACGGACTGACCGGAGAGTCGATGCACGATTTCGGCGAGCAGAACATAGTTGATATCGCTGTAAATGAAACGCGCGCCGGGCGGAGCCACGGGCACGGTGGTTAATGCTCGCTGGATTCCGGTGGAATAGCCGCTCCATTTCGGAACCAACTCGAGATCGGGCGGCATGCCGGAGAAGTGTGTCATCAGCAGACGCACCGTAATGTCGCTTTTGCCGCCTTGAAATTCAGGCAGATATTTGGTTACCGGGTCGTCGATGCGCAGCTTGCCCTGCTCGAAAAGCTTCATGATCGAGGGCGTGGTCGCGACTACCTTAGTGAGCGAAGCGGCGTCGAAGATTGTGTCGAGACTCATCGGCTCCGGGCGGGGAATCAGCGCGCGCGAGCCATAGGCTTTGCGAAAAACAATTTCATCGTTATGGCCGATAACGACCACCGCGCCGGGAATCAGGCCGGTTCGGACGGCTTCATCGACGATCGGATCGACGAATAGTAGGTGCTGTTGGACAGAGCTGGTGTAGCCGGTGGGCACTTGTGTAAGCGCGGCGGCGGCGCCCACCAGCAACAAGGCAATCGGAGATTTCATGTCGAAAGAACTAGACTAACTTGGCCGAGATTCCTTCGAGCAAACGCGCCAGGTCGAGATCTTTCTGAGTGATGCCATTTGAGTCATGCGTCGTGAGGTCAACCGTCACGCGATTGTAGACGTTCAGCCATTCCGGGTGATGATTTCTCTTCTCGATCTCCACGGCAGCGATGGCCATAAAGCCGAAGGCGTGCGCGAAATTGGGGAAGCGATAGTCGCGGTGCAGTTTTTCGTTTTGGATACTCCAGCCGGGAAGCTCCTTCAGTGCGGTTTGGAGAGCGTCGAGACTCAGCTTTTGTGCGGCCATGCCGTCATTTTGTCAAATGGCGCCGGAAGCGTGGAAATCTCCCGTAGGGGAATGCCAAGATTCTTGGCAGCGTTTGCGAACGCGGCGGTAATGTCCAATCCATCGCGCGATTTGCCGTCCCATACGAGCGCCGCTTCGATGGGCTGCGCCTGAGAGCGGGCCAAAGCGCGCGCGTGGGCGAGGATGGCCTCGTTGACAGCGAGAAAGCTGGCGTCGTCCGGTTCCTGGAGATTCAGAACCGTAAGCTTGCCGGTTCGCTCGGCCCGCTCGACAATTTGGTCGAAGAGCGCTCCCCAGGCGCCTGGCCTGTCGAGAACGGAAGTGGCGCGAAAAAGTTCTTTGGCGAAAGGAAGAATGATGTGGCAGTCGAGGCCCAGTTCGTGCGCGGCTTCAAGAGCCAGTAAATCGCTTCCGCAGGCGGCCGAGCAGACGAGTGATGTTGCCTGCGTCGCTCCCAGAAGGCCGGCTATTCGCGCTTTCACAGAGTCTGCGTTTTCGAGCGGAAAACGGACTACGACAGCGTCCGGAGAGTCCACTCTTCTGCCTGCGAGTGCAAGGATCATTTCCGATATTTCGGTCCGATTCGAAGATAGCGCGGCTCGGCAATGCGCAGATGAAGGAATAGAATAAGCCAGCCTGCTATGCACATGAAAACGGAGGCGAGCACTTGCCAATACGGATTCCGATAGCGCAGCACTTTGGAAAGCAATAGCCGGATGGCCACTAATGAGGCGGCAGCGACGGCGATGCATAAGAGAGCTCGGCCCAAACTCGTGAATAACGGCGTCGTCCAGTGCCGCCATATGAACCAGGAAAGGGCTGCGGCTATGAAGACCAGAAACGCAATGCCTGCTGTGGCCAGTATGGCCGATGCGTGGTATGTTTTTCCCCAGACGGCGGCTCCGATTTTGAGCGCCTTCCGGAGCTTATCGACATCGGATGTTTTTATCTCGCTCGCTGCGATCGTCTCAATCGAACTAAATCGCCAGCGCTTTGTAAGATCGAAGCTAACAGGAAAGTTCCGGATGCAAGCGGGAAATGCCGAGCGTGCCATTAGATAGCCGCTGAGCATGAGAGTGTCAGCTTCGCAATCCGAGAAGGAATCGAGATCGGTGCGGATACCCGCAAGCAGCTCTTGTACATCGCGCCGCATGCTGTAGGATGTCAGAACGCCCGGATCACTCCGTGGAGAGAGATCGTGGCTGCCCAGCCAATTTACCGATCCGCCCGCCAGGTCTTCTTTGAGATGGACGTAGAGGAGTCCGTGTAAGACGCCCGAATCGCGCAGGGCGA
>Ga0070659_100002721_pt1 | contig 12575 bp, 11 predicted proteins | sample KBSC23metaG_FD_64666 | JGI IMG/M metagenome (GOLD analysis project Ga0070659, IMG submission 64666) | Corn rhizosphere microbial communities from Kellogg Biological Station, Michigan, USA - KBS C2-3 metaG | ecosystem: Host-associated > Plants > Roots > Rhizosphere > Soil ...
GCCGACCCGGCCGTGAATTACGGAGGCATCGGCGCGGTGATCGGTCACGAGATGAGCCATCACTTTGACGACCAGGGTTCGAAATACGACTTCACCGGCAAGCTCACCGACTGGTGGACTCCAGCCGATGTCGCGGCGTTCAACTCGCGCCTCGACAAGCTCGAGGCGGAGTATAATGCCTATGAGCCGCTGCCTGGCTTCCACGTCATCGGCAAGCTGACGATGGGCGAGAATGTGGCGGACCTCGCCGGTCTTGCGACCGCGCATGATGCCTATCTCGCCTCGCTCGGCGGCAAGGCGCCTCCGGTGATCGACGGGTTCAACGCGGACCAGCGTTTCTATCTGGGATGGGCACAGGTGTGGCGGCGCAATTATCGCGAGGCAGACCTCCGGCGACGGCTGCTGACCGACCCGCACTCACCGTCGGAGCAGCGCGCCAACATCGTCCGCAACATGGACCCCTGGTACCAGGCCTTCGGCGTAGAGCCGGGACAGAAGCTTTACCTGGATCCCGCAGCGCGAGTGCACATCTGGTAGCGCGCTGAACAACTGATAGGATGCGGGGCGTGCTGTACCAGGAGCTGCCCCGCATCGACTCGACTCAGCTCGACGGCTGTGGCCGCTGGCTCGTCCCGGCGCTGATCGGTGCTGCGGCGGTTACCGGCGGCGTCGTCATGCTGTTGGCTGGTCAGTCATTGCTGGCCGGGATCGTCTTGATTGCTGGCATAATCGGAGCCGGGATTAGCCTGCGGTCTTCCGCCACGAGCGAGGGTGGGATCGAGCCGCTTGTTGGAGGCCCCGACTACTCGCTGGTGGGCTCGGCGCTGAGCCTGAGTCGCGATCCCGTGGCGCTGACGAATGGCGAGGGCTCGGTGCTAGTCGTCAACATTCCTTATCGCGAGCGCTTCGGCAGTACGCCTCCGTCGAAGGTCGCGACGACCGACGAAGCTCGGGAGGGCCTGAAGCTCGCACAGACGATGGCCTGGCGCGACGGCGCCGGCTGCGTTGCCGGGATCGAGACGGCCACCGGGGTCAGCCCGGTCGAAGTCGATCGGGTCGGCGCGCGGAACGACCTATTGCTCTGGCGCTTTCCCGACGCTCCCGCCCTGGACCAGCTGTCGATCGCGGTTCGGCGGGTCGAGGGCCTCATTGGGCAGCGGCTCGCGACCGCGGGCGTCGCCGCGGCGGTAGTCGATCCAACCGGCCTCCTGCTCGCCGCCAACACCCTGTTTGCTGAGCGCGCACTCGGCGCCGACCAGCGTGTCCAGAACGCGCGGTTCGGCGAGCTCGTTGAGGTTGGTGAAGACGAGCAGATGCGGTTCGTCGCCGAGGGTGAGGCCGCACCTCCCGTCCGTGTCGTGCACGTCCCTGCGGACCACATGGGTGAGAGCGGCGCAGGCACTTTCCTGCTGTTCGACAGAAGTGGCGGCGCCTCCATTGCCCAATCATCGAACCTGCAGGTGTTGCTCGACGTCTTGCCGATCGGGCTTGCCTTGGCCGACCGCGACGGTCGCTTCCTGACCATGAATAGCGCCTTTCGCCAGGCAGCCGGCCTGAAGGGCACGACCATGCCGGTCTATCCGGGCGACCTGGTCGTCAAGGAAGATAAGGCGCCGGTTGCGGACGCGGTTCGGCGCAACGCGCGCGGGCCGGCGATGTCGGGTGACCTTGCGGTTCGCCTCACCTGCCAACCGGCCGAACCGGTCGCGCTGACCATTGCCGGTTTGCGCGGCCTCGGCGATGCCACGGTCTTGCTCCTGCTCAAGGACAATAGCGAGGAGGCCAAGCTGAAACGCCAGGTCGCACAGGCGACCAAGATGCAGGTGGTGGGCCAGCTTGCGGGCGGCGTGGCGCACGACTTCAACAACATCCTGACCGCGATCATCGGCCATTGCGACCTGATGTTGATGCGCCATACGCCGGGCGACAGTGATTATGACGACATCCAGCAGATCAAGTCGAATTCGAACCGTGCTGCCGGCCTCACTCGACAGCTGCTCGCCTTCTCGCGACAACAAACCCTGCGCCCACAGGTGCTCCAGCTTCCCGACGTCGTGTCGGAGGTGTCCCACCTGCTGAAGCGCCTGCTCGGCGAGACCGTGGAGCTGGTCGTCAAGCACGGCCGCAGCCTCGGCCCGATCCGAGCCGATCCTGGCCAGCTGGAGCAGGTGATCATCAATCTCGCGGTAAACGCTCGCGACGCGATGGCCGCGAAGGGCGGGGGCACGCTTACCATCCAGACGTATCCGGTGAAGTCGGACCAGGTTGCGGAGCTCGGCTCGGATATCCTGCCGATCGCCGATTATAGCGCGCTCTCGGTCGCCGATACGGGGACCGGCATTCCGCCCAGCGTGCTCGGCAAGATTTTCGAGCCCTTCTTCACCACCAAGGAAGTCGGAAAGGGGACCGGTCTCGGCCTTTCGACGGTCTACGGCATCGTCAAGCAGTCAGGCGGGTTCATCTTCGCCGATTCGAAGGTGGGCGAGGGCACCCGCTTCGTCATCTATTTGCCGGTCCATCGCGAAGAAGCCGGCGCAGGGCGGTCGCGCAAGACGGAAAAGGCCAAGAAGGACGAACTGTGGGGCAGCGGCACCGTCCTGCTGGTCGAGGACGAGCCGATGGTCCGAAGCGTGGCCGAACGCGCGCTTGCCCGCCACGGCTATACCGTGATTACCGCCGACAACGGTGAAGACGCCCTGGAAATTCTGGCTAGGAACGAGCCGATCGACTTGCTGATAAGCGATGTCGTGATGCCGGGCATGGATGGCCCGACGATGGTGCGCGAGGCCCGGCAAAGCCGGCCCGACCTCAAGATCCTCTTCATATCGGGCTATGCCGAAGAGCAGCTGAGGAAATCGATCGACATCGAAAACGTTCATTTTCTGCCCAAGCCATTTTCGGTGACCGAGCTTGCGGAAGCGGCGCGGCGAGCGGTGGTGCCAAAATAAATTTGCGCTTTCGCCACCCGGCTTTATTCGTTCAGTTTAATGTCGGGGCAGCGTTCCATCCTCATTGTCGAAGACGAGCCACTCATCGCGATGATGCTCGAGGACTTCCTCGATTCGCTCGGCCATAGGGTCAGCGGCACCTGCGATACGGTGAAATGCGCCCTCGATGAGGTGGAAAAAGGCGGATTCGACCTCGCGATCCTCGACGTGAACCTCAAAGGCGAGAATGTGTGGCCGGTGGCCACAAAGCTCCGCGAACGCAAGGTCCCGTTCGTGATCGCGACCGGCGGCCATGTCGATCCGCCCCCGCCAGAGTTCAACGATGCGCCGGTGATCGAGAAGCCATACACGGTTGATCGGGTTACGCCCGCGATCGAGGCAGCGTTCGCGGGCTAGTTGGGGCAGCAACTGCCATTGCTGCGGCTCTGCTAGCGGCCGGTTTCGCGATGTTTCAATTCCAGAGTCAGATGATCTTCCCGGTGCATGCAGTGCCCACTGCGGGACCGTGGCCCGTGGGCGCCGAACGCCTCACGGTGAACACGCCGGACGGCGAGACGCTCCAGGGGATCCATATCCCGGCCGATGAACCGGACCCAAGGAAAACCTTGATCCTGGGTTTCGGGGGCAATGCATGGAATGGGCAGGACGTCGCCGAATATCTCCACCAGGTGTTTCCCGACCACGACGTCGTCGTCTTCCACTACCGGGGCTACAGACCGTCGACGGGTCGCGCATCGGCCGAGCGGCTCATTGCCGATGCGCCGCTGGCGTATGACGAAGCGGTTGGTCGGTTCGAGCCGAAGCAAATCGTTGGCGTCGGTTTCAGCATCGGCACGGGCATTGCGGCCCAGCTCAGCGCCAGGCGGAAGCTCGACGGCCTGGTCCTCGTCACGCCGTTCGATTCGCTGAAGGCAGTCGCGCAGGGAATGTTCCCGTGGCTTCCGATCGGCCCGTTCTTCGGCCCCGATATCGACGCTGCGGCACCGCTGGCTGCCGGGGAAGTTCCGGTCGGAATCATTGCCGCCGAACGCGACGAGATCGTTGCACCGGAGCGCACCGAGGCACTCCGCAAGCAGGTTCCGAATCTCGTTTTCGACAAGACCATCGCGCGGGCCGGCCACAACGACATCTATGCGCGCTCCGACTTCCAGGAGGCAATGCGGGCAGCAATGGAAAGGGTGGTCGGCTAGGCCGGCCTATTCTGAAACACGGTAAGGTTACCGGCTGCGCTAAACGGACTTGCTAGGCCGCTGGGGCGCATCCATATTCTTGATTACAAAGGACCAATTGCGGCGGGGGACACGTTAACCGACCCGCAGAGTTGATTGTGTCATAAAGCGGGCTAGCATGCCCATCAGAGGACGGTCGTTCGCGACCGCGATATAAGGACGGGAATGACCAAGCTTTCAGGCGGCGACAGCAAGAGCACGCTTTACTGCTCGTTCTGCGGCAAGTCGCAGCACGAGGTCAGGAAGCTGATTGCCGGGCCGACGGTGTTCATCTGCGACGAATGCGTCGAGCTGTGCAACGACATTATCCGCGAGGAATCCAAGTCCGCGCTGGTCAAGACGCGCGACGGAGTCCCGACGCCCTCCGAAATCTGCAAGGTCCTCGACGATTATGTGATCGGCCAGGACCGCGCCAAGCGCGTGCTCTCGGTCGCCGTCCACAACCATTACAAACGCCTGTCGCACGGGGCGAAGCCCGGCAATGAGGTCGAGCTCGCCAAGTCGAATATCCTGCTGATCGGTCCGACCGGGTGCGGCAAGACGCTGCTGGCCCAGACGCTGGCGCGGATCCTCGACGTGCCGTTCACCATGGCCGACGCCACGACCCTGACCGAAGCGGGCTATGTCGGCGAGGACGTCGAGAACATCATTCTGAAGCTGCTTCAGGCGTCCGACTACAATGTGGAGAAGGCGCAGCGCGGCATCGTCTACATCGACGAGATCGACAAGATCAGCCGCAAGTCGGACAACCCGTCGATCACCCGCGACGTGTCTGGCGAGGGGGTCCAGCAGGCGTTGCTGAAGCTGATGGAAGGGACCACCGCCAGCGTTCCGCCGCAGGGCGGGCGTAAGCATCCGCAGCAGGAATTCCTGCAGGTCGACACGACCAACATCCTGTTCATCTGCGGCGGCGCCTTCGCCGGCCTCGAAAAGATCATCTCCGACCGCATGCAGGGCAAGTCGATGGGTTTCGGTGCCCATGTCGCCGCACCGGACGAGCGCAAAACTGGTGAAGTCCTCCAGCATTGCGAGCCGGAAGACCTGCTGAAGTTCGGGCTCATCCCCGAATTCGTCGGCCGCCTGCCGGTGATTGCGACCCTGCTGGACCTCGACGAGCCGGCGTTGGTCAAGATCCTGGTCGAGCCCAAGAACGCCCTCGTCAAGCAGTATGCCAAGCTGTTCGACATGGAGGACGTCCAGCTCGAATTCACCGACGACGCGCTTCATTCGATCGCGGTCAAGGCGATCGAGCGGAAGACCGGCGCGCGTGGGTTGAGATCGATCCTCGAGGGAATCCTGCTCGACACGATGTTCGACTTGCCGTCGATGGACGGCGTCGACGAAGTCCATATCGACCGGGACGTGGTCGAGGGCCGCAAGGAACCGGTGCGGGTCTATTCCGCCAAGGACAAGGCCGGCGACGCCGCCTAGACCGTTAAAACAAGTGAGGCCGCCCTGACCGAGTTCCGGGTGCGCCCGCAACGGCCGATATAACCGCTAGCGAAGGCCCCGGACCGCCGCCATCAGTTGCGTGCCGAACCGCTCCATCAAATGGGCGTCCCGCCCGTAATGATCGGGCATGAACTCGATCCCGTTCGCGGTCGGCTGCGCGGTCAGATAGGTCATGTACACCGGGACCGGTTTCGGCAGGTCGACCTCTTGCTCGACCTTCGGGTCCTTACCCTTGGGCACGTAACCGCCGAATAGCCATGTCGCGAGCCGCTTGTAGTCCTCGACCCGGACGCAGCCGTTGCTGATCCACAGCTCATTCTTGGTGAAGTGCTCCTTCTCCGGCGAATCGTGCAGGTAGATCCCGAAATAATTGGGCAGCATGAACTTCATCATGCCCATCGAGTTGGCCGGGCTGGGGAGGCGGCGAAGCCGCACCTCCTGGCGCCCGTCGACCACCGCCTGCCAATCGACATCGCGCGGATCGATTGTCTGCGCATCGTCGGAATAATCGGTCAGGACCTGGTACTCGCGATCGGTGAGATAGCTCACTCCCTGCGCGACAACCCGCGGGCCGATCAGTCCACGCACCAGTTCCGGCGGGACGTTCCAATAGGGGTTCACGCTTGCATATTTAATGTAGGCGGCCATCATCGGCGTTGCCGTCTCCGCCTTGCCGACCACGATCTTCATCTCGTCGACCTTGCGGCCGTTTTCCCACATCGACAGGCGCGCATCGCCGGCATCGACGATGACATATTTGCGCTGTTCCTCGGGTGCCGGGAGCCGCTTTGCGCGCTCCATGTTGATGATGATCAGCTGTTCATAATATTGGGCGCCGCGGTTGAGGGCGTCGATCGTTCCGGCGCCGGCGATGCCGTCGGCCTTCATCCCGTGAACCGACTGGAATTCCTTCACCTGCGCCGCCAGCGCGGCATCATATTTGTCGCCGCCGGAAAGGCCGAGCCGAGCCCGCAGCGCCGCGACGCGGTCGCCGCTCGAGCCCGCCTTCAGTGTCGGCCCGTTCGGCACGGGCACCTGCGGCAGGCTGCCCCAGCGCTGCTGGTACTTGACCAGGCCGCGGCGCAAATCGGTATAGATCGGGTTGACCGAATTGAAGAGGTCGACCGGCGCGCCGCTCCACGCGGCGAAACTCATCGTCCCGTTGTCGTGGACGGCCTTGGGGACCAGCTCCTCGTCGATATAGATCATGTCGACGCCCTGCTCGATCGCCGGCGGCAGGTCGATCGGCTCGAGGGCCGGCGACTTCCCTTGTTCCGCCGCCGGTGACTGCCACGGCTGTCCTTGCGGAGCAGGGTGGGCCATCCACGGCTCGGCGACCGCTGCAGGCGGGGCTGCCGCGGGGGCCGGATAGGCCCGCGGCGGCGGAGGAGGCGGTACCGGTCCGGGGACAGGCCAATTGCCGTTCCACTGCGCGAGCGCTGCAGCGGGAATCGTCAGCGCGCTGAGCGCGAGCAGGGAATGGCGTATATTCATGTGCTTAGTATTAGCTGACGAAACTGAACGATTACAGAATCGTCCGTTCACTTCTGCCGCGAATTACTCACCTTCGAGCGGAAGCGTGTCGCGTTCAGCGGTGGGCGAACCGAGTTTTTCAGCGATCCGCTCGACTTCTTCATCGCTGGGAGCCTCGAGCGGTTCCTCTCCACGCCCAATCGCATCGTCGGGAATTCCGGGGCCGGTCCCGGCGATGGTTTCGTTGATCGGTTCCTCGTTCGGCCCGGTGCTGATCTTCTCACGGTCCTCGGCCATTGCCGCCTCCTTGGCTCGTTCTTGCCCGTAGAGCGAGCGGTGCCGGTCGAATGTTCCTGCGTTTGTTGCGCGGGACACAGGGGCAGCCCATATACTCGCCCATGACTCGCTTTCTGCCCATCCTGCCGCTTCGTGACATCGTCGTTTTCCCGCAGCGTATCGTGCCGTTGTTCGTCGGCCGCGAAAAGTCGGTCGCTGCCCTCGAAGCGGCGATGGCCGCCGACAAGGAGTTGTTCCTCGTCGCGCAGCTCGATCCGGGGGAAGACGACCCCGACCGCGATGCCCTTTATGATCTCGGGGTGATTGCAACCGCGATGCAGCTCTTGAAGCTCCCCGACGGCACCGTTCGAGTGTTGGTCGAGGGCGTGAAGCGAGCCCGGCTCGCCAATCTGCTGCCTCGCGACGGTTACACCGTGGCCGAGATCGAGGAAGTCGAGGAAGATGGAATAGCCGGCCCCGAAGCCCAGGCTTTGATGCGCTCGGTTATCGACCAGTTCGAAAATTACGCGAAGCTCAACAAGCGGCTGCCGCCGGAGACCGGCATCCAGCTCGGCGAGATCGAGGATCCGTCGGCGCTCGCCGACGCGGTAGCGTCGAACCTGTCGATTAAGGTCGCCGACAAACAGGCGCTGCTCGGCGAGCTCAATCCCTCGCGCCGGCTCGAGATGGTGTTCGCCTTCATGGAGGGCGAGCTCGGCGTGCTCCAGGTCGAGAAGAAAATCCGCAGCCGCGTCAAGCGCCAGATGGAGAAGACCCAGCGCGAATATTATCTGAACGAGCAATTGAAGGCGATCCAGCGGGAACTCGGCAACGAGGGCGAGGAGGGAGGCGACGAGCTTGCCGAGCTTGCCGAAAAGATCCGCAAGACGCGCCTCAGCAAGGAGGCCCGCACTCGCGCCAATGCCGAGCTCAAGAAGCTTCGGGCCATGGCGCCGATGTCCGCGGAGGCCACCGTCGCGCGCAACTATCTCGACGTCCTGCTCGGTCTGCCATGGGGCAAGAAGTCCAAGCTCAAGAAGGACATTGCGGAGGCGCAGCGCGTCCTCGACGAGGACCATTACGCGCTCGAGAAGGTGAAGGACCGGATCGTCGAATATCTCGCCGTTCAGGCCCGCACCAACAAGCTCAAGGGCCCGATCCTGTGCCTCGTCGGACCGCCGGGCGTCGGCAAGACCTCACTCGGACGCTCGATCGCTCGGGCGACCGGACGCGAATTCGTCCGCCAGTCGCTCGGCGGAGTCCGCGACGAGGCCGAGATCCGTGGCCACCGCCGGACTTACATCGGCTCACTCCCGGGCAAGATCATCTCGAACATCAAGAAGGCGGGCACGTCCAACCCGCTGTTCCTCTTGGACGAGATCGACAAGCTCGGCCAGGATTTCCGCGGCGATCCGTCGTCGGCGCTGCTCGAGGTTCTCGATCCCGAGCAGAACAGCAAGTTCCAGGACCATTATCTGGAACTGGACTACGACCTCTCGGACGTGATGTTCGTGACCACCGCGAACTCCCTCGACATGCCGCAGCCGCTGATGGACCGCATGGAGATCATTCGGCTCGAGGGATATACCGAGGACGAGAAGGTCCAGATCGCCAAGCGGCACCTGATCCCAAAGCAGATCGAGGCGCATGGGCTGAAGCCGGAAGAGCTCACCTACAGTGACGAGGCGCTGCAGGCGATAATCCGGCATTATACCCGTGAGGCGGGCGTGCGAACGCTCGAGCGCGAGCTCGCCAAGGTCGCGCGCAAGTCGCTGCGCCAGATCCTTGAAAACAAGGTCGAGAAAGTGGACCTGACCCCCGACAACCTCGGCGATTTCCTCGGCGTCCGGAAGTTTCGCTACGGAATGGGCGAGGAGGAAGACCAGATCGGCGCCGTCACCGGCCTGGCCTGGACCGAGGTGGGCGGCGAATTGCTCACGATCGAAGCGGTCACGGTCCCGGGCAAAGGTCAGATCAAGACGACCGGCAAGCTTGGCGAGGTGATGCAGGAGTCGATCCAGGCGGCGATGAGCTTCGTGAAGGCTCGCGCTCCGGCTTATGGCGTCAAGCCGTCGATCTTCGCGCGCAAGGACATCCACGTTCACTTGCCCGAAGGCGCCGTGCCGAAGGATGGGCCGTCGGCCGGCATCGGCATGGTCACGGCGATGATCTCGACCCTGACGGGCACCGCGGTTCGGCGCGACGTCGCGATGACCGGCGAGGTCACCCTGCGCGGCCGCGTATTGCCGATCGGCGGGTTGAAAGAGAAGCTCCTCGCAGCCTTGCGCGGCGGCATTCGCACAGTGCTGATCCCGGCCGAGAACGAGAAGGATATCGCCGAACTGCCGGCAACCGTGAAGGACGGGCTCGAGATCATCCCGGTCGATCATGTCGACGAGGTGCTGTCGCGTGCCCTGGTCGAGCCGTTGCAGGCGATCGAATGGACCGAGGACGATGAGCATGCGGCCGAGCCGCCCGTGCACCCGCACGGTCCGGCCGGGGAGCCGGCGGTCCGGCACTAAAGGTCAGTCGCGAGGAATGTCGCGCGGATCGCGGATGACGCTGGCGACCATTCCATAGTCGATCGCTTCGTCCGCAGTCATCCAGTGGTTGCGGTGAATGTCCTTGTTGATGCGCTCGACCGGCTGGCCGGTCTCCTCCGAGATGATCCGCACCAGGCGCTCGCGCATGCGCAGGATTTCCTTGGCCTCGATCTCGATGTCGGCGGCCATCCCGCGAGTCCCGCCGGCGGGCTGATGCAGCAGGAAGCGGGTGTTGGGGAGGCAGAAGCGCCGCTCTTTCGCACCGGCAAGGAAGATGTGCGCCCCGGCGCTTGCCACCCAACCGGTGCCGATCATGTTGATCTGCACGTCGTTGCGGATGAACCGGACCATGTCGTGGATCGTGTCGCCGGATTCGACGTGGCCCCCTGGCGAGTTGACGTAGATGTCGATCGGCGCGTCGGCGTCGCGGTCGGCGAGGAGCAGCAGGCGCGAGCAGATATCACGCGCCAGCCGGTCGTTGATGTCGCCGAAGATCAGCACCTTGCGGGTTCGAAGGAGCTCGGTTTCGATGCGGCCGACGAAGTCTCCAGAGGTGCCGGGCTGCTGTTCGGGTGCGTCGCTAGTCATGACATTCCTCGCGCAAAATCGACCGAGTCTTGATCCTTTATAGTGACGAGATTCGCCGAGCCCCAGAGTCCCGCGCCGAAACGGCGTTATGGTAAATCAGTGCCACTGGACAGGCGCCCCGAGTCTTGCCTTAAGGGCGGCCGGTCCGCGCGTCCCGAGTCTTGGCCGCCCGGTGAGGGAGAGCTTGGAAAATGAACAAGCAGGAACTGATCGGTCACGTCGCCGACCGCTCGGGGCTCAGCCGCAACGACGCGATGCGCGCCGTCGAAACCATGCTCGAGGTGGTCACCTCGGCCCTGAAACGCGGGGACGAAGTCCGCCTTGTCGGCTTCGGCAATTTCTCGGTCACCCGGCGCAAGGCCTCGACCGGCCGCAATCCGCGCACCGGCGAGCCGATGCAGATCAAGGCCAGCTCCCAGCCCAAGTTCCGGCCCGGCAAGGTGCTCAAGGACGCGGTTCAATAAGCTAGACAGTCGCCGCGCCGGCACTATATCCCGCGCACTTCTCGCGAACGAGCGGGGCGCGTAGCTCAGCGGTAGAGCACACCCTTCACACGGGTGGGGTCACAGGTTCAATCCCTGTCGCGCCCACCACCGCGGTCCGGAGCGATGCCGGGGGCGAACGCTGCTAGATCTCCAGATAGGCCGGCTGGAAGCTCGCGACGCGGCGCATCTCCGACCAGTCGGTGAACTCGATCTCCCGGCCCTTGCGCTTGATCAACCCCTGCCGCTCCATGTCGGCAAGCACCCGGTTGACGTTGACCGACGTCTGCCCGGTGATGTCGGCGATCTGCTGCTGCGTGAAGGGGTTGAGCATTCGGTCGTCGGCATCGACATGCATGCGGACCGCGGTTTCGCACAGGAGATGGGCGACGCGGGCGGTGGAATCGCGCCGCCCGCAATTGACCAGCCACTCGTAACCGATGTCCTCGTTGCGCTGCACCAGCCGCCAGAAGAAGCGCTGCATTTCCGGGTGATCGGCGACGATCGGGTCGAAGTCGCGGGCCTTGCCGATCATCACTTCGCTGCGGACGATCGCCTGGATGCCATATTGCGCGGTCCCCTCGCGCGGCAGGATCCCCTCGCCGGGGAAGCGCAAGGCGACGATCTGGCGCCGGCCGGACGCATCGGATTTGAACTTGGACAGGATTCCGGAGCGGACGAACATCACTTCGTCGCGCATCGCGCCGGGTTCGCGGAACGGCCGCCGCGCCTCGACCTGGACCACGCGGTGCGGCATCTTGTCGAGCAAATCGGCAAGCCGAGGTTCCAGGCCCGCCGACACCAGCGTCTCCCGCAGGGACACCGTTTCGGTGGGCGATTTGGCGCGACGACTCGCCATGCGCTCTCTCTCCCCGCAGGACGATGCGCGCACGTAACGTCCCACGCAAGTTATTACCGTAGTTGGGATATCGCGGGCAGTTATCAAAAGTTTAACGCAACTTCCGCCGCCAAGGCACGAAGCTGCTCGGCGTCGAGCGTCACCGCCGCATCGAGCCGCGGCGGACCCGGCCAGCCGGCGTCGGCGAACTCGACCCCGTTCCAGCTGCGCGCCGCCGAGTAGCGCGGGATGACGTGGAAATGCACGTTGGGATCGACCATCATCAGCATCAGATAATTGATCCGCTCGTAGCGCGTGAACGCCGTCAGCGCCCGCTCGATCGCTGCGACCGCGCCCGCTTGCCCGGCGAAGGCCGCGCGGGGAAGGGCCGAATAAGCGGTGGCGTCGCTCTTCGCGGCCAGCACCAGGCTGCCGAGCGTCGGCTGCGCCGGCCGCAGCAGCACCAGCCAGTGCTCGAATTCCGCGACCAGCGTTACCGGGTAGCCGAACTTTTCGATTGTCGGGTTCATGGTCTTGCTGAACGTCTCAAGCTCGAATCCGCCGCGAAAGTTCACAAAGTTCATGGTCCCACGCGCGTGGGCGCGCGCCCGCGCTTGCGCGCGAGGCCGGGGGTTGCGTCCGGCGCAGGACAGATTGCGGAAGGTGAGGCACGAAGGCGGCGCTCCTCGAAACGGAGCCGCCTGATTATCGCATCCTTAACCCTGTAGGAAAGCCTGCTCAGCCTT
>Ga0070659_100002731_pt1 | contig 12553 bp, 8 predicted proteins | sample KBSC23metaG_FD_64666 | JGI IMG/M metagenome (GOLD analysis project Ga0070659, IMG submission 64666) | Corn rhizosphere microbial communities from Kellogg Biological Station, Michigan, USA - KBS C2-3 metaG | ecosystem: Host-associated > Plants > Roots > Rhizosphere > Soil ...
TCGTCTGGATCCGTCCCTCCTCTCTTCCTCGCCGTGGTCCTATTCACGGCGGGCTGTAACAGCGCGGCCCAAGAATCACCGGCAGCAAAGCCGGCCGGAAAGCCGCACGAGACCGGCATCGTGACGCTGACCGCCGAAGAGATCCGGAGCGGCGCCATCGTGGTCGAGCCTGCCGTGCGCGGCGAGTTTAAGTTGCATCGGGATTTTCCCGCTACCGTGGTCCCGGACAGCCATGCGACCGCCGACATTACGGCGCTTGTGCGAGGCCGCGTCCTCGACGTCTACGCCGATCTCGGCCAGCAAGTCAAAACCGGCGATCTCTTGGCCATTCTGAATAGCAGCGAGCTCGGCATGGCGCAGTCGTCGTATCTCAAGGCCATCGCAAAACTCTACGTCGCGGAACGGGCGTCCGAGCGTGCGACCATGCTGCTCAGGGAAAAGGTGATCGGCCTTGCCGAGGCCCAGCGGCGCCAGGGTGAAATGCTCAGCTTGCGCGCGGAGAAACGCGAAGCCGAAGACCGTTTACGACTGCTGGGCATGAGCGACGAACAAATCGCCAAACTCAACCGTGAGCAGAAGATTGTGTCCTATGTGCCCATTACCGCTCCATTTGACGGCCGGGTGATCGCGCGCAACCTGACCAAGGGAGAGGTCGTCGAGGTTACGGAGAAGCTCTTTACGGTCGCTGATCTCTCGAAAGTCTGGGTGCTGGCCAACATCCCGGAGAAAGACATCACTTTCATACGCGCCGATGCGGGCACAGATAAGTCTGGAGTGGACCAGCTCGTGGAGGTGCTGGTGACGGCGTATCCCGGCGAAGTCTTCCATGGGAAGGTCACGTACGTCGGCGACGTGCTGGATGTGGCCACACGGACGATGAACCTGCGCTTGGAACTGCCCAACCCGCACCGGAAACTCAAACCCGAGATGTACGCGACGATCAGGGTGCATTCGCTGCCTGAGCTTGGCGTCCTGATCGTGCCGGAAGGCGCAGTGCAACGGGAGCGCGACCGCCGGTTCGTTTTTGTGCAACGGGATGCGCAGACGTTCGAGGCACGCGACGTCACGCTGGGCGAAGGCAACGGAGAGATGATCAAGATCCTCGACGGACTTCAGGAAGGAGAACCGGTCGTCGTGAAGGGCGCGTACGTACTGAAGTCCGAACTGCTGTCCGACCAAATCTAGCTCATGTCTTCCTTTCTCGAACTAGCGCTGCGCCAGCGTGTGTTGGTTATCGCCTTGGCCTGCCTCATCGCGGTTGCGGGCATCTATTCGTTCCGCACGATCGCGATCGATGCCTTTCCGGACGTCACGACCGTCCTTGTCCAGGTCGTGACGGAGGTTCAAGGACTGTCTCCTGCCGAAATTGAGCGCTTCGTGACCTTTCCGCTGGAGCTCCAGTTGACCGGCGCCCCCGGCCTGACCGACATCCGGTCCTTGTCGAAAGTCGGCTTGTCGATGATCACCGTGGTGTTCCGTGACGACGTCGACATCTATCTGGCGCGTCAGCTCGTGCTGGAGCGTGTCTTGGAAGTGCAGGACAGTTTGCCGCCAGGCGCCCGGTCGGAACTCGTGCCCAATTCGCCGGGACTCGGCGAGGTGTTTCAGTTCTATCTTGAAGGTCCGCACGACAACGATCCCGACTACCAGCTCACGGAGACGGAATTGATGGAGCGACGGACGCTGGAGGACTGGGTGATCCGTCCCCTCCTCAAGGGCCTGCCGGATGTAGTGGACGTCAACTCGATCGGCGGGTTCGTCAAACAATACCAGGTGATGGTGGATCCGGGGCTGCTCCGCAAATACGACCTCGCCCTTCATGAGGTCTTCGCCGCTGTGGCGAACAACAACGCTAATGCCGGCGGCAACATCCTCGAAAAAGGACCTGAAAAATACATCGTCCGAGGCATCGGCCTCATCAAGACCCTCCAAGACATCGAGAACATCGTCGTCAAAGAGGCGCGCGGCACGCCGGTCTATGTGAGGGACGTGGCCGAGGTGCAGATCGGCCATGCGGTGCGGCACGGCGCGGCGGTCTTGAACGGGCAGCGTGAAGTGGTCGCCGGCATCATCCTGATGCTGCGCGGAGGCAACGCCCGAGAAGTCGTGCAGGCCGTGAAGGACAAGATCGAGGAGATTCATGACCAGAAACTCCTTCCTGCCGGTCTCCGCATCATGCCGTTCTACGACCGCCTTGAACTGATCGTCGCGGCCCTTCACACGGTCTACAAGGCCCTGCTCGAGGGCATCGTGCTCGTCATTGTCGTGTTGTTCCTGTTCCTGGGCAATGTCAGGAGCGCGCTGATCGTCACGGCTACCCTCGTGGTTGCCCCGTTGGCGACGTTCATCGTCATGGATCAGGTTGGCTTGACGGCCAATCTCATGTCTTTAGGCGGCTTGGTGATTGCGATTGGCATGATGGTGGATGGATCCGTCGTGGTCGTCGAAAACGTGTATCGCCATCTGAGCGAACATCCGTCGGGTTCGTCCGTCAGCCGAAGTTCCATCGTGCTCACGGCCGCAAAAGAAGTCGCCCAGCCGGTCCTGTTCGGCATTCTGATCATCATTCTGGTGTTTCTGCCCATCCTGTCTCTGCAAGGCATGGAAGGGAAGATGTTCAAGCCGCTCGCTTACACCATCATGATCGCCCTGCTGGTCTCGTTGCTGCTATCGCTCACGCTGTCGCCTGCCCTGTGTTCGATGGCCCTGACGAGGGGCACCGAAGAAGATCCGTGGCTGCTGCGGAAGGCCAAGCAGGCATACGCCCCATCTCTATCCTGGGCATTGACCCACCGGCGGATCGTATTGTCTGCGGCGGTGGCGATGTTGGGCGCCAGCCTTGCACTCTTTCCGTTTCTCGGCGGCGAATTCATCCCCATTCTCAACGAGGCGGCCATCACGCCGCAGACGATCCGGCTTCCCAGCATTTCGCTCGAAAAATCCATCGAGATCGAGATGGAGATGCAGCGCGCCGTCATGGAGTTTCCAGAAGTCCGGATGGTGGTCTCGAAAATCGGACGTTCTGAGCTCGGCAATGACCCCCAGGAGCCCAATGCCAGCGATCCGGTCGTCTCATTGAAGCCGATGGAGGAATGGAAGACGGCGAAAACGAAACCTGAACTGGACGATGCGATCCGCCGGCGCATCGAGCGCGTGCCGGGCGCAAATTTTCTCTTGAGCCAGCCGATTCAACAGCGCGTCGATGAACTACTGTCGGGGGTGCGCTCCGAAGCCACCGTCAAAATCATCGGAGAGGACTTGGATCAGTTGCGCAAAACGGCGGAGCAAGTGCAGACGATCATGACCGGCATCGTCGGCGTCAAAGACGTGCGCGTGGAACAACTCTTCGGGCAGGCGTACCTCACAATCGATATCGACCGGGGGAAAATTGCGCGGTATGGGATCAACGTCGCGCACATCCGGGAAATCATCTCGACGGCAATCGGCGCCGAGGCGGCCACCCGGGTCTACGAAGGGCAGAAACGGTTTGACCTGATTCTCCGCTATCCGAAAACCTACCGCGACAGCGTGGAGACGATCAGCAACATTCTCTTGACGACGGCCACCGGCGCCCTGATTCCCTTAGGAGAGCTGGCCAAGATCGAATTGCGCGAAGGGCCGGCGTTGATCAGCCGGGAAGGTCTCCAGCGAAGAATCTACGTCGGCTTCAATACCTTAGGACGCGACATCGAAAGCATCGTCGTGGAAGCGCAGGCCAAAATCGCCAAGCAGGTGCAGCTGCCGACGGGCTACCATCTGATCTGGGGCGGGTCCTTCGAAAACATGCAGCGTGCCATGTCGCGTCTAAAAATTATCGTGCCGATCACGATCGGGTTGATCTTCTTGCTGTTGTTCGCCTCCTTCAATTCTGTTCGCCATGCCGCGCTGATCATTCTGAACCTTCCGTTCGCCCTTATCGGAGGGATCGTCTCGCTCTGGATCACAGGCGAATATCTGAGCGTGCCGGCCTCAGTGGGATTCATTAACTTGTTCGGTGTGGCGGTGCTCAACGGCATCGTGCTCGTGTCCTACATCAATCAGCTTCGGGCTGAAGGCCTGGCCGATGACCAGGCAATCGTGCGAGGCTGCCTCCTTCGCCTGCGCCCCGTGCTGATGACGGCGCTGGTCGCGATGCTGGGTCTGATTCCTCTGGCGTTTTCTCACGGCATCGGATCGGAAGTTCAACGTCCTCTCGCCGTGGTCGTCATCGGCGGACTCGTCAGCTCGACCTTGTTGACGTTGATCGTGCTCCCAACGTTGTACGGAGTGTTCGCAGAAGCGAAGCATCCGGCGCCCTCAGAGGACGTTCGGGCATCTTCGCGCCAGAGACTCGCCATCCGGACGGACCAGGCGGCCGCCGACCATCCGGCTCCCAGCCGCTGAGCAACGTGTCTCTCGAGTTTGCGAAATTCGGACAATATGTCCGAGACGCTGCGACGGCTCCGCTTGACAGGTGAGAACATTCCCCTTGAAGCTAACGGTGCGGTTCTTGCTCGAGCACGGCACATCGCTTGCCGATGATGTCTGAATGTCTGAATGACGCTATTTTGACTTCTAGCTCGGCTCAACACTCTGGTACCGTACCTGATTGAATTCCTGAAGGCAGCTTTATGAACTGGCGCTGGAAAGCTCGGCTCGCAAAAGTGATCGCCGCGTTCCCGATGTCGGATGCCATTTACTACCGCGTGCAGCGGTGCGTGGGGAGCCTGCAGCCCAAAAGATACGATCCCTCAGAACGGCTGCGGGCCGCGGCGAAGATGGTGCACTGGGCGGAGGAATTGGGGTATAGGATCGAGGGCAGGAGCTTTCTGGAGGTCGGGACCGGTCGCACACTCGATATACCGCTGGCGCTCTGGCTGTGCGGAGCCGCGCGAGTCTTGACGGTCGATCTCAATACCTATCTTGCCGAACAGTTGACGCTCGAGTCGGTTGCTGTTCTTTGCCGTCGCCGCGCCGAGACCGCCGCGATCTTCGGCGAACTGGCTGACCGCCCACTCTTCCATGAGCGTCTCGACCAGTTAAGGCAGTTCGACGGCCGGCTCGCTGACCTTATGCTGATGACCCACATCGAGTATCTCGCACCGACCGATGCGGCGCGCCTTCCTTTGCCCGATCGAAGCATCGACTTCCACATTTCCTTCACGGTCCTTGAGCACATTCCTGCAGACATCATCGCATCGATTCTCAAGGAAGCAGGGCGCGTGCTCACGTCCGACGGACTCTTGCTCCACATCATCGACCCGTCCGACCACTTTTCGCACGACGATGGCTCGATCACGGCCATCAACTTTCTGCAATTCAGCGACCGCGAATGGACGAGACTGGCTGGTAACAAATTCATGTATCACAACCGGTTGCGCGCCTATGAATATGTCGAACTATTCAAGCGCGTCGGCGTGCGCCTCATCGGCCAGCGGGAGGCCATCGACGAACAGTCCCTCGCGGCCCTACGCAACGGCTTCGGTCTCGACCAGCGGTTCTGCCACATCGACCACGCGCAACTGGCTGTGCGTTCCATCATCTTGATGGGAAAAGCTGAAAGTCCGGCGGGGAAGAAGAGCCCTGTGACTCAGAGTTCTAGCCGAAGTAGCGCATTAACACAGTGAGAAGTGACACGAGTCAGGCTCCTCGCGCAATATATGTGTCATTGCTTCATGCCAGGTTTGATCCCCCTCCCCGCTGACAACTTGTCCCCAATTTTCCTTCCTCCGGACAGTTTGTCCGACACATGAGGCGACTTCCTTGGGAACGACGCACCTAGGAAAGGCCATGGGTGAATTTAGGTGTTGGTGCAGTTCTTGCTGACGCCTGTTGTCGCCTAGCACGACCTCCTACAGGGTCGGACGAACGGCCGCTTCGAAACCATCATATGTAAGTCTTGATCGAGGAAGGCTTTATTATGCGCCCTTTTCTTCGTGCCATCCGCTCACTCCTAGGAATGCGCCTTGGCCTTACTCTGGTTGCAGGGATCGGGCTTGTCACCCAGATCCAATGCGGAGGAGGAGGCGGCGACGGCGGGGACACGGGTCAACCGCCCGCTGGCGTGACTGGAGACGTCAAAGCCATCGCCCGCGAAAATGCGCTTCCCGGCACTGGTGCGTTGCAGATCGGCAACCCCTCGAGGAGCGGTGAGATCAATGCGTATAGCAGCCGCGAGAGTTATCCGGCCGGTGCAGATGTGAGCATCTCCGTGTCGGCCAATCCTGCAGGACAATTCACGTGGCGGGTCTTCCGCATGGGCGGGTACGGAGGCACCGGCGGGCGTCTCTATGGAGAGGGCGGACCAGTGTTTGCGCCGACGCAAGCCAGCCCTTCGTTCGATCCGACGACCGGGCTCGTGCGCGCGGGCTGGCCCGCCACGTTTTCATTCTCAACGAGAAACAGCGATGGAAGCCCATGGCTGACGGGCGTGTATGTCGTGCTGTTGACGAAATCGGACGGAGCGCAAACGCAGACATATGCGATCTTCGTTCTCCGGGATGACACGCGACATGCAGAAGTCGCCCTGCATCTGCCTACATCCACCTGGCACGCCTACAATGATTTCGGCGGGGAAAGTCTCTACACGACGACCCATGGCCTGTCGGGCGGCCACGCGCGGAAAGTATCCCTCGACAGACCCATTACGCTTGGCTTCGGATCGGGCAAGTTTATCTTCGAAGAGCATGAAGGAGTGATCTGGCTCGAGGACGCCGGCTATGACGTGGAGTATTTCACGACGTCAGACGTCAGCGGAGCCGTCAATCGCTTGGGCGGCCACCGGATTTACATTACGCTGGCGCATGATGAATACGCGACCATGGCCACAATGGACCGTCTCCAAGCCGCGTTGGCCGGCGGAACCAGTTTGGCATTTCTCACAGGAAATACATACGCCTGGCAAATCCGATACGAGGATAATGATCGCACGATCGTCGGCTATAAAGAATTGGCGGCTCAAGATCCCGTGCAAGGGCCGACCACAACCACACACTTCCGTGATCCCATGGTCAATCGTCCGGAAAACGGCCTTATCGGCTTGATGTCCGATGGAAGCGATAATGCGGCTCTCGCACCTGCCGACTGGGTGGTGACCAATGCCAACCATTGGGTCTATGCCGGTACCGGCTTGAGTAACGGAAGCACGATCCCCGGCATCATCTACTACGAATGGGACGGTTTGGTGAACAACGGTGCGACGCCCCCTGGAACCACCGTGTTGTCGTCATCCGTCGTCCCGAACAATGTGATACAAGGCAGCCGGCACGAAGCGACGATCTATGAACGTCCACCGGCCGTGGTGTTTGCGGCAGGCACGATCTATTTCAACCAACATTTGCGCACGAAGCCGGCAGTGGCGCAGATTCTGAAGAACGTGCTCACGCGGGCCGGTGCAAGCGCGTATGTCCCATGAGACGATGTATGACTGATGCGAGAGAGTACGGATGCGAAGGAGCCTGCTTGAGCCCTGGACTAGGCCGCCCGTGGCGTCTCTTCGGAACCGGCTTTCGCGGAAATCGCCCAGGCTTCGACTTGTTGTTGATAGCAGACCGGACAGTAGGTGTGGCTGAAGCGGACGTCAACCGGCCGGAGGTGCTGTTGCTCGAGAAAGGTCGACATCGGCATCCATTGGGAGGGCGTCGAGCCGGTCGGGGCGACATGCTTGCAAACACAGCACACAGGCAATATTGGAACGGTCGACATGGGAACACCTCCTCGAACGGCGCTCACTGTAGAGACCTTTGCAAGGGCGTCCAACTAGGCGCTTCCCTAGGTGCCAATGATGCGAATCCTGTGACAGAGTGACACGTGGGAGAGACTGACAACGGTTGACGCGGATAACTCGGCGAGATGTCGAGAGGTTATCGAGGTGGCTCAAGAACCGCAACGAAAGGAGTTCAGTGTGATCGCTCGCACTTCTGCATCGGTCATGCCGCCTCCGCGGACGGGCCGCCTAGAGGCTCGAAATACTGAGCCAGTCCCATCGCTCGTCTCTTGCCGCTTGCTCCTGGCCGACGATCACGTCCTGTTGCGACAAGGAGTCAAGGCGCTGATCGAGACATACGGGGTGACCGTGGTCGGCGAGGCGGGCGACGGCCGGGAAGCGGTCCGCCTGGCCGAGGATACCCAACCCGATGTGGCGGTCATCGACGTCATGATGCCATTGTTGAACGGCTTGGACGTCGTCCGCGAAATCCGGCGGGTCTCACCAGGTACAAAATCACTGCTGCTCACCATGCACACGGATGATGCCTTCGTGCTCGAGGCAATGAAGGTCGGTGTCAAAGGATATTTGCTCAAGTCCCAACCGGTGACAGACGTCGCACATGCCATTCGCGACGTCTCGAAAGGATCGTTCTATCTCAGTCCGGGTATTTCCCAGACGGTGATTCAAGCCTTTCTTGCCAAGAGCGACATCCCCGTTGATCCCTTAACGATCAGGGAACGCGAAGTGTTACAGCTGGTCGCTCAGGGCATGACAACGAAAAAAGTCGCGGGATTGTTGGGGGTGAGCGTGAAGACGGCGGAATCGCATCGGCATCGGATCATGGACAAGCTGGACCTTCATGACACCGCCAGTCTCGTGCGATATTCCATTCGCCGTCGCTTGATCGAACCCTAACACCTTAAAACATCTCAGGCGGCCATGGCAAAAATCCTCGTGGTCGAAGACATGGACAGCGTCGTCGACCTCCTCCGTACGCTGCTGCAACGCGAGGGGTTTGAGGTGGCCGTGGCTCAGGATGGGCCGGACGCGCTGGAAGCTGTGCGCCGCGAGAAGCCGGATCTGATGCTGCTCGATCTGATTCTGCCCGGACTGGACGGCTTGGAGGTGCTGCGGCGCGTCCGCCAGGATCCGATCACTGCGCACCTGCCCATCATCGTGCTCAGCGGAAAGGATGAAGAACGCGACAAGGTGATCGGTCTGGAAATCGGCGCCGATGACTATATGACGAAGCCGTTTCAAGCCAACGAGTTGATTGCCAGGGTCAAGGGGCGGCTCCGGCGATCGGCCCCCACCGACCCCGCGCGGGTGCTGAAAGTCGGCTCATTGGAGATGGAACTCGACCGCTACCAGGTGACGCTCCGCGGGAAACCGATTCACTTGACCTCCAAGGAGTTCAGCTTGCTCCGCGCATTGCTGATGACGAACGGGCGGGTTTTGAGCCGGGACGCGCTGTTCGAATCGGTGTGGGGGGCCAGCAAGGACGCAGACCTGCAGTCGGGACCATCGACGTGCACATACGCAGCCTGCGAAACAAGCTGGGCGCCGAAGGCCGCCGCATCTTTACTGTGCGCAATGTCGGATACCGGCTCGATCCTGCTCTTCCTGAGACGTAGACTTCCCGCCTATTGCCGAGTGGACCCCGGATCGTTTCATCGCCGACACTGAAACCATCTCCTGCACGTCCTGGATCGATGCCCCCGGGTGCGGCCTCATCTCGCGCCCGCCGGGATAGTCGGTGCGGTTGACATAGCCGGCCGACCCTTCGAAGGAAATGACTCGTCCCGGAACGCCAACCACCACCGCATAATCCGGCACGTCATCGGTCACGACGCAGTTCGCGCCGATCGCCACATGATCGCCCACCTGAACCGCCCCCACGATCTTCGCTCCCGGTCCGATGTAGACATTGCAGCCGATCACGGGCGTCCCCTTGCGCCGACCTCGATTCGCCTGGCCGATCGTGACGCCTTGGCTGATATTGCAATTGTCCCCGATCACGGCGCGTTCGTTAATGACGATGTCTCGAATGTGTCCGAGATACAACCCGCGACCAATTGACGTCGAGTGTGGAATTGAACAGCCGAATTTGTACTTGTAGTGCGTGAAGACACGCATGGCGATGCGATACAGGGGCCAGAACACCAGCCCCGGCCGCCGGCTCTTCAAGTAGCGGCAAAGCCGGAAATAAAACACATACTTGACCCCGTCACTGAATCGCTCGCCTCCGTCCGAGAACACTAGGTTTGCGAGCAAATGGCGCCATGTCGTTTCTCCAGTATGCCGGTAGAGATCGATCCTCCAGAATTCGCGCAACTCGGCCAACGTCATTGGCGGCAGCGGTTCAAGCACTTTTTTACCTTTCCCTTACGCAAAGTTTCCGAGTTTCACACAATCGATTTACCCATATTCACGCTCCGTTTGTCCAGCAGTGCTAGGGTTCCCCCTAGGGGTCGAGGCGCCGATGCGCTCCCTGCTCACCGAACAATCGGAGGATGCCCATGTCGAAACGCTCGTTCTGGTTCTTGTTGGGAGTACTGGTGATCACCGCGGCTTCGGGGGCGGTTGCGCAAACGACGAGCTCGTTTCCCGGTGGATGGATTGAAAAGGACGGGACCGCGTATCGTACACGACTGAATGCGAGTCAGATTCAGTCGATCGTCCCCCCACAGCGCGGACCCTTTACGTTCCCTTCTCCATACAACACCAGGGCCGTACGAATTACGGACGCCTCGGATTGTGGCGGACAAGACTGTGTCTGGTATGTCGGCTATTCCTACTGGCGCAACACCAATGCCCATCAAAACAGCAATGAGATGCTGATCTTTCTGGGACTCGCCAACAACCGCGGCGGTGCGGGACCGACGCTGTTCAAACTGAACAAGACCACCGACGCGATTACGAAGGTTGGTCCGTTGTTCCCTGCCGGCAATAAGTTCATGAACTACACGGGCGAAGGGTGGTACTTCAGCGCCACTCGACCCAATACTCTATATCTCAATGACGGTCCAAAACTGTTGCGCTACGACGTCGTGACCAAGGTCTTCGAGACGGTCTTCGACGTCACGGCGCAGTACGGAACCGATCGGCGGATCTGGCAGGTGCACTCCAGCAACGACGATCTCGTCCACAGCGCCACGCTGCGCGTCGCGAGCAGCGGCGAAATGCTGGGCTGCCTCGTGTACCTGGAGAGCACAAGAACATTCCGCTGGTACCCAAAAGTCGGGGTCTTCGACGAGTGCAACTTGGATAAGAGCGGCCGTTGGACGATCAGCCTCGAAGACCTCGGCGTACCCAGCGATATTGCGATGCGCGTATTCGACAATCAGAGCGGCAAAGAGACGAGAATCAACGGCCCGTACGGGACGTTGGGCCATTTGGACACGGGCTACGGATATGCCGTCGGAGCCGATAATTACAATTCACTGCCCAATGCATCCATCCTCTGGTCGTTCAATCCATCGATTGTCCAGGGGCCGGTGGTCCAATACAACGTGAACTGGAACATCGCCGCGGTCAACCACATTTCGCACACGAACTCGAAGCCGAATGTTCCCGGTGCACAACAACATGCCTGCGGGAGCGACGCATCGACCAACTATTCGGTCCAGAATGAAATCACGTGCTTTCGCATGGACGGCTCGGGCGATCAGCTCATCGTCGCGCCTGTCATGACCGATCCGAACGCGACCGGCGGCTGCTGCGACTTCTACGCAAAACAGCCGAAAGGGAACCTGGACATTACTGGCCGATACTTCATCTGGACGACCAATCTCGGCGGCAACCGCATGGACGCCTTCCTGGTGAAAGTGCCTTCGCAGCTGCTGGTCACTGGCAGCGATAATACGCCTCCCGCCGCTCCGGTGAACCTCAGGTTCCAGTAAACCTAGGCGGCCGGCGAGTCCTCTTGGGACCGCGCGGCCGCTTTCCTAGGCCCTCGTTGCGTTCGGAGCCGTTGCATCCGCTCTGCAGTGCGCGGCGTTCGTTGCCAGATAGGCGCGGCACGCCCGCTCACGTATTTCAGCGTGCCGATCAACAGTGCGGCGTTGAGCGCCATGAAATACCACACGCCCGTTGACGCTTTCCCGATGAACGGGGCCTTGCGGAGCCAAAACGAGGCGAAGCCTAGTCCATAGACGGCAAGCTGCGCGATGAGCAGGGCGCGCGCCCACGGCCGGTCTGCAAGCCAGAGATTTGCCATGAGGGCCGTCAACAGCAGCCACGGGCCCATCCAACGCAGGATCTTGTGTGACCAATAGCTCAGAGCCAGCATCCCGTGGCTGGGCAACAAGAGACGCCAGGTATGCCGGAGAGCGTGGGCATCGCCAGCGCCGATGCGCACCCTGCGGCGGAACTCGTCACGAACCGTTTCGGGGACCATTTCCCAGGCCTTTGCCGCGGGCCTGAAGATGACCTCTCCACCTCGCTCCAGCCGCATGAGCATGGGAATGAGAAAATCGTCGACGATTGTGCCGGCCGGCAGCGCACGAAACCATGCCCGTTTAATGGCATAGATGGCCCCGTTCGCCCCCAGCACGGTTCCAAAGCGGGATTCGAGCGTCTTCAGCACGGTTTCATACCGCCAATACAAGCTGTCCGGATTGACGGTGCCTTCTGCCGTGCGAAATTCAAGCTTCCCGACGACCGCGCAGGGCGAAGGCGCCAGCCTGAATCCCCTGATCAGTTCTTTGACCGCGCTTGGCTCGAAGAACGTATTGGCATCGGTGAAGACCACGTATTTCCCCCGCGCCAGGGCCACTAAATCGTTGAGGACCTGCGCCTTTCCTCGTTGCAACGCAAAGTCATGGAACGCGATCCTCGGTCGGCGATAGAGACGCACGATTTCGC
>Ga0070659_100002732_pt1 | contig 12552 bp, 8 predicted proteins | sample KBSC23metaG_FD_64666 | JGI IMG/M metagenome (GOLD analysis project Ga0070659, IMG submission 64666) | Corn rhizosphere microbial communities from Kellogg Biological Station, Michigan, USA - KBS C2-3 metaG | ecosystem: Host-associated > Plants > Roots > Rhizosphere > Soil ...
ATGCATATTGCCTCTGCTTCTAAGAATTTTGCCGCCGCAGCTGTTCTAAGACTTATCCAGGATGGAAGATTAAGAATGGATGATTCGTTGTCTTCTTTTTTTCCAAACTTCCCATACAATGGTGTTACCGTTAAGATGCTGATGAATCATCGCAGCGGTTTGCCCAATTATGTACACTATCTCGAAAAAATGGGGTGGAACAAAAATCAATATGCATCTAACCAGGATGTGCTGAATTCATTATATACCATGCACCCGCAACCAGAATTCAAAGCAGGGACAAGGTTCAGCTATTCTAACACAAACTTCGTTTTACTTGCACTGCTCGTCGAGAAACTTACCGGGATGCCCTACCCCAATTATTTGAAAAAGAATTTTTTCGAACCACTTCAAATGAACGATACTTATGTCTTCTCACTTGCCGACAGTATCACAGCGATAAAATCATACAAGGCCTCTGGTGGCGTTTGGGAGTGGGATTTCCTGGAAAATACTTATGGCGATAAAAATATTTACACTACACCAAGAGATCTTTTAAAATGGTCGCAAGCGTGGTCGCAGGGAAAAGTGGTTGATTCTGCGCTGCTGGAAGCTGCATTTACACCTTACAGTTTTGAGCGGCCCGGCGTGCATAATTATGGTCTGGGTTGGCGCTTGTTAATGTTGAAAAATGGTAAGAAAGTCATCTACCACAATGGCCGCTGGCATGGAACTAACGCAGCTTTTGCCAAACTGCCGGATGAAGACATAACCATTATCATCATTGGCAATAGGTACAACTCGAATATTTATAACACAGCTCGTAAGGCTTACGATATTTTTGGAGACTATCAACAAGGCGGACCCACTATTGACGAGGACGGAGAACTCACTTATCATGAACCTCCCCCTGTTGTTCATCATCATAAAAGATCTGTAGCCAGGAAAAGCTCACACCAAAAGTCATACCCCTCATCTTCGGGCAAAAGCTATAGCAAGAAATAGGTCAGTTTCGATATTGGGTATTGGGATATTCGATATTGGATATTGGGATATTAAGATATTCTGATAGTGCAGTTAAAATATCCTAATACCCAATATCCAAATATCCAATTCCCACTCACTGTAACGTAGTACATCATTTATTACTCTAAAGCTAAGTGAAATAGTCATCAAGTGACGGTTATCCGCCATTTCTCCGTTACCTTTGCGCTCTAGTAAACTGTCGGAAAAAATTATGAAAAAAATACATATTGCACTGCTTGTTCTGATCGCTATCACTATTGCCGTTTTGATAAGTTTTATGGGAACTTTAAGCACCTACGACTCGGTGCAATCCGCAATGAAAAAGAAGGGAAAAACGGTAAGTATTATTGCCAAGCTTGACCGCACGCAGCCCATCGAATACGATGCAGTAAAAAATCCAAACTTTTTGAGTTTCGTAGCTTTTGACTCTTTGGGAGGCAATATGAAAGTGATCTATCGAAAGGAGAAACCGACAAATCTGGAACACAGCGAGCGGTTGGTGCTGAAGGGAAAAATGAACGATGATCATTTCGAATGTTCAGAGATATTAATGAAATGTCCTTCGAAATACAAAGATGACATGAATGCCGCAAAGAAAAACTTGGAAACCACTTCAACGCAGTAAGGTTTTTAAAATCTAAAATCCGATCCCGATAGCTATCGGGACAAAAATCTAAAATTGGATGGACTACACAGGTGAGCATTTACTACCGGGATTACTAGGACATTTTTTTATAACACTTTCCCTGGTCGCCTCATTGGTTGCCACCTTTGCTTATTTTAAGACCGCTCAATCAAAAAACGAGGCCGATAGAGGTTCATGGAAAGCAATGGCCCGCGGGGCATTCATTGTTGAGGCTCTTTCAGTATTTGCCATTTTTGGAATTCTTTTTTACATCATCTCCAATCATCTCTTTGAATACAAGTATGCATGGCAACATAGCAGCCGGACACTGGAAGTAAAATATCTGCTGAGTTGTTTTTGGGAAGGACAGGAAGGAAGTTTTCTCCTGTGGAGTATTTGGCATTGCGTGCTGGGATTGATCTTAATTCGCAAAGCAAGAAAATGGGAAGCACCAGTAATGACGGTGGTAAGTTTTGCGCAAATTTGTCTCGCAACGATGATCGCCGGTATCTATTTCTTCAACTGGCGCATGGGTTCAAATCCATTTGTGCTGCTGAGGAACGAAATGGATGCCCCGATATTTTCGCAGCCTAATTATCTTTCTTTTATCAAGGATGGCAATGATCTTAATCCTTTGTTGCAGAATTACTGGATGGTGATACATCCTCCCGTTTTATTTCTCGGTTTTGCATCTACTATTGTTCCGTTCGCGTTTGCAATCGCCGGCATGTGGAAAAAAAGCATCGGTGACTGGACAAAGCCTGCACTTCCCTGGGCATTGTTTTCTGCGGCAGTTCTCGGTACAGGCATTATGATGGGTGGGCGCTGGGCTTATGAGTCACTTAACTTTGGCGGTTACTGGGCATGGGATCCGGTTGAGAATGCTTCGCTGGTGCCATGGTTAACGTTGATAGGTGGCATTCATACCTTACTTATTTACAAACATACAGGGCATTCATTACGAGCAACGCATTTTTTATTCCTTATCACCTTTAATCTTGTTCTCTATTCAACCTTTCTCACACGCAGCGGCGTTCTGGGCGATACTTCTGTTCATGCATTTACCGACCTCGGAATGAATTTCCAATTGCTTGCATTTCTATTTGTGTTCCTGATCCCTTCATTTGTGTTTTATGCGATTCGATACAAGTCGATACCACATATTGTAAAAGAAGAACAAACATCATCCCGTGAGTTCTGGATGTTCATTGGTTCGTTGATATTTTTCCTGACAGCGTCATTCATCACGATCGCCACGTCACTACCTGTGATCAACAAAATTTTTGGAAGCAATTTCACCATCGGTGAAGACGCCGTGTTCTCGTATAACCGCGTTATTATTTTTGTAGCGATCATTATTGGCCTTCTCACAGCTATTATCCAATATTTGAAATACAAGCAAACAGATCCAAGATTTTTCTGGAAAAGGATCCTTGTACCCACCATCATCTCTTTGATCGTTTCAACATTGGTGCTTGCCTTTGGGAATATCAATTACCAGGAACATGGCGTTGGATTTTTAGGAGCCATTTGGTTCGCCATGGTCTGCGCTATCTATGCGATCATCGCAAATACAGCCTATATCTGGATCGGGATGAAAGGCAAACTAAAACTTTCCGGCGGCTCTATTTCACATCTTGGTTTCGGATTGATGTTAGCAGGTATTTTAATTTCTTCTTCGAAAAAGGAAGTGATGTCATGGAACACAAGTGGAATTTTTGTTCAACTCGGTGAAAAAAATAAGATCACCGGTGAGCCGGGTGAAAATCTCACGCTGGTAAAAGGCTTGCCCACTACCATGGGTAGTTACAACGTTACCTATGAAAGCGATTCGATGCACCCCAAAAAACCTCTCTGGTATTATAAAATTCATTTTAAAAGCAAAACGGGCAAAGAGCAGTTTACGCTAATGCCAAATGCATTTGTAAACTATAAGGGCAACCAGGGTCTTATGGCAAATCCGGCAGCCAGGCATTATTGGGATCATGATATCTTTACTTACATCACCTCCCTACCCGATCCTGAAAAAAATAAAGACACTGCTTCATTCAAACCACAAAATTTGAAGAAGGGCGACACCGCATTTTATTCAAATGGTTTTTACATCCTGGAAAACCTGACCACGCAAACCAATGTTCCCGCCGGCGGTCTCGCTCCTGATGATAAAGTATACACGGCGACGATAAAGGTTTTCTCAAAGAATAATACTTCCTATACCTCAAAGCCATTCCTGATCAATAAAGGCGGCAGTCTTTACCCGATCCAGGACACGGTCACTTCAGAAAGCCTCATTTTCCAATTGAACAAAATCGATGACAATAGCGCGGAATTACGAGTCAAAGAATCGAACTCGATGATGCAGTACATAACCCTAAAGGCGTATAAATTTCCTTTTATCAATCTGGTTTGGGCAGGTGTCATTATTATGGTTACGGGTATCATTATCAGCATTGTCAGGAGGGTTCAGTTAAACAGGTCCGGCAGGCAGATCGAAAATTTAACTTTGTAAACAGCAGCGGCAGGGTTACTTTCTTTGTCTGTGAGTATAAATTGCAGGGCTTATTTTGTAAATTTAAAGGATGAATTTCCGCAGAAAATATTGCCGCTTTCCGTTCATCGCGGCGCTTCTCCTGCTTTTCAACTTCTATTCAAAGGCACAAACTGATCCCAGGGCAAGCAAATGGGGACCAAATGATACTTTAATAGTTCCCGCCATCATTTACGAAGGTGAAAGTTTGCCATATAAAGAAATGGAGATGGTTTGGGTGTCCAACCTACCGCCCGATAAACTTGCCAAATTCATTGAAGAATGGAACCGGTTGAGGAATGCCGTGTACGTGACCTATCCCTATGCACGGATCGCTGGTGCAACGATCAATGATATGAATGCGCGTCTTGCAGGTGTGGATTCAAAAAGAAAAAGAAAAGAATATATCAAGTCAAGGGAAAAAGAACTCAGAGAGCAGTTTACAGAACCCATGGAAAATCTTTCTGTTTACCAGGGGAAAATCTTAATGAAACTCATTAACCGTCAAACAGGAAATAATTGCTACGACATCATTAAGGAATACAAAAACGGTGTTACTGCAAGGCTGTATCAAACCGTCGCTTTCTTTTTCGGAAGCAGTTTAAAACAGGATTGGACCCTGAAAGACAAAACCGACCGTCAAATTGAAAATATCGTGAGGGAAATCGATGGTATCTGGTATAATAACCCGTATAAACCGGGGCTACCCGCCTCAAAATAGTTTAACGTTTCTCCTTTATTGTTTATCACCTTCTATTCGTAATTTCTATTAATTTTATTTATCGTCGGCTAAAACTAAAGACAAACCATTACCAATGAAACTAGACCTCCTGGCAATAGGCGTTCATCCGGATGACGTGGAGCTCGGCTGTTCGGGTGTTATCATCAATGAAATTCAAAGAGGAAAAAAAGTAGGCGTCGTTGATCTTACACAAGGTGAATTGGGTACGAGAGGAAGTGTTGAATCGCGTTATCGCGAATCTGCAAATGCCGCATCTATTATGGGCGTGCACGTGCGGGAAAATTTAAAAATGCGGGATGGCTTTTTCAAAAATGATGAAGAGCACCAGCTAAGATTGATACAGATCATTCGAAAATATCAGCCCGAAGTTGTTATTGGAAATATTCTGCATGACCGTCACCCCGATCATGGGCGTGCAGGACAAATGATCAGCGATTGCAGTTTTCTATCAGGGCTTACCAAAATTATTACACGTGATGAGCACGGCAATTTACAACAGAGATGGCGCCCGAAATATGTATTCCATTATATGCAGGACTGGTACCATGAGCCCGACATATTGATCGACATTTCCGATGTGTTTGATCAAAGAATGGAGGCCATTGAGGCTTACAAAACCCAATTCCATACATCGGTTAATAGTGATGAAGGTCCCCAAACTTACATCTCCACTCCTGACTTTCTCGACAGCATTGTCGCTCGAGCTCGGATGTTCGGGAAGCGCATAGGGGTGAAATATGCCGAGGGGTTTATTTGTGAAAAAAAGATAGGGATAAGAAATCTTGATGCGTTGATTCTCAACGAAACATAGGGTTTACCGCGCTTTTATTTTCAATTAGCTTGTATCAATAAGATCATAAGATATTGTCTACAATGCTGTTCCGGATGGTCGCTATGTTAACTGTATAACTTTATCTCCCGGATGCCTTGCATTTAATACAATTTATTTTTTTCTTTACCGTTAGTTATACTGAAATCTAATACTTAGGAGAAAAAACCACCGTCGCTATGAATAAACCATTCTACAACGATCAGCATGCCATAGCTGAGCAGTTCATCTTCCTTGACAGGCACATTTGCCAGATGGCGCAATTAGCCCATCAAAAGATCAATACACTTAAATTATCTTATGTTCACGCGGCATACTGCAACAGCCGTAACGAATTGTATGCGCTTGTGAAGAGAACGCTGCTTACGTATGTAACCAATGATTTTATCCTGGAGCAGGAAAAATTCTTTGAGACTTACTGCGAAAACTAAGATAAATGCAACGGCACGAACCAGCTGTCAATTTATTCAGCAAACAAGCTATCATCTTCTTCCCCATTTTCCAGTAAATTCAGATCTATTGCATCCATTCCGGCAATTCCTTCAATGGAACCACGGATATGTGCAGCATTTAATAAGACCTTTTCGAGTTGTTTTTCTCTTGTCTTCCACAACTTTTCCATCGCGTCCCTTTCTCTTTGTATCGAAAGTTTCATGGCCAAAAAGCCCTCCCGGATCGCTTTCCATTGTTCGGCAAACTCGCGGCTTGTAAGGTATCCATAGAGCAAATGCATTTTGTCGCCTCTGTTTTCATTGCTCTTTACAGTGCTGAATACTCTCATCACTCCGTCCCTCAAAACAGCGGCCAGTGCTTTTGCCTCAGAAAAATCACAGATCCAAATACCGTCCTTAATTCCAAAGCACTCCATATCCCTTGGCATTGTCCTGGAAACGAGAACGGCAATGTCAGCTCCCTGGCTTCGCATATCGGTCTTTAATTTCTCGATCCATTCATTTGCAAAAGCATTTGTGCGTTTACTCTCATAAATGATCTTGCCGCATTCCTGTCCAAAATTGTTTCGGACTATTTGAATACAGTCAGCTCCACGAACACCTTTGCCTACTTCAACAATCAGATCAAAAGGAAAACTGGTTTGAAGCATTTCCTGAAGCGCCAGTTCCTGCACTTCCCCCTGCAACTGCATTGAGCCCTGCTCTGCCTTTCTCTTCATTTCTTCCGCGAGCTTTCTTTGAGATTCCAACTTCTCTTCCATTTCTTTCATTCGCAGGCGGTATTCCGTTTCAATCGTTGCTATTCGTTGCTCTTCCAGTTTCCTGATCTCAACAGATAATCTTTCTCTCTCCAATTGCAATTTTTTTTGCACTGAAAGTTCAAGCTCTGCTTCACGGTTTTTCAATTCCTGTTCCTTCTTAAAAAGTTCAAGCTGTTGTTCACGTGCTTCTTTCAATTTTTCTTCATTATCCTTATTGGTTTGTGCGAGTAAACGAAGTTGATTTTCATAATCCAGGGCGATCGATCTGCGAATATTTTCCTCAAGATGTTGTTGCATCCGTCTTTTTTCTTCTTCCATTTTTACCTGGAACTCTTCATCTTTTCTTCTTTGCCATTCTACTGCTTTTTGATTGAGTTCCTTCTTGATCTGGTCCCGGATCGATTCGTTTGGCTCAAATTCATTTCCACATTTAGGGCATTTTATAGTGGTTGGCATTTGCTAATATTTTTGGTAAATTTAATGAAGCTTGGCCGGACAAAAAATTAAGTCCGGACATTCACCTTTTGGATGCGTTTAATATGTTATCAAATCTTACCCCAGGAACGTCTCCCGGCAATTCGGCGCGAAATAATCATTCATAGATATAGTTTGCGAATGAGAACAATGACCCGCGAGAAGAGCGAACAGTATCAACACATTTTTCATATCTCTGTTTTATTAAATAAACGGTTGATCACGTTTCTCATGCAGGGCATTCCATAATATTTCAACGGGGTGCAGGGCTTTCAGTTTTGTTCCGTCCTTAACCTGGTGACGACAGCTTGTGCCTGCCGCGGCGATCATCGTATCCTCTGACCTATTGCGCACTGCCGGAAACAAAACTAATTCCCCTATCTTCATTGACAGATCATAATGTTCTTTCTCATAGCCAAAAGAACCGGCCATGCCGCAACATCCGGAAGGGATCACTTCAACAGAATAATTTTCTGGCAACGACAACATCTTAATCGACGGTATCACAGATGACAATGCTTTTTGTTGACAATGTCCATGAAGTTTTATTGATCTCTTTTCTTTGGTAAATTGTTCTTTATTAATGTTTCCTTTCTCAATTTCAGAAGCAATAAATTCTTCAATTGTAAAAACATTTTTTGCCAATTGTTTTGCAGTTTCAAACTGATCATCGTCGGCAAGGTCGATATATTCATCGCGGAACGTAAGAATCGCGGAGGGCTCGATCCCTATTAACGGATGTTCGGCAGTAATAAGCGGACTTAATAAATCAATGTTCTTCTTTGCGATCTTTTTTGCCTCCCTTAGCAACCCTTTCGAGAGCCATGCGCGACCACTTTCTTCATGTTCCGGAATAATTACCTCATATCCTAATTTCTCCAATAGTTGAATTGTCTTAATTCCGATTTCTGTATCGTTATAGTTCGTAAACTCATCGCAGAACAAATAGATTTGTGATTTTTGACTTTTGATTTTTGATTTTCTATGCTTCGAATACCACGTCTTCAGCGTCGTCTTATACATCGTAGGTATTGAACGTTTTGTCGCAAACCCTGACATTTTTTTTATCAAGGTGCTAATGCCGCGTGTCGTCATCATAAGATTATACACTCCCGGTGCAATGGCTCCAAGCCTCGATGACTTATTAAAGTTGGCGATCAGCCTGGAGCGAAAGGGAACGCCGTTCGCGTCATAATAATGCTGCAGAAACTCAGCCTTAAGCTTTGCTACATCTACGTTTGACGGGCATTCGGATTTACAACCTTTACAGCTCAAGCACAGATCCATTACTTCATAGATCTCTTTGTTGTCAAAACGATTTATTTTTTCGGAGTTGGTTAAAAACTCCCTTAGAATATTGGCCCTTGCCCTTGTTGTATCTTTTTCATTTTTCGTTGCCATGAATGAAGGACACATGGTGCCTCCCGACAAATGCGTTTTCCGGCAATCTCCCGAGCCGTTACACTGTTCGGCATGTTGCAAAATATCCTGCTTATAAAACCGGAAGATCGTTTTGAAAGGAGGTGTTTTTTGTCCCGGCGAATACCGGAGCATCGTATTCATCGACGGTGTATCAACTATCTTATTCGGGTTGAAAATATTTTCAGGATCCCAGGCCCTTTTGATCGCCCTGAATAGTTCATAATTTTTCTCACCCACCATTTGCATGATAAATTCACCTCTCAGTCTTCCGTCGCCGTGTTCGCCACTCAGCGAACCGTTGTATTTTTTTACAAGCGTGGCAATTTCCTCTGCGATGATTCTGAATAATTGGTTGCCCTCTTTCGTTTTTAAATTAATGATGGGACGTAGATGCAATTCTCCCGATCCCGCGTGCGCATAGTGAACGGAATACAAATCATGCTTTTTAAGTATTGCATTAAAGTCGCGAATGTAAGCGGGCAAGTCATATACATCAACGGCAGTATCTTCTATAACGGGAACAGCTTTGTCATCACCCGGCAAATTTCCCAGTAGACCCAATCCTGCTTTCCGCAGCGTCCATATTTTTTTTGAGTCATCTCCAAACAGCAATGGAAAATGATAACCCAAACCGGCTGCGCGCAGATCCGCCTCCACTTTCTTTGCCAGCTCAATGATATCTTCCCTGTTTGTTTTTGAGAATTCGATGACCAGGATGGCTCCCGGATCACCCTGGACAAAGAACCGGTTCTTTTGCTGTTCGATATTATTCTTTGTGCACTCGAGAATAAAATGATCGATCAGCTCACTGGCGGTGGGCTTATAGGGCAAGGCGAGGATATTCGCCCGCAATGCTTCATCAATACTATTAAAGTGTACACAAAGTAGACCGATCTCTTTTGGAGGCAATGGAACAACATTCAATTTGATCTCAGTGACAAATGCAAGTGTTCCTTCTGAACCAGCGATCAGTTTGCAAAAATTAAAATCTCCACCGCCGGCAGTGAAGGGCGCAGAATCCATTAATACATCAACTGCGTAGCCCGTATTTCTTCTCTCCACCGAGCTTTTTGGAAATTGTTTTTTTATTTCAACCTGGTTATCGTAATTGCTTAATAAACTTCTCACAGTTTTATAGATATTTCCTTCCAGTCCCTTCCCTTCGCATTTTTTATGAAAATCGTCGAGACTCAATGCTTTAAATTCCGTTTCTGATCCATCGCTGAGCAATGCTTTAACTTCCAGTAAGTGTTCTCTTGTACTTCGATACACGACCGAATTCGAACCGCAGGAATTATTTCCCACCATCCCTCCTATCATTGCCCTGTTTGCCGTTGAGGTCTCAGGTCCAAAAAATAAACCGTGCGGTTTCAAAAACATATTCAGTTCATCACGAATGACGCCCGGCTCTACTTTCACCCAGCCTTCTTCTTTATTTAATTCAAGGATCTTTGTAAAATATTTTGACACGTCGACTATAATTCCGTTCCCAACTACCTGTCCTGCCAGTGAAGTACCGGCTGTTCTTGGTATCAGGGAGGTTTTTTCCTTTCGCGCAAAGGCGATCAGGTTCTTTATATCATCAACGGTTTTCGGAACCGCGACAGCAAGTGGCATTTCACGATAGGCTGAGGCATCGGTGGCATAGAGGATACGCATCGTTTTATCGTCATAGAATTCCCCGTCCAATTTAGCAGCTAGTTCTTTCAGTTTCGGATCTGTAACCAACACTTCTTTGTTCATAGACATTCAAAAATACCTTATTACAGAGTAACTTGAAATCAAGGGGATAAAAACTTTATTACTTTAGTAACCGCAACATTTCTACGACGCAAAACTTTATTAGCTTATAAAATAAAATAAAATAGAATAGAATAGCATAATCTTTATCTGTAGTCTGAAAGTCTGTAAGTAGTTGTCGACTGCATGAATTGGCCTTACTTCCGGGATAAAATGAGTTCCCCAAAATTTTTCCAACATCTTAAAATGGAATAAGCTAATAAGGTGGACTGGTCGCGGGGTCCCCTTCTACTAAGATAATAAGGGACGTGTTTGTTGTCCATTTATCTTTTGATAGATATGCCAACAAGAAAAAATATCTTCTGAAGCAATTCCCAATGATTTAAAAAGTGTGATTTCATCTTTATTCTTCCTCCCCTCTTTTATTCCCAATAATACTTCTCCCAGATCTCCCCTAATATGGCTGTCAGTGATGACTCTCTCTTTTTTGGGAATAAGAAAATCTCCTGCCTCATTCAGGATCGATTCATAACAATCAGTATACATTTTTGATTTAACGATTGCATTGGTGTCAAGTTCTCTTGTTGCAGGTGTACTCGATCCCACAGCATTGATATGTGTTCCTTTACTTATCCAATCCCCCCGGACTACTGGTTGGGGTGATGAAGTGACGGTACAGATGATGTCTGCATTCTTCACAGCTTCCTCTGAATGTTTGTACACAATGTTTGGAATACTATAGCGATCATTGGTTTTTTCTGCAAGGCTGTGCGCATGATTTTCATTCCTGCTCCAGATGTTTATTTGCCTGATCTTTCTTACCAGGAGAATGGATTCGATATGCCTTTCTGCTTGTTCGCCGGAACCAATGATCGAAAGCAATTCTGAATCTTCTCTCGAAAGCAGTTTGGTTGCAAACGCACTTGCAGCGGCCGTACGAAGAGCTGTTATCTCTGAAGCATCAAAGATCATAAGTGGTTGGCCGTTGTCCGCATCAAACAGAACGACCACTCCCTGGTGAGATGGAAAACCCTTGTCCCTGTTGCCGTGAAAAACACTGATCAGTTTTATGCCCATCACAGCGGCAGTTTTGTTGTAGCCCGGCATCATGCCCAACAACCCTTTCTTGTCAGGAAGCCACATCAAAGAACGAAGGGGTTGAGCAGAATCTCCTTTTGCCAGGGAATGAAACATTTTTTCCATTATGGAGATGCATTCCTGCATTGTCAGCAATGAAGCAATTTTTTCTTTATCGACAAATGGTATGTCCAAAGTTTTTATGGCGTTAACTGGGTTTTCACGTTTGCTCCATGTGTTTTTTCACAGAGACAATCAAAAATAAACTGTTTTAAATAAGAAAAATAACCGTCGGACAAATGTCAACCTTATTACATTAGTAACTCACCAGCCAACCGATCAACTACCTTATTAGCTTATGAAAATTCAGTATCACAATCTCTACACTCATTTTATCCTAATTACGCAAGATAGAGTTCCTTTGATTCCATAACAGAATAGGGGCAGAATAGAGAAGTATATTACTGGTGTAATAAATAATAATCACTCAAAGTTGTACCAAACCCTGAGCACATTCATTTTCTTGTTTCACGCTCGCCAGGATTATCAGAAGAGGCTGTAGCCACTATCGTAGCTAATAGCTCCTCGCAGTTCATTAACCATAATTAAATTATCCCGCGGTCTGTTTGCATGGCAGGAATCGGATTCAGCTTTTTCTGTTTCCAGGTCGGACGTCGATAAAGTTTGTAAGTACATCCTGAATCAGCCACAGCATCACAGAAGAGTGGAGTTTTGCCGAAGAGTACAATGAGCTTATGGAATACTATCAGAGAACTTTAAAGTGGGAAATAGGGTAATAAGGTTAACTCTTAGGGGGAAAGCGTCTGTTACTAAGGTAATAAAGTCTGGGCCGAATGCCGCCGTGCATGCAGAATCTCGCGCAAGACGCTAAGACGGC
>Ga0070659_100002734_pt1 | contig 12548 bp, 15 predicted proteins | sample KBSC23metaG_FD_64666 | JGI IMG/M metagenome (GOLD analysis project Ga0070659, IMG submission 64666) | Corn rhizosphere microbial communities from Kellogg Biological Station, Michigan, USA - KBS C2-3 metaG | ecosystem: Host-associated > Plants > Roots > Rhizosphere > Soil ...
CGCGCGACAAAAGCGAAAGCGAGTGCAGGAACATGAAGCTCAACGAACTCAAGGATAACAAGGGCGCGCGTCAGTCGCGCGTTCGCGTCGGCCGCGGCATCGGCTCGGGGCTCGGCAAGACTGCCGGTCGTGGCCAGAAGGGCGCCAAGTCGCGCTCGGGCGTCAGCATTGCCGGCTTCGAGGGCGGCCAGATGCCGCTCCACATGCGGCTGCCGAAGCGCGGCTTCAACAACATCTTCGCGCGTGACTATGCCGAAGTGAACATCGGCGCGGTCCAGAAGGCGATCGATGCTGGCAAGCTCGATATCAAAGCCACGCTCGACCATGACGCGCTCAAGTCTGCGGGCCTGGCCCGTGGCGGCAAGGACGGCGTACGCCTGCTCGGCAAGGGCGAATTGAAGGCGAAGCTCGCAGTCAAAGTCGCCGGCGTGTCGAAGGGCGCGCGCGAGGCGGTCGAGAGGGCCGGCGGTTCGATCGAGCTGATCGAGCGCAAGAACCCGGCCGAGCTCGCCGCTGCAAAAAAGGGCAAGGTCCGCGAGGCGCGGCTTGCCGACCAGGCCGCCAAGTCGAAAGCATAAATCGTCATTGCGACAGAACCGAAGCAATCCAGCGGCGCTGACTGGATGACTTCGTCGTTTCGCTCCTCGCAATGACGGTAATGCCGCTTATATGAGCCGCAGAGCCTAGGGGATTATTCAAGACAATGGCATCCGCAGCCGAACAACTCGCCTCCAGCATTTCGTTCGCAAATTTCCAGAAAGCGACCGAGCTCAAGAAAAGGCTGTGGTTCACGGTCGGCGCGCTGATCCTGTTCCGCCTGCTGTCGTTCGTTCCGGTGCCCGGGATCGACCCGGTGGCTATGAATGCACTCTACCAGACGCAGAGCGGCGGAATCCTCGACGTCTTCAACACCTTCTCGGGCGGCGCGCTCGAGCGCTTCTCGATCGTTGCGCTGGGCGTCATGCCTTACATCACGGCGTCGATCGTCGTTCAGCTGGGAGCGACCCTGTACGGTCCCTGGCAGGCGCTGCGGAAAGAGGGCGAGACGGGGCGCAAGAAGCTCAACCAGTACACTCGCTACCTGACGGTGATGATCACGCTCGTGCAGGGCTATCTTGCCGTGCGCGGACTGGAATCGCAGTCGATGCGGCAAGGAATCAGCGCGGTCGTCGCGCCCGGGCTTTTGTTCGAGATTGCCGGTACCGTCAGCCTCGTCGGCGGTACTCTGTTCCTGATGTGGATCGGCGAGCAGATCACCAGCCGAGGAATCGGCAATGGCGTATCGTTGATCATCATGGCGGGCATTGTCGCACGCCTGCCGCAGGCGATCGCTCAGCTGTTAGAAGGCGGCCGCACTGGATCGATGAGCGGCGTCCTGATCGTGGGGATCATTGCGCTCAGTGTGATCCTGATCCTCTTCATCTGCTTCATGGAGCGCGCCCAGCGGCGAGTGCTGATCCAATATCCGAAGCGCCAGACCGCCAGGGGGATGCAGCAGGAGCGGTCGCACCTCCCGATCAAGCTCAATACCGCGGGCGTGATCCCGCCGATCTTTGCTTCGTCGCTCCTGCTTATGCCGCTGACGGTGCTGCAATGGGCGGGCAGCCGCGCGAGCGCCGAGGGCAGCACGAGCGACTGGCTGATCACCATCACCACGTTCCTGCAGCACGGTTCGCCCGCCTACATTACGCTTTACGCGCTGGGCATCGCCTTCTTCTGCTTCTTCTACACGGCAGTGCAGTTCAACAGCGAGGAAACGGCCGATAATCTGAAGCGCCACGGCGGCTTCATCCCCGGCATTCGCCCGGGCAAGGCGACCGAAGAATATTTCGATTATCTGCTGAACCGGATCACTGTGGTCGGCGCGGCCTATCTCGTGCTGATCTGCATCATTCCCGAGATCCTCGCCGGATCGGCGGGACTGACGAACCTTCGCCTCGGCGGAACCAGCCTACTGATCGTCGTCAACGTGACCATGGACACGGTGAGCCAGATCCAGAGCCACCTGATCGCGCATCAGTACGGCGACCTGATCAAGAAGGCCAAGCTCAAGACCACGCCTCGACGGCGCTAACCTCAACGCGCGATCAGGGGAGAGCGCCGCGAATGTTGAATATCATTCTCTTGGGGCCGCCCGGCGCGGGCAAGGGCACTCAGGCCGCGCGGCTGCAGGCGACGCGTGGAATGATCCAGCTGTCGACGGGCGACATGTTGCGCGAAGCGCGCGCGAGCGGCTCGCCGATCGGCGAGAAGGTCAAAGCGATCATGGATGCTGGCGAGCTGGTCAGCGACGCGATCGTGACTGCGTTGATCGCGGAGCGCCTCGATGCGGCGAGCGAACAGGGCGCCATCTTCGATGGCTTCCCACGCACCAGGGCCCAGGCCGAGGCGCTGGATCTGCTGCTTTCAGAGCGCGGTCGTCACCTCGATCACGTGATTGAGTTAGCTGTCGATGAGGAAGCGTTGGTCGAACGCATCACCGGCCGTTTCACCTGCGCCAAGTGCGGTACGGGCTATCACGACAGTTTCCGGCCGACCACGGTTCCGGGCGTTTGCGACGTCTGCGGCTCGACCGAGTTCAAGCGCCGCCCCGACGATAATGAGCAGACCGTGCGCACGCGCATGGAAGAATATCGCGCCAAGACCGCACCGATCCTGCCCTTCTACGAGGCGAGAGGACTGGTTCGGCGCGTGCATGGAATGGCGTCCGTCGAACAAGTAGCGGCGCAGATCGACGGCATTCTCGACGGCACCGCCTAATCAAGGCATCCTCCGCGCAAGGGGATCTATGAAACACATCCTTGCGATAGCCCTTGTGGGGCTGGCGACGCCTGCTGGCGCCGAGGTGGTTGCGGCTAGCTCGAACGGCTTCGAAGTGCGCGAGACGATCCAGTTGGTTGTGCCACCGAACATCGCCTTCAATTCGTTTCGCGATATCGCGGCCTGGTGGGACCCGCAGCATACCTACAGCGGCGACTCTGCGAACCTCAGTCTGGCGCTGACACCGGGCGGATGCTTTTGCGAACGTGTTCCAAAGACCGGCGGCGGGATCGAGCATCTGCGTGTCGCTTATGTCGACCCCGGAAAGCGCGTGGTTATGACGGGCGCCCTCGGTCCGCTCCTCTATGAAGCAACAACGGGTGTACTCGACGTACAAGTGAAGACGACTGCCGGCGGCTCGCAGGTCACACTCGACTACAAGGTTGCCGGGTTCGCCAACGGCGGAGCAGCCAAGCTTGCGCCAGCGGTGGACCAAATGCTCGCTGAGCAAATGAAGCGCTTTCGGGCCTACGCGACGTCTCGGCCCAAGACCTAAATTCTTTCAAGCGTAAGGAAGCGGTAGGGCGGACGGTCGCCCTCCGCCGGATGGTCTTCGCGGAAGGTCTCGCGCCAGCTACTGCTGTCGCGCGGGTCGGCGATGAAGGTGTCGCCCGGCACATCCTCTAGCACCTCCGTCAGTTCGATCCGGTCGGCGCGCGACAGGAACAAGCCGAAGATGTCGCCGCCGCCGATAATTGAGACAGGCTCGTCTCCAGCCAGGCGGAGGGCGTCCTCGGGGCTCTGAGCCACTTCCGCGCCTTCAGCCTTCCAGCCGCGGTCTCTCGTAAGAACGATGTGCCGCCGGCCGGGCAGCAGTCCGGGTAGGCTCTCGAATGTCCTACGGCCCATCACCATCACACTGCCCATTGTCAGCGCCTTGAAGCGCTTGAGGTCGGCAGGAAGGTGCCACGGCAGCTTGCCCTTGCGGCCGATAACGCCGTTTTGCGCGCGTGCGACGACGAGGGTGATGCGTGGCCGGTCCATCGCGCCGCTTTGACGAGAGTAGGCGCTCGTGCCAAGCGCCGTAAAATGGACGCGCAGGCTGAGCTGATCGCTGCCGCCGAGCAGAAGCTCGGACCGAAGGGCGTGATCACGGACCCACGAGAGATCGAGCCGTGGGTCACCGATTGGCGCGGCCGGGTGCACGGCGCAGCTTCGGCGATCCTGGCGCCTGGCTCGACCGAGGAGGTGGTGGAGATTGTACGCCTCGCCGCCGAGCATCGCGTGCCACTGGTGCCGCAGGGCGGGAACACCGGCATGGCGGCAGGTGCGACTCCACCCGCAGACGGTTCGGCGCTGCTGCTGTCGATGCGGCGCATGAATCGGATCCGCTCGATCAGCGCTGACAACCGGCTCGCCGTCGCCGAAGCCGGCGTGGTCCTCGCGACGCTGCATGAGGCGGCGCACGATATCGGGATGCGTTTTCCACTGACCCTCGGTGCGCGGGGCAGTTGCACCATCGGCGGTCTTACCTCGACAAATGCCGGCGGCACGCAGGTGCTAAAGTTCGGGACCATGCGGTCGCTGGTTGCGGGCATTGAGGCAGTGCTTCCCGATGGCTCAGTCCACAACGGCCTCTCGGGGCTCAAGAAGGACAATCGCGGCTACAGCCTCGACCAGCTGCTGATTGGCGCCGAGGGAACACTCGGCGTGATCACAGCGGTGGCGCTGCGGCTGGTCCCGGCGATTGCCGCGCGCACAGTGGCCTGGGCTGGCATTCAGAGTCCGAGCAAGGCGTTTGAGCTCCTGCGTTTTCTCGAGGCGCGCACCAGCAGCGTCGAGGGCTTCGAGCTGGTCCCGCAGGATTGTCTGCAGCTGGTGCTCAAGCACATTCCCAACACGCGGGCGCCCCTCTCCGCGGAACATCCGTGGCACGTGCTGGTCGAAGCGACCACGTCTGACGCGGAGAGGGACATCGGCGCGGAGCTGGAACGGCTGCTCGCCTCCGCGCTTCAGGAAGGCATCATCACCGACGCCGTCCTTGCGTCCAACGAAGCGCAGGCCGAGGCATTCTGGAAGCTGCGCGATGCGATTTCCGAAGCAGAGCGGACCGAGGGCCAGACCTTGGCGCATGACATCTCGGTCCAAGTGGCCGACATGCCGCGATTCATCGTCGAGGCCGCCGCCGCAGTCGAGAAAGCGTTCCCCGGCGTAGTTGCGACAGGCTTCGGCCATCTCGGCGATGGCAATATCCACTTCCACGTCCGCGCCGGCAGCCACGCGACACCGAACTGGTACGAAGCCGAGGGCGAGAAGATCACGCGCATGGTGGACGACCTCGTGACCGCTGCGGGCGGCTCGATTTCCGCCGAGCACGGCATTGGTCAGCTCAAGCTGCGCGAGTTCGAACGCCTCGCCCCGCCCGGGCGCATTCATGCGCTGCGCGCCATCAAGCGGGCGCTGGATCCGCGCGGCATCATGAACCCGGGCAAGCTCGTCCCTTAAATGGAATTCACTTCACCCACGCCGCAAAGCGTGGAAGCCTCAGTCCATGGAAGTCGAGCTAAGCGCGGAAGCCAAGGACAAGAGGATCAATCGGCTGGTAGCACTGACGGTCGTCGTGCTGTCGGTCTCCGTCGGACTCGGCAACATCAAGGATGGCAATATCGTCCAGGCGATGGCGCAGGCGCAGGCCAATTCGCTCGATCGTTGGAATGAGTATCAGGCGACGCGGACCAAGCTGCACATCGTCGAGACCGCGCGGGCGCAGCTCGCCGCCGCTCCGGGCAGCATGGCCACGCAGGAGGCGGTCAACGCCTTCGATTCCGACGCCGCGAAGTATCGCTCGGAAAGCCCGAAGCTGGCCGAGGAGGCGAAAGGGTTTTCCGACGAATATGACGCGCTGAACGTTCACGACGATCAGTTCGATGCCGCGGAAGCGTCGCTGACAACCGCAATCTCGATCGCAGCAGTCGCCGCGCTGACCGAAAGCTGGGCGCCGCTGATCGCGTCGTGGGTCATCGGCGCATTCGGCCTATTCATGACGATCTGCGGCTTTGCTGGATGGCCATTCCATCCGGATGTCTTGAGCACGCTGCTGGGGTAACTGGCGCGCCCGGCAGGACTCGAACCTGCGACCCCAAGCTTAGAAGGCTCGTGCTCTATCCAGCTGAGCTACGGGCGCGCGTGCATGCAGAACTAACCGCAATTGACGCTGAGCGGAACTGCGCTAGGCCTCTTGCCCATGAAAGCAGAAGGGGAGGGCCTCCGCCACGTCGAGGCGCGGACGCTGCACGGCGCGCCCTTCCGTTACTTCGACTTCGTCATGGTCGCGTTCGTGGTGGTGCTGCTGCTGTCGAACGTCATCGGCGCGGAGAAGCGCTCGTTCGTCAACCTGCCCGGCATCGGCCCGTGGCCGTTCGGCGCCGGTATCCTCTTCTTTCCAATCTCCTACGTCATCGATGACGTGCTGACCGAGGTCTACGGCTTCGCCCGCGCCCGCCGGGCGCTGTGGTCAGGCTTCGCCGCGCTGCTGTTCATGGCGCTGATGGAACAAACGGTGGTCCACTTACCCGTCGCCGAGGGCTGGACCGGTCAGGCGGCGTATGAGCGGGTGTTCGGGTCCGGATGGCGAATCATCCTCGCCTCGATGGCGGCCTTCTTCGTCGGCGATTTCCTGAACTCGGTCGTACTCGCCAAGATGAAGGTCTGGACTGAGGGCAAATATTTGTGGACCAGAACCATCGGCAGCACGGTCGTGGGGGAGGGCGCGGACAGTCTGATCTTCTACCCGCTCGCCTTCTACGGCACGCCCGACTGGCCGGTCGCCGCCCTCGGCGCGGTGATGCTCAGCCAGTTCGTCCTGAAGGTGAGCTGGGAAGTGCTGCTCACACCCGTGACCTACGCTGTCGTCGGGTGGCTGAAGAAGCGGGAAGGCGTCGACGTGTACGACGTGGGGACCAACTTCACCCCGTTCGCGGCGGACGTTTAGGCGTTCACCGTCTCCAACAGCCCCTCAAAGAGGCGCAGACCATCCGTGCCGCCGTGCGCCGCCTCGATCGCCCGCTCAGGGTGGGGCATCAGGCCGAGCACATTGCCTGCATCGTTGAGAATTCCGGCGATGCGGCGCGCGGAGCCATTGACCTCGTCGAGATAGCGGAAGGCGACGCGGCCTTCGCCTTCGAGGCGATCAAGCGTCGCCTCGTCGGCTTGGTAGTTGCCGTCGTGGTGGGCGACGGGGAAGACGATCTCCTCGCCTGAATTATATTGAGCGGTGAACAAGCTTTGGCTGTTCTCGACGCGAAGCGGCACCGGCCGGCATACGAAGCTCAGCCGTGCGTTGCGCATCAGCGCGCCAGGCAGGAGCCCCGCCTCGGTCAGCACCTGAAAGCCGTTGCAAATGCCGATCACCGGCACCCCGCGCGCCGCCGCGTCCTTCACCGCCTGCATCACGGGCGAACGCGCCGCCATCGCCCCAGAGCGCAGGTAATCGCCGTAAGAAAAGCCCCCCGGAACGCCGATGAAGTCGACGCCTTCGGGCAGCTCGCTTTCCTTGTGCCAGACCATCGCCGGCTTGCGGCCGGTCACCTGCTCCAGCGCGACTGCGAGGTCGCGGTCGCAGTTGGAACCGGGGAAGACGATAACGGCGCTCTTCATGCGTTCTCCAACCGCTCGATCCGGAAATTTTCGATGACCGTATTCGCCAGCAATTTCCGGCACATATCCTCAATGTCGGAGTCCGACGTGCCATCGGCTAGGTCGAGTTCGATCAGCTTGCCTGCGCGGACGTCGTTGACCCCGGAAAATCCCAGCCCTTCGAGGGCGTGGTGGATCGCTTTGCCTTGCGGGTCGAGGACCCCGTTCTTGAGGGTGATGAAGACGCGCGCTTTCATGGTTCTCGCCTGATCGTTGCCGGACGTGCCGCCCCTATGGCCACGCTCGCGAACTGGGGCAAGCTTTACACTCTGTTTACCCTGATGCCCGATGATGGACCACGTGCTGGTCAGTTCTTCACCGGCGGGAGGATTCAAGATGGTCGCCGGGATTGCGATTGCGATGTTTGTGGCCTTGGTTGGCTGGGGCAACAATTATTTCGGCTGGAGCGACCCCGACGGAAAGGTCCAGCTCGCGCTCGTCACCGCGTTCATCCTCGGCATCATCGGCGGGTTCAAGTCGCGGGGCTGATCGCGGGACATCAATAGCCGCTGAGCTCGGCCACCCGGTTGCGGTGGTAATAGACGTCTCCGAACAGCTCCCCGAGCACCGCTTCGCGTTTCATGAATAATCCAATGTCGTGTTCGTCGGTCATGCCGATGCCGCCATGCATCTGCACGCCTTCGCGCACGGCAAGGGAGGCGACGTCGGCGGCCTTGGCCTTGGCGACTGAGACGTAGAGCTGGGCATGCTCGTCGCCGCTGTCGAGCAATTGCGCGGCCTTGAACGCTGCAGCCCGGGCGATTTCGATTTCGGAGTAGAGATGCGCGGCGCGATGCTGGAGCGCCTGGAACTCGCCGATGAACTTGCCGAACTGCTTGCGCTGCCGAAGATAATCGAGCGTCATCGCTGAAGCACCCGAAGCGACGCCGACGAGTTCCGCCGCCGCGCCCGCGCGGCCGGCGTTGAGAGAGCGGCTCAGCGGTCCCCAGCCCGCGTCGACTTCGCCGACCACCGCATCGGCGTCGAGCTGGACATTTTCGAAGGTCAGCCGCGCCGCTTTCGAGCTGTCGACGAGAGCGACGTTCTCCACATCCAGCCCCGCCGTGTCCTTCGGAACGGCGAAGAGCGTGAGACCGTCGGTTTCGCCTGCCGAGCCGGCGGTGCGTGCGGCCGTGACGATCATGTCGGCAGACCCGCCCTGGACCACGAACTGCTTGGAGCCGCTGAGGACGAAACCATTGCCCTGCCGCTTGGCCTCAAGCGCGGTGTGAGCCGGTTCGTGGCGCGCACCTTCGTCGATCGCGAGCGCCAGCACTGCATCGCCAGTAACAATGTTGGGAAACCAGCGATCGGCGTGTTGTGTGCCGTGGATCGCACGTGCCGCTACGACTGCCGTCGTCAGGAACGGCGAGGGCGTGAGGTTGCGGCCGATCTCCTCCAGCACCAGCGCCGTGTCGGTTGCGCCGAGGCCCATGCCGCCGTGGCTCTCGGGGATGCAGATTCCAGTCAGCCCGAGCTCGGCGAACTGTTTCCACAGGCCATGGCCGAAGCCATCCTTGCACTCGATGCCGCGCCAGTGACGGAGCTGCTTGGCGATGCCGCCTTCCTCGGCAAGGAAACTCGCGGCCGTCTCCTGCAGCATCTTCTGGTCATCGGTGAGGAGTGTCATGCGCCGGGAAGTCCGAGGATATGCTTCGCCACAATGTTGAGCTGGATCTCGCTCGTGCCGCCTTCGATCGAGTTGCCCTTGCTCCGCAGCCAGTCGCGCGGGGTTTTGCCGCCGCGCGAGCGCTCGCTCTCCCATTCGAGCGCGTCGTTGCCGCCTGCCGCCATCGACAGCTCGTTCCGGCGCTTGTTGAGCTCGGTGCCGGCATATTTCATCATGCTTGGGCCGGCGGGATGTGCTTCGCCAGCCTTCCACATCGCGGCGAAGCGTTCGCTCATCGCCTGGAACGCGTAGGCGTCGACGTCGAACGCGGCGATCTCGGCGCGGAGCAGCGGGTCCTGCGGCCTGGTCGCGGCGCCGAGGGAGCCGCCCATGCCGAGCCCCATTGCGCTGATCATCTCGCGCTCGTGCCCGAGCAGATATTTGGCGACGTCCCAACCCTTGTTCACCTTGCCGACGATCTGGTCCTTGGGCACCTTCACGTCGTCGAAGAAGGTCTCGCAGAAGGGCGAATAGCCGCTGATCAGCAGGATCGGCCTGGTCGAGACGCCGGGCGTCCGCATGTCGAACAGCAGGAAGCTGATCCCACCCTGCTTGGACTCGCTCGAGGTGCGCACCAGGCAGAAGATCCAGTCGGCCTTGTCGGCGTAGGATGTCCACACCTTCTGCCCGTTGACCAGCCAGTGGTCTCCCCTGTCCTCTGCCTTCGTCTGCAAGCCCGCGAGGTCGGAGCCGGCGCCTGGCTCGGAATAGCCCTGGCACCAGCGAATCTCGCCGCGAGCGATCTGGCGCAGATAGTGCCTTTTCTGCTCCTCCGTCCCGAACTTGAGCAGAGCCGGCCCAAGCATCGAGATACCGAAGCTGCTCAGCGGTGGCCGGGCGCCGATGCGCTGCATCTCCTCCTTCAGAACGCTAGCTTCGTCGGGGGAGAGGCCGCCACCGCCATAGTCCTTCGGCCAGTCCGGCACGGTCCAGCCGCGCTCCGCCATCAACTCCATCCAGCGCCGTTGCGCATCCGACTGGAAGGTCCAGTTCCGCCCGCCCCAGCAGAGGTCGGCTTCGGATCCGATCGGCTGGCGCATCTCGGCCGGGCAGTTGGCTCCCAGCCATGCGCGAGTGTCGGTGCGGAACGTTTCGAGGTCGGTCATTACTTGTCTCGTGATGCGCGAATGTTCACGAATGTTCGCAGTGACGAGCGCATTTGCCGATAGCGCCGGGATAACTGGTCATCGCTTTCACTGATTGCAGGTTGATGCGCCGCCATGCGGCGGAGCCAAGCACTTCAATTCCAAATAGGAAAGAGGGAAGCGATTCTCCAACGAGTCTGCTTTCGACCCAAAACAGGCTTAGGCCCCGGTGGCAGTGCTCCTGTTACTCCTCATCAACCGCACAAGGATCAGTGCAACTAGCCACGTGACCAGCACCACTGGCGCTGCTGCGAACGGCAGGAAGCCAATGGACAGCGTTGCGGCCGTCCATCTTTTGTCGAGCATAGCCAATTGAGAAGCTTGGTATCCCCCGAAGTAGCTATAGACGAGGTAAGCTGTGGGAACGGCGAACAGCGCCACTGCCTTCCAAGTGTTCGTCCGATCCTGAACCCATGACGCGATTACGGCAAGAAAACCGAAGGGCGCGAGAAGCATGAGAGTGCCAATGAACTGCACACCGGCCCAATAGAAGTGCTGCGAGAGCGCTTTCGATAGGGTTTCGCCGCCGATTGTGACCCGCGCGAAAACGTCAGAGCCGGTCGTCGCAATTAGAAACGCGACCGCTGCGAGAGCCAGGAACCAGCGAATGTTCATGCTCGGAAGCTATGTCAGTTTAGGTCTGCTTTCCACCCATTACGGACATTCGCTTTTCGAAGGCCCGCAGACCGAACGTCTGGAGCTATCCTCCGAAGCTACGTAAGCCGCTTGAGGAGGCATGCCGATGAAGAAGATGATCCCTGCTTTGCTCGCTGCTACGCTGATGGCCGCTCCTGCCTTGGCTGCCACAGGGCAATGGCACCGAATTTTCGACGGCCGCACACTCGAGGGCTGGACCCCGAAAATCAGCGGACGGCCCGTCGGCGACAATTATCTCGACACCTTCGTTGTGCGCGACGGGGCCATTCGCGTCTCCTATGCCAAATATCACGGGTTCGACGGCCGCTTCGGCCATCTCGCTTACAAGCGCCCACTTTCGGCCTTCCGCATCCGGTTCGACTATCGCTTTACCGGCGACACGCTCCCGGGCGTTGCAGACTGGCAATATAGCAACAGCGGGCTGATGCTGTTGGGTCAGGATCCCGCGACCATGACGCTCGACCAGAAGTTTCCCGTCAGCCTGGAAATGCAGCTGCTCGGCGCGGAGCGCCCGGAGCCGACGCCGACCGGCAATCTGTGCACTCCGGGAACGAACGTGGTCCTTCACGGAAAGCTGGAAACCGCCCACTGCATCGTCTCGTCGAGCCCGATAATTCCCAATGGTCGATGGGTGCATGCCGAAGTGCTGGTGACGCGTGACGGGCAGGTGGCGCACTTCATCAACGGCGTCCCGGTGATCAGCTATTCCGCACCGCAGCTCGACCCGACCGACACAGACGCCAAGCCATTGATCGCGGCCGCGGGCGGCAAGCTCGCGATCTCACGCGGGTTTATATACTTGCAGAGCGAAGGCCACCCGATCGAATTCCGCAACATCGAACTGATGGAACTCAGATAGTGTGCAGCTGCATCGCTCGCGCAGTTACCGTGTCTTGGTGGACTTAGCTGTTATCCCTGCCTCTCACTTTGCTTACTTGCGCCCTCTTGGTGCCGCGCGCGCAAAAAGAAAGATGGATTCAGGTAACGTCCGCTCTCCACGCCAAGCAGACACGTCAGGCCGACCAAATCCCCACCAGCGCCGCGATTGCAACCAGCAGCAGGAAGAAGTTCATCGGTACTAGCAGGAGCCGCGGGATTGGCTTGATGTCGGGGTGGGGCGTCGGCGGAACGCCCTGCAGCTCGCGCCAGACCGCCGCGACGAGGCAGAAGACGGCGAAGAGGATGAGCACCGTCCCGGTGAGCTTGCCGACCCATGAGGGGAGAATGTCCTTCACCAGCGCACGCGCACCGATTCCCGCAGCGAGCGCTGCCAAGGCGGTACGCACCCAGGCGGCATAGGTCCTCTCGGCGGCGAGCAGGGTGCGATCGCCGGCGAGCACCGTCCGCCGGTCGGCGCTGTCGGTGAGCTCGCTGGTGCTGCGCTCGACCGCCTTGGCACTGCGCTTGATGTCCGCCGATTGCTTGCGGAGCTGGCTGGAATCACGAGTAGCGGGATCGTCCATTGCGCTCACCTCAACGATCGCAAGTACGAGCGTTTCCCCCACTTGCAAGCATGTCAGCAGCGGCCTAGCCCGCAGGACCGGAGACCTGCCATGGAAGACGTGATGGACAAGCCGACGACCAGCCCGATCTCGACCCGCAAGCACGGCGACGTGCTGATC
>Ga0070659_100002736_pt1 | contig 12542 bp, 10 predicted proteins | sample KBSC23metaG_FD_64666 | JGI IMG/M metagenome (GOLD analysis project Ga0070659, IMG submission 64666) | Corn rhizosphere microbial communities from Kellogg Biological Station, Michigan, USA - KBS C2-3 metaG | ecosystem: Host-associated > Plants > Roots > Rhizosphere > Soil ...
GCGACGTCCGGGTCGAGGTCGTCGTGGTTGGGGTTGTTGTGGTGGCGGGTGTGCTTCTCCATCCACCAGCCGTAGCTCATGCCGACGCCGAGGTTGCCCGCGATCAGGCCGGCCGCCTCGCTGGCGCGGCGGGTGCGGAACACCTGGCGGTGGGCCAGATCGTGGGCCACGAGGGCGACCTGGCCGAACACCACGGCGAGGATCGCGGCGACGGCGAGTTGCCACCAGGAGGCGCCGATCACGAAGAACGCCGCCCACCCCCCGGCGAGCGCCAGGGCGACGGCGCTCAGCCGCAGCGCGTAGTACCCGGGACGGGGCTTCAGCAGACCCGCCGCGGTGATGCGGTCAGAGAGGACGGCGAAATCTGTCAGTGTTCGGGTCCGGCTGGATCTGCGACGGTGTGGGCGGGCGACGCCCGCCCCCACCTCGTACGGGGTCGGTTCGGCGAGGACGGTCATGTCCTCGATCAAACGCGCGGACAAGGCCGCCCACAGGAGGGGCACGACCCGAACCACCGGTAGGGCCAGCACTACCGCCACGGCGCCCGTGGTCGGCCACAATTGGCCCGTGGACGAAGCGACGGTCGACCCGCGCAAGGCGGTGGCGCTGGCGCGCCAATGGCTCGGACGGGGCGTGCGGGCGGCCCTGCTGGCGCCGCTGGTGGCCGTGCTGTCGCTCGGCGTCAACCTGCCGCTGTTCATCCTCTCGGTCGTGTCGCTCGCGTTGATGCCGGTGCTGGGCATCGGATTCGCGCTCTTCCCCGTGGTTACCGCACTGGTGCGGCCGGCCGTCGGTGTGCAGCGCCGGTTGGCGCGCACGTTCGGCGTCGACATCCCGCGCCCGTACCGGCCGGTGCCGGCGGTCCCGTACGGCACGTGGGCGCGGTTCCGCCACACGGTCACCGATCCGGCCACCTGGCTCGACTTCGCGTGGCTGCTTCCGGGCGCCATCACGGGGTTCGTGCTCGGGCTCGTCGGATTCGTCGTCACCGCCTACGGCCTGGAGGGCGTGCTGCACGTCCCGCTGCTGCTGTACGGGATCGTCGACTGGTACGGCTACGGCGTCTTCTGGCCGATGGACAACGCGTTCGAGGCGTGGCTGGCCCTGCCACAGGGCGCGCTGCTGCTGGTGATCGGCCTCACCGCCGCGCCGTGGCTGCTGTGGGTGCACTACAGCTTCGCCCGCTTCTTCCTTTCCCCGACGCGGTCCGCCGAACTGCGCCGCCGGGTGCAGCGGCTCACCGAGACGCGGGCCGACGCCGTCGACACGCAGGCGGCGGAGCTGCGCCGGATCGAGCGCGACCTGCATGACGGCGCCCAGGCGCGGCTCGTCTCGCTCAGTATGAACATCGGCCTGGCCGAGGAGCTGATGAAACGCGACCCGGACGCGGCGGTGCGGCTGCTGGCCGAGGCGCGCGAGTCCAGCGGGGCGGCGCTGGCCGACCTGCGCAGCCTGGTGCGCGGCATCCACCCGCCGGTGCTCGCCGAGCGCGGCCTCGACGGCGCGGTGCACGCCATCGCGCTGGCAGTGCCGGCCGACGTGGACCTCGACATCGACGTGCCCGGTGACCTGCCGACGCCTGTCGAGTCGGCCGCGTACTTCGCCGTCGCGGAGGCGCTTGCCAACATCGCCAAGCACAGCGGCGCACGCACCGCGACTGTCCACATGAGACATACCGGTGAGGCGCTGTGGATCAGCGTCACCGACGACGGCGCGGGCGGCGCCGATCCGGCGGCCGGCACCGGATTGCGGGGGATCGAGCGCCGGCTCGCGGCGTTCGATGGAACGATGGTGGTCGTCAGCCCGCCGGGCGGGCCCACCGTCGTCACCATGGAGCTTCCGTGCGCGTTGTCATCGCCGAAGACCTCGCCCTCCTCCGGGACGGGTTGACAAGGCTCCTGCAGGCGTTCGACTTCGAGGTCGTCGGCTCCGTCGACAACGGCCCGTCGCTGCTGCCCGCGCTGATGAACCACCGCCCGGACGTCGCGGTCGTCGACGTGCGGCTGCCGCCCACGTTCACCGACGAGGGCCTGCAAGCGGCGGTCGCCGCGCGCACGGAACTGCCGGGGCTGCCGATCCTCGTGCTGTCCCAGCACGTGGAGCAGTTGTACGCGCGGGAACTGCTCACCGACGGCGCCGGCGGGGTCGGCTATCTGTTGAAGGACCGGGTGTCCAACGTCGGCCAGTTCATCGACGCGGTGCGCCGCGTCGCGGCCGGCGGCACCGTCATGGATCCGGAGGTCGTGGCGCAACTGCTCGCACGGCGCCGGCGCGACGACCCGCTCGCCGACCTGACGCCGCGCGAGCGGGAGGTGCTGGCGTCGATGGCCGAGGGCCGCTCGAACGCGTCTATTTCTACCAATCTGTTCGCCACCGAGAAGGCGATCAGCAAGCACATCAACAACATCTTCAGCAAGCTCGGGTTGCCGCCCTCGGACGACGACAACCGGCGGGTGCTGGCCGTGCTCGCCTATCTGAACTCGTAGGCCGCCTTCTCGGCCACCGTGGTGGCGGTGCGCACGAACGCGGCGAGCGACCGGGACCGGTTGGCCTCCGGCCAGGCGAGCACGAGAGTGGTCGGCTCGGCGTCGGTGACGGGGACGTACGTGAGGTCCTGCCGCAGGTTCGAGCGCACCGACTCGGGCAGCACCGCCACCGCCCGGCCCAGCGCGATGAGCTGCATGAGCTGGCTGCCGTCGCGGAAGTCGCCACACTCGCCGTCGGAGGGTGACGGCCAGGCGGGGTGCGGCTCGCCGGCCAGGTCGGCGCGGCACACCGACGTGCGGTCGGCCAGCCGGTGGCCCTTCGGCAGCACCACGACCTGCCGCTCCACCAGCAGGTCCACCGAGTCGAAGCCGGCCGGGTCCGAGTCGTAGGGCCGGTGCAGGAAGCCGACGTCGGCGTTGCCGGCCCGCAGCAGACCCTCCTGCTCGCCGATGCCGCAGACGAGCATCTCGACGGGCACGGCGTCGGGCTCGGCCTCGTAACGGGCCAGGATCTCGGGCATCAGGCCGCCGTCGCCGCCCGGCTTCATCACCACGACGAGGCGCGGGTCGACCCGGCCGGCCCGCTGGGTGAGCTGTGCCGCCGAGGACACCGCGTCCAGGACGCGGCGCGCCTCCCGCAGCAGCACCTCGCCCGCCGGCGTCAGGGTGATCCGCCGGCTGGTCCGGGCGAGCAGGTCGACGCCGAGCCGGCGTTCGAGCTGGCGGATCGCGCGCGACAGGGGCGGCTGGGCGATGCCCAACCGGCCGGCCGCCCGCCCGAAGTGCAGCTCCTCGGCCACCGCGACGAAGTACGCCAGCTCCCGGGTCTCCAGCCGATCCATACCTCCAGGGTATTGGTTCCCACCGGATTGATCTTTGCCGGATGCCGGGGCGGGTGGTCGGGTTGAGGCATGACAATGGACTCGAGGATCGCCCTGGTGACCGGGGCCAACAAGGGGATCGGCCGGGAGATCGTGCGCCAGCTCGCGGGGCTCGGCACGACGGTCCTGCTCGGTGCGCGGGACAAGGACCGCCGGGAGCGCGCGGCGGCCGACCTGCGCGCGGAAGGTCTGCAGGCGGTACACCCGATCGCACTCGACGTCACCGACCCGGAGACCATCGCTGCGGCCGCCGCCGAGATCGACACCCGGTTCGGGCGGCTCGACGTGCTCGTCAACAACGCCGCGATCACCGGCGCCGGACGGGTGGCGCCGGGGGAGTCGGCCCGCTCGCAGCGGCCGAGCACCGCCGACCCGGCGGTCGTCCGCAGCGTCTTCGACACCAACGTGTTCGGCGTGCTGGCGGTGACCAACGCGATGCTGCCCCTGCTGCTGCGCTCGGACGCGCCACGCGTGGTGAACATGTCGAGCAGCGTCGGGTCGTTCGCCGCCATGACCGACCCGGACGGCCCGCTGGCCGACCTGCCGGCGTCGGCCGCGTACGTGCCGTCGAAGAGCACCCTCAACGCGATGACCGTCCAGTACGCCAAGGAGTTCCGCGGCACGAAACTGCTGATCAACGCCGCCTGCCCGGGCTACGTCGCCACCGACCTCAACAACCACACCGGCCTGCGGACCGTCGAACAGGGCGCCGCGATCGCCGTCCGGTTGGCGACCCTCGGGCCGGACGGCCCGAGCGGCGGCTTCTTCGACGACGACGGCCCCGTGCCCTGGTGATTTCGGGCCGTCGACTATCGTGTGGCCGATGGCGCGAGTGTCGTCCCAGGAGTCGCCGGATCCCGCGGCGTCCGGCCCGGCGCGAACCGGGTATGCGCAGATCGACACCTCTGTGCCTCATCCCGCCCGCCGGTACAACTACCTGCTGGGTGGCAAGGACAACTTCGCCGCCGACCGCGCGGCGGGCGACGATCTCGCCCGGATGTTCCCGACGGTGCGCCTCGCGGCCGTGGAGAACCGGCGCTTCCTCCAACGGGCGACGCGGTTCCTGACGGAGGAGGCCGGTATCCGCCAGTTCCTGGACATCGGTACCGGCCTCCCGACCGCCGACAACACCCATGAGGTGGCCCAGCGCATCGCCCGCGAGTCGCGCGTGGTGTACGTCGACAACGACCCGATGGTGATGGCCCACGCCCGGGCGCTCTTGACCAGCACTCCCGAAGGCAGGACCACCTACCTGGAGGACGACCTGCGCCGGCCGGCCGACATCCTGGCCCGCCGGGAGCTGCGCGACACGCTCGACCTGAGCAAGCCGGTCGGGCTCATGCTGATCGCCGTGCTGCACTTCATCGGCGGCGACGGAGCGGCCGTGCCGATCGTCCGCACGCTGCTCGACGCGCTGGCGCCCGGCAGCTACCTGGTGCTCTCCAACGCGACCGCCGACCAGGGTCCGCCGGAGGGACTGGCCCAGTTCCGGCAGCTGTTCAACGCCGGCAAGGTCGACATCTGGCCGCGCAGCCGGGCCGAGGTCACGGAGCTGTTCGACGGGCTGGAACTGATCCCGCCGGGGGTCACGATGGTCAGCGAATGGCGGGCCGAGAACGAGCCGCAGCCCCGCCCGAACCCCGACGACGTCGCGGTCTACGGCGCGGTGGGCCGCAAGCCGTGACGGCCGTGGCCCGCCGGTGACTGCCGACGGGCCACGATCGGCTACGCGAGGGCGGCGGTGAACTGGGCGTTGTGCAGCCGGTAGTAGGCGCCCTCGGCGGCCAGCAGTTCCTCGTGTGTGCCCTGCTCGACGATGTCGCCGTGCTCCATCACGAGGATGAGGTCGGCGTCGCGGATCGTCGAGAGCCGGTGCGCGATGACGAAGCTGGTGCGGCCCGACCGCAGTTCGGCCATCGCGTGCTGCACCAGCACCTCCGTGCGGGTGTCGACGGAACTCGTCGCCTCGTCGAGGATCAGCAGCGACGGGTCGGCGAGGAACGCCCGGGCGATGGTGATCAGCTGCTTCTCGCCCGCGCTGACGTTGCTGCCCTCCTCGTCGATGACGGTGTCGTAGCCGTCGGGCAGGCTGTGCACGAACCTGTCGACGTACGCGGCCCGGGCCGCCGCGTGGATCTGCTCCTCGCCGGCCTCCGGGTCGCCGTAGGCGATGTTGTCCCGGATCGAGCCGCCGAACAGCCACGTGTCCTGCAGCACCATGCCGATCTCGGAGCGCAGCGCGTCGCGTCGCATCGCGGAGATGTCGACGCCGTCCAGCGTGATCCGGCCGGCGTCGAGGTCGTAGAACCGCATGATGAGGTTGACCAGCGTGGTCTTGCCCGCGCCGGTGGGCCCGACGATCGCCACCGTCTGGCCCGGCTCGGCCACCAGTGACAGGTCGTCGATCAGCGGCTTGTCGGGCTCGTACCGGAACGACACGTGCTCGAACGCCACCCGCCCGCGCGGCTCGGGCACCGTGGCGGGCTCGGCCGGCTCGGGGCTCTGCTCCTCGGTGTCGAGCAGGTCGAAGACCCGCTCGGCCGACGCGATACCGGACTGGAGCAGGTTCGCCATCGAGGCGACCTGCGTCAGCGGCTGGGTGAACTGCCGGCTGTACTGGATGAACGCCTGCACGTCGCCGAGGCTGAGCGCACCCGACGCGACCCGCAGCGCACCGACGACGGCCACGATCACGTAGCTCAGGTTCCCGATGAACATCATCGACGGCATGATGATCCCGGAGACGAACTGGGCCTTGAACGCGGCGCCGTACAGCTTGTCGTTGCGCTCGGCGAAGGTCGCCTCGGTCTCCCGCTGGCGGCCGAACACCTTGACCAGCTGGTGCCCGGTGAACGCCTCCTCGATGTGCGCGTTCAGCGCGCCGGTGTGCTTCCACTGCGCGATGAACTGCTTCTGCGAACGTTTGGCGATCACGCGGGTGACCGCAAAGGACAGCGGCACCGCGACGAGTGCGATCAGCGCGAGCAGCGGCGAGATGCTGAACATCAGGACGATGACGCCGACCAGCGTCAGCAGCGAGGTCAGCAGCTGGCTGAGGGTCTGCTGCATCGTCTGCGCGACGTTGTCGATGTCGTTGGTGACGCGGCTGAGGATCTCGCCGCGCTGCTGGGTGTCGAAGTACGGCAGGGGTAGCCGGTTCAGCTTGTCCTCGACCTCGCCGCGTAGCCCGCGGATGCTCCGCTGCACCACCTCGTTGAGCAGGTAGCCCTGCATCCACATCAGCACGCTCGACGCGACGAACATCGCCACGGCGAGCAGCACGATGCGGCCGAGCCGGTCGAAGTCGATGCCTTGTCCGGGCACGACGTCGATGCGGGCGAGCATCTTCGCGATGTTGTCGTGGCCGGAGGCGATGGCGCCGTCGATCGCCTGCTGCTTGGTGGTGCCGGCCGGCAACTGCTTGCCGACGACGCCCGCGAACAGCACGTCGGTGGCGCGGCCCAGGATCTTCGGCACGGTGACCGACAGGAAGACGCTCGACACGCCCAGCGACACGATGGCGACGAGCCGGGCCCGGTACGGGCTGAGCCGGCGCATGAGCCGCTTCGCCGACGGCCAGAACGTCATCGGCTTCTCGGCCGGCAGGCCGGCGCCCATCCACGGCGGGCCGCCGCTGCGCGCGGGCATGCCCTGGATGCGGGCGGGAGTCGTCTTCTTCGGCCCGCCCGCCGCGCCCGGCCCGCCGGGCGCGCTTTGTGCCGCTGCCGGCGGTTTGACGCCGTTGCCGCTCGGCTTTGCCCCGTTGGGTTGTGTCATGCCGCCGCTCCCACCGTGTGCTGCGATTCGACAATTTCCCGGTACGTCTGGTTGGTTTCCAGCAGTTCCCCGTGCGTCCCGGTCCCGACGACCCGGCCGTCCTCGAGCACCACGATCCGGTCGGCGTCGATGATCGTCGACACCCGCTGGGCCACGATGATGACCGCCGCGTCCGCCGTCACCGGCCGCAGCGCGGCGCGCAACCGCGCGTCGGTGCCGAGGTCCAGCGCGGAGAACGAGTCGTCGAAGAGGTAGATCTCGGGCCGGCGCACCAGTGCCCGCGCGATCGCGATGCGCTGCCGCTGCCCGCCGGACAGGTTCGTGCCGCCCTGGGCGATCGGCGCCGCCAGGCCCTCCGGCAGTTCCTCGACGAAGTCGCGCGCCTGGGCGATCTCGAGGTAGTGCCACAGTTCCTCGTCGGTTGCGTCTGGCCGCCCGTAGCGCAGGTTGCTCGCGATGGTGCCGGAGAACAGATACGCCTTCTGCGGAACCAGCCCGATGCGGTTCCACAGGACGTCGAAGTCCAGTTCCCTGACGTCGACGCCGTCGACGAGCACACTGCCCGCGGTCACGTCGAACAGCCGCGGGATGAGCGAGAGCAGTGTCGTCTTGCCCGCGCCCGTGCTGCCGATGATGGCCGTGGTGCGGCCCGGCTCGGCGGTCAGGCTGACGTCGCAGAGCACGGGCACCTCGGCGCCGGGGTACTGGAACTGGACCCCGCGCAGTTCCACCTCGCCGCGCCCGCGCACCTCGGTGACCGCGTTTTCCGGTGCAAGCACCGACGAGTCGGTGTCGAGCACCTCGGTGATCCGCTCGGCGCAGACCGCGGCGCGCGGCACCATCATCAGCATGAAGGTGGCCATCATGACCGACATGAGGATCTGCACCAGGTAGCTGAGGAATGCCGTCAGCGCACCGATCTGGATCTGTCCACTGTCGACACGGAAGGCGCCGAACCACAGCACCGCGACGCTCGACGCGTTGAACACGAACATGATGGTCGGGAAGATGAGCGCCTGCAGTCGGCCGGCGCGCAGCGCCGTGTCGGTCAGATCGCGGTTGGCGACGTCGAACCGCTTGGTCTCGAACGGCTCGCGCACGAACGCCCGCACGACGCGGATGCCGGCGATCTGTTCGCGCAGCACCCGGTTCACCGTGTCGATACGCGTCTGCATCAACCGGAACTGCGGGATCATCGCCCGCGCGATGAGGAAGACGATCAGCGCCATCACCGGGACGCACACCAGCATGAGCCAGGACAGCCCGAGGTCCTCGCGCAGCGCGAAGATGATGCCGCCGACGCACATGATGGGCGCGGCGACGAGCATCGTGCACGTGATGACCACGAGCATCTGCACCTGCTGCACGTCGTTGGTGGTCCGGGTGATGAGCGACGGTGCGCCGAAGCGCCCGACCTCGCGTCCGGAGAACTCACCGACGCGGTGGAAGATCGCCCCGCGCAGATCGCGCCCGAAGCTCATCGCGGCCCGCGAGCCGAAGTACACGGCGATGATCGAGCACACCACCTGGATCGCGGTCACCAGCAGCATCCAGCCGCCGGTGCGCAGGATGTAGTCGGTGTCGCCGGTGACGATGCCCTTGTCGATGATGTCGGCGTTGAGCCGCGGCAGGTACAGCGAGGCCAGCGTGCCGACGAATTGCAGCAGCACCACGTACGTCAGCTCCCGCTTGTACGGGCGCAGGTGGGTGCGTAAAAGCCTGATCAGCAACGGTGGCCCCCTCGTGTCGGTGGTTCCAGGTCCTGACCGTGCCCGGGCCGGCGGCGCACCCCGTCGAGCACTGTCGTGGCGATTTCCTCGGCGCTGAGCAGATTGCCGTCGGCGATGAACGGGTGCGAGCCGGAGAACGTCAACAGCCGCAGGATGTGCGCGACCTCCTCGACCGGGCGGCGCAGCCGCTCGCGGTCGGGCTCCAGCAACCGCACCATCTCGGTGAAGATTTTCTCGGTGGCCTGCTTCGCGCCCGGCGGCGGCCCGGACGGCGCCGACGGCGGGTTGCCCCGCGGCGGGCCGGACATCCGCATGGCGATCATGATGTTGAACACCAGCGTCAGCCGCCGCTGCATGACCCGGCTGATCTCGACGACGCGCGTGTCCAGCGGCAGCGTGATGTCGACGGCGGCCAGTTCCGCGAGCGTGACCTCCGGGTCCAGCGCCTGCTGCACGGCCGCGTTGATCAGCTCCTCCTTGTCCTTGAAGACGCGGAAGATGGTGCCCTCGGCGACGCCCGCGGCCGTCGCGATCTGCTTGGTGGTGACCTTCGGCCCGCGCTGGGCGAGCAGCGGCAGCGTCGCCGCGACGAGCATGGCCCGCCGCTCCTCGGGCGGCAGCGGGCTGGCCCGGCCGGACGTGGCGGCGAATCCACGCCGCCGGATCTGCGCGTTTGCTGGCACGCCGACGACAATACTGAGTGAGTCACTCACTCACTAGCGATTTCTCCGACGGCTGACGCCCGCGTCGATCTTGCAGTTGTGGTGCCGGAAATGGTTCTGGTATCACCCGGTTTGCCCGGCACCACAACTGCAAGATCGACGTATGCCGCCGACTCGCACACGGGGCTTCCGCGCGGGCCCCGCGTGGCCGTCCTCACTCGCGCTCAGTGACGCACGACGCAGTACCGGCGCCTCGCCGTCGGTACGCTGGCGCGGATGTCGGACGAGCCGGTGGCGTTCGCTGTCACCGGCGTTCTGCAGCAACGCGCGTGGCAGCGGGGCATCCTGCCGCCCGTGGAAGAGGTCAGGCCGGGGCTCCACTCCATCCCGGTGCCCATTCCCGACAGCCCGTTGCGCTACGTCCTCTGCTACGCCTTGGAACACCGGGAGGGCGTCGTCCTCGTGGATCCGGGCTGGCCGTCCGACGCCTCCTACGACGCGCTCGCGACCGGTCTCGGCTCGTTCGGGCGGTCGGTCGCCGAGGTGTCCGGAGTGCTCGTCACCCACGCCCACCACGACCACTACGGGCTGGCCTGCCGGGTCCGGGCGGAGTCGGGCGCGTGGATCGCGATGCACGAGCGCGACGTCGCCACACAGACCTTCGCCGACGACGACCACGAGGCAGCCCTGCACGTCAGGCTGCGGTGGCTGCGGCGCAGCGGCGCCCCGAAAGAAGAGGCGATCGGCTTCGACGTCGCAGCGGTGCGCCAGTGGGCCTTTCCCGAGCGGCCCGACCGGCACCTCATCGACGGCGAGCACATCCGCATCGGCCGCTTCGACGTCGAGGCGGTGTGGACGCCCGGCCACACCCCGGGGCACATGACCTTTCGCGAGCACACCGAGGCCGTGCTGCTGTCCGGCGACCACCTGCTGCCGCGGATCACCCCGAACATCTCGGTGCTCGCCGACGACGATCCGTCCATGTTGGACGACTATCTGGCGTCGCTGGAAAAGGTGAGCCGGCTGCCCGTCGGCGAGGTGCTGCCCGGCCACGAGTACCGCTTCACCGGCGCGGCCGCGCGCGCCGAACAGATTCGCGCGCACCACGAGGAGCGCCTGCGCGAGATCCTCGCCGCCACGCCCGTCGACGTGCCGCGCTCGGCCTGGCGGATCTCGCACGACCTGACGTGGTCGCGGTCCTGGGACCGGCTCGCGCCGTTCGCCCGGCGGTTGGCCGTCGGCGAGACCCTCGCCCACCTGTTCTCCCTGCGCGACCGCGGCGCGGTGACGCTGGCGACCGACGACGGCGTCTGGCTGTGGTCGCAGCGCACGCGTCAGCCGGGTAGCTCGCGGTAGTACAGCAGCGGACCGGCCTCGCCGAGTCCCGCACCCTCCGCGAAGACGAACATCGTCGCCAGCAGCGCGGTGCGGCCGGACGGCGCCCGCAGCACGGTGATCTTCGGATTGCCGAACGCCACGCTCCCGCGGTGGGTGCGGATCGGCACCGGCTGCGCGGTGCCGCTCGCCCTGTCGTAGCGGAAGACCCGCCACGATCCCCAGTCGCCGCGCCGCAGCTGACCCTCGATGAGGGTGACGCGGGTGCCGTTCCACTCCGCGTCGTCGCGCCCTCCGATGTTCCCGCGCACGTCGAACGCCTCGATCGCCTTGTCGGCGACCGGATCCGCCGCGGCCTGCCAGGAGCGGAAGCCGGTGAGCCGGCCGCGCCCCTGCCTGTCGACGATACCGTCGCGGTGGTAATGGAACCCGACGTCCACTGTGGACAGATCGGCCGCGGCGGCCGCGATGTGCGGCGTGCCCTCCGCGAGCCGGTCCGGCGGGACGAGCGTGTGCGGCGCGTCGAAGGTGCGCGCCGGCCGGGCGGCCAGCAGGCTCCCGGCGTCGGGGAAATGGCTCAACCGCACCCAGGCCGGCCGGCCCGCGCCGCCGGCCTCGACGGCGAGCAGGAACCCGCCGCCCGCGAGCGCCGTGAGCATCGGTTGCGACGCGTCGCGGTCGAGCACCGCGCGCTGGCGCCAGGTCAGCAGATCCGACGACGTCGCGAGGTAGACCCGGAACGCCCGGCCGCGGCCCGAGCGGGAGTGGTATACGGCGAGATAGCCGCCGCCGGGATGCTCCGCCACCTTCACGGTGTCCATCGACACGCCGCGGTCGTCGTGCAGGCCGTACCGCACGGCGGTGGCACCGGCCGCGTCGGTGATCGCGTCGACGAGGATCGCCTCGGTGGTCATCCTGTTCACGGTAGGACGTCGCGCAACGCGGCACCGACCGCCGCCACCGCCCGCTCGATCTCCGACGGCGGGTTCGCGGCGTAGCCGAGCACCAGTCCCGGTTCGCCGGGCAGCTGCCGGTGCCAGCGCAGCGGCTGCACCTTGACCCCGCGGGCCAGCGCCCCGGCCGCCACGTCCACGTCGGCGACGCGTGCGGCGTCGCCGCTGAAGGTGATCGTGAGGTGGAGGCCCGCCGCGGCCCCGTGCACGACGGCGCCGGGAAGATGCGCGCGGATCGCGTCGATCATGGCGTCGCGGCGGCGGACGTGCCGCCGCCGCAGCAACCGCAGGTGCCGCTCCATGGCGCCGGACTCCATGAGCTGGGCCAGCACCAGTTGCGGCAGCGCGGCGTTGCCCAGATCGGCGTTGCGCTTGGCCGACACCAGCGCATCGCGGTAGCGCGCGGGAACGACGACCCAGCCGACGCGCAGCGCCGGCGCGAGCGTCTTCGACACGCTCCCGCAGTAGCAGACCCGTTCGGGGAGAACGGATTGCAGCGCCGGGACGGGCGGCCGGTCGTAGCGGTGCTCGGCGTCGTAGTCGTCCTCGACGACGAGGCCGCCCGCGTCGGCCCAGGCGAGCAGTTGCCGGCGCCGGTCGCCGCTGAGCACGGTGCCGGTCGGGAACTGGTGGGCCGGCGTCAGCATCACCGCGCGGCAACCGCTGTCGCGCAGGGCGTCGACGCGCACACCGTCGCCGTCGACGGGCACCGGCGGCG
>Ga0070659_100002738_pt1 | contig 12541 bp, 7 predicted proteins | sample KBSC23metaG_FD_64666 | JGI IMG/M metagenome (GOLD analysis project Ga0070659, IMG submission 64666) | Corn rhizosphere microbial communities from Kellogg Biological Station, Michigan, USA - KBS C2-3 metaG | ecosystem: Host-associated > Plants > Roots > Rhizosphere > Soil ...
ACGCGTGAAGGATGTGGGTCAACTCGCTGTCGAGAAATATCATGATCGTGCGCTTTTGCCGGGGGAAAGGCGGAAGTCTAGCAATTCGCCGCCCCCAGCCACGCCCATGGTCGCGCTCGATCGCTGGCGACCGCAGGGATGATCGCAGGCGTTGACCCGCTCCCCGACTCCCCCTAAAATTGCGCGTTCTCAGGGGGCGATTAGCTCAGCGGTAGAGCACTGCCTTCACACGGCAGGTGTCGCAAGTTCGATCCTTGCATCGCCCACCACCGATCCGGAAACCGGCCCCACGGCCGGTTTCTTCGTTCCGGCACCATGAAATGCACAGCGTGCGTGTAGCAACGGGCACTTCACACGGCAGGTGTCGCAAATTCGATCCTTGCATCGCCCACCATCGATCAAGAAACCGGCCCCACGGCCGGTTTTCTCGTCTTGGCACCATGAAACGCGCAGCGTGCGTGTAGCAACGGGCACTTCACGCGGCGGGTGTCGCAAGTCCGATCCTTGCATCGCCCACCACCGATCCGGAAACCGGCCCCACGGTCGGTTTTCTCGTCTTGGCACCATGAAACGCACAGCGTGCGTGTAGCAACGGGCACTTCACACGGCAGGTGTCGCAAGTTCGATCCTTGCATCGCCCACCATCGATCCGGAAAAGGAAACGCCGCCGCTGCAGGTGACGTCTCGGTCTTGCTGGATACGGAGCATATAAAAGCGGCGGTTCGCGCCAGGGTGGCGCATCCGTTCCGAGTGGTGAAGCGGCAGTTCGGCTAGAGCACCCCTTACGTCCCAATTTGGGACAACCTGCAAAGGAAAGCCCCGCACGTGGCGGGGCTGGTAGTCATGCGCAGAGTCGATCGCTTACGAGTCGGTTCAAGCTTATTCCAGACTCGGCGGCCTTGACGGCCAACGCCCGGTGACGTTCAGGGGGTATGCGAACCTGGAACTTGCCGCTGTATCGTTTGGTGCTCAGGGGACCGGGGATCTGTTCGCCATTCTTGTGCAGGTCAGCGAGCACCTCGCTAACCAGCGAGACAATGCCAGACAGGGCTTTAGCCTGCGATGACGCAAGCCACGAGAGGGATGGAAACTCGGCGCACAGACCGACAAACTCGCCGTCCTCCTCGGACCAGGTAACGCGATATGTGTAGCGATCTGCGTTCATGACTTTTCCTCCAACTTGGCTATTGCGGCAAGAACCTGCCTGACCTGATAGGGCTTGGCTTTGCCGCCCTCGCCATTCTGTATATTCACGCGCGGGTCGCCAGCCCGCGGTGTCTTGTAGATGCGGTGACTGCCACCTTGCCGCCGAGCCGCTCCGAAGTAGTGTTCGCACACCGCGCAAAGGTCTGAGAACCGCACCGATGCCGGCGATGCACGCATCCCTTCAACGATCTTCCCTACCCTGTCCATGGTCATATCCTAGTATTAATAATGATACTATTCAACCTGTACGGCGCCAGCCCAGCCATGGCCTTGGCCGCGTGGTCGTGTAGGAGGTGGCCGTAGTGCCTCTCGATCATCGCCAGGGACGTACCCGTCATCCTCGCCACGGTCAGCGAGCATGCCACCCACCAGCATTCGGTGATGACGCTATGGCGCAGCGTGTAGGCACAGACGCCCATAGGGAGCCCGGCAGCCTCCGCGGCCTTCCTGATCGGCTGCTTCCAGCGCTCCTTGTGCCAGTGTGAGCCACCCCCACAGGCGATCAGTGGCGCGGCCGGTAGTTTGTTCCTTGCCTGACCCTGCAGGTGTCGCAAGTTCGATCCTTGCATCGCCCACCACCGCATCGAAAGCAAGAGGCCCGGCATTGCCGGGCCTCTTGCTTTGGCACGATCCGGTCGCCTTCACGCGTCCGTTCCGCCGAGTACATGCTCAACCAGCTTCGCCAGGAATTCCTCGCGCGTGCGGCGATACCCCGGATCTTGCGGCCCCTTCAGCGCGGCCTCGTGCATCGCCTGGTGGCTGGCGCCGAGCGTGCCACCCAGGCCTACGCCATGCAGGTATTCGCCCGGTTCGCAGCTCCTGCCCGCGTGCCTTGCCCAGAAAGCCGGTTCCGGCGGCAGCGCGACGAACTGTTCTTCCCACAGCAGTTCGCCGGCCAATGCGCCCAGGCCGGTTCGCAGGCCCACTGCACGCGGCCCGGGCCGATGGCTGTCCAGCCAGGTCGCCAGCGCATCGGCCGGCATCGGGCGGGCCAGCGCGTAGCCCTGCCCGAAATCCGCGCCCAGCATGGTGGCCGCCTCGATCAAGTCAGGCGATTCCAGCCCCTCGACCACCACTTCGAGCCCGAGGTCGGAGCCGATCCGGATCAGCTGGCGAATGAAGCGCAGCGTGTTCAACGGGTCGCGCCGCGCCTGCAGCACGATCGCCTGGTCGATCTTGATGCGATCGAACGGCCATTGGCGCAGGCGGATCAGCGAGCTGTAGCCGGCGCCCAGGTCGTCCTCCACCAGCCGCAGGCCAAGGGCCTTGAGCGACCGCATGCCGGGTTCGTCCAGCAGGGTCGCGTGCTCAGTGCCGAGCGGGGATTCCAGGATCTCCAGCAGCACGACCCGTGCCGGGCAACCGCTGCCGGCGAGGACCGCAGCGGCCGCCTCGCCGTAGCGCGGATCTTCCAGCGCCGCAGCCGGCACATTCACCGACATGTCCAGCGGGTAGCCGGCCTGCCGCATCGTTTCACGGCACGCGGTCGCCCGGGTCAGGCCCTGGCGAAACAGCACGATCAGGTCATCGGCGTTCAGCGCGGGAAGGAATCGCGCCGGCGCGAGCAGTTCGCCGCTCTCGTCGCGCAGCCGGGCCAGCGCCTCGAACTCGGTGACCCTGCCGTCGACCAGCCGGATCAACGGCTGGTAATGCATCTCCAATGCCCCGGTCGCGATCCTCGCGCGCCAGCGCTCGCGCACGAAGAACGGCAGCAGTTCGGCCCCCTGGCGCGGCGGCGACAGGCGCGCCAGAGCCAGGTCGAGAATCGTCTTGACCTGTTCCACGAACGCCCGCTGATCCTCGCTCTGCAAACCGCCGGCATACGGGCTGTACAACGACAGCAGCACCACCGGCTTCGACGGCGACGGACACAGCGGAATGGCCGCGCTGGAGATCACCCCGAGCCGCAGGGCCACCTCGCGCCAGCCGACCATCGCCGGGTCGCTGCCGAAGTGCACGCAACGCTGGATGCTTACCGTGCGCCAGGCCCGCCCGCTGGGGCTGCCGCCTTCCGGATGATTCTCGTCCACGCGGATGGGCAGCGCCTTGCCCGCCTCCAGCGCGCGCAGGTATCCCGCGAAAGCGCTCCCGCTGACGGCTTCGTAGGTCAGCCGTCCCGAAGCATCCGGACGCCCGACCGCGCAGGCGGTGATTTCCTGGTGCGAGGCCAGGATATCGACCACACCCTGGATCAGCCCCAGATAGCCCTCCGCCGACCACGCCAGCGCGTTCAGCCGGGCCAGCAGGGCCACCCGCTCGCGCTGCATGGCGCGCATGCTCTCCAGCTGCCACTGCCGCTCTGCATCGAGACGCTGCAGCACCACGTCCAGCGCACGCCGATCGGTCGAACCCAGGCCGGTCAGCAGGTTGTCGCGCAACTGCTCGATCGCCTCCAGCAGCCACACCTCCTCCACCCCGCAGGCAGCGTGGAACAGGCCGGTTCGCGTCGCCCGCCGGCGGTGGCCGGCCAGTTCGAGATCCGCGCGAATCAGCACGTGCAGGTGCGCAAGCATGTGTTCCCTGAGTACCCTGAATTCGGCTTCCGGCAAGGCGCCCAGCAGCGCGCCGACGCCCTCGTGCCCGAGCAGGGCGGCGCAAAAGCTCTCGACCACCGCCGGCAGCCGGGGCAGCCAGATCTCGCGGCAAGCACCCAGTATCGAGACGGCCTGCTCGCCATAGGGAGCCACGTGGACGTCCGCTTGCGCGGCTTCGACCGCGCCGTCGGGCAACGCCATCGTCCACCAGCGCGTGCGATGCCGCTTGCGTGCCTTCACCTGGTACATCGCCTGATCGGCGCGGCGCAGCAACTGCTCGCCGCTGGCCTGGCTGGCGCTGGAATACAGGGCAATGCCCAGGCTCGCGCCGACCGGAAGCACCCTGCCGTCGATCGTCACCGGCTGCAGCAGCGAAGCGCCGACCCGTTCCAGCAGGTCGTCGAGGTCGGCCTCGTTCTGCAAGTCGTCGAAGACCAGCACGAACTCGTCGCCGCCGAACCGGGCCACGTAGTCGCCGCCACGCAAGACCCGCCGCAATCGATCGGCAACTTCGGCCAGGATGCGATCGCCCACGGCGTGGCCGTGACGGTCGTTGACGGGCTTCAGATCGTCCAGGTCGAGCAGACCCACCGCCACGCGCCGCCCCTCGCGCCGTGCGCCGGCCAGCACGGCATCCAGATAACGATCCAATGCGCGGCGGTTGGGCAAGTCGGTAAGGTCGTCGTGCGCGGCCAGGTAGGCCTGCCGTTCCTGCTCCTGACGCAGGGCGCGGCGTTGCACGTGCTGGCGCAAGGCCAGGCCCGCGGCATCGGCGATCTCGTCCAGCAAGCGGCACATCTCGTCGTCGAAGGCGTCCACCTCGACGGTCACCACGACGAACACCCCGACCGGCATCTGGGCCGTACCGGTCTCGGCGACCGGTGCGGCAAACAACGGCCAGCAACCCACCGCGCCGGCGTGCCCCTGCAATTCTGGGCGCCACGAGCCGTCGCCGGATGCCGCCTTGCCCGGGTTGCGCCGGATCACCGGCGCGCCCTGCATGAAGGCCAAAGTCGGCGCGAGGACCGCCGGGCCATCCTGGTGCCGCGGCGGCATCGGCAAGCCGAGCATCACCGGGGCGATCGGGCCGACCAGGGCCACCCGGCGCAGCATGCCATCGGCACCGTCGGCGGCGAACACGTCGACCGCAGCGGCACCGGCGATCTCCGCCAGGGCGCGCGCCAGGGTCGGGTAGATCGCTTCCGGATCGGGCTGTTCGAGCAGAGCCCGCTGGATCGTGCGCTGCGCATCGCGGTACCGGCTCATGCGGATGCTGCGCTCCAGCAGTATCTGGTGATCCCAGAACCGGCTCAGTTCGTCGACCAGGCGCTGGGCCCAGTCCAGCAGTTCCTCGCCCAGTGCCGGGCCGCCCTGGCGGGAGTACGACGCCAGCACCAGCTGGCCGTCGTCGCGCGTGCACGATGCGGCCACGATGCATGCGCCGAAACCGTGCCGGTGCGCGGCATCGCGCCAGGGCGCAAACTCGGTCGCACCGACCAGGGTGACGCGGGCGCGCTGTTCGCGCAGCACGATGCCGACGGGGCCCCGCCCTCCCGGTTCGCGCGCATCGTTGCTCAGCTGCAGCACCGATGCGTAGTCCCGCGCGGATCCGGCGGCAGCCAACACCTCGACCCGGGCAAGACCCGGCTCGCGCCGGCCGATCCAGACCAGGGGCAGCTCCATGGTGGCCGCAAGAATCCGGCTGACCTCGAGCAGGGCCTGCCGGCGATCATGTCCGGGGGCGGCGTGCAACAGGCTCAAGGTCTCCGCCACGCTCCGGTAGAAGCGTTCGCGCAGCTCTCCCGACACTGCCGCCCGATTCGACATCGTGTTACCTCAGCCGCTCCGCCACATCATGGAACCTTCCGGCAGCACCGCCGTCTTCCGTACCCTCCCCCGGATTGCCCGCACATTCCCGTCGACCGGACGCGACGTGCCACGGCAGCCGACTCTGCCATGCCCTCGGCAGCCAGCGTACCGGAATTTTTCCCAGGCTTGCGTCAACACCCGCCCTGCGGCATGCGCGGATCGCGCGGCGGTCAGGATGCCGCGTGCGGCTCCCCTTGATCGAAGCGCTGCTCCTCGACGAGGGCATGTTCGACCAGCAGGGAGAAGAACAGGTCGCGCCGCCGTGCGTAGCCCGGGTCGAACGGCCCGGCCGCGGCCGCCTCCAGCATGCTGCGGTGACTGGCGCGCAACGCGGCGGAAGCGTCGTCCATGCCGCGCAGACTGTTTCCGGTGCCGCTGCCGGCGCGCACGTGCCGGTCGCGGGAATCCGGCACGTCGAACAGCTCCACGAAACGCTCGTCCCAGCGCAGCGCGCTCGCCAACGCGCCCAGGGCACGACGGGGCGGCACGCCCTGCCGATCCGGCCTCGCCCTGGTCAACCAGGCCGGCAGATCCTCCGGCGGCATCGGATGGGCCAGCGCAAAGCCCTGGCCGAAATCCGCGCCAAGAATCGACGCGGCCTCCACCATGCCCGCCGTCTCCAGCCCCTCGACGACCACCTCCAGGCCCAGGTCGCGACTGGCACGGATCAGCCGGCGCAACAGGCGCAGGGTGCCCAGCGGGTCGCGCCTGACCTGGGCGATGATCGCCTGGTCGATCTTGATGCGGTCGAACGGCGACTGGCTCAGCCGCGCCACCAGGTTGCGGCTGACCGCCGCGTCGTCCTCCAGTTCCTGCCGATCCAGCGATTTCAGCGATTGCACGCCGGTCTCGGCCAGCAGCGCCCAGCAGCCGGATCCGTCGGTGGTCTCGAACGCCTCGAAGCGCAGCGAATCCACCGGGCAGCCGCTGGCGCGCAGGATCGTCTCCACCGTTCGCGCATAGCGGGCGTCGCGCAGGGCGGCCACCGGCACGTTGACCGACATGCCCAGCACCAGTCCCGTTCGGGCCAGCGATTGCCGCCGCGCCACCGCCTGGATGATGCCGTCGCGAAACAGCCGCATCAGCCCCGCCGCGCCCAGCGCCGGCATGAAATTGGCCGGCAGTTGCAGATCCCCCGCGCCGTCGCGCAACCGCGCCAGCGCCTCGAACCCGGCGATCTGGTTGTCGGCCAGCCGAACCATCGGCTGGTAGTGCATGCGCAGCGCACCGCCGGCGAGCATGCTGCGCCAGCGCTCCCGCACGAAGGCCGGCAGCAAGGCGGCGAGCTGGCGTCGGGGCGCCATGCGCAGCATGGCCAACTCCAGCACCAGCTTGATCTGCGTGATGAACGCGCGCTGCTGCTCGCCGCGAAATCCCCCGGCATACGGACAGAACAGGGCGAGCAGCGCCACCGGCCGGCCGGCCGGCAGGCACAGGGCGATGGCGACCTGCGACACGATGCCGTGGCGCATCGCGGTATCACGCCACAACGCCATCAGCGGATCGCTGCCGTAGTGGGCGCAGCGCTCGATGCCGCCGCCATGCCAGGCGCGCCGCAGCGGCTCTTCGTCCTGCGTGGTGGCCGGGCCGACCTGCGCGGGCGGCGCCACGCCGCGGTTGGTGATCCGCAGATACTCGGCGGGCACCGCACCGGCGACCAGTTCGTAGATCATCTCGCCGGAGGCATCGGGGCGCCCCGCCGCACAGACGAGAACCTCCTCGTGGGCCGCCAGCAGCCGCACCGTTTCCTCGAGCAGATCCAGATAATCGTGCGCCGACCATGCGGCGGTATGGATCCTGGCCAGCGTCGCGTCGCGGCGACGCTGCAGGTCGCGCATGCTCTCCAGTTGCCATTGCTGCTCCATGCCCAGCCGTTGCAGCACGATCCCCAGCGCACTGCGCTGGGCGCGCGAGCCGCGGCCGAGCGCGCCGGTGAGGATTCCGCGCAGCAGCTCGATGGCCTCGGCCAGCCACGCTTCCTCCAGTCCGCAGGCGGCCTGGCAGACGCCGGCCTTGATCGCCCCGACCCGCTGGCCGACCACATCCAGATCCGGATAGCACAACGTGTGCAACTGGCGGGTCAGGCGCTCCTTGAAGGCATCCAGCGCATACGACGGAAAACTGTCGAGCAGGCCGGCGATGCCCGCATGCATCCGGATCGCACTGCCGAAGCGCTCCACCACCGCCGGCAACTGCGCCTGCCAGGCATCGACGCAGGGACGCAGCACGGCGGCCGCCTGCTCGCCGTGCGGCTCGATCGCCGCCGCCTCGTCCCCGGCACTCGTTTCGGCATCGCCCTCGGTTCGCGCCAGCGCCCACCAGTTCGAACGCTGCTGCTTGTGCGCCTTGACGTGATACATCGCCTGGTCGGCAAGCCGCAGCAGCTGCTCGCCGTTGTCCTGGGCGTGGGTCGGGTACAGCGCGACACCCAGGCTGACGGTGATGTCGATGCTCGTTTCGCCGACCACGATCGGCCGCTGCAGCGACTGCCACAGCCTGTCCAGCAGCAGGGCCAGATCGTCCTCGCTGGCCAGGTCCTCGAGCACCAGCACGAATTCGTCGCCGCCCACGCGCGCCACGGAATCCTCCGAGCGCAGCGCATCGTGCAGCCGTCGCGCCACCTCGACCAGCACGCGGTCGCCGGCCGCATGGCCATGGCGGTCGTTGATCGGCTTGAGGTCGTCCAGGTCGAGCATGCCGACCGCCACCAGGTGGTGATGCCGCGCCGCCCGCGCCAGTGCGCGCTCGAGGTGGTAATCCAGCGCGCGGCGGTTCGGCAGATCGGTCAACGCGTCATGCAGCGCCAGGTAGGTCTGCCGTTCCTGTTCGCGGAACAGTGCCTGGCGCTGGGCATGCTGGCGCAGCGCCAGGCCGACGGTGTCGGAGATTTCGTCCAGCAGCCGGCGCATGTCGGCGTCGAACGCCTCGATCTCCGTCGCCGCCAGCAGCAGCACGGCCGCCGGGTGATGCTCGACCTCCGGATCGCTGGGCAGCGCCAGGAAGATCGGCCAGCAACCGATCGCCGCCAGGTCGGCCAATGATTCGCCGCACCAGACCGGCGACAGGTCGGGGTAGGCCGAAGGGCGCAGGCGCACGACCGGCTCGCCCTCCATGCAGGCCTGCGTGGGCGCGGGGATCGGCAGGTCGTCAGCATGCCGCGGCGGCTCGGGCAGCGCCGCCAGGGCATCGGCCATCGGGCCGGCCCCCACCACGCGCCGCAGCATCCCGCCTTCCGGCGCGTAGACGATCACCGCGCTGGCGGCAGCCTCCTTCACCAGGGCATTGGCCAGCGTCATGTAGATGGCCGCCGGCTCGGAATGCGCCAGCAGGGCGCGCTGGATGGTGCGGTGGGCATCGCGATAGCGGCTCAGGCGCAGGCCGCGCTCGAGCTGCGTCTGGTCGTCCCAGAATCGGGCCAGTTCGTCGGCCAGGCGCTGCGCCCAGTCGAGCAGTTCATCGGTGAACGCCGGGCCGCCCGTGCGCGAGTACGCGGCCAGCGCCAGCTGGCCGCCGTCGGCCGTTCCGGACGCCGCCACGATGACCGAGTCGAGGCCGTAGGCCCGCGCCGCGCCGCGCCAATCCGCATCGCCGGGCGAGTCGACCGAGGCCAGTTGCGGACGACCTTCGCGCAGCGCCACGCCCGCCGGGCCGCGCCCGCCGGGTTCGCGCGGGTCGTCGCTGATCGGCCATACCGTGGCGTACTCCGCCGCGGTGCCGGCCGCCACCAGATCCAGCGCGGATTGGCCCAGCTCGCGCCGGCCGATCCATACCAGCGGCAGATCCATCGTGCTGGCCAGCGTCGTGGCCACCTCGAACAGGGCTTGCCGGCGGTCGTATTCCGCCGCCGGATGCAGCAGGGTAAGCGTCTCCGCCACGCTCTGGTAGAAGCGCTCGCGAAGCTCGCCATGCTGTCGATCCTGCCCCTCCATTCCCATGCCCGATCCTTTACCAGAACACACGATCCCGACAACCCTGCCATCCAGCCGATTGCCGGAAGACGGGTTGCGCCCGGGCTTGCCGGGCACCGGACTCAGGTTGCGACCCGCCTGTGGCGGGCTTCCGGAGGGGGTTGAAGCAAATTCCGGGCCATGCGACTCAATTCGCTGAAAACCCTGCCAGCAAGGACTTCGGAGGCCCGCCGCGCCAAGCCGACGGGCCGGCAACCCGCGGCATCCATGCCGTTTGGGTCACAGTTGGATCGACCAGGGGCATCACACGCCGATGCAGGCACGGGCCCGCTCGAGCATCAAGGCCTGCTCGCGGCGGTTGCGGGTCAGCGCTGCCGCCCGCTCGAATTCCCGGCCAGCCTCGTCAACGCGGCCAAGCCGGGCCAGCAGGTCGCCGCGCACCGCCGGCAGCAGGTGGTAGCCCTGCAGGCTCGGTTCACCGGCCAGTGCATCGACCAGCGCCAGGCCTTCGGCGGCACCGGTGGCCATGCCGACCGCCACGGCGCGGTTGAGCTCGACGATCGGCGACGGCATCACCCGTGCCAGCACCGCATACAGGGCGGCGATCCGTGGCCAATCGGTCGCGGCCGCGGTAGCCGCCCGCGCATGGCAGGCCGCGACCGCCGCCTGCAAGGCATACGGGCCGAGCTCGCCGCCCAGCCGGCGCGCCTGTTCCAGCGCGGTCAGCCCGCGGCCGATCAACAGGCGATCCCACAGCGCCCGATCCTGGTCGAGCAGCAGGATCGGTTCGCCACGCGCGTCAGTGCGCGCCCGGGCGCGCGAGGCCTGGATCTCCATCAGCGCCACCAGCCCATGCACCTCAGGCTCGCGCGGCATCAAGCCGGCCAGCACCCGGCCCAGGCGCAGCGCGTCCTCGCACAGGCCGGGGCGCATCCAGTCGTCGCCGGCGGTGGCCGAGTAGCCCTCGTTGAAGATCAGGTAGATCACCCCGAGCACCGCAGACAGGCGCCCGGCCAGTTCCTCGCCGCGAGGCACTTCATAGGCCACCGCGGACTTGGCCAGGCTGCGCTTGGCGCGCACGATGCGCTGCGCGATGGTCGGCTCCGGCACCAGAAAGGCGCGCGCGATCTCGTCGGTACTCAGGCCGCCGAGCAGGCGCAGGGTCAGCGCCACGCGCGCCTCCATCGACAGCAGCGGATGGCAGGCGGTGAAGATCAGCCGCAGCAGGTCGTCGCCGAACGGATCGTCCAGATCCCGTTGCGCGACGGACTCGGCGGATTCGTGCTCCTGCTCCAGCTCATGAAACAGTTGCGTGTGCTTGCGTTCGAGCAGCTTGTCGCGGCGCAACCGGTCGATCGCGCGACGCTTTGCGGTAGTCATCAGCCAGGCGCCGGGGTTGTCGGGCACGCCGGAATGCGGCCACTGCTCCAGCGCGATCACCAGCGCGTCCTGCGCCAGTTCCTCGGCCAACCCCACATCGCGCAGCATCCGCGCAAGGCCGGCGATCAGCCGCGCCGATTCGATCCGCCAGACGGCGTCGATGGCGCGATGGGTGTCGGTCACGTTCATGACCGCCGATCACACCATCTGCACCGATTCGGCGCAAGCTCGGCGAAGCGAACCGTTCACCTCAGCGCTCGCGAACAGCCGACGGGCCGGTGCTTGCTTCCCCCGCCGCGCGGGGGAAGCAAGTGGTAAAGCCTCGTTTCCCCCCAACGCGAGGGAAGCAAAAGCAACTTTTCGCAAGCTCAGCGCTTCTCCGCGAGCTGCGCGCGCAGCCGCTCTTCCTGTTCGCGCAGTTCGGGGGTGAACGCCTCGCCGAAATCCTCCGCCTCGAACACCGGCCGGATCTCGATCACCGATTCGCCCTCCATCGGATTCGGGCAGCGCCGCACCCACTCGATCGCCTCATCCAGCGAGCGCACCTGCCACAGCCAGAAGCCCGCGATCAGCTCCTTGGTTTCCGCGAACGGCCCATCGACGACATGGCGCTGGCTACCGGAAAACGTCACCCGCGCGCCCTTCGAACTGGGCGTGAGCCCCTCGCCCGCCAGCATCACGCCGGCCTTCACCAGCTCCTCGTTGAACTTGCCCATCGCGGCCAGCAATTCCTGGCCGGGCATCGTGCCGGCTTCCGATTCGGCCGTGGCTTTCACTATCACCATGCATCGCATCGTCGTGTCTCCTTCGCATGATCCGAGGCCGGGCAGACAAGTCCCGGCTCTATCCGGACGACGAACGGCAAACCGGCAAATCGACAGGCTCTCAGTCGATCCCTCCCGCCAGTCGCAAACGATGAGCCGGCGGCTCGCTATGCTGTGCGTACCACGTTGTCATGGCAGGAACGGATGAAGGAAAACCCGGGCGCATTGATCGTCCATCGCGGCAGCCGCACCGAACGGCTGGCCGATGCGTTGGCGCAGCAACTGGAAGCGCAACGCCCGGCCAACCCACTGGCGAAGCAGACGGTGGTGGTGGCGCATCCGGGCCTGCAGCGCTGGCTGCTCGGCCGCTTCGCGCGGCGCGACGGGCCGCATGGGGGCCACGGCATCGCCGCCAACGTCGAGATGACCCTGCCGTGGCAGTGGTTCGAGCGCACTGCCCATCGTGTGCTGGGCGACGAGGCGCTGATCGGCGGTGCGTATCGAAATGAAGTGCTGCGCTGGCGTCTGCTGATGGCGCTGCCGACGCTGAAAGCGCCGGAAATCAGCGCCTATCTGGCCGGCGACGACGCCACCCGGCGCAGTTTCCAACTGGCCGAGCATCTGGCCGGGCTGTACACCCAGTACCTGATCTACCGGCCGGACTGGATCCTCGACTGGGAGCAGCATCCCGAGCGGCACACGCACAACTGGCAAGCGGTTCTGTGGCACCAACTGCAAGCCGTCATCAAGCACCCGCACCGCGCCCGGCGCAGTGCCGCCCTGTTCGATGCGCTGCGCGCCAGCGACGAACCCGCGGACGCGCCGCTGCACGTGTTCGGTATCAGCCACCTGCCGCCCGACGTGCTGGCCGCGATGCAGG
>Ga0070659_100002742_pt1 | contig 12533 bp, 12 predicted proteins | sample KBSC23metaG_FD_64666 | JGI IMG/M metagenome (GOLD analysis project Ga0070659, IMG submission 64666) | Corn rhizosphere microbial communities from Kellogg Biological Station, Michigan, USA - KBS C2-3 metaG | ecosystem: Host-associated > Plants > Roots > Rhizosphere > Soil ...
CCGCGCTTGAACAGGAACGCTTCCATGTTGCGCGTGAGGAACTGGCGCGCCTGCGGGTCCATGACGTTCAACCCGTAATGGTTGATGAGCATCGTCTGCTGCTTGAGCCAGTCGGCCCAGCACTGCTGACAGATCTCCTCCACCACCCGCGCGCCGATCGGTCCCGGAAACGGCGGCCGCTCGAACCCTTCACGTGTCTGCCCGCAGCGCGAGCAGGTGACGACCGCTGGCATCCCTGTGCTTACGCGGCCTGCTGGACGTCGTCGCTGCCACCGCGCAGCTCGCGCATTCCACGCGCGTACTTGATCTCGGCGAGACGGAACAGCGCGAGGATGCGGAGATAGAACGCACCGATGTCGAACTCGAACCAGCGCGCCGAGAAGATCGCGGAGTGCGGATCGGCGTGATGGTTGTTGTGCAGCTCCTCGCCGGCGAGCCAGATGGCGATGGGCGAGATGTTCCGGCTCTCGTCCTTCACTTCGAAGTTGCGATAGCCGAACGCGTGGCCGACGCCATTCACGATGCCCGCGGCCCAGAACGGGATCCAGATCATCTGGATGCCCCACACGAGCGGGCCGACGAAGAAGCCGAAGAGCCAGATGTCGATGGCGAGCATCACGAGGATGCCGACCCAGTTGAGACGAGAGAAGATGTGCCGCTCCAGCCAGTCCGTCGGCGTCCCCTTGCCGTACTTCTCGAGCACGCCCGGCTGGCGCACGGCCTTCCGATAATAGAAGGCGCCCTTGAGGACGATGTTGCGCAGCCCCTCGACGAGGGGCGAGTGCGGATCACCCTCGCGATCAGCGAACGCGTGATGCTTGCGGTGGCACGCCACCCATTCCTTCGTCACGATCGCCGTGGAGAGCCACAGCCAGATGCGCATCGGCAGCGCGGCGAGATAGTGCAGCTTCACACCACGGTGCGTCTGCGCGCGATGCAGAAAGAGCGTGACGCAGACGTTGGTGAGATGCCCGGCGATGACGACGAACAGGACGGGCTTCCACCAGGCGGACGCCAGTGCGGCAAAATGGAGCATTGCGACGAGTACCCTCTCGATCAGGATGAACCTGCGTAATCTAGGATGTCGGCACGACGCGGCGAAGTGGTGCGGCTGAATCCACGCGAAACATTCGATGGGCCATATATGTGACATCCCGTCGAGCTCGCCACTGTGGCGCCACGGTCGCGCCAGAGCCGCTCTTGCGGCAATCATTCGGGACGGGCATATCATGCCCATGCACTCGCGCTCGACCCGAGCTGCCGCTCATGCACCTGACTTCACCCGCACGCTCGGCGCGCTGGGCCCCGTGTCCGCGCTCGCGTTCGGTACCGCGCTGGGCGACCCGAACGACATGGAAGACGCCCGCTACGGAGACGCGATCGACACCGCGCTTGCGGCCGGCGTGACGCTGATCGACACCGCCATCAACTATCGCTGCCAGCGCTCCGAGCGCACCATCGGCCGCGCACTCGCCCGCGCGCGGAGCCATGCCTCGCACGATGGGGCACATGACGCGCGCATCGGGCCGGTCATGGTGTGCACCAAGGGCGGCTACATCCCGCTGGAATCGTCGCCGCCGTCGAGCAAGGACGCGTATCGGTCGTACGTGCGCAGCACGTACCTCGACACGGGAATGATCCGCGGTGACGAGCTCGTCGCCGGCGGCCACTGCATCGCTCCCGCCTTTCTCACCGACCAGATCGCGCGCAGTCGGTGGAACCTCGGCGTGGAGTGCATCGACCTGTACTACATCCACAATCCCGAGCAGCAGCTCGAGGGTGGCATCGCGCGCGACGTCTTCGCGCAGCGACTGCGCGCCGCGTTCGAGGCGCTCGAAGCCGCGGTCGATGCCGGGGCGATCCGCGCGTACGGGTGCGCGACGTGGAACGGCCTGCGCGCGTCACCCGATGCAGCGAATCATCTCTCGCTCGAGATGCTGGTGCACACCGCCCGCGACGTCGCGGGCGACGACCACCACTTTCACGCCGTGCAGCTCCCGGTGAGTCTCGCGATGCCCGAAGCGGTGCGCGTGCAGACGCAGCACGTGAACGGTGCCGCGCGCACGGCGCTGGACGCGGCCGACGAGCTGGGGATCGCCGTGGTCGCTGGCGCATCGCTCATGCACGGGCGGCTCGCGCGCGATCTCCCTCCGGCGGCGCGCTCGATCTTTCCGGACGCACCGAGCGATGCGGCGTGCGCGCTCACCTTCGCGCGCATGCTTCCGCACGTCGCGAGCGTTGCCGTGGGCATGCGCTCGCGCGAGCACGTGCGTGAGAACGTCGAGGTGTTCGCGAGCGCGCTGTAGCACCGCGCGACGCTTCGCCCCACGTGTAGCGGCTCAGAACTGCAGAGCGAGCGAGAGTGTGGCGCCAGGTGCCGCAGCTGCGCCGAGGGATGTGGGCTTCGCGTGCAGCAGCACCGGCTGTAATCGCAGCGGGACCTTCTCCCACGCATCGTCCTGATGTGCATGACCGATCAGGGCGCCCGTCACTCCGCCGACCAGTGCGCCCAGGCCGCCGAGGAGGGCGGCGCTCCCTCCACGACCGATATCGAAAAGGGGTCCCGTGATGCAGAAGTCCTCGGTGCCGGGACACCCGGCGCTGGGCTTGGTCTCCTGGTAGGTTGCCGCTCCGATCACCGCGCCCGAGACGCCGCCGACGAGCGCCCCGATGGCGAATCCGTTGAGCGTCGAGCGACGCCGGCCGCGACTCACCTCGAGATTGGTGACCGCAGCCCACGGCAGCGCGAACGGCGCCGCACCTCCGTCTGGCTGCAGCGAGAGAGTGTCCGAACGGCTCGTGAGCACACGCCCTGACTGACGACTCGGCGTCAGCACCCCCGGTGCAGTCACTCGAACCCTCGTCCCGGACGGGAACGCGGCAGAGTCGCGTGCGGCTTGTGCCCGCGCCGGATGCGGCGAAAGGACGGCGGCAATGCACAGGATCACCACGACGTACGGAGCATTCGGTCGCATGCCCATCTCCATTGTGAGAAACAGCGAGACACAGCGGGATACGGTACGCGGCGCGCGTGGCCCGCACATACTAGATCGCACTCGACCGCCGTCACGCGACACCGAGCCGATGCTCAGCGAGCTTCCAACTGTCCCGGAAGAATGATCTCGAGCTCGCGCATCGCTCCCGTCTCGTATTCGACGGCACAGATGCGATGCGCGTTGGTGTCGGCGACGTAGGCGCATCGCTCGCCGCACGCGACGCCGCCAGGCTCGTTGAAGCCACGTACCCACGTCGTCACGCGACGTGACGCGGGATCGAGCCACTTGAGCGCGTCGTTGTACGAGTCGGCGATGAGGATGCGCCCGTCGCGATGGCGCGCGAGGCGCTGCGGATGCTGCAGTCGCACGTCGTCGCCCGTGCCGTCCTTGTCGCCGAAGTCGAAGAGTCCCGTTCCCACGAGCGTGCGCACCTCGCCGGCGGGACCGATGGAGGCGGTGCGAATCGCCGATGATTCCGCGTCGGCGAAGTAGAGCGTCGTCCCGTCGTTCGCGATGCCCATCGGCTGCGCCAGAGCGGCTTCGGCGAGTGGTCCGTCCTGCAGCGCCTCGGCGCGCGTCCCCGCATGCACGCGCACCGTACCCGCGCGTGGATCGATCGCGTAGATCTGGTGCGAGCCCGCCATCGCGACGTACAGCGTCCCGTTCGCGACCGTCACGTCCCATGGCGACGACAGTCGGCCGCGCTCGATGTCGGCGCTGGTGCGGAGTTGGTTGCCATCGCCCGCGACGGTGCGCAGCGCGCCCGTGCCGAGATCGACGGCACGTACCGCGTGATTCGCGGCGTCGGTGACGTAGAGCGTATTGCCGTCGAAGGCCATTCCCTGCGGCGTGTCGAAGGCGCCGGGGATGCCATCCTGCAGCGCGGAGACGCCGCTCCCAACGACGTGCTGCACGGTGACCGCGCGCCGCTCCTCGTCGAGCGTCCCGATCAGGAGGCGATGATGGCCGGTGTCGGAGATCGCGATGCGATCGCCGTCGATCGCGACCGCGTCGGGGTAGTCGAGCACACCCGGCGTGTGCGTCCCCCGCTGCTGCGGGAAGGAGTGGGTACCGAGCTCGAGCTCACCCTTCGCGCGCGAGGCCGCGATCATGTTCTCGATGAAGGGCGCGAGCGCCTCCGCCGTGAACTCGCCTGCGTGCTGGCCGAGGATGTATCCGCGCGGGTCGATGGCGACGATCGTCGGCCACGCGTTCACCGCGTAGCCGCGCCACGTGCGATACTGGCGGTCGTTGACGACCGGGTGTGTGGCGCCCAGGCGCAGCGTCGCGTCCACGATTCGCGACGTGACGCGCTCCGCGATGTACTTGCCGCTGTGGACACCCACGACGGCAAGCTCTTCGGCGAATGCAAGCTCGAGCTCCCGCAACTGCGGGAGAACGTGGATGCAGTTTATTCAGCCATAGGTCCAGAAGTCGAGCAGCAGAATCTTCCCGCGGAAGTCGGCGAGCGTGAGCGGCCGGCCGCCAGTATGGATCCAGTCCAGTCCTTCGGGAAATTCCGGTGCCCGCACAGCGGGCTGGCGCATTGGTGTGAAGGTGTGGTGTGATAGGGCGCGGCCCCTGCCGCGCCTGGCCCGGTCGGGTGCGATCGGCACGTGCATACATGCGGAGGATCGCGCCGTATCCGGGTTTATAGTTCGGAATGATCGTGACGCAAGACCGTGCCCACCACGTTCCGGGAAAGGGGTTCAGGAACCCGTGGCCGGGAGCCGCGCCACATGGCTTCGGTGACTTCCTGCGCTGGACGCTGACCGAGCGCAGGCGCCGGCGGCGGCGATCCGGGCGCGAGGCGGCGCGCGACCGGCGCCGTGATCCACCACCATCGGAGTTCCCACGCGAGGCGCCGTCGTTCGCGACGCCGCGTGCGGCGCCGGACGTCATCACCGCCACGTGGGTCGGCCACTCCACCTTTCTCCTCCAGATCGGCGGAATGAACGTGCTGCTCGATCCGGTGTGGAGCGATCGTGCATCGCCGGTTCCCTTCGCGGGACCGCGCCGGCACACGGCACCGGGATTCCCCCTCGAGGCGCTCCCGCCGCTCGATCTCGTCCTCGTCTCGCACGATCACTACGATCATCTGGACGAGCCGACGGTCAGGCAGCTCCTTGGCGCTCATCGCAGCGCGCGCTGGCTCGCGCCACTCGGCGTTGGATCGTGGCTCGAGCGGCGCGGGGCGAAGGTGGTGCACGAGCTCGATTGGTGGGAGCGCATCGGTATCGACTCGCTCGAGATCACCGCCACGCCCGCGCAGCACTTCTCCGGGCGCTCGCTCACCGGGCGCAACTCGACGCTCTGGACCGGGTGGAGCATCCGCGCTGGAAGCGGCGAGAATGCGCCCTCGGTGTTCGTCGCCGGCGACACTGGCGCGCATCCGGAGTTCAGCGAGATCGCTCGGCGGCTCGGTCCGTTCGACGCGGCCCTTCTCCCTATCGGCGCCTACGACCCGCGCTGGTTCATGCGCCCGGTGCACATGGATCCGGAGGACGCCGTCGCCGCCTATGGCGAGATGCGCGCGGCGAACGGAGCGCGCGCGCTCACCTTCGTCGCGATGCACTGGGGAACGTTCAAGCTCACCGACGAGCCGCTCGACGAGCCGCCGGTGCGTGCGCGCGCTGCGTGGGAAGGCGCCGGGTACGATCCAGCACTCCTCTGGATCGCGCGCCACGGCGAGACGCGCACGCTCCGGAGCGCCGGCGTCAGCGAATGATGGAGACCGGCGTGACGATGAGGTGCAGGTTGTGGTTCACGCGCACGCCGACGACGCCGGATATCGGTCCATCCCTGGGCGTGATGGTCGTGACCGGGGCGCCGTTCACGCTCACCCGCGCCGTCTTTCCGTCCGACTCCACCTTGATTCCGTAGAGCGCCTTTCCCGCGGAGTCCTGCTTCGGGACGGCAGGACTCGCGGTCCAGTCGGTGATGGTGCGCACGTTGGTTCCGTTGCGCGCCTTCACGGAATACTTCCCGTCACCGCGTACGATGAAGTAGGTGTACTTCCGTGTCGCAGGGTCGTTCAGCCCCGAGCCGCCGATGAAGATCCCGAAGGCTTCCGGATGTGCCGGCGCCTCCACCTGCTCGAACGTCGCGCTCGCCGCGTACTTCCCAGCGGCGGTGTCGGCCGGCGTGTACAGGATGTGCGCGGGGCCGGTGCGGACCTCCCAGCGTCCTGGCTCCTTCTGCGTGTAGGCGACGTCGCTCGCCGACGCGCCCGCGCGGTCGAGCTGCGCCGCGTACCCGGGTGGGAGTACCGAGGTCGCGCCACGTGCGGCGATGTCCGTATCCGGTGCGGCGGTGGATGCGCTGATCTTTCCCGCGACCGGCGTACCGGACGTGGACGTGTCACCCTTGCTGCACGCGGCGAGCGTCGCGATGCAGATCAGGAATGCCGCAGTTCGCGCGGATCGTTGCAGGACGCTGAGCGTGGTCGGGTCCGTCGTCATTCGCATCGCTTCTCCAGTGTGGTCGAGTCGCGCAGGAAGTTAGCGCGGTACTCGACATCGGTCTTGCGGCGCCTACATTTGTGCGCGATTCTTGCTTGGAATCACGTAAGTCGTCCAACCAACCCCCGTTTCGGAGTCGAGCATGGCAGCGAAGAAATCGTCCCGCAAGAGCTCCAGCCGGAGCGCCGGTTCTCGGACCGGAGGCTCGTCGTCGCGGAAGTCGTCCGCGAAGAAGTCTTCATCGCGGAAGTCATCCTCACGCAAGTCCTCCTCACGCAAGTCGCCGTCGACCAAGTCCGCGTCGCGCAAGTCGACTGGTCGCAAGTCGACCGGTCGCAAGTCCACTGGCCGGAAGTCCGGCGCGAGCAAGTCGGGCGCGACCAAGTCGGGCGGCCGGAAGTCGAGTGGCTCGCGCAAGAGCGCGTCGAAGCGCGGCTCCAAGAGCGCCTCGAAGGGTGCGTCCAAGAGCACGTCGAAGAGCGCATCCAAGCGTGGTTCCAGCAGCCGTTCGTCGAGCAAGCGGTCGTCCTCGACCAAGCGCTCGTCGCGCAAGCAGTCGCCGGTCGCGCGCGTGAAGCGCGTCACGACGGGCATCGTCGAGCAGGCGGGGCATGCGCTGTCCGCTGGCGCGACCGTGATTGGCGATGCGGCGTCGAATGCCGCGACGGCCACCAAGGATTTCATCACGGAGAAGTTCTAGCAGCTTCCCGCACGATCAGTCGGGGCGGCCGAGCGCAGGCTCGAGCCGCACGCCTGGGCTAGGGAGCGGTTCCGGGACCGCTCCCTAGCCAGGCCCCGACTTCTTCCAGCACATGCTCGCGTCCGTAGTCGACGGTGATGATGTGACCCGCGCCGTGCGTGAGTACCAGTCGCTTTCGCGTTGCCCCGATGCGGTGGATGGCCCAGCGCGCCACCTGCGGTGGGATGCGGTTGTCCTCGCGCGACTGGATGAGCAGGGTGGGCGCGATGATGCGCGGGAGTGCCGCGCGCGCCTCCTTTACCACGAGCGAGAGCTGGTGGAGCGCGCGGCCGGTGACGGCGCCGTACGCCAGGTTGGCCGCGCGCTCCACCGGGTCGTGAATCGAGCGCTCGGTGCGGGAGTGGAGCGGTCCCACGCGTCCGCTCCAGAAGCGTGCCGACGAGGCGGCGATGCGCAGGTGCATCGGCATCGCCAGATAGGGCGCCATGAGGACGAGCGAGGGGATGTCGCGCACTTCGCCGGCGAGGACCGCGGCGATGGCGCCGCCCATGGAGAGTCCGCCGAGGGCGACCCATCCGTAGCGCGCTCGCATGGCGAGGAGCTCCGCGAGGGCGCTCTCGATCCATTCCGCGTGCGACGATGCGTCGAAGTCCTGGATCGTGCGGCCGTGTCCGGGGAGGAGCGGGACGCGGACGTCGTACCCGCGCGCGTGCAGTGCGCGGGCCATCCAGTCGAGTGTCTGCGGGGTGTCGCCGAACCCGTGCAGCAGGAGCAGGCCGCGTGTGCGTCCTGGCGGGTTTCCCGTGCGCAGGTCCAGCGGGCCCGCGCCGGGAGCGATGGCGATGGGTGCGAAGGGGCTTTGGGGCGTGGCCGGACTGCGCTACAACTTACATCGTCGCGGACGTCTCGCGGGCACCGTCGCGCGTGACCGACATCTCCCGCTGCTGGTCGAAGTGCGCGGCGCCGAGGCGCGAGGAGAGCTGCTGCGTATCGACGACGAAGGAGGAGCCGCCGCGCTCCGCGATCCCGGCGCTCACCATGCGACTGAGGGCGAGCGCGATGGACTCGCGCGTCGCCCCCACCATCTCGCAGAGCAGCCGGTGATGCGGCGCTTCGAGCTTGAGCGAGCCGTCATCGAGGAGGAAGCTCGAGTCGTCGCTCAGGCGCAGGAGGGCGGAGACGAGGCGGTCCTCGACGTTGAGCGAGGCGAGCTCCTGCAGCCGCTCGAGCAGCGCACCGCGCTCCGCCATGATCTGTCCCACGAGCGCGATGGCGTGTGCGGGCTGCTCGCGCACGAAGGCGCGGAATTGCTCCGCGCCCAGATGCAGCGTCTCCGCCCCTTCGGCCGCCTTCGCGTCGGTGACGTAGCACCCGCGCGGCGCGAGCCCTTCGGCGCCGAACGTCTCACCCGACATTGCGATCGCACTGACGAATCCTCGGCCACCCTTCATGGGTGTTCGCAGGATCACATGTCCGTGCAGAACGATGAAGACGCCATCCGCCGACGTGCCCCGTCGGTAGAGCTCGAACCCGGATGGCCAGTGTGCTTTTGCGCCATACTGCGCTGCGGCGATGCGCTCGCCGAGGGAGAGTCTCGGCATTTTCCTCTTGGGTGCGACGTCATCCATGCCATCTGTTCAGCGCAAGCTTCGCGCCGCTTCGCTCAGCAGGCCGGCAGCGGTTCGAAACCGAGCGGCGAGGTCGGAAACCTCGCGCGTCGTGAGCGCCTCGTCGTCGCTCTGCACGGCCTCGTTGATGCTCGGCAGACCGATGTTCGCGTAGCCGTTGTCATTGTCGGCTGCGTAGATGACGTTGCGGAACCACGCGCGCTTGCTCACGGGCAAACCCTGCGGTCGCACGAAGACGCGCTCGACTCTCAACAGCGTCGCGTTTGCTTGCTTCCACGAGTCCGCGCTCGCAGTACGCGCGCCGCCGCGCGCCAGCGATGCGTCGCGCGCGGTGTTGAATGCGCGTGCGGCGGACTCCATCACGCCGATGGCGCTATCCAACGGAGCGAGCGAGACGTGCCACTTCTTCTCCGCGATGTTCTTCCCCGCGGTCTCCGACAGCGTGCGCATCGCTTGCGCGTACGCGACGTAATCGTACGGAAGAATGTCCGCATCGGCGGCGCGCATCAGCGCGGTCGCGCCGAGCACGCCCATGGTGGCCTGCAGGTGGAAGCCGGGATCGCCGAACTTCGCGACCCAGTGATACGAATCGTACGCGGAGTGATAGATCCCCTCAGCGCCGCTGAAGCCCCAGTCCATGATGGGGATGCCGAGGTGGTTGTAGAAGCCGGCGAAGTCGGATCCGCCGCCCGGATCGCCGATGTCGGGCTCCGTGGAGTCGGCGGCGAGATGCTCGGTGCGGCGCCACGCGTCGTACACGCTCGTCCCCACACGTCCGCTGTCGGCCGGGCTGCGCACGCTCTTCGTGACGTCGCGCAGGAACGGGCGCAGCGACGGTGCGCCGCTCGCGCCGAAGTTCGGGCCGCCGACGACCATGTCGAAGTTGAAGTACGCCGCACCGTTCTTCGAGAGCTGCGCGGTGTCCTGCTCGACGTACTCCGTCGATCCCATCAGCCCCCATTCCTCTGCGTCCCACGACGCGAAGACGATGGTGCGCTTGGGGTGCCATCCCTGCTTGAGCAGTGCACCGACCATGCGCGCGGACTCGAGGATGCTGACGGTTCCGCTGATGTTGTCGTCGGCACCGGGTCCCCACGCATCGCGGTGACCGCCGATGATCACGAGCTGATCGGGGTACTCGGTGCCGCGCACGGTGCCGAGCACGTCCCAGATGTCCTTGTATGGATGTGTGGCCGCGTCCGTGGTGACGACGACGCGTGCGCGCACGGGCCCCGGTCCCACGTGATACCTGAACGGCATCCCGCCCTGCCATCCGCTCGGGAGCGGGACGGAGCCGCGCACGTCGCGCAGCAGTGCGGCGGCGTTCCGGTACGACGTCGGAATGACGGGGATGCGCGGGAGACTCGTCTCGGAGAGCGGCACGCGCTTCGCCCCCGGAACGCTCGGATAATCCGGCGTGGTGGGATCGCCGTTGTCGTTGTAGACGCTTCCGCGTTGCAGCCCCTGCGGCGGGCGCATGGGGCCTTCGGGGTAGACGTCGCCGCGATCGTAGCCGTCGTCGGCGGGATCACTATAAATGATGAGTGCCGCCGCGCCGTGCTTCTCCGCCTCGCGCGCCTTGATGCCGCGATACGAGTGGCCGTATCGTGCGAGCACGATCTTTCCCTTCACGGAGACGCCGAGTGAGTCGAGCGTCTTGTAGTCCTCGATGAGTCCGTAGTTGACGTAGACCACGTCGCCAGTGGCGTCGCCCGCGGCGCCGTAGCCGTTGAAGGCGAGGATCTGCGGATACGACCATGACGTCGTGTCCTCGAGCACCGGTCCTTCCTCGAGCGGGAGCTCCGTCGCGTCGGGTGCGACGCGGTACAGGTGCACGCTCGTCGGCTGCGGCATGTAGATGCTGTACGTGCGCACTTCCGGCGTGATGCCGTAGCTCGCCAGCTCGCGTGCGACGATGTCGCGCGTGCGCGCCTGTCCCGGCGTCCCGGCCATGTGCGGCTGGAGCGAGAGCTCGCGCGACAGTGCGTCCGCGTGCGTCGGCGAGATCATCGCCGCGGCCTTCGCTTCGAATGCACGCTCGCGTGCGGCTTCGGCGGCGGTGAATCCGGTGATGGGGCCGGACGTCTGCACGCCGTGCGTGGGCGTGTGTCGCGTCGCCTGTGCACCGAGTGCGGGGGCGAGCGCCGACGTGAACGCGAATGCGCCGAATGCGCCGAATGCGCCGAGTGTGATCGAAAGCGTGCGTGAGCGGAAGGCGAGGTGCGTCATCATTCCTGTTCGTCGAGTTCGTCGATGGCGCGTCGGATCGCGTCGCGCAGGTCGGTGGCCGGGTCATCGCTGCCTGCGATGGCGGCGGAGAGCGTGGCGAATTTGGCCGACATCTCCGCGTCCACGAAGCGCTCGAAATCGTGCACGCCGAGTAACGTCAACGACGATACGGCGAGTCGCCGGAGAAGGTTGAGCGACTCCGGGTCGAGTGCCGCGAGCGTGGGCGGTGGCGCGGGCGGCTCGGTGAGACCGTTTCGGCGCTCGCGGCGGCGCTTCGGTGCCTCGAAGAGCGCCGAGAGTGGAGCGAGCGTGACCACGAAGGATCCCGGCGTGTGCTCTTCCCACCCGGTGATGACGTTGCGGCGGCGCAGTGATGGAAAGAGTGCGAGGACCGCCTGGCGCACGACCGAGACGCCGTTCTCGCTGTTGTTGCCGCGTCCCGTGATGATGAGGAGCTCGCCTGCGCGCTCCGCCTGTCGGGTGCGGATCCAGCGTTCCGTGCGGTCGCGTGCTTCCTGGGCGGTGGGGAGCGACTCGCAGGTTGAGCGTGCGCAGCGGGCCGAAGCGTAACTCGTCGAACGCTTTCTGAATGTGGGGAGGGTAGCCGCGGCGGGGCATGCCGGAAAGTACGAGGGTTTAGGGGATAGGGTGTAGGGTGTAGTCAAATGCGGGAAATGAAACGTTAAATGAAACGGGGGAGCGATAAGCTCCCCCGTTTTCATTCCCTACACCCTACACCCTATCCCCTACACCCTCGCCGTCACACCGCGTCGCTCAGGCTCGTGAACGTGAAATCGTGCGCCTTGACTGCCGGTACCACGATTGCGCCGCCGGCTTCGGTGCCGCCGATGCGTGTGGGGGTGCCGAGTGCGTCGACGTTGTTGAGCATGAAGAGCGGCGAGTCGTTGAAGCGGAAGTTCTTGATCGCGTGGGAGATCTTGCCGTTCTCGATGAGGAACGTTCCGTCGCGGGTGAGTCCCGTGTAGAGGATCGTGCGCGGGTCCACCTCGCGCAGGTACCAGAGGCGTGTGACGAGGACGCCGCGCTGCGTGGATTTGATCATGTCGTCGAGCGAGGTCGTGCCGCCCGTCATCTTGAACGACGACGGGGCGCCGGTCGCCGTCTTCCCCTGCTTCTTGGCCCAGAAGCGCGAGTAGTACAACTGCTTGAGGATCCCGTTCTCGATCCAGACCTGTCGGTCGAGTGGGAGGCCGTCGTCGTCGAAGGGTTGGGCGCGGAGCTCCGGGTCGTACGGATCGGAGACGATGGAGACGCGCGAGTCCACGACCTTCTCGCCGATCTTGTTGCCGCCCTTGCCGCCCTGCTTGACGAAGGGTGAGCGTCCCTCGTCGGCTTCGCGTGCGCCGGCGTAGTAGCCGATGAGCTGAACGAGATCGCCGACCGCCTGCGGCTCCATCACGACCGTGTAGCGTCCCGGCTCGATCGCGACAGGCGCGCGTGACATGCGCGCCTTGTCGATCGCGTGGGCGCCGAGTGCGGCGAAATCCATCCTGTTCCA
>Ga0070659_100002743_pt1 | contig 12533 bp, 11 predicted proteins | sample KBSC23metaG_FD_64666 | JGI IMG/M metagenome (GOLD analysis project Ga0070659, IMG submission 64666) | Corn rhizosphere microbial communities from Kellogg Biological Station, Michigan, USA - KBS C2-3 metaG | ecosystem: Host-associated > Plants > Roots > Rhizosphere > Soil ...
GAAACCTTTGTGTCACGCATGAACCTCGACGGGCATCCGGACCAACCCGAGTGGCTGAGCCACGTCAATGCATCGGTGCTCAAGGTCAAGCTCGCCACGGCGATCATCGGCATCAGCTCGATCCACCTGCTCAAGACCTTCATCAGCGCCGGCAACTTTCCCCAGCAGGTGCTGATGTGGCAGACCACCATCCACGTGGCATTCCTGCTTTCCGCGCTGGCCATTGCCTGGACCGACCGCATCCTGTCGTCATCCCACGGCGCCGCCGCGCCGCACTGAAAGGGCGCTTTGCAGGGCACTGCGCCCCGCACGGACGGGCGGTTCGCCGGGTGCACCAAGGTGCCCGGGCACAACGGGCGATAATCGCCGACTCCCGCCCAACTGTCCGGAAGCCATGACGACCACGATCCGCCACGCCGACCTCGTCAAGAGTGTCGCCGCAGCCCTCCAGTACATCAGCTACTACCATCCGAGCGACTACATCGCCCACCTCGCGCGCGCCTACGAGTTGGAGCAAAGCCCGGCCGCCAAGGATGCGATCGCGCAAATCCTCACGAACTCCAAGATGTGCGCGGAAGGCCGCCGCCCCATCTGCCAGGACACCGGCATCGTCAATGTCTTCCTGAAGATCGGCATGGACGTGCGCTTTGCCGACTTCCCCGGCAGCATCGAAGACGCCGTCAACGAAGGCGTGCGCCAGGGCTACCTCGACCCCGAGAACAAGCTGCGCGCAAGCATCGTCGCCGACCCGCACTTCGATCGCAAGAACACGCAGGACAACACCCCCGCCGTCATCCACATGTCCGTGGTGCCGGGCAACACGGTGGATGTGCAGATCGCCGCCAAGGGCGGCGGCAGCGAGAACAAGAGCAAGTTCGTGATGATGAATCCGAGCGACAGCCTCGTCGACTGGGTGCTCAAGACCGTGCCCACGATGGGCGCCGGCTGGTGCCCGCCGGGCATGCTGGGCATCGGCATCGGCGGCACGGCCGAGAAGGCCATGCTGCTCGCCAAGGAGTCGCTGATGCAGGACATCGACATGTACGAGCTCAAGGCCCGCGGCCCTCGGAACAAGGTCGAGGAACTCCGCATCGAGCTGTGCGACAAGATCAACGCGCTCGGCATCGGGGCCCAGGGTCTCGGCGGCCTGACCACCGTGCTCGACGTCAAGATCGCCACCTACCCGACGCATGCGGCCAGCAAACCCGTGGCCATGATCCCGAACTGCGCCGCCACGCGCCATGCGCATTTCGTGCTCGATGGCTCGGGCCCCGCCTACCTCGAACCGCCGAGCCTGGACCTGTGGCCCGACGTGAAGTGGGCGCCCGACTACAACAAGAGCAAGCGCGTCAACCTCGACACGCTCACGCGCGCCGAAGTCGCCTCATGGAAGCCCGGCGACACGCTGCTGCTGACCGGCAAGATGCTGACCGGCCGCGACGCCGCGCACAAACGCATCCAGGACATGCTCGCCAAGGGTGAAAAGCTCCCCGTCGACTTCACGAACCGCGTCATCTACTACGTGGGCCCGGTCGACCCCGTGCGCGATGAAGTCGTGGGCCCGGCCGGCCCCACCACCGCCACGCGGATGGACAAGTTCACCGAAATGATGCTCGACAAGACCGGGCTGATCGGCATGATCGGCAAGGCCGAACGGGGCCCGGCCGGCATCGACGCCATCAAGAAGCACAAGAGCGCGTACCTCATGGCCGTCGGCGGAGCGGCCTACCTCGTCTCGAAGGCCATCAGCAAGGCCGAAGTCGTGGGCTTCCACGACCTGGGCATGGAGGCCATCTACGAATTCGAGATCACCGACATGCCGGTGACCGTGGCGGTGGATTCCGAGGGCACTTCGGTGCACCAGACCGGGCCGAAGGAGTGGCAGGCCAAGATCGGGAAGATTCCGGTTTCGGCGGGCTGACCCGCTGCCTTGGGCCGCAGTGGGCCCCGGCTTTCGCCCACTGCTGTCCGGAATAAATTTGAGCAAACGCGAGAAAGGTGTTGCGAACACTGGTTGTTTGGGAAGAATCCCAGAGCGCCAACTCAAAACAGCCAGGAGCTCGCAACGTGTTCAGCATAAGCCGGATTCAATCTCTCCTGAAGCCCATTTCCCGTGGTCAGTTCGACCGCTTGGCGCACGAGCACCGGGCCGACCGGCACTCCAAGGGATTTCGGGTGTGGGACCAGATGCTGGTGATGCTGTCAGCCCAATGGGGCGCAGACCAAGGGCTGCGCCAATCGATTACCAGCTTTAACGAGCAAAGGCACCATCACTATCACCTGGGTACCCGAGAGGTACGGCGCTCGACGCTTGCCGAGGCCAATGCAAAGCGTCCGCCAGAGTTCTTTGCCGACGTGGCCCGCTCGCTGATGAGTCAGGTGCAGGGATCGGTCCGCAGCTCTTGCACCAAGATGCTGCGCCTGCTGGATTCGACCTCGATCACTCTGAAGGGCAGAGAATTTGACAGCTGGACGCTGTGCAACCGAACGAGGCACACGCAGGGCGTGAAGCTGCATTTGGTGTATGAGGCACACGCCCAGGCGCCTGTCTGGCACAGCATCACCGCTCCGAACGTCAACGACCGCGACGAAGGTGTGCGCGTGCCGATTCAACCCAAGGCGACCTACGTTTTCGACAAAGGCTACTACGACTACAACTGGTGGCACAGCATCGCCACCCAGGGAGCTCACTTTGTCACTCGGTTCAAAAAGAATGCAGCGCTGAAAGTGGAGCGCGACCGGGCCATTCCTATCGCGGCTCGGGGCCTGATTCTCAAAGATCAGGTCGTGCGATTCACCAACAAGAACCCCGGCGGAGGACGGCGCAACGAATATGAACGAGCGCTGCGCCGTATCGAGGTGGCGCGCGAAGGAGATCGGCCATTGGTTCTGGCCACCAACGACCTGCGCTCATCTGCCACGGCGATCGCCGAACTCTACAAAGACCGGTGGCAGATCGAACTGTTCTTCAAATGGATCAAGCAGCACTTGAACGTCAAACGCTTCTGCGGGCGCAGCGAAAACGCGGTGCGTACCCAGATCTTGATTGCCTTGATCGCCTACTTGCTGCTCGTGCTGCACAAGGCAGCCACCAAAGTGAAGGGCACTCTTTGGGAACTCCTATGTCAGGTACGTGCAACCTTGTTTACACGGCTCGATACCCAGCGCGAGTGCTATCGCAGGCGAAAACGACAACGCAAAACCTTCGCTGCCCTGCAGCCGGGGCTGTTCTGATGCTCGCAATTATTCCGGACAGCAGTGGGCTTTCGCCGGGGTGACATTCTTCAAGGTCATACCGGCAAACGCCGGTACCCCACCTTCTTCAAGGTCATGCCGGCGAAAGCCGGTACCCACTGGCCGCACACCACCACCAGGCCCTCCGTGAGGGCGTCCCACCTCACCCCGAGGCAACAGGGACGAGGAAATCGCGGCTGATGCCGACCCCCAGCCGGCCCACGCGGTCGAGGAATTGGGTCAGGAACGCATGGAGGCCTGTCGCGAGGATCTCATCGATGCGGCCGAATTTCAGGTCAGCCTGCAGGCGTCCTGCACGGCGCAGCGTGTCTTCCGATTGTTCGTTGGCCACATGGTGCAGGTTCGACACCACCTCATCCATGCAGGCCGCAAGCGATCGCGGCATGTCGGCCCGCAGGATCAGCAACTCGGCCACCTTCTCGGGCAGGATCACGTTGCGATAAACCTTGCGGTACACCTCGAACCCGGACACGGACCGCAGGATGGCCGACCAGTGATAGAAGTCGTACTCCTGGTTGTCCCTGCCGTGTCCTGTGCTGCCGAAGAACTCGCTTTCCATCGGGTGGAACTTCACGTCCAGCATGCGTGCCGTGTTGTCCGCGCGTTCGAGGAAGCTGCCGATCCGCAGGAAGTGAAAGGCCTCGTCCTGCAGCATGGTGCCCACCGTGACCCCGCGCGACAGATGCGAGCGGAACTTGACCCATTCGAAGCTGTCGCCCGGGTCCTTCTGGAAGCTGTTGTTGCGAAGCATGCGCTGGAACTCGAGCCAGGTCTGGTTCTGCGTCTCCCACACCTCCGTGGTCAGCGTGCCGCGCACGGCCCGCGCGTTTTCCCGCGCGGCCATCAGGCAGCTGCAAATGCTGGAGGGATTCCGCTCGTCGCGAATCATGTAGTCCATGACCTTGCGGTCGGTCACGGCGCCATAGCGGGACGTGTAGTCATCGGTCAGCTCAGAGATGCCGAGCAAGCCCTTCCATCCGCTCTCTGCCGCATCGGCCGACTGCGGCAGCAACGACGTCTGGTAGTTGACATCAAGCATGCGGGCGGTGTTTTCCGCCCGCTCCATGTAGCGGGCCATCCAGTAGAGATGATCAGCAGTCCTAGACAGCATCGTTCGGCTCCTTCCAATGGACAACTCCTCAGGCCTCGAGCACCCACGTGTCCTTGGTCCCCCCGCCTTGCGACGAATTGACGACCAGTGAGCCCGCCTTGAGCGCCACCCGGGTCAGCCCGCCGGGCACCATCTGCACATGCTTGCCGCTCAGCACGAAGGGGCGCAAGTCGATGTGGCGTGGTGCGATCCCGCTCTCCACGAACGTCGGGCACGTGGAGAGCGCAAGCGTCGGCTGCGCGATGTAGCCCGCCGCGTTGGCAATCAGCACCTTGCGGAACTCGGCGATCTCCTCTTTCGTCGACGCGGGCCCCACGAGCATGCCGTAGCCGCCCGCACCGTGCACTTCCTTGACCACAAGTTCCGGCAGGTGGTCGAGCACATACTTGAGATGCGCTTCCTCGCGGCACGGGTACGTGGGCACGTTGTTGAGGATGGGCTTTTCGCCGAGGTAGAACTCGATCATCTTCGGCACGTACGGATAGATCGACTTGTCGTCCGCGATGCCGGTGCCGATGGCGTTCGACAGGGTCACATTGCCCGCGCGGTACACACTCAGCAAGCCCGGACATCCGAGGCTGCTGTCGGCGCGGAACGCCAGCGGATCGAGGAAATCATCATCGACCCGGCGGTAGATCACATCCACCCGCCTGGGCCCCTGGGTGGTGCGCATGTAGACGAAGTTGTCGCGCACGAAGAGGTCCTGGCCCTCGACGAGTTCGACGCCCATCTGCTGTGCGAGAAAGGCGTGCTCGAAGTACGCGCTGTTGTACATGCCCGGGGTCAGTACCACGACCGTGGGCTCGTTGACGGCGGCGGGCGCCACGCCTCGCAGCGTCTCCAGCAACAAATCCGGGTAATGGGCCACCGGCGCCACGCGGTGCTGGCTGAAAAGTTCGGGGAAGAGCCGCATCATCATCTTGCGGTTCTCCAGCATGTAGCTCACGCCGCTCGGCACACGCAGGTTGTCTTCCAGCACGTAGTAAGAGCCGCTGCCGTCCGGATTGGCCGCCCGCACGATGTCGATGCCGCTGATGTGGGAATACACGCCTCCAGGAACATCGACGCCCATCATCTCGGGCCTGAACTGCGCGTTCGTGAAGATCTGGTCGCCCGGGACGATCCCCGCACGGATGATGTCCTGCCCGTGGTACACATCATGGATGAAGCGGTTGAGCGCTGTCACTCGCTGCACAAGGCCCTTCTCCATCTCGGCCCACTCCTGCGCCGGGATCACACGGGGGATCAGGTCGAACGGAATGAGGCGCTCCGTGCCGCTGCCGTCCTCATCCTTCGCACCGTACACGGCGAACGTGATGCCCACGCGGCGAAAAATCATCTCCGCCTCTTCACGCCGCGCGCGCATGACGTCCCCGGGTTGCTGTGACAGCCACCGGTCATAGAGCCGGTAGTGCTCACGCACCTGGCTCTGGCCCGCCTGCATCTCGTCGAAGCTCGAAGTCATTCGCGGTTTCTCCTCCTGGGCCATTCAGCAACTTCCAGGCCACGCAGCCACCGCGATGGTGCGCCGCCGCGGTCATGCTCTGCAAGCAGACAGACCCTCGGTCCGCTGGTCATCGCTTGCACGTGCGCGTCGCCAGCTTGTGTACCACCGATCCCGCGTTCTCGTCCAACCCGGTGCCGCCGGGGCGGCGCTGCAAAGGCGCCAGGCAGGGCGTCCCGCCCCTTCGTTGAGGAGATCAGCCCGGCTGGAAATATTGGCTCCGCCATGGCCCATCGCCCGCATCGTCAAATGGTCAGACCGCCCCTCCGAATACTCGAATAATCAAAGCAGCGCAAGGATTACAAGGTCGCGATATAACTGTACGAATTACGTCATAAACAAACCTGTGATAGGGTCCGCTGCCCTTTTGACTACGCCGGACCCTATGAGCTCGCCTAAAACCCCTGGACAGGACAACCATGTAGGTTGCCTGGATGGCCTTCGCGGCCTGGCAGCCACTTGGGTGTTCCTGTCTCACGTTCAAATGCTCTCCGGTTTGCAGCCGTTGCCGGTATTGGCCTGGGGCGACTTGGCCGTGGATCTCTTCATGATGATTTCCGGCTTTCTGATGGCCCACAACTACCTCACCCGATCGGCGCGTGAGCCCTGGCAGGCGTGGTCCACGTGGCGTGCCTTCTGGGTACGCCGGTACTTCCGCATTGCGCCCGCCTACTATCTGCTGCTGGCCGTGGCCTTGATCATGGGGCCGATGCTCGGCAGTTACCGTGCAGACATCGGCGAACAGTTTCCGCAAACCCTGACACCGACCGCGAGATACTTGGACGACTCGGTTGGTAATATTATGTATCACGTTACATTTTTGTTCGGCACCTTGCCTGAATACGCATTCAGGACGCCGCTGCCGGATTGGTCAATCGGGTTGGAAATGCAGTTCTACGCCCTCTTTCCGCTCCTGATGCTTGCCATCGGACCGGTGTTCAAGTTGTGGCGCCACATTCTGGTATTCGCTGGGGCACTCGGTGTGTATCTGCTGGTGAGGCGCCATGCATCCCAATTCGAGATGCCAGCCTTCCTACCCCTGAAGCTCCACGTCTTCCTGTTGGGCATCGCGCTCGCGTTCGCGAAGAACGGACGGGGCCGCCTCGGGCCTTGGGCCATGGTCGCCCTCATCTGCGCCTACGCCCTGTACAAGCAGCCGAACGTGCATGGCGCAGGGTTTGCGCTGGTCGCCGCCGGCTTCGGCTGGCTGGTTAGCTCGCAAAGCCAGTCGGGCCTGCTGCGCCGCATGCGGGAGGTGCTGTCCTCAGCCCCTGGCCGGCTGGCAGGTGAGTATGCGTACAGCTTCTACCTGATCCATCTTCTGCTGCTCATTCCCTTGGCGGGTTTCCTCGTGTCGAACCCGTGGTACCTCGAGTTGGCGCCAATCCTTCGATTCGCCCTCTGCGCCGCAGGCGCCGGTGTGGGGTCGTTCGTCCTCAGCGGGCTGCTCCATCGGTTCGTCGAGCAGCCCGGCATCCAATTCGGCAAGCGGCTGCTGGGAGGCCGCTCACCCGCAGTGCCCACTGGAAGCATCCGCCGCGCAGGCTGACAGGTGGACGAGCCGGTGCCCTGCATTCCCGAGGGGCGCCGGTCACTGGCCCGTGGTTCGAAGACACATCACGGGTTTTGCGACGGCAGCGATACGGAGTGCCCTGCTTCCTCGAACGTCGAATCGAACATGCGCGACTGGGGCATCGTCGACACGCTGTGATGTCGCCACCAGCGGTCAGCCTGGGCCAGGTGCGTCTGGCGTGCCGCCTCTTCACGCGCCGCCGCCTTGCGGCGGACGTGGTCGCGGTAGGTGTCCCACGCCCATGGCACTGCCACGCCCGTGGCCAACGCGCCAACGATGACGATGCACAGGGTAGCGTTGAAGCTGGTCATCAGTTCATTCTTGTGGATCCTGTGGCAATGTACCAGCCGCGTGCCAGTACCTTGCCGACACTTGCCGCTCGCACCGCCCGGCGGCAGCCGCCGGCCCGTCCCCTGGCCAATGCCAGGCCCCGCATGACGGACTCGCGAACACCGACACTCCGCGCTCGGCCAGGCGCTCGAGCACCTGGGCCACCGGATGGCCGAAGCGGTTGAGATAGCCGGCCTGGACGAGTGCGACCGACGGACGCACTGCATCCAGGAACGCCGCGGTGGACGACGTGCGGCTCCCATGGTGGGGAACGAGCAGCACATCGCTCGCGAGCGGCGCTCCATCTGCCACCAGTCGCGCCTCCTGGGCGCGCTCGATGTCGCCCGACAGCAGCACGCTGCCGTTCTCGCCTTCGACCCTCAGCACACACGACTTCGCATTGGGCTTCAGCGATCGGGCGTGATCGCTCTCGAGCGGATGCAGCACGTCGAACCTCACGCCGTCCCAGGTCCATGATTGCCCTGCATCACATCGCCGATCGGCCTGGGCCCGCCCCAGCAGGCGATGACCCGGTTCAAGCGAACTGAGCAGTTCATGCACCGGCAGTGCGGCCAACAGTGCCTCGGCACCGCCCACATGGTCGGCATCGCGGTGGCTGAGAGCGAGGCGATCGATGCGGTCTTCACCCCGCGCACGTAGCAGCGGCAGCAGCACGCGTTCGCCGGCATTGTCGTCGGGCGAATACTGCGGGCCGGTGTCGTAGACGAGCAGGTGTTGCCGTGTACGCACGAGCACCGAGGTGCCCTGCCCCACGTCCGCTGCAAGCAGTTCGAAGCGACCGTCTTGCGGGCGGTGCACGGCTGGCAGCAGGAGCGGCAAAAGCAACGGCACGGCGAGCGCCCGCATGCGCCAGGGCCACGGCATCAGGAAGCACACTGCACCGGCGAGGCCCGCCAGTTGCGCCCAGGCCGGTGCGGCAGGCGACGTCCACAGGCCTGCGGGCCACTGGCTCCATGCCTGCATCACGGCGCTGACCTGTCGCACCGTCCAGGCACCGGCGAGCCACAGCGGTGCCCACAGCATGCCCAGAAGGGCGAGCGGCGTGATGACGAGCGTGAACAGCGGAATGGCCAGAAGATTGGCGGCAAACCCCACCAGGGACAGCTGATGGAACAGCATCAATGACAGCGGGGCAAGGCCGATGCTCGCCGCGGCCTGTGTCTTGATGCCGGCGGCCCACAGGGCCTGCAAGCGTGCTTTCATGCCAGGCGCGACCGGTGCGACCTGGCGGGATGACACCATCAGCAGCGCCACCGCGCCGAACGACAACCAGAAGCCGGCCTGGAGCAGTGCCCAGGGATCCACCGCGCTGACCACCACCGCCGCCATGAGCAGCACCAGCGCAAGTGGCCAGCGGCAACCGGCCCAGCGAAGCAAGGTGACCGTCGCAAGCATCCACACCGTGCGCTGCGCGGGCACGCCCCAACCGGAGAACACCGCGTAGGCCGCCGCCGCGCCCAACCCACCCAGGCCGCCTGCCACAGGCGCCGGCAACCACAGGCACGCGCCGGCGCTGCGTGCCCAAAGCCGCCGCAGAAGCCATCCGGAGATCACGGCGAACAGGGTCACATGGAGCCCGCTGATGCTGACGATGTGCGCGATGCCCGTGTCACGAAAGACCTGCCAGTCGTCACGATCGATCGCAGCCTGATCGCCCACCGAAAGCGCGGCCAGCACGCCCGCGGCCCGGAGGTCTGGCACGGCGGCAAACAGTGCGTCCCGCACATGCTGGCGCAACCTCTCCACCGGATGGCCGCAGCGGACGGCCAGGCGTTCGGGCGCCGGCCCCGCCCCGGGCCGGACCGAACCGACGGCGCGCACACCCTGTTCGAACAGGTGCAGTTCCTGGTCGAAGCCGAACGGGTTGCGAAGACCGTGCGGCCGGCGTAGGCGCACCGTGAATCGCCAGCGGTCTCCGGCACGCAAGTCAGGTGGCGGCCCATGGGAAGATGCGCGGCCGCCAAACCCCGCGTACCAGCCCAGCAGCACGCTTGGGGGCACATCCACCGGCGTGTCGTTCCACCGGGCGGCATGAACATGGAACCGAAAGCGCCGCCCGTTGTCGAGCACCTGAGGCAAGGAGGCGACCACGCCTTCGAGGGTGAGGTTTTCGCGTTCGAGATGGGCCGGCAGCGCCTGCGCCAACCGGTGCGTGGCCTGTCCGACGGACAGGCCGAACCCCAGCACCGTGATGGCAAGCACGCCCAAGCCGTACCAGCGCCGTTGCGCAGCCATGAATGCAAACGCCGTTGCGGCCACGACCATGGCGACTGTCCACGCCGGAGGTGGCAGCGCCGGCAATTGCAGATGAAGGAGCACACCGACCAGCCAGGCCGCACACAGCCCGCCCAAACGCCATCCGAAACTCAAACGTGACACCTCGCGATGCTGATTCCTCATGGACCGGACAACCCGCTGCGGTCGAGTGTAGGATTTGCCCCCTCATCTACCCTCTGAAAAAACATGTCCGTATACGACCGTCTCAAAGCCCTCGGCATCGAATTGCCGCCCGTCGCCGTGCCGGCCGCGGCCTATGTGCCTTTCGTGCAGACCGGCAATCTCGTTTTCCTGTCGGGCCACATCGCCAAGCAAAACGGCAAGCCGTGGGTGGGCCAGCTCGGCCTGAACATCGACACCGAAACGGGCCGCCTGGCGGCACGGGCCGTCGCGATCGACCTGCTCGGTACCCTGCATGCGGCGGTCGGTGACCTCAACCGCATCACCCGCATCGTCAAGGTGATGAGTCTGGTGAACAGCACCGCCACGTTCACCGAGCATCATCTGGTCACGAATGGTTGTTCGGAGCTGATCGGCGAAGTGTTCGGCGACAAGGGCAAGCATGCCCGCAGCGCATTCGGCGTGGCGCAAGTACCGCTCGGCGCATGCGTCGAGATCGACCTCGTCGCCGAAATCGCCTGACCCATGGCCGCTGCATTGCCCGACCGGAACACGCCTCGCCTGCTTTGGGCCATGGCCGGCGCATGCGCCATCGCACTGGCCCTCGCGCTGATCGCCCAGTATGGATGGGACATGCGCCCGTGCCCGTGGTGCGTTCTGCAGCGCCTGCTGTACGTCCTCATCGGCCTGTTTTGCGTACTCGGTGCCATCTTGCCCGGTGCTCGGCGGCCGCTGGCCGGCGTGTCGCTGCTTGTCGCGCTGGCCGGAGCAGCATCGGCCATCTACCAGCACACCGTGGCGGCGGCGAGCTTCTCGTGCGACCTCACCCTGGCAGACAGGATCGTCAGCGGGTTGAAGCTCGATGCGCTGCTGCCATCGGTCTTCAGCGCCACAGCCAGTTGCGCGGAAGCAGCCGTGTCCGTGCTGGGCGTGCCGTTTGCCTATTGGAGTCTGGCGTTGTTCGTGTTGCTCGCGGTCGCGGCCGCCGTGATGAGCCGCGCACGCCGGCCACAGGGACATTGATCGAACGGCGTTGACCCCGTGGGTCGCCTGCGCTAACTTGTTCCTGTGTGTGTCCTAGTCTGGTCAGTGAAGGAGCGATCATGTGGCACTGGAACTCGCTGTGGGCGCCCGCACCTGGGGACCCGCCCGCGGTCGACGATCCCAAGCTGTACAACGCACCATGGACTTCGGAGCAGGCCTTCGTCCTCCAGTCCCGTGCCTGGGACACCATGGTGAGCGCGAGCCGCGCATGGTGGAGCTTCTGGATGGCGTCCATGCCGCTGCCCGGCCAATCCCTGGTGGGTGAGGTGGCCCCGAAGACCGAGATCGAATCGCCACCCGCACCGCGCTTGAAGGATGAAAGCCAGCACCCGGCCCCACCCCGTGCCCGCACTCCTGCCCCGGGCGCCAAGCGCGCGCCCCATGCGGAATCGCGCTCGGGCCTGCAGGCCCGCAAGCGTTGATTTGACATTGCTCCCGTGCCGCGCACGGGCGCGCCTGCAGAACCGCTCTTCCAGCCTGAACTCAGTGAGGTTTGCGGGGCCGCTTGAACGACTTGGGCGTGTAGACGTTGCCCTCCCATTCGCCCTTGGCCTTGGCGCGGCGAATGGCTTCGGCAGCACCGCGCGAAGCGCGCATCCGGTGCACCACCCACAACGGCAGGCGCACGATGGTGCGCACCGCATGATCGAACCGATGCCGCGCACGTGCACCCAGGCACAGACGCAGCAGCATCACTGCACACACCGCCAGCACGGCCCCTGCCAGTAACTTCTCGACCACGTCGGACTCCTCGATACGCCACGATCTTACACAGCCGCCCGGGCCCGTCCAGTGATCTTCGCGCGATGGGTCCCGCCCACATGCGGGATGGGCATTCCGGCACATTCGGCGCGCCGCATCCAGCAGGATTACGCTGCCCGCACCATGCGGCACATCCATGCACTTCCGTCCACCGTGCACCAAGTGACCGTGGTCGCCCGGCATCCGGTGCGATTTGCCTGGCAGGTGCTGCGCGCGTTCCGCGCGAACCAGGGCTTGCTGCTGGCCGGCGCCGTGGCGTACTACGCGTTGCTGTCCATCGTGCCATTGCTGATTCTTGCCGTGATCGCCTTGTCCCATGTGATCGATCAGGCCGAACTGCTGCAAACCCTCGGCATCTACCTCGAATGGCTTCTGCCCGGGCAGTCGGCGTCGATCGTGCGGGAACTCGCGAATTTCCTTGCCTATCGCAGCGTGATGGGCTGGGTGCTGCTGGCCACGATGCTGTTCTTCAGTTCACTGGCGTTCACGGTGCTGGAAAACGCGATGTCGGTGATCTTCCACCACCGCGTCGCCAT
>Ga0070659_100002752_pt1 | contig 12509 bp, 11 predicted proteins | sample KBSC23metaG_FD_64666 | JGI IMG/M metagenome (GOLD analysis project Ga0070659, IMG submission 64666) | Corn rhizosphere microbial communities from Kellogg Biological Station, Michigan, USA - KBS C2-3 metaG | ecosystem: Host-associated > Plants > Roots > Rhizosphere > Soil ...
GAAAACCCTTTATTCGACGGCACAAACGAATAGCCACCATCGCGGCTGGCCAGCACGCCGCCCCGGTCCGTCGCCAGCAGCACGCGGTTCGTGTCATCAGGATCGACGTACACATCGTTCACAATCACGTCGGGCCCGGTCGTCCGCAGCCACGTCTTGCCTGAGTCTCCCGACCTGAACAACCCTTCGGTCGTCCCGGCGAAGACGATGTTCAGATGTTTCGGGTCCTGCATCAGCACGCGCGTCCTGCGTGCAGTTGAAGGAATTCCCTGCACCTTCTGAAACCGCAGCCCGGCATTGTCGCTTTTGTAGATTCCCGAGCACGCGCTCGCGTAGACCACCTTCGGGTCCTGCGGATCGACGATGATCGAAAACACGTCCGAGTCGTCGATCACGCCTTCCTTGATGTTGACCCATCGCTCGCCGCCGTCCGTTGTCTTCCACGGCAGGTGCCACGTGCCCGCGTAAATAATCTCAGGATTCACCGGGTCAATCGCAATCGACTCGATCTCGTGGATCTCCTGGCTGTCCGGCGGGCTGATCAGGCCCCAGTGGTCTCCTCCATCGGTCGAGCGATACACGCCCTTCAGCGTTCCTGCCACCAGAATGTTCGGGTTCGACGGCGCAGCGGCCATAGCTCGAATGGACTGCCCGCGCATGTCCGCTTCATCTGCCCAGGTCCTGCCCGCGTCATTGCTGACATAGAGGCCGCCGTCGGGACTTCCCAGCACCCACGCGCCCACGACGATATGCTTCGGATTCGCCTCGTCCACCACAATCGAATCCAGAACCAGATCGTCCCGCTTGCCAACCCAGGCCAGCCGCTGCCAGCTTGCGCCCGCATCGTGCGACTCGTACATCCATCCGGTCGCGGTGCCTAGATAAAGATGCGAGGGATCCTGCGGGTCCGCGGCAAAGGAGCGGGCATCGCCGCCATCCGGGCCAAACGGGAGCCAGTTGACCGCGTGCAACCGAAGGCAGGAAAAAGAAAACAACAGCGCCAGCAGTAAAGCCTGAAACTTGTACCGTCTATTCAACGTTCGCTTCCAGTCATAAAACCAGTCTAAAACAACTCAGCATTTCCCTAGGGAGCCTCTGATTTAGGTCTTCGTTTTGAAGGGGCGTGGCTTCAGCCCCGCCATAACGTCCCTCAATTCAATGGGGCTTTAGCCCCTGAGGGAATCTTCCCGGACTTAATCAGAGTCTCCCTGGATATACATGACAAAGGCTGACTGGATAGAAATCCAGTCAGCCCCGTCCTTGCTGCGTTTCTGTTACTTCGCGGCCTTCTTGGCTGCCGTGTGGTGACGACGCACATGCTTCTTCTCATGCGCCGCCGCGTAGGCTCCCTCGTCAACCGAGGTGATGCCCGTGGTGTCGAGCGTCGCACCGGCGGGAATCAGGGTCGTGGTCACGGTCTTGGCGTCCTGGGTGCCGGTGTAGAGCGAGATGCGCCCTGCGTCGATGCCCTTCTCCTTGACCAGGTAGTCCTTGGTATTGATCGCGCGCTCGGTGGCGAGGTCAGTACCCTTCTTCTCCGTGGTGGCCGCGTTGCCGGTCAGGGCCAGCTTCGCATCCGACGAACGCTGCATGCTCAGGGCGACATCGTCCAGGCAGGCCTTGCCTTCGTTGTCCACACGGGTCGGACGGCGCTTGTCGCGCTCGAAGTTCACCGTGCACAGCGCGCTGGTCTTCGGCGCGGGAGGCGGCGGCGGAGCATTGACCGTCACCGCGGTCGTCGCGGTGGCCGTCTGACCCTTGTCGTCAACCACGTTGCAGGTCACGGTAATGGTTCCAGGCGCGGCGCCTGCGGTGCTCAGCGTTGCCGTCGAGCCGCTGCCCGAGACCGTGCCGGCCGACGAGCTGTAGCTGTAGGTCAGCGGACGGTTCTGCGGGCTCGAACCCGTCGCGGTAATCGTCGCCGAGTCGCCGGGCTGAACCGTAGTCGGGTTCGCCGAGCAGCTTACCGTCGGCGGCTCGAACTGCTTGATCGTATACTGCGCCGAGCAGTCCGCCATCTGGCCTGGCTTCGCGCCTTCCGAGACGTGGCCCTTGGCCGTGTAGGTCCCCGGAGCAGCCGCCTTGGTGTCGATGTTGGCCACGTTCGACGTGCCCGAGATCGTGCCGCCGTCCGTCGTCCAGCTGTAGCTGGCCGTCTTCTTCGGGTTCAGGTTGGAGGCCGTGCCCGTCACCGTAATCGGATCGCCCGGAAACGCTTCCGCAGGTGCAGCCGAGCAGGCATACGCCACAGGCGGAGGAGGAATAATATGGCCGAAGTGAGCGACCAGACCCGTGCTCAGCTCAGCGCCGCTCAGGTTTGCACGGCCGCCAATCGCGCCGGACGTCGGAGGCGCCGTGAAGGGCCCGTAGTTCTCGTGAATGTAGCGGTAGTCGGCCTCAAACAGGCGGAACGAGAAACGGTTGTTGAAGAACGGCAGGTCGTAATCCATGCCGCCGCCGGCTGTCAACGCCGGACCCCACTGCCAGGGGTTGTGATACCCGCCCGAGTCCGAATCAGGTCCGGTCATCCTCGCGCCGCCCACCAGGCCATGCGCGAAGAGCGTAAAGTTCTGCATCGGAGCGCGGAAGATCGGACCAGCCGAGATGGTATACAGACCATCGTTCTTGCCGTCGGGATGGGCCGCAATGATTGCCTCGCCGCCGAAATACTTGTTGAAGTAATAGGCACCGCTCCCCAACGCACCGTAATCAATAGAGGAGTAGTTGATCCCTGCGGGCTTCAGTTGTCCATGCGCTCCAAAATAGGAGTACCCCAGGAACACATCGACTCGTGAGGGGTTAAGCCCCAAAGGGGCCGCTGTGCTGGGCACAGTCTGCGCACCCAGACTCATCACTCCAAGACTGACTGCACATGCAGCCAGTACTAACCGGCCAACATTACGTAAAGGGCTATAATCCATTCGACTTCCTCCGCTCAAATTCATCCACTGTTTCACGAACCTGGTTTAATGGCTCGGTTGAAATTGTTCGATTCCTTACAGCTTATCGCAGTTGCTAACTCTCGGAAAAAATTACTCTTCACCGACTATCTTTTTCAATACTTTACCAGCGAAATCCGCAAAAAACTCCCAAACGCAAGCCGTTGGTACCTAGCCAGTAACCAAAATCTTCAGGACGCCGTATCTAGTCCAGATTCAATGTCTTCCGTACCGTTCCGCGCTCCTGCTGGATTTTCTCCTGCAACAGCGTAATCGCATACAGCAACTGTTCAGGCCGCGGAGGGCATCCCGGAACGTAAATGTCCACTGGAATCACCTGGTTGACGCCCTGCAAAAGCGCGTAGTTATTGAAGACTCCGCCCGAAGTCGCGCACGCGCCCATCGAGATCACCCACTTCGGCTCCGGCATCTGCTCGTAGAGCCGCCGGATGACCGGCGCCATCTTCTGCGACACCCGTCCTGCAATGATCATCAGATCGCTCTGCCGGGGCGACGGGCGAAACACCTCCGCGCCGAACCGCGCAATGTCGTACCGCGACCCGCCCATCGACATCATCTCAATCGCACAGCAGGCCAGACCGAAGGTCATCGGCCAGACCGAATTCTTCCTCACCCAATTAATCGCCGCGTCCATCGACGCCAGCAGCACGCCCTCGGTCGGCTCCTCGCCCCAGCTTACCTCGCGCAGCTTCTCCTGGTTCTTCCCAAAGCTGTCCAGGCTTCCAAAGATGTAGCGGTCATTTTTTTGAGGAACGGCCGTCGGACGGCCATTGCTGGATGTTTCATTGGCAGGAGTGGTCATATCTCTAATAATAAATTGCTTGCACAGTCCCGGTCACGCGGCTCACGCAATTCCCGGAGTTACCAAAAGCTATTGTTCTTGCTTAATGAGACGCAGCCGGAACGGGTTTCCGTTGGCTGCCACGCATCAAAAGTCGCACTACGCCTGGCTGGCGTTCTCGTTCACAGCCTGCACCAGTGACTCTTTCATCTCCGCTTCGAGTCCCTTTTCCAGCTTCTCGCCGTTCCGCGTCAGGTAAAACACATCAATCGCCGTCTCGCCCTCCGTGTCCACCAGCGCCACTTCGATGTTGCACCCAAAGCTGGCCACGGTCAGGCTCAGCGCTCGCAGCAGCCCGGTCGTGTCCTGCGCGATGACCTCGACCAGCGTCGAGTGCGACGAGGCCTCGTCGTCGAACTCCACCCGCGTCGCCACCGTCACCAGCGGGGCCTTGCGCCGCCCGCGTCTGCGCCCGCTCAGCAGCTTCTCCATCGAGACCTGTCCGGTCATCACATCATGCACGCTCTTCACAAAGCTCGCGTGCTCGGACGCATTCATCTCCAGCGTGCGGAAGCTGTCGGTAAACCGGAAACTGTCCACCACCATGCCTTGCCGGTTTGAAAACGCATCGGCCGTGACGATGTTCATGCCCCACGCCGCCAGCGCGCCCGCGATGTTAGCAAACAACTGCGCCCGGTCGCGCGCCACCAGCGTCAGCTCGCTCACGCCCGGCGCGTGGTGAAAATCCAACTGCACCGGGTCTTCATCGATGCGCGTCGCCATCTCGAAGTGCCTGCGCACCTGCTCCGGCGACCGCGTCAGCACATACCGCTCCGGCAGACCTTCGAGAAATGCGGCCACCTCCGCTTTTCGCCCGGGCAGCATCGCCGCGACGCGGTGCAGCAGCTCGCTCTCCTCGTGCGCGCCCACGCGCTCGTCGTCCACGCTGCGGTCCAGATAGTTCGCCGTCGCGATGTAGAGCTGCCACAGGTTCTCGGCCTTCCACGGCGTCAGCGCATCGGGATGCACCGCGTTGATGTCCGCGTAGGTAAACAGCGTCAGCATCTTCAGCGCCTCGGGCGTCTGCACCTTCGCGGCAAAACCCCGCACCGTCTCGATGTCGAAAATATCGCGCCTCAGCGCGGACGACATCTCCAGATGCCCTTCAATCAGCCCCAGCACCAGCCCGCTCTCATACGAATCCAGTTCCAGCCGGGCCAGCACGTTTTCCGTCATGCGCCTGCTCGCCAGCGCATGGTCTTCCGTGCTGTGTCCTTTGCCCGTGTCGTGCATCAGCGCCGCCAGATACAGCAGGCCCGCATGGGGAAGCTCGCGCAGCACGCCGCCGAACCGCGCCGCCCACTCCGCCATCGGCCCCTTCTGCGGTGTCTCCATGCCATGCAGGGTGTCAATCAGCACAAACGTGTGCTCATCCACCGTGTAGCGGTGATACGCATCCCGAATCACCAGCGCGTCAATGCCATGAAACTCCGGCACCAGCAGCTCCAGCACGCCCAGCGCATGCATCGTGCGCAGCGCATTGCCCGCGTGCGGCCCCGTCAGGATCGCCTCCAGGCGAAGCCACAGCGCAGGTCCCTCTTCCAGTTGCGCCGAGAGCAGCGGCAGCGCGCGCGTCAACCGCTCTTCTGTCTCCCGGCCCAGCACGCATCCCGTCCACGCCATCGCGCGAAACACATCGAGCACCACATCCGGATCGGCAGCCGCATCCTGCCCCGAGCGGTCCACCGCGTCGAGCACCGCCATCCCGCGCTCCACGCGAAACCCGCGATGCCCTTCCGCTCTGCGCTCGCGCCGCAAGCCCGAAAGCATCGACGGCGCCTTCACCGCCGACGCCTCCCCGATCCGCTGCCTTACCCTGCGCTCCACACTGCGCGCGCAGCGGAAGTAATACCGCATCCAGTAGGCCGCATCGTTCCCCCTGGGCTTGCCACCCTCAACACCAATCGCCCGGGCGGCTGCCGCATCCTGCGCCTGCCAGTCCAGCGTATTGTCGTCGCGCTCGTGCCGGTAGTGCAGAAAGCAGCGCACCAGCCACAGAAACTCCACGGCCTTGCTGAAGTCGTTGCCTTCCTCGGCAGACTCCGCCGCGCTGCCATTCCGTTCCGCCTGCTCTCCAGCATTGCGCAGCGTCGTCATCCACGCGCACACATGCACATCGCGCAATCCGCCCAGGCAGTCCTTGATGTTCGGCTCCAGATGAAACAGAGTGCCGCCATACTTCGCATGGCGCGCCTCGGTCAGCTCCAGCAGCCGCGTCATCATGGCCTTGTGGTCGCGCTGCAACAACTTCGGCACCGACTGTCGCGCCAGCCGCGTATACAGAGCGGCATCTCCGGTAATCAGCCGATGGTCCAGCAGCGAGATGGCAAACTCCGCATTCTCCTCGTCGAACCGCTCGCACTCGGCCAGCTTCCGCGTCGCCGGAGAGACCCGGATCCCCGCGTCCCACATCTCCTGATTCAGCCGCCGGATCGCGTCCTTCACCTGCTTCTCCGGCAGCCGCCCATCGAGCAGAAACAGCAGGTCCATATCGGAATACGGGAACAGTTCGCGCCGCCCATAACCGCCCATGGCCACCAGCGCCACGCCGGTCTTCAGCCGCGCATCCTGCTCGACCGCCTGCCGCCACAACGCGCGCACCAGGTCATCCAGCGCCGAGGCGCGCGCCGCAATCGTCGCCGCCCCCGAAGCCCCGGCCTCGAACGCGCCGCGAATCTCCAGCATCCTCCGCTGGTATCGCTCGCGCAACACACCCGCTGTCGGTTCGCTCGTCTGCATGACCGTTCACCCGAAACTGAAGTTGTCAGTTGTCAGTTACATCCGCTCTTCACTGAGAACTGATAACGGAGAACCGAGAACTACAGCGCGATCTCGCCCCGCTCGTCGTTCCGAATCCGAATCGCCTCGTCGATCTTCGACACGAAAATCTTTCCGTCGCCGATCGTTCCGGTCCGCGCCGCGCCCGTAATGGCCTGAATCGCCTTCTCGACCATCTCGTCGGCGACCACCAGTTCCAGCTTCACCTTGGGCAGCAGGTCCACCGAGTACTCCCGTCCCCGGTAGAACTCCGTGTGTCCCTTCTGCCGTCCGTGCCCTCTGGCCTCGGTGATCGTCATGCCTTCCACGCCCACCTCGACCAGCGCATCCTTCACCGCGTCCAGCTTCGAGGGTTGAATCACCGCTTCAATCTTCTGCATATCGCTGTCCTCTCGACACCTTGAGTTTAGAGCATTTTCCCCTGAAGTTTTAGTTCTCGCGACCTCATCCCCCGAAGCGGGATTTGTTGTCATTCCCGAAGGGAATCTGCGTTTCGCTTCGGGCGTACCGAACTACAGTTTCAGGGAAAATGCGTTAGTGCGCCCAGTCGTATCCTTCTTCGCCATGCTGAGAAAGATCCAGGCCCTCGCGCTCGGCGTCCTCACTGACCCTAAGCCCAATCAGCTTATCGACAAGGAACAAAATAATCAGCGTACCCACAATGGAAAGGCCCCAGGCAATCGCCACGCCCACAAGCTGGTTCAGCGGCTGACGCCAGTTGCCTTCAAAGAACCCGGTCGCCTTGCCCGCGCCGAAGATGGGATTGATCGCGCTCGACGCAAAAAATCCCGTCAGGATCGCGCCCAGCGTTCCGCCCGCGCCATGCACGCCAAACGCATCGAGCGAGTCGTCATAGCCGAACCACGCCTTCACCTTCGCCACCATGAAGTAGCAGAACGCTCCGGCAATCAGCCCAATCCAGATCGCCGAGATCGGCGTCACGAAACCGGCCGCTGGCGTAATCGCAACCAGCCCAGCCACCGCGCCCGAGATCGCGCCCAGCGCCGAAGGCTTGCCCTGCCGAATCCACTCCGCCGCGCTCCAGCTCAGCGCCGCGGCAGCCGCGCCAAAGTGTGTCGCCACAAAGGCCGAGGTCGCCAGCGTGCCCGCCGAAAGCGCCGAGCCCGCATTGAACCCAAACCAGCCCACCCACAACATGCACGCGCCAATAAAGCTCAGCACCACCGAGTGCGGCGGCATCGGTATCTTCGGATACCCGATGCGCTTGCCCAGATACAGCGCCGTCACCAGCGCCGAGACGCCCGACGTCACATGCACCACCGTGCCGCCCGCAAAGTCCAGGCACGGAATGCCCGAGCCCGTCGCGTTCAGAAATCCGCCCTTGCCCCACACCATGTGCGCCATCGGGCTGTACACCACAATCGCCCACAGCACCATGAACACCAGCATCGCCGAAAACTTCATCCGCTCGGCAAACGCTCCCGTAATCAGTGCCGGCGTAATGATGGCAAACATCAACTGATACACCATGAACGTCTGCAATGGAATCGTCGCCGCATAAGCCGGGTCAGGAGCCAGCCCCACCCCGCGCAGAAACATATTGTGCAGACCGCCAATGAACGCATTGCCCGACCCGAACGCCAGCGAGTACGTCACCAGCGCCCAGAGCACGGTAATCACGGCCATCATGGCAAACGTCTGCATCATCGTCCCCAGAATGTTTTTCTTCCGCACCAGGCCGCCGTAGAACAGCGCCAGCCCCGGCCCGCTCATCATCAGCACCAGCGCGGCCGAGACCAGCATCCAACTGTTGTCGCCCGCCGACTGCGCCGCGGCAATCGCGGCCTTGTTGTCTGTAATCTCTTTTTCCAGCGCCGCAATGCGGTCCGACTGGCTCTGCTGCGTAGCCGCCGCCACGGGCGACTGCGCCATCACGTTGATACCGCCCACAAACGACGCGCCCACAACCAGCGCGAGGAAAAGACCCAAAAACACCTTAACGACCGGACGACGCATACGGCACATGAATGAAATGTCCTATTTCATAAGTTAGGTCAACCATGACCCCGGACGTAAAAAGTCCTGCCCGACATGACGCCTGCACACTCCGCCTACACCGGGGACTGCCGCAAGCCCTGGCCCTCGCCGCATCGTGGGAGCGAACGCCATCTACCAATGTCCTGATGCCGTTAACTTTACACAAGCCGCCCCGCAATACAAAGCAGAAATCTCAAGCCCCTATCGAAATTCCCGCGCGGGTGCCCCACCTTCGCGACAGCCTCATCGTCGCTAAGGTGGGTTCCCGCCACCAGCGTTCGGGTGCCCCATCCATGCGCAGTTTCATCGCGCATGGGTGGGAAGGAACACACTCCATCAGCCGCCTTTGTATTTCCATTCCGTAGCCTTTTTGTATTTCCATTCCGTAGCCTTTTTGTATTTCCATTCCGTAGCTTTTTGTATTTCCATTCCGTAGCCTTTTTGTATTTCCATTCCGTAGCGTAGCGAAGGAATCTGCTTTCCTTCACCCGCTGCAAACCCGCGGGTGCCCCATCCTTCGCAGTCTCACCGCGAAGGGTGGGAAGGAACACACTCCACCAACGCCCTTCGCTGACCTACCCGCGTCCAAGCATCTCCCCCACCATCGCCTCCCACTCCGCGCGCAAATCCCCCTTCGCCACCGGCCTTCCCGCCCGCCGATACCAATATGCCGCATTCCCCGCATCGCCCTCCTTGCGGTGCAGATACGCATGGACCCACGCCCCATCCGCCGTCTCGACCTCCTGAGCCACCTCGTGCGCCTTCGCCCACTCGCCGTGCGCGTCCCACCACAGCGCCAGCAGCGGCCCGCTCAGCAAGCGGCCATCACTCCGCTCGAACTCAGCCAGCGTCACTGCGCCACCGCCGGATCAGCCGCAGCCGCATACCCGCGCTCGCGCATCCACTTAATCAGCAAATCCGGCCACACACTCAGTTGCGGATTCGTCGCCGCCAGCCCCGCCCCATGCGCGCCATGCTGAAACAGATGCATCTCCACCGGCACCCCGGCCTTCACCAGCGCCTCATAGAACATCACGCTGTTCATCACCGGAACCGTCCGGTCGTCGGTCGTCGCGAATAAAAACGTCGGCGGCGTGTCCCCTGTCACCTGCGTCTCCGCCGAAAGCGAAGCCACCAGCGCCGGATCAGGATCATCTCCCAGCAGATACTTCCTCGACCCCGTATGCGCATACGGCGCCTCAAACGTAATCACCGGATACGCCAGAATCAGAAACTCCGGCCTGCTGCTCACGCGGTCCACCGGGTCCGTGGCCTGCGGATTCCCCGCGTCATACTTCGTCCCCGCCGTCGCCGTCAGGTGCCCGCCCGCCGAAGACCCCCACATGCCAATCCTGTCCGGATCGACGCCATACTCCGCCGCATTCGCCCGCACCATCCGAATCGCCCGCTGCGCATCCTCCAGCTCCACCGGATAGTGATACTTCGGCCCCAACCTGTACTTCAGCACGAACGCCGCCACGCCATGCCGGTTCAGCCACAGCGCATACTGTTCGCCTTCCTTCTCCATCGCCAGGTGCTGATACCCACCTCCCGGAGCCACCACCACGCCGGTCTTCGTCGCGTTCTCGCCCTTCGGCAGATAGATCGTCAACGAAGGCTTATCCATGTCCTCATCACCCTGCGCTCCCGGAGCGCCATTCGGCCACAACAACACCGTCTTGCCCAGCGTCGTCGTCCAGGGCTTCTGCGCCTGCTGCCCCATCGCCAAACCCGCACCCAGCACCGCCACCGCCAGCCCGCACAGAAATCTCCTCACCGTTCCTCCACGCATTCAAAAATGAATTGAAATCGACACTCGACATGGTACAACCACCCGAACCAATTCGAGCACTCCACGCCTTCGACACGCCGCCCGTGTATCCCGTACCCTTGCATCAGTCCACTCGCGGAGCATCGATGAAGCAACTGGTCCAGAAGCAGCTTAGCCAATCCATCGCCACCATGCAGGCCGTCCTCGCCGACCAGCACATCGCCGACTCCATCGTCGCCATCGGCGAGCTGACCGCCCACGCCATGCAGTCCGGCCACAAACTCCTCGTCGCCGGCAACGGAGGCTCCGCCGCCGACGCCCAGCACCTCGTCGCCGAGTTCGCCGTCCGCCTCACCGTCAACCGCCCCGCCCTCGGCGCCATCGCCCTCACCACCGACACCTCCATCCTCACCGCCTGCGGCAACGACTACGGCTTCGACCGCATCTTCTCCCGCCAGATCGAAGCTCTCGGCCAGCCCGGCGACGTCCTCCTCGGCATCTCCACCTCCGGCAACTCGCCCAACATCCTCTGCGCGCTCGAACAAGCCAAAAAACAGAACCTCGCCACCATCGGTTTCACCGGTGCAGGCGGAGGCCGGATGCGCGAGTTATGCGATCACATCGTCATCATCCCCTCGAAGGTCACGATGAACATCCAGGAGTCCCACCTCGCCCTCGAACACATCTTCTGCATGGTCGTCGAACGCACCCTCTTCGGCATCGACTTCGACAAGAAGGCAGGGACCAGGGAATAGCCAAATTTCGCATTTCCATTCCGCGCCCTCGTTGCATTTCCATTCCACGCCCTTTTGTATTTCCATTCCGCGCCCTCTTTGCATTTCCATTCCGCAGCGTAGCGAAGGAATCTGCTTTTCTCTCCAAACCAGCACAAACGCCCGGGTGCCCCATCCATCGCGCTTTTTGCGATGGGTGGGAAAGAACACTCTTCACCAGCCGGCTTTTCGCATTTCCACCCGGTGCCATCCGCCATCGTCTTAATCGGTGTTATCGGTGCAAATCGGCGTTAAGCCTTCGCGTCCGCAGCCCTCACCGCACATCCGCATCAAACACACCGGTCTCCACCACCCCGCCGTGCTTCATCTGGATAAACACCCGATACCGCCCCGCCGAAGGAAACCCATAAGGAAACTCCACCACCGGCGAGACCGGTTCAACAGGCATCCCCGGCATATCAGCCATCGCGCCGCCATTGGCCATCATCACCGCGGGCATCGCAGCCGACCCATCCGGATGCGTATGCGCAAACACCGTCCCATCCGTCTTCACAAACGCCGCATGTCCGGCCATTCCCAGATACGGCTGCATGTCGGTCGCAGGCTTGCCATCCGGCCTCAGCAGCCGGAAGCGAAACGCATACGCTTTGTTCGCCGGCAACTCAGCAGGCTTGTCCCACACCATCGAATATCCATCCGGCAGCCTGTAGTTCGTCCCAAGTTCACCTGAGGAAATCCCTGGAGGCCGCGCCGAAGCATCCTCCGGCCCCAGCGGCGCATTCGACATCCCCGCAGGCACATCGAGCGTCGCCGTCAGCGTCTCCGGAAAACCGTTCTCATGCACAATGTCCGCGAAGAGCCTGTACTCACCCGCAGGCATCGCAGGCAGAGTCATGCCCAAATCCCTCTTGCCCACCGGCTGCGGATGCAGATGATACACCGCATCCATCTCCGGCCAGCGAATCGCGAACAGATGCATCCGCTGCCCATGGTCCGGCAGCAGCTCATCGCTGGACTCCACCCTCCAGAGCCCGCCTCTGTGCTCATAGCCTCCAAAGCTCAGCACCAGCCTATTGCCGCTCAGCATCGGCTGTAGCACCAGCGGCCGATAGACCCCCGCTGCGTAGCTCGCCGCATCCACCCTCCACCATGTGCCGCCCCCGTAGATCATCAACCCGGCCACAATCAGCGCCGCCGCGCTCGCCATCCATGCCGCGCGCCGCCTGCCCGCCGTCGGGGCAACACCGGGAGCAAGCCGTGCCTCGCGCACCGCTCCGCCCACAATCCCCACCATGCCGATCGCCAGAATCAGGCCCAGCAACCCCAGCACCATTCCCAGCGAACGCTGCATCGGCAGAATCGAGAGCGGCATCGCGGCCACCGGAACACCCGCGCTCGCCTCGCCCGCCGCGCCGAGCGCGGGTGTT
>Ga0070659_100002763_pt1 | contig 12494 bp, 13 predicted proteins | sample KBSC23metaG_FD_64666 | JGI IMG/M metagenome (GOLD analysis project Ga0070659, IMG submission 64666) | Corn rhizosphere microbial communities from Kellogg Biological Station, Michigan, USA - KBS C2-3 metaG | ecosystem: Host-associated > Plants > Roots > Rhizosphere > Soil ...
CAGTTCCTTGTACGGGTCTTTGTAGTACTTCAAAAACATGCTGTTGTCCGGGACGAAGATGGACGGAAACAAATTGTTCATAATGTCGCCTCCGGCATTCAAGATGAACTTCACTCCGCCGTTTACCGGATAACCTTTGTTGTCGATTACGCAGGGGTTTTCATCTTCGTCTTTCCAATAGTATAGCTGTCGGTATGTGCGTACGATTTGATCTTCCGGTTCTTCGATGACAATGTAAACTTCCGCTGCCGGAACGCCCTGCTCCAACAAGCCCTTGAGGTGGTTGTACTCCTCTTCTTCGTAGCTCATTGCGTCGAAATGCCGTATCGGTTTGTTTGCACTCAACGATAAATTATGCGCTCCTAGATAACGTAGTTCGTACCCGTACTTTTTGTAGTTGCTCAACGGTGGTTTATCCCACGCGCGATTGATGGCTGCTTGAACAACGTTCGTCTCTTTGCACGACTCAATTTTGTGCTTGCAGCTGATAGTAAGTATAGCTGCAATGAGAAAAATGTAATGTGGTTTTGGAATCATGGTAACGAATGGTATTAACGACATGCGTCTTTCATTTTTTCCGTGTCGTCGGGGTCGGTAGACGTTTTCCAATCATGGCCTAGGTACGCGCTTATCTTTTTGTCGCACGCGGACTCGCGGTTGTTGTAATAGGACGCGTTGTTGAGGCAATCGCAAATCTTGACCGCGGACGATTCGCCACCAAAAATTTTGCTGGTAGCCCACCATAAACCCCAAGCCAATAATGCCAACGCCGCAAATCCAACAACAATGTTGCCCTTGGCGCCTTTTAAATACTTTGGTGGAATGTCCATCTCAAACTGCGTTTTGCAGTTGGGGCATTCGACTAACCGCTTAGGCTTGTCATACACTTTACCTTCCAGTTCAAGTAGACGCTTGCAGTTTGGGCAAGACACGTCAATCGGTGGCAGCGTTGAGGCGTTGTTGCTCATCAAAATTTGTTTTGAGCAAACTTATTGAAAAAGGCAATACCCAACATATATGTTGGGTGGGTGCATTGTATCAAAACTGACTTTTGAGCGCATACACTCGTTGCGCTTTGTTACAAAAAGAGAAATTCCTAAAACTGCTCGGTGCTCACATCAAGGAAGTGCGCGTAGCTAAGGGAATGACGCAACGTGAATTGGCCGCGAAAATTGACAAAGAAGAAACGGCATTGCAACGCATTGAACGCGGTGCAACGAATCCGACCGCATTTACATTGTACGAGTTATCGGAAGGTTTAGGGGTTGAGCCTAACGAACTCCTTAAACTAAAGGCAAGCAATAAGAAGTAGTTACAACAATCGACACTATTGTAGCATCGATGACAGTCTAACGCTGGCTGTTAATTTGATTTAGTTCGAATTTTTGTTTTTTCGTTACAACAAAGCATCGGAAATGCAAACCGTTAGGATGACCTCCAACAATAATTAGGATTGGTTCAGGACAATTTGCGTCAAGCGATAGCGCAATCTGTCTCATTTGACTGAGGTCTTGATTACTTGGTTCCGCACTTGAGTATGGATGTGAATGCCACTCACCTAAGTAATATTTTTTGTCTTTCCAATAAGTTGATACTAACTTCTGAAGTCCTTTTACACCTCGATTAAACCATGTCCTTCCTGCTTTAGAATCGTTCGGTGCGGTCTGTGCATATTGAACAAAGGCGGTTGCCAAATCCAAGCTGTAGATTCCAAACAACACTCCTCCGGTTTCGTTAACACTGGCTTTGATAACCTCATTTGCGATAGTGGCAATGGCTTGAGAGCTTAGTTGGACATTAAATTTCGCATCCGACGAAGTAAATAACATTATTACATTGTGCTTATCGTAAGGCCGGTGAAAATATTTTGCTCGTCATAATTTTTCTCAATTAAAAACAACTCGCAGCAAGTAGGGTGTTGTAAAGCGTCTTCCACTTTCTTAACCGCACAACCCAGAAGCATCTCAATATCATCTAATCGCGCTGGAAAAATCGGGTGCCAACAGCCTATTCCTTCCCATGGGAATTTTAATTGCGCATGTACCGATTTTTGTTGATGCAGTAATGGCTCCATTTTTTTTCTAAAATCAGTTATGATTTCTTCACGTGTGTCTTTCGCAACAAAACAAAATAATCGATCGGCATTTACGCTCATCGAAAGTGAAATAAATGAAGTGGAAGTTGAATTGCCAAGTGACTGTAATCTTTCAAACACGTCATCATTTCCTGTTGCTTCAATTACTAAGCTATAATCAGATAATGCCGAAGTGTCTTCGAGGAATTCCAAGAGGTTTTCTGTAGTATGAGTTACCGATACTAAAGGAAAGATTTGATTCAAGTGTTTCGCAAGTGCCTCAGATTTGAAGCTGCCTACGTCATTCATATTCAAAGAGTGTCGAGACAAATTGCCAACAGAAAGTAGGTCGTCATCGACAATGTGCAATCGGTTAACGCCTAATCGAACTAACATTTCTGTGAACAGGGAACCAACTGCGCCGGCTCCAACTAAAAGAGTATTTGCATTCCTAATTGTTTCTCCTATTCTGCCGCGCGCACCTGTTTGTATGTCGTTCCAGTTTTCGCTCTTCAACCATGAAATCTTTTTTGCTGGCGACGTTATACTCTTCGATTGTTCTAATCGCAGTTCACGTTTGTGTTCGAAGCCTTTGAGATTTGGCGGTGGACTCAATTGAAATGCAAGCCAGTGAATCAATGAACAGGGTCCACCAAAGTTTTCGCTGACAGGAAATCCAAGGCAAACAAAACCCAGATCGTAGTGCTTGAATTTACAAAAGACAGAAGTGATAATCTCTCTCACGCCTATTCCCAACTCAGAACATACCATGTATAGTTCGTCTAATGTTGTTGGTAGCTGCCAAGGTTTGAGAACCGGAACGTTTGGCAACATCATCCATATACCGTGAAAGTCTTTGCCCTTGTTATCAAAGTTTTTGCCCCATTTATATTTTAGAATGGACGTTCCTATTTCAAATTCATTCAGTGCAAAAGTCCGTGGAACTCCGACGTTGTTTGCGACACACACGCCATAGGAATCACTGCGCCTTGACCATTCGCTGAAGGTTTCTGAGTTTTCGTTAAACACAAATCTAAATGCCTGACCATCAGGGTACGCAGGCAGCTCAAAGGGTTCACCTTCTTTCGTTAATGTTCCGTTGGCGGCTGCCCTGATCCATTCAATGCACCGTTGAATGTACCAATGCAATTTTTCGGAAGCAGTATTCGGTTCACCGTCAAATAGCTTCGTACCCCATTTGCCTAAGCTTGTTTTTACGCATATGTCACCTGATCGCCATAAAGAATGGCCATCGTAGCCATTAAATTCTTGATGAGGAAATGTATGCGTGATACTTGCTTCAGCATCTGGAAATATCTTAATGCTACCTTGCGGATAATGGGGATGAATGTGGCAGTACCATTGTGTTATGACCGGAACGAAATCGTTCGCTTCGACATCAATGGTAACACGATAGCGAATGACCCATCGTTTTAACTTAGGAAACCATTTCAAATCTTCAAGCAATTCGTAACCGTGGATTTCTTCCAGTCCTCTTCTTGCCAGTCGAATGACATTCGGCAACTCTGGTTCGTTATGCAAAACGTCCACCAGAAATCGTCGACGGATTGTTTCGTTGAGTAAAGCCTCCGGTGGGACCGTTTGAGTTATTTAAGTTACTTCCGGAGTCGTCATCACCGTCGTAACTAGGAAACTTACTGCCGAACAATTCTTGCCATTTTTCTACTTGCGTTTTTAATGACGTGGCATCCATTGCTTCCCGTGCAATCTTGGCATAGTGGACAACGTGATCATAGAAAGTTGCAAACTCCTTTGCAGAAATTCGTTTCCACACATTGTGCTCCGGCACGCCACGATCTGGAAGGGTTGGCGTTGTATTGAACGTCCTTTCGATTTTATACTCTGAGACAATTTTTTCCAATGTCATACAAACACCTTGGGACACACTAACGATGTTATCCGGACAACAGTCACCAATCATATGTTCGATTGGATAGCCTTTAGGATACTGCAAGTCGGTGAGCTTTAATATTCGCCACCACTTTAGCGCTTTTACAACATTGATGTAGTGCTTGTTCGTGTTCTTGTTTTTGTCGCGTGTCCACCTGATTTGCTCAAGCGGATGAGTCTGTTCCCAAGTGTTGGCATCTCTATCAGGAATGAATAATGGCTCAGTTTTCCATTCCGCGGCATTTCGAACCGCTTCATTTAACATTCCCCTGCCTTGTATTTTATCCCATTGTGTTACGAGTTTCCAGTCATCATTAAGTTCTTCAAGATTTTGTTCCGTTGTAACACTGACAGACTTCAAAATGGCTTTTGTTTCTTCCGAAGGTGCGGATGTTATAACGATATCGAGATCCACATAGGATAATTCAATACCGATTGAACGTCCCTGAATTTCATATTTCCCTTTATAGTGTCTTTCAACAAACGGAACAAACTTGTCAATTGCATCGTGCGGGGTAATAGAATTGCGATTGAGGTTGGTGACAACAATGATGTCAACGTCAGCCCGTTTTTCACCTTGCGGTCGAACGGCAGTTGCTCGTCTGTAGCTACCCTGCAAAAAGGTGCTAATGACTATAGCGGACAAATCTGGGTCAGCGTTTAACCGGTTGCGTAATGTAGTATGTCCAGTTTTAAGACTGCTAACTTGATCGGGGGTCAACCTGATATTGGAAAGAAAATCGTTGAAGTATGAATTAATGCTCATGGCTGAATTGAAGTTATGGAAGCGTGATAGACGGTGTATAGGTGCCAGATTGCAAAAGTTCGAAGTCGAACTCATACAACGTCATTCGTCCTAAGGGTCTGCTTACTTGCCCAAAGAACAACGTAAATGCATTTGGTGCAGAAATAAAGACATGTGTAGTTGACTTCAGTTCGGCTGTAGATAGGCGGTTTCGGATCGCTTCAATGAGCTGCGCCGCGGCGTCCTCAGCTTGGTCTGCGCTGGTAATTGATGCGGAGGAAGGCTTTGGAAGAATAGTCGCGATTAATACGCGATTTACATTCATTAACGATGTGGAAACAAACTCGACGACTTGCGATTTAATATCGTGAGTAACACCAATTGCAATTGCAACTTCACTGCCTGAGGTATTTAACAGTTGCTCCTCACAATTCCACAGCGCTTCGGATGAACGTTTAGGTGCTATTGCGCCACGCTCCATTGATATTCTGCCATACCCGGTTTTCTGAATAACGGTAAACATCATTCCGGATTTGGTGCCAACGTAGTAACCAAATGCATATGCAAGTGATGCGTGCGCATCCAGATGGACTACAATAGGTTTCGAAATCGAAACAATTTCCTCAGCAAATTTTTGCAACAACGTTCGAATATCACTCCAGCTCTTTCCGTCAAGTAAAAGCCTTCCCGAAAAAAAGTGCATTAGGTTTAGATGTTTGACACATAACTGTGCAATATTTTCAGCGCCGAGAAGAAAACTCTGTATGCCAACATTAGTAGCAGGCACCAGAGCTGATGACGAGGCCAGTAATTTTTCCTGAACAAGTACTTCACGGATGCTATCGCTTGTAAATGATTTCTTGCCTTCAGCGTGCAGTTTCTGTATTAACTCCACATACCCACTTTGCCGCTTGTTGAGCGCAATAGGTTGCCATCCGACGTATTGGAAGCGAAAGTTCAAGTCAGTCGTTAGCTTGTCGATTCCTCCCGGATTAACCATTAGACGAAATGATGCAAGCACTTTTCTTAACTCCCCGTCATCAATACCTAAATGATCTGCGAACTTCTTGCGCACCTTGGACATTGCACTCCGAGACTTTCCATCAAACAAAACATTTAAGCGAAACGCTCCACCGTCATCTATCATGTTTTTAAGGTCGTCGGCAGAATCAAAGAGCCATGTATTGACAAGATAGAAGCGCGTTCTTCCAAATGTTGACTCACTCTTCCTAAAATGTTTGTACAAGCGTTGAAACAACGATTCAGTTGCTCCGATAAATGCGGGGTCAATTAAGCTGTCGCAGGTCAACGCGCTCCGATGGTCTACATGAAATTTTATCTGAAAACAGTCGGTGGCAACATCTTGGCCAGTACCATCATGAATTTCCGGCTCGTAATGAACTACGACATCATCAAAACCAAAGGTTGCGTTTTGTTCCCATTCGACACTGTTTACTTGTGAACCGGAGCTTGCTAAACCAGTGGCTTGCAACCAAAAGAATTTGGCTTGATATTCATCGCCTTTTTGTCGCGCTACAACTGCATCTGACATAGATTGCGAAGCTACCCAATTATTCTATTGCATACTAAAATTTGTAGTAAATAATTCAACAATCTGTAAATAAGGCGTATTTGACGCAACCCGGATAAATCCCTATTTAGCTCGTTTGCTGCTCGAACTGATACATAGTCGCATTGGCGGGCAGAAACGGAAGCCTAAGCGAGAGCATCAAGCTGCCTGGTTAACATGAGGCATTCGGACTACGACAATCCCACGGTCGCGGTTGGTGCATACTCACAGTATGTGAGTAAACTATTGACGCTGCTGCTGTTCTTCTTCTCGCATCCGAAATAACTTTCCGATATGAATGAAGTCAAGGTTACCCGAGACGGACTAGGACATTTACACGGTGTATTATTAGAGCGCCCATTTACACGTACCAAAGTATCGTTGTGGAAGATACCGCACCACAATTCCGATCCGGAGTACAACTTAAAAATTGGGCGTTACAATAAAGCGCGAATCAACAATGCCTTTACTGTTGATGAAGTTGAAGTTGACGAACCTAAAAGTGAACTGACTTTAAGGGGGCTAGAGTTAAATGCGCTTGTCAGTTTCCTATGCTCGGACTTCGCAGCATTGAAGGATGGCGTTAAAAGATTTATCTCCATTGACGATTCATTCACCAAAGACAACGTTGACTATTTAAAGTCTCTATTCTCGCACCCAGAAAAGGTATCACTAGTGAACCTCTTGTCGTCTAACGATGTGATACCTGCTGACATTCTCGTTGCAGTGGGACATATAAAGCGAATAAAAGCAATCGAAGAATTTGAAAAAATGCTTGCAGAGGATCTAGTAGAACACAAGTGGCAGAAATGGTTTGAGGAAAATAGTTGGGTGCTGGGAACGGACTTCGTAAGAGTGTTGGATGAACGACGGATAGATACCGACAATATCAGCGATCTACTTGTTGAGGCCTACGATGGATTTCTAGATATCATTGAGTTGAAGAGGCCACAAGGCAATTTAAAATTTTGGGCTGAGCAAAAAGATCACGGCAACTACGTTCCCCATTCCGATTTAGTAAAGGCTATCACACAATCAGCACATTACATTTACGAAGTTGAACGTGAGGCAAACAGTAATAAGTTTCGAGAAAGGGTAGGCGGCATTAAAACAATAAAACCAAGATGTGTTTTAATATTTGGAAGGTCATACGATTGGAATGAAGAACAGAAAGAGTGCTACCGGATTCTGAACTCTAATTATCACAACCTTACGATTCTAACATACGACCACATTCTTGAACGCGGCAAGAGAATTCTTAGCCACTCTAAGCCAAGCAGGTAGCGTCCTTATTTTAGTCGAGTTAACTGGTACTGTAGGTCAACCTTTTTTGCCTTCCTGATGCTTGTCGTATGTCTGCTGACCCATTGATTTGGATCCTTCGTCCGTCAGACCGTCAACATCATGCTTGGGATCACGCTCACCACCTTTGCCAAATGCCATCGAGTCAACATGTTCATCTGGATGGTCTTTGCTAGTATGTGGTTTACTCATCTCGGATGTGTTCTCGTAATGTTTTTGACCGTCTGGCTTTGGATTAACCAGATTCGGTTTGTCTTTGCTGTCGGACATGTTTTTTTGTATTAATTGGATTAACACTTGCAAAGTATCTGCCACGTAAAACATCTTTAAAACATTGACATGGCGGCTTCCCCTTTTTTAAAAGGGGAGCCGCGTACCCAACCGCTGAAGGCGGTGGGTACCGTCACAAGTTTATTGCTTTGTTGCTATTACATTATGTTTGGAAACGAGCAACATCCCAATTAAGCAAATAAATGAGGGCTAGGTGATTATTAACAAAAATCAATAGAACACACAAGTTGCAAGACTAAAAAACAATAAAGCAATGTTGCCTATTGCCGTATATATAGAGTTAGCAACTTAGCAACAATCAGATAGATACTTACTTGCTGTTAATAATGATAGGGTCAATGCCTTGTCGGCGTGCTTCGTTTTTGAGTTTTGAAATTTGAGAAAGGTTTAAGCCGGTAGCCTCTTCGAGTTTTTTGCCTTTTAATCCTGTGGCTCTGGCTACGGAGTAAACGCTCCATCGTTGTTGGAAGTTGTCATTTTGTTTTGGTTTTGCCAAAAGCTCGATTGGCACGCGTTCTCCGGTTGCTGCGAACGTGAATCCGGCGCTGTCGAATTTCAGAACTATGCTTTCTCGTTGTAGCGCTGTTGGCAGGTAGTTTGACTTTACGACGCACAGGTGGCGTAGCGTTTCGTCTGCCAAATCTGGTCGCAGCTCCATGACTATTCGCATCTTCGCTTCTAATCCTTGACTACCGACTAGGTTATTCTTGCTAGGCGCAATGTGTTCTGTTCGTTTGCCGGTGTGATGTAAGAAGCCGATGGCGCACCCATATTTCGTCGCCAGTTGGTAGTACGGGTCTAGGAACGAACGCACGTGAAAGGCATCTTTGATGTTGCCTCGAAATAGATCGCCAAGGCTATCGAGTATGGCTAGATCAATCGGTTCATTTTGTATTTCAGACTCAAGATTTTTCAATACGTTTTCACTTTGGAACGAAACCTTAAGGCGGCTGATGTCTAGACCAAGCCGTTGTAACTCTAACAACTGAGCGACGGAAGATCGGTCGTCTTCGGTTGAAACGATTAATACTCTTCGATGTCGTGGATTAAGTTTAAAGCCCAAGAATTCATTTTGTCCAGTTACGATGGCTACTGCGAGCTGACGCAAGAGCATTGACTTTCCAACGTCTGAACTACCAGCCAAACACCACAAGCCGTAAGCACGAATGAACGGCTCCAACAGCATCGGCGGCTCGGGCGGCAGATTTAGCAATTCGGTTCCGGTATAGAATACTTTGTCTTCAATGGGTTCGGTCGCAGGGGCAACTTGCGTTGATGGAGTTTCAGAAATTGATTCTACAAAACTGTCAATGAATGGTACAACGACAGTGGAGCGAAACCACCGGAAGAAGTCATTGTAGTTCGTTGCATGGAAATAGAACCCACCTTTTGTTTTTAGACTCTCGACTAAAGACAATTCTTTCTCGCTCCAGTCTTCTTGAGTAAGTTTTATTTTCACAAACATCTCGATGCCTTCATACAATGCTCTTATGTATGTGGCGCTTTCTGCTTTGGCTACGCGAATAGACAAAGCACCTGAAATAAAAAGGCGTACATGGATGCAGCGGAGTAATCCGTCAGTTGTTTTGTCATCGTAAGGCGCTCGATACGGAAGGTGGTCTTTGTGTGAAAAATTTTTTCCACTTTCATTTAGTGCTTCAAGTGCGTCGTGCATTTTTTGAGTTTTTATTTTTCGTTAAGTCTAATTGCGCGGTGAGTTTGATTTCGTCAACTGTTTTTCGATGTCCGTTATTTATGTAGCTCAGTAGCTCATTGCGTAGGAAATAGAGCCTACGTCCTTTTTTCTTGTGTGGGAGTTCACGACGCATCACTTTTGTATAAATGGTCTGTTTGCTATACCCAAGCATGGAAGCGACTTCTTCAACATGCATGACGTCGTTTCCGGGACTTTGACCGACTTTGGACAATTGCAGTTCGATCCGGTCAACCTGCTGGCACAACCGGACGAACGCTTTTTGCATTTGTTCCAATGTCATCGACTCCACTTGTACACGACCTATTTAGCAGAGGTAGTCTCGCATTTTATGGAGCGTGATGAGCACGTCAAGGCTCAGACGCAAGCGATTCTCGTCGTCGTCATCAAAGCACAAGTAATTTCCATTGAACGTTTTGTAGAGTCGTCGCGTGTAACTGTTGTTGACCGAATTAATACAGGTGGATACCAACGTCCAGCCTCGTTCTCGGCTTAGGTTTTCTTTCTCTTGCTGTACCGACGATATAAGCGCTTCGGCATCCTGTTGAGAGTTGATGGTTTTGAAACGTGTTTTGAACGCCGGCACGAAATAGTCAAGGCTCAGGCAAAACTCTTTATCAGTTGCGACGAAAGACGATGCATCAACTTCATCAGACGACGCGTTGGCTGTGATTGTACCAAAGTGATTTGGTTCACTCAATTCCGAAGTCGGAAAAGCGTTTTCGTTATCGGAGTTCGGATTAGTTTCTGAATGTTCAACGTTCATTGTTTTTGGTTTTTTGTTTTTAAGAGTTTTGAAGAACAGCATTGCAGTAATTCACTTACGGAGTAGTTATGAGTTATATCATTGACAATAACACATAGCAGAGCTAAAGCCGTAGCCCAATTATGAATGCAGTATGATGATGGAGTTAAGCGTTATCTGTCCGTAGCCTTTCGCTCTTACGTAGCAAGCACGCTAACAACTCGAAGCGCAACCAACGTGCTAAGTTGTATAAAGCAACGACGGCGTCAAGTCGAAAATGAAAATTATTTTGCCGACGGGATTCTTCAGCGCGGTTGCCTATGGTACTGTAGAGATTCATCAATTGTGCACTTGCGACGCGGCGAAAGTACGATCACATAATGCTGTTACAAAGGCATGTACAATATACACTATAGTACATATAAATTCATTAATACAATAAAAACAATCGGTTAAAAATTTTACAAGAAATAAAGTAATAAAAAGAAATTATGAATTGTATTGAAGACTAGGAGATAAAATTTTGTCGTTAATCTGTAATACCGGGATAACTATCACTTCATGGATTTCTTGCGCGGACTGCCAGACTTCTACAGTTTGCCACTTACTACTTCAATGTTTCTTCATAGCGCATAATATTTATCAATGTTCGGAATCACAGGTAATCTTTTGCGAAGTGTTAGACATCAAAATATTAAACACCCGTCCCGAGTTATTTCGTTAAACTGCAAAGATCAAACGCTCCGTATGGCTTGATGACGTTGACTTGCAAGGCGTGGTCACTTTTCATTCTTACATGCGTTCGTCGGTTCGTTTCAACATCAGCGGTTAGCACTCGATGTTGGTGCCGTAGTTATTGCTGTATAGATTACCTCAACGACAACGGCATGAACGAGAGCACGGCATCACGCGAATTACTTCAACAACTCCGGCAACTGGCAACTACGAAACTTGGCGCACCCGATGAACGCTACAACCAACATTTCCAACACGCGCTGCAACCCTTATCGCAACTTAAAGCGGTAGACGAGGTTGCGGCGTTGCGTTTCGACATTTCATTTCTGCAACACGAGACACACCTTGATCTTTTGTTTGCCAGTGCCGTGTATAGCGTGTTGAACGTCGTAAAGAAGTTGGTGTCGGATTACGTTGACGCAGTTGGAGCAGATGCAACGGACAAGTTCAAAGCGTTGCGTGAATACTTGTGGAATGCAATAGACAAGGCTGGAATGTTCCTTGGTGCGTATTGTGTGCGGCAATACGATGACCAACCAATTGATGCCGACGAGTTGCGAAAGTTGAAAACGGATAAAGCAGGAGATAACGACGTGCCGATTGTAACAGTTGATGTTTACGAGTTGTGGCCTGTTTATTCGAAGGCGTTGGCACTGCTGAAAAACAAAAGCGACGCGGAGAGTTTGTTGAAGTTATTATGTTACGGTATTGTTATCCAGCCGATCCAGCTTAAAGCCTCACCTTTGAAATGTAATGAGTTCCTACCCGCACTGGTTTCAAACGCTAAGACGGATGTTGCAAAATGGGTACACACTTATTTTGGAGTGGAACAATGAGCGCAAGCGAAGTGTATTCTTGAAACGTAAGTTGACGATTATCTTCAATAAACAATCTGTTGCCGTGGAGTTCAATGATTTTATCACGATCCGAAATTTTATAAAGGACAAAGCTTCAGCATTGATGACGCACGAAGGTAAAAGCTACGCTAGGATTGGCTTCCCACCACAAAACCATCGCGGCTACAAGATTGGTGATCGTGTATTTTACGCAGCAGGTACAAACATTTTTTACGCGATGCTAGATAAGCTGTTGTTAGAAGCACGTGAAAAATTTCCTTCATTCTTTGGTAGTGACGGCAATGCGGTCAGCGTCATCGATGCCATAGGTAGAACCGCATTTATAGACCACCGTTTAGACCAACTAATTAGCTTGCTACAGAACGAGAACTTTTGCTTTGTAGTGGAGAATGACAACGGCAAGGTTCCGGACAAAGCGTTGCGACTGGATTTATTCAGAATGCTTACTCCGATGAAAGGGAACCAAGGTGAATACGATTTCACGGGAGGAATACTCCACGCGCTAAGACATTTTAGTTGCAGCGGTCAACCTTTATCGACGGGCAATGAC